>Ga0214473_10007333_pt1 | contig 13096 bp, 7 predicted proteins | sample RVTome_7_FD_203509 | JGI IMG/M metagenome (GOLD analysis project Ga0214473, IMG submission 203509) | Soil microbial communities from uranium-contaminated site in the Upper Colorado River Basin, Wyoming, United States - RVT98D197 | ecosystem: Environmental > Terrestrial > Soil > Contaminated >...
CGGGTCGACTTGGTGACGAACTACCGCTGTCCGCGCCCCGTCGTAGAGCGCGCCGTGCGGCTGATCAGCGGCAACACCGAGCGTTTCGCCAAGACCATCCGCGCGGCACCGGGCGCCGCCGGCACGCTCGCGCTGGCACCCGATCCCGGTGACGACCTGGACCGGGCGAACAGGCTACTGACAACATGGTTACCGGCGGCGCCCGGCGTCCACGCAGTGCTGGCGCGAACCAATGCCGAGCTCGCGCCTTACGCCGCGGTCGCGCTCCAACGCGGTATCCCATATCGGGCCGCGGAGGACGGCTTGCTGCTCGACGAGGACGGACTCGACGCGCTTGTCGCGGCGCTCCCCAAGGACGTGTGGCCGGCCGTCGCGCTGGCGCGCACGCGCGGGCGGCCAAGCCGGCTTGCGGGCAGCCTGATCGGCTGGGCGCTGCCCTACGAGACTGCGCCCGGGTTGCGCGTCGCCATCGACGACGCGCGGCAAAGACGGGCCGCTCTTCGCCGGGACGACGCGCGGCTCATCCTCGCCACGGCCCACAGCACCAAGGGGCTGGAGTTCGACCACGTCGCTGTGATCGGGATGGATGAGCACGTCTTTCCCAGCCGGCGCACGCTCGAGGAGTCAGACGATCCGCGACGAGCGCTGGAGGAGGAGCGCCGGCTGGCCTACGTCGCCTGGACCCGGGCGCGCAGGTCGCTCCTGCTGGTGTATGACCCCACCGCGCCGTCGGTGTTCATGCGCGAAGCGTTCAGCGACGCGGAGCTGGGCCTGGTGGCCGCCGCCTAGCCTGAGCGGTAGCGCCGCAGGTCGACCGAGAAGTCCATTACCGCGCGCAGGTTGGCGAGGGCTTCGCCCCAGCCCGCCAGGCACTCGGCGTAGGCATCGAGTGCGCCTGGCAACGAGAGGTCGAACGGCCCGTCCTCGACGGTCACCAGGCTGCCGTAGCCGCGCGGCAAGACGGTCACGTTCACCGTTGTGACGAGCCCTTCGCTCTCCGACCACGGCCAGCGGAACTGGAAGTGGCTCTCCGGCGCAGCGGCCAGCACCTCCCACCACACGCGCTGGCTGGGAAAGACCAGCGTGCTGCGCGCGCCCACGGAGAGCGAACCCTCGACCGCATCGGGGAACCAGGTCGTCAGCGCATCCGGCGAGGAGAACGCCCGGTAGGCCCGGTAGGGCTGGCAGTCCAGCCGCCGCTGGACGCGAACCGTGGGCGCGGTGTCGGTTGGCGGCTGGGTCCGTGTCTCGCTCATAGCCCGAGATCTCCGCGCACGGTCTTGAGCCCCTCGATCACGTTGGCGACGTGCGTCTCGAATGCTAGTCCCAGTTCATCCGCGCCCTTTACCAGTTGGTCGCGCGGCACCTGGCGGGCGAAGCCCTTGTCCTTCATCTTCTTGGTGACAGAGTGGACGTCGACCTCGTCCAGGCTGCGGTTCGGCCGGACCAGCGCCACGGCGATGACGAAGCCGCTCATCTCGTCGCACGCGTAGACGGCGTGCGCCAGATCGGTCGTGCGCGGCACCCCGGTGTGATCGCCGTGGCCCATTACCGCCGCGATCAGCTCCTCGGGGTAGCCGCGGCGGCGGAGCTCCTCAACGCCGGCGAGCGGGTGCTGGTCGGGGAAGCGCTCGTAGTCGAAGTCGTGAAGCAGCCCGGCCGCGCACCACGTGTCCAGCTCCGCGACAGAGACCTTGTACACGTTCTTGCCGTACCAGCCGACCGCGCCCTCCACCGCGCGGCCGTGCTTGCGCAGCGCCTCACCTTTGGTCCATTCGCACAGCAGCGCCCAGGCATCGTCGCGCGTCGGCACGGTCACTCTCCCGTGGCAGGTCCGCGGCTCAGCCGGCCCCGGCCGGGCATGCCGAGGCGCCACCACACGAAGAGCACCAACGCGCCAATGACCAGCACGGCAATGGCAAGGTCGAACGGCTGGAGCATGTGGCGGATGTCCTGCCAGCGCGAGCCGAGCTGCATCCCTGCCCACACGAGCAGGATCGACCACAGGAACGCCCCGGCCGTGGAATAGACGATGAACTTGAACAGGTTCATGCGGGCCACCCCCGCGGGGAAGCTGATGAACGTGCGCACGATCGGCAGCAAGCGGCTGAAGAAGGCAGTGGCCGAGCCGTACTTCTGGAAAAAGTGATCGGCCAGCTCGATCTCGTGCGGGCGGATGAGCAGGTACTTGCCCCAGCGCTCCAGGAATGGCCGTCCGCCCCACGCGCCGATGTAGTAGCCGATGACCGATCCGATGGTGTTGCCGATGGTGGCCACGATGACCACGATCCAGAACGACCATGGGCCGTGGGTGAGTGGCTCGACCGCCGTGGGATCGGAGACCAGGAAGCCGGCAAAGGGCAGGATGAGCTCGCTTGGCAGCGGGATCATGGCCGACTCAATCGCCATCGCGACCGTCACGCCGCCGTAGCCGAGCGCTCCGTAGAGCGAGGTCAGGAACGGTATGACGATCTTGTCGATGAACTCGAGCATCGGCTACGCCTGGCCGGTCGGCGGCGGGAAGGGCGGCTCCGTCGCGCCGGTCGGTCGACCGGGTGCGCCGGGCTGCGGCTCACGCTGCTCGACGACGAGCGCCAGGCGTTTTCGCTCTGAGCCATCGACCAGGATGCGGATGGTGTAATCGCCCGGCTCCGGGAAGGTCAGGTTCCACAGGTCGAGGCTGAAGGTCAGGATGCTGTCGCGGCCGTCCGGCGGGCCATTCGCGAGCACTTTGGCGTTGGCCGTGGAGAGCTGTTTGCCGTCCGGCGTGAGCATCACGAACTGGAGGTCGTGCTCCCGGCCGAACTCGGGCGCGGTCACGGAGAGACCGCACACCAGCGCGAGGTGCGGGTGACGCAGCGGGAAGGCGGGGCCGCCAAGTCGCGACACTCCCCCACCAATGACGGCGAACTTCTGGCCCGGCCGCGCCTCTGCGGCGTCAGCCAGGAAGGCGTATTCGATGTCCGGCACAACGACAGTCTAGGGCGGCACCTTCCAGCACGGCGGGATCGCTCGGCCGCTCGCCGCCAAGCTCAGGGAGCGCGCATCTCCTCCAGCGTTGGGCACGGATCAATCCGGTACGTCGCGCACTCGGTAGTCGTGAACGTTCGGGTCAGCGACGCCCGGACGGTGTTTGCCACCTCCACGGGGTCGACGGTCATGATCAGCAGCCCTGTGCCGCTCAACGCGACGGCGAGGTGGCGGTCGTCGACGAAGGCGACACCCTGGACCTGCGAGCCGCCGAATTCCATCTGCTGCTTGAGCTCCCCTGTCGTCGTGTCCCAGACACGCAGGATCCCATCCGATGCACCGGTAGCCATCAATGATCCGTCGGGGCTCAACGCGGCCGACTTAGGCGACCCGGTGTGCGCATGATCGACCGTCTTCTCGATCTGGAGCGTGCCCGCGTCGAGCCAGTACAGCGATGCGTCGCCACCTGCGGCAAGTCCGCCGACGGCGAGGATCGTGGAACCGTCACGCGTGAAGCCGATGAAACCCAGGGCGTCCACCCCAAAATACAAAGCCAGATCCAGCTGATTTGACGCCACGGGCGTCCACGTCTGAGTCGACAGCTTCTCGACCAGTCCGGAGCTGGTCGACACCACCAGACCTTCAGAGTCGGGCGTGAAGATCACGTGGTTGGGATCCTGGTCGGGATCGGTCGGCTGCTTAAAGAGCACGTGTCCGTCGCGGGCGTCCCAGACGACGAGGTATCCGCCTTGGTATGGGCCCCGGGCGTCGACCGCGGCAATCATCCTGCCGTCGGGCGACCATTCGACGTCCCAAATCGTGAACGGGAATGGCGTCTGCGGGTAGACCGCGCATCCGGGCTGCTGGTCCAGGGGAATGGTCTCGTCCCACCAGCACAGATCCTGGAGCTCGACAAGTGGTGATCCCGTCCGAAGGTTGGCCATCGTCAATGGGCCGTGGAGACCGGGAGTGACGCCTGGTTGGCTGACGTATGACTGCCCATCAGGCGAGATGGCTAGATCCTGCGTCTGCCAGCCGCGTAGCGACGCCAGGACCGTCTGGTTCTGGAGATCGAGGACCTGGGTGAATGTGTTGCCAGGGTCACCGACGGGATTGCCGCAGTCCTCGGCGAACGCAGCCAAGCCGTCAGCCGCGTGCAGGCTCCCCGCCGCGATGAACCCCTGGCACGTCTGCACCTGGCCGAGATCGCCCCTGACCCCAATGTCGAGGAGCACGGCCGTCGACGACTGCACATCGGTAATCAGGACCGTCCGCCTATCGGCCGCGACCGACGGCCGGCCGTTGCCGACCGCCGGCCAGCTGGCGAGCACCTGGCCCTTGCTGGGATCCCACACGCGAAGGGTTAGGTCGCGCGAAGTCTGGTACCAGGTCTCGCCGGACGGATCGAACGCCGCTGGGCCGCTCTCACCGCCCAACCCCGGCAGTTGCGCGACAGGGTCCGCCGCCGAACCACGGGCGATGTCGTAGACGAACGTCGGACGATCGCCATAAAGGAGCAGGCTGCCGTCGTCATTCAGCTGGCGTGCGTACTGGTATTGGACCGCGCCCGGGTAAGTGAGGAGCTCGAAGACCCTCTCGCCTGTGTTCGTGTTGACGACCACCGACAGGTAAGTGCCGGGCTCGTTCGCTTCCTCGAAGGCGGCGAATCGGCCATCACCGCTGAGGGTGCCACCGCCGTCCCAGATCGCCCGATCCGAGAGGAGTGTCGCGCTGCCGGCAGGCAGGTCGACCACCTTCACGGTTTCCTCCCCGTCGGGCGGCCAGTAGCACCCCGTCTGTCCGTCGGGGCCCGCCAATGGAGTCCAGACCAGCAGGCGGCTCTCGGAGACGCCAGTCACTTGACCGCCACAGGGTCCCACGTCGATCGTCTTCAGGAGCTGCCCGCTGCGCGCATCCCACAGCATGACCCCGAGAACGATCCCGCTCGGTGGCGCGACGTCGGGACTGATGGGGGTCCCCCAGTAGAGGCCGGCGATCACCTGCGAGCCGTCGGCCGAGAACCACGACGGCCCGATGAAGCCTTTCGCTCCAGACTCGTCCGCGTCGCCGGCCGAATATGACCACAAGACCGTCCCCGTCCGCGCGTCGACGACCTCAAGGTAGGCGGTGGGGTTTCCGCCGCCTCCGGACGCCACCAGGCGCTGGCCCGTCGGATCGAGGCTGGTCCAGAGCTCCCTGTTCGCATGACGATCGGTTGACCAGCTGTAACGAGCGATGATCGGGTCGGCGGCGAACACCTGGTGAAGCACCGTGGTCGACTGGTAGGTCGGCTTATCCACGAGGTTGACCGCCTCGACCGCCAGCAGCTTGCTCAGACTTGGGTCCTGGTCACGCGCCGCGAGCGCCGAGGCGATCAGCTCGCGCGAGCGCGCGTTGCGCGCCTCATCCGCGGCGCGCTGCGCCTGCACGGCCGCGAACCCGCTGGCGCCCAGGGCCGCCAGGAGCAAGACGCCCGCACCGGCCAGCAACAGCCGCAGCCGGCGGTTCAAGCGCCGCTGCCGCTCGACCTCGAGCTCCGACGCCCGGCGACTCTCGTCCAGGAAGGCTCGCTCGGCTGCGTTCAGCTCCACCTGATGCTCGGCGGCCCATTCAAGTGCTGCCGCCAGGCGCGCGCCGCGGTACAGGTCGCCCGTTTCCCGCCCGCGCGCCTGCCAGTCCTGCACCGCGCCAATGAGGTGGAGTCGGACCTGGCGGCCGGCCGCGTCCTCTTCCAACCAGTCCTGCAGCCGCGGCCACTCCCGCAGCAGAGCCTCGTGGGCGACCTCCACGTGGCCGTCGCCGGTAGTCAAGAGCCGGGCCGCCGTCAGGCTGCGCAGGACCTCGCCGAGGACTGGTTCACTCTCGACATCGAGCTCCTCCAGGGCCACCCGGCGCCGAACGAGCTCCGCGCCCTCACCGGGTCCCGCCAGGCGCAACAAGAGCGCCCGGGCGACGCTCTGGCGGTGCGGATCGAGGTCGGCATAGGTGGTCTCGGCGAGCCGCGCGATGGCACCCTGAAGACCTCCGCTCGCCCGATACGCCGCCAGTGTCAGACGTCCTGCCTCGCGCGCCTCCCAGAGCTCCAGCAGGCAGGTCGAGAGCAGCGGCAGGACCCCTGGCTCAGTGCCGGCTTCGGTCACCAGCGCCTCGGTCAATGCGGGCTCCACCCGTAGACCGACACGTTGAGCAGGATGCCCGATCACCGCCGCAAGCTCGGTGTTCGACAAGGGACCGACGAGGACCTGGCATGCGCTCAGCAGCCGCGCGAGTGCGGGATAGGCCGCGCAGCGGCCATAGTGATCGGCGCGCAGGCAAACGATGACCTTCAAACCGGCCCGTTCGCCGGTAAGCAGATCGATGAAAGCGCTCCGCTCGGCATCGTCACGGGTGGCGTTGAAGACCTCCTCGAACTGGTCGACCACCACCACCAGCCGCTGGCCAGTAGCGAGGCCACCGAGAGTGGCGTCCAGGGCGGCCGAGGGGTCGTCGGCCGCGAAAGTCGTTTGCGGCAGGGCGCGTGCCAGGGCGCGCGAGAGCTCCGCAAGCGGGTGTTCACCCGGCCGCAGGGGCACCTGCGGCCAGCGGTCGCTGCCCGGTAGGACGCCGCCCGCCAGGGCTGGCAGCAACCCCGCTCGCAGCGCCGAGGACTTGCCGCTGCCGGAATCGCCGACCAGGCCCATGAAGGTGCCACCAACGAAGCGCGCGATGAGCTCCGCGATGAGCCGCTCTCGACCGAAGTAGTAGTCGGCGTCGGCGGCCTCGAACTCGGCGAGACCCTTGTACGGGCAGATGGTCCTTGATTCGGCGGCGCCAGCCAGTTCGGCGGAGTCGACCGCGTACAGCCGGTCACGCTCGCGCGCCAGCTCGAGATCCCCGACGTCGCCGATCAGGGCCGCCTCCGCGTCACGCAACCCGCGCCGTCCCACAGCGGTGCGATCGGCCGACGTCTCGAGCCGACCGGCGGCAGCAGTCCGTGCCCACTGGCTGGCGACCCGGTGCACTGTTGCCGGAACCCCGCCAGACTCGCGCAGCAGGTCGCCAATTGGCGCGTCGGCGGTGGCGTGGCCAGCGTAGAGGGCGACGATGGTTCGTACCGCATCCGAGTCGACCGGCCCGACTCTTCGGCGCTGCTCGGATGGCGCTAGCCGTTCGGCCACCGAAATGAGCTGACGCGGCGCCTCGAGGCGGTGGGTGACAAGGAGCATCGCGGTTCGACCGGCAACGCGGCCCGCCTCCTCGACAACCGAGTTGAGGCTTTCTGGTGCGGCGGCGTCCAGGTCGTCGACGACGGTGAGGACGGGGCCGTCGGTGGAGGCGCCGGGCTCATCGCTCGGCAGGCCGGCGGTGCGCCGGGCTGCCGGGACATAGACCACGGCCGCGCCGTCATCATGGGCGACGGTCGCGAGTTCAGCGGCCAACCGGGTCTTGCCGATGCCCGGCGGCCCGGACAGGACCACCGTCCGTCCGTGGCCGTGGCGCGCGCGACGCCAGTGCCAGCGGAGCCAGTTGAGCTCGCGCTCACGGCCGGCAATGGGAACGATCGGATCGAGCTCCGGAGGTAGGCCCGGTTTATCCGGCGACGCCCCACGAGCGCCTCGCGTGCCGGGCTCGGTCCCCGGGTCAGCAGTCCCACGTGCCGTCACCTTGGCCGCAGAGATCGGTGCGTCATAGCCCTTCAACGCGGCCGGTTGGGCGGGCTGATAGGACAGTCCATCCACCTGGCCGGCGAGGTGGATGACGCTCTCGCTGGCCAGGACCTCGCCCGCTGCCGCGACTGCGCATAGTCGAGCGGCTAGGTTGAGCGCCGCCCCTCGGTAACCGTTGCCAACCGGGACGGCCTCGCCGGCATCGAGTCCGATCCCGACCCGAAGAACCAGCTCGGGATCCGCCAGCGTCTCGTCGGCGAAGGCCGACTGCAGCTCGACTGCGCCGCGCAGCGCCTGACGCGGCGAATCGAACACGGCGAGAGCCTCATCGCCGCGGAGCTCGACGAGCTCGCCGCCCCACGCTTCGATGCCCTCGGCGGCGACCTGCGCGAACCGGCCCGCCAAGCGAGAGGCGGCCTCGTCACCATGCTGGGCGGTGAAGCGGGTATAGCCGCGGATGTCCGCGATCAGGAACGTCCGGATCGCGGCGGTCCGCGCGTTGTCGTGGGTCGACAAGTCGACACCCCTATGGGCATGCGTCGACGCTCTGAGCCCCTGGCGCACTGTACACGCCCCCATCCGGCACCGGACTGCGGCGGCGCCAGGCGGCGCACCGTGGGCTTCAGGGCCTTTCGGGGCGGGATTGTGAGCCGAATGTCCCGCCTAGCGCGCGACGGTGGCGCTGCGCTCGACCTTGACGCCTGCCGCGGGCTTGGCTGACTTGGGCGGTGTCTTGCCGTTGCCGCGGCCGTTGCCGCGCCCGGCGGCCTCGGCGAATGTGACGTTGCCCAGCGGTACAACTGGCTCGCCGCGCAGGACGCGCGACAGGTACTGGCCAGTTGCCGAGCGCTCGGTCCCGGCGACCGTCTCCGGCGTGCCGGCGACGACGACCTCGCCGCCGCGCTCGCCACCCTCCGGGCCGAGGTCGATGATCCAGTCGGCGGTCTTGATCACGTCGAGGTTGTGCTCGATGACGATGACCGTGTTGCCCGTGTCGACCAGCTTGTGGAGCACCTGGAGGAGCTTCTCGACATCGGCGAAGTGGAGGCCGGTGGTCGGCTCATCGAGCAGGTAGACCGTCTTGCCGGTGGCGCGGCGCGACAGCTCTGTCGCCAGCTTGACGCGCTGCGCCTCGCCCCCGGAGAGCGTCGTCGCCGGCTGGCCAAGGCGGATGTAGCCCAGGCCGACGTCGACCAGCGTGGCCAACTTGGACCGGATCTGGGGCACCGCCTGGAAGACCTCGAGCGCCTCCTCGCAGGTCATCTCCAGCACGTCCGCGATCGAGCGGCCCTTGTAATGGATCTCCAGCGCCTCGCGGTTGTAGCGCGCCCCTGTGCACACCTCGCACTGCACGTACACGTCGGGCAGGAACTGCATCTCGATCTTGATGATCCCGTCACCCTTGCAGTTCTCGCACCGGCCGCCCTTGACGTTGAACGAGAACCGCCCCGGTGAGTAGCCGCGCATGCGCGATTCAGGCACGCCGGCGAACAGCTCGCGGATGGGCGTGAACAGGCCGACGTAGGTCGCCGGGTTGGAGCGCGGCGTCCTGCCGATTGGCGACTGGTCGATCTCGATCACCTTGTCGACCGCGGCGACGCCCTCGAGCGCGTCATGCTCTCCGGGCTCCTCGCGTGCGGCGTTGAGCGCGCGGGCGAGCGAGCGGAAAAGGATTTCCGTCACGAGCGTGCTCTTGCCGCTGCCCGAAACGCCGGTCACGCAGGTCAATGTGCCCAGCGGGAACGCGACGTCGACGTTCTTCAGGTTGTGGGCGCGCGCGTTCCTGACGGTCAGCGCCTTGCCGTTGCCCGGCCGCCGCTGTTCCGGGATGGGCACCATCTGCTCGCCGCGCAGATAGGCGCCGGTGATCGAGCGCGGCTCGGCCAGCAGTTGGGCGAGCGAGCCGTTGCTGATCACCTCGCCGCCGTGCTCACCCGCGCCGGGTCCGATATCGAGCACCCAGTCGGCCGTCCGGATGGTCTCCTCGTCGTGCTCGACCACGATCAGGGTGTTGCCCAGGTCGCGCAGCCGGACCAGGGTCGCGATGAGCTTGGCGTTGTCCTTCTGGTGCAGGCCGATCGTCGGCTCATCGAGGATGTACAGCACGCCCATCAGCGACGAGCCGATCTGGGTCGCCAGGCGGATGCGCTGTGCCTCCCCGCCCGAGAGGGTGGAAGAGGTCCGATCAACCGTCAGGTAGTCGAGCCCGACATCGACCAGGAACCCCAGCCGCGAGCGGATCTCCTTCAACACCTGGCGGCCGATTTGGCGCTCCCGCTCTGACAACCGATTTGGCAGCACCTCCGCCCAGCGCAGCGCGTCGGTCACCGACTTGCGGCTGACCTCTGAGATATGCAGGCCGTCGACGGTGACGGAGAGAGCCTCCGGCTTGAGCCGCGTGCCACCGCACGTGGGGCACGGCCGGGCGACCATGAACTTCTCGAGCTCCGTCTTGACCCACTCCGAGTCCGTCTCGCGGTAGCGCCGCTCGATGTTGGGCAGCAGCCCTTCGAAGGTCGCGTCGTAGTAGTTTGTGTGGCCCTCGTGGCGGTAGCCGATGCGCACCTTCTCGCCGCGCGGCGAGTGGAGCAGGAAGTCGAGGTCCTTCTTGGCCAGCTTGCCCAGCGGCACGGTGACCTTGAAGCCGCGCCGCTTGGCGACGGCCTCCACGACCTTGCCGTACCACGAGTCGGTCATGGTCATGCGCGACCACGGCAGCAGCGCGCCCTCCTCGACCGACCGGTTGCGGTCGATGACGCGCTCCGGGTCGAACTCCATGCGCATCCCCAGACCAGTGCACGCCGGGCAGGCGCCGTGGGGCGAGTTGAACGAGAACGAGCGCGGCTCGAGCTCATCGAGCGTGGTGCCGTCAAACGGGCACGAGTAGCGCTCGCTGAAGCGCTGCTCATCGAACGCGCCGGCATCCGCTGGGGCGACGACCATCACGCCCTCGCCCAGGCGCAGCGCGGTCTCAACGCTGTCCGCGAACCGGCCGCGGTCGGGGTTGGGGTGGCTCTCGTCGTATGGCTTGCCGTCGTCGTCAGCGTGGCGCGCCACGAGGCGGTCCACGACGACCTCGATCGTGTGGCGCTTGTACTTGTCGAGCGACTTGACCTCGTCGAGATCGAGCTGCTCGCCATCGACGCGGACGCGCACGAAGCCCTGGCGGCGGATGGCCTCGAAGACGCGGTCGCCCTCCGTCTTGCGGTCGCGCACCAGCGGGCCGAGCACGAGCAGCCGACTGCCATCCGGAAGGGCAAGGATGCGGTCGACGATCTGCTGCACGCTCTGGCGGGTGATCTCGCGCCCGCACACCGGGCAGTGCGGGTGGCCGACGCGTGCGAACAGCAGGCGCATGTGGTCGTAGATCTCGGTCACGGTGCCGACGGTGGAGCGCGGGTTACGCGAGGCACCCTTCTGGTCGATCGAGATCGCCGGTGACAGCCCGTCGATCTGGTCGACGTCCGGCTTCTCCATCTGGCCCAGGAACTGGCGCGCGTATGCGGACAGGCTCTCGACGTAGCGGCGCTGGCCTTCCGCGTAGATCGTGTCGAAGGCGAGGCTGGACTTGCCGCTGCCCGACAGGCCGGTGATGACCACCAGCCGATCGCGCGGCAGCTCCACGGTGATGTTCTTGAGGTTGTGTTCGCGCGCGCCGCGGACGACGAGCGAGTCCTGGGTCATGCGGTTCCCGGCCGGCACCTGCCGATTATATAGAACGGATGATCAGTTTGGGCATTGGCGCGCAGCGGCTCGCGGCCCATGCGTCCAGCCTAGCGAAGCTGTCGAATCAGTGGCTCTGCTCAGGGCCGCGGTAAGGCTCGTCCGCCACTGCCGCCCTCAGTAGAGCGCTCAACCCACTGGGCGCGCCACTCCGCGGCCGCGAAAGGCTCCGCCCAGAATGAGGTCTCGCGGTAGATCTTGCCGTCGCGCAGCTCGATCAGGATGATCACCCGCCAGGTCGTGCCGTTGGGGTACGTGATCTGCCAGTCACCCCACCAGTTCTCGCCCTCGCCGGCGACGCGGTAGGCGCCACCCAGCGGCGACACCGCCCAGCGGTCCTCGCTGCCGACGAGCTTGCCTTCCGGCGCCAGCCTGGGGGCCCCGTCCGGATAGTGCTCGAGGATGGCGCGCATGTTGGCGTCGCCGCGCACGGTCTCGCCCGACTGCGGCCAGACCGCGGTCCAGTCAGGGTGGCGGAGCGCTCCCTGGGTTTCGTAGTCGTGGTCGACCTGTGCGGCGAGGTAGGCCCGGACGACCTCGGCGTTGGTCACCTGCCCCTCCCCGACCCGCCGAGCCGGTGGATCTCGAGCCGGTTGATGCCCTGCGGCTGGCTCGACGTGGTGAGCAGCAGGACCGTGTCGTAGTCGGCGCCGCTCCGCTGGGCGCGCCAGGCGGCTTCCATCTGCTCGATCAGCGGGCTGTTCTTGGCCCCAGCGGGCAGGACAAGCGGAATGACGCCGCTGCGCACGGCAAGCCGGCGTGCCACGACCGGGCTGAGCGTGAACGCCACGATCGGCACCGGCGGTCGATGGATCGACAGCAGCTCCGCCGTGCGACCGGTCCGGGTGAAGCACCAGATCCCCTCGACGCCACCGGAAGCGGCCATCGCCGTGGCCGCGAGGGTGATCGCCGTCGCTGGATCGGCCGCGCGCGCCGCGGGTGATCGGTCGTGCTGCTCCGCCGCGCGGCAGATGCGCTCCATCGCGCTGAGCGCCTCCACCGGATGCGAGCCGATGGCGGTCTCCGCGGACAACATCACCGCGTCGGCCCCGTCGAGCACGGCATTGGCGACATCGCTCGCCTCCGCGCGTGTCGGCCGCCCCGCGCCGATCATGCTCTCGAGCATCTGGGTAGCCACTATGGTGAAGCGGCCGGCCGCGATCGCGCGCCGAACCAGGTCCTTCTGGATCGTCGGCACGTCTTCGAACGGGATGTCTACGCCCAGGTCACCGCGCGCGACCATGATCCCGTCCGCGGCGGCGCATATCGCGTCAAAATCCTCGAGCGCGGCGCGGGTCTCGATCTTTGCCACCACGCGCGGCCCGTCGGCGGGGAGCAGCGCCTTGAGCCCAACGACGTCTGCCGCCGAGCGGACGAACGACTGCGCCAGGAGGTCGACCCGGAGGTCGAGCGCACGCGGAACGGCCGCCCGGTCGTCATCGGTCAAACCGCCGTCGCCGAAGCGCTCGCTCGGGACGTTGACCCCGCAACGCGAACGGACGAGGCCGCCGTTGACGATCTCCGTCGCGACGTCGCCGCCGTCGATGCCGGTCACGCGCAGCTCGGCCGCACCGTCGGCAAGCAGCACCCGATCACCGACCTGGACCAGGGTCGAAAGGTCGGCACCGCGCACCAGCGCGCCACTCGCGTCGCCCGCCTCCACGGACTGGGCCTGCACGTGGCCGGTGGTGTCATCGTCGGTACGAGTGGCGTCCGTGCTCGCCTCCACGGCGCTCACAGCCTCCGTGCTCGCGGCC
>Ga0214473_10007334_pt1 | contig 13095 bp, 10 predicted proteins | sample RVTome_7_FD_203509 | JGI IMG/M metagenome (GOLD analysis project Ga0214473, IMG submission 203509) | Soil microbial communities from uranium-contaminated site in the Upper Colorado River Basin, Wyoming, United States - RVT98D197 | ecosystem: Environmental > Terrestrial > Soil > Contaminated >...
CGAGAAGATGGAGGCTTTCTCCAGGGAGAAAGGGTTTCCCCTTTATGAAGGGTTGAGACAGGTGGTCGGAGAGGATTCGTTGACTCCAGCTGCCAGAGCAAAGATGAAAGAGTTTATCCAATTGACAGAAGAGTTGCGAAGGGATGCAGGGTTCCTCACCCTCAGCCAACTCACTTTAGCCCTCCTCGCTAAGACGGAGTACCTCCAGAGGCTGAAAGAAGAGGGGACGGACGAGGCTTTTTCAAAGATGGAAAACATTGATGAACTCATCAATGTGATGATGGGACTTGAACAGGGAGAAGAGAAGGTTTCATTGGAAAGCTTTTTGGATAAGGTTTCGTTGGTGACCGACGTGGATCTTTACGAGGATAAAGGGAATCGAGTTTCATTGATGACCCTTCATTGTGCAAAAGGATTGGAGTTTCCCGCGGTTTTCATCGTGGGGATAGAAGAGGGACTTCTGCCCCACTACCGGCGGGGCGAGGAGATTGAAGATATGGAAGAAGAGAGGAGGCTCTTCTATGTGGGGATGACGCGTGCAAAGCAGAGGCTCTTTCTCTCCCGGGCAGAAAAACGATCCACTTTTGGCGTGGGCCGGGCCAATCTACCCTCGCGTTTTCTTGATGAACTCCCCATGGAATTGATGCAATTCGAGGAGAAGCGAGGGAGAATGGAGAGTTTATTCTCGCAGGAAACTCCATGGAGAGATGATTTTCATCAAACGGAGAGTATGGGGGATGGCCTGTCCCAGGAGGGTCCCTTCTCAGAAAAAGATGGGGTCGTCCTGAGCCCTGAGGGGTTCTTTCCACTCAAGATAGGGATGAGGGTGAGGCACCTGAAATTTGGGGTGGGAAGGGTCAAATCCGTGGAGGGCATGGACGAGAATCAAAAGGCGACCATTGTTTTTGGAACGGTGGGCAGCAAACGATTGAAAGTCTGTTCCGCCCCTCTTGAGATCCTTGAGTGATCAAGTCCGAAATTCGAATATCGAAATTCGAAACAAATTCGAAATTCTAATTTTCAAAATTCTAAACTTTTTTGTTTGGGTCATTTGTATTTCGAACATTGGTGTTTGTTTCGGATTTCGTGCTTTGGATTTCGAATTTATTAGTTAGGAGGCTTTATGAAAACTTATTTCATCCTGTCGGCGACGGGGAAGGATCGGCCAGGAATGGTGGCCGATGTTTCGGAAGTGATTTATGACTGTGGAGGAAATATCGAGGATTCGAGTATGAGTCTTCTCCGAAACCACTTCGCCCTTCTCCTTCTTTTTTCTACAGAAAGGGAGGAGGTCAATCAGAAACTCCCTCCCGCCCTGAAGCGACTCGAATGGGAAAAGAACTTGACCGTCTTCTATTCTTCGATCACCTTTGAAGAGGTTTATCCCAAACTCAAGGAACAGGCCGACCGTTTTAAATTGACCACGTCAGGGGTGGATCACGCCGGGATCGTCTTCAAGGTCTGCCGCCTTTTGGCAGATCGTAAGGTTAACATCATTGATATGGAAACCCATCGCGTGCTTTCTGCAGAGAGCGGAACCCCTCTCTTTGAGATGGATATGGATGTGGAAGTCCCCCGATCGATATCTGAACAGGGGCTGAGGGAGGGTCTTCATCATCTCGCCAATGAACTGATGATCGATCTGGTATTGAAAAGGGGATGAAAAGGGAAGGAACAGAAAGGTCACAAAACATAGGGCACTTTTAGATTGTAATTCTTGTACACAACAAATGTTTCGGTTGAAAAAACATTGCTCACCTTCGATACTTCTTTCGTTAAGAAATCAAGCAAACTTAATTCGTTATTCAAAAGAACAGTCACTATTAGATCAAACTGGCCAGTAACCACCCCGACAGAAATTACTCCTTTTAATTTTTTAAATTCCTCTCCTTTTTTCACCAAATTCATGTCCTTCAATTTTACCCCGATGATTGCTAAAAAATGATTATCCATCTTCTCTGGATCGATTACTCCCGTTATGTCCAAGATACCATCAGCGATAAGCCTTTTGACACGTGCTCTAACAGTGTTGGGAGTAATAGAAAGGTCTTTTGCAATCTCGTCAAATGATTTCCTGCCATCGCGTAGTCGCCTGATTATTTCTTTGTTGGTTCCGTCGACATCCACCGAATATTTTCTCCTTATAGTATGGTGTAAAATTACCTCAAATGTATTTTTTTGTCAATATTTTATTTTTTTTATTAAAATTTACGGTTAAATCTTAGCATAAGATTACTTTGAGGTAGATTTATTTAAGCATATTCAAAATTTATTCTTTTTCCAGCAATATTTCTTCAGATTTTGTATTAAGATATCAAAATCTTGGTGGAATTTTGTGCAGACGTAAAAATTATTCTTGACACGAATTTCTGTTTGATGTATAAGATTGTTTAAGTTGTAGGAGAGACCCTGACTTATAAAAAGGGGCGCCGAAGGGGCAAATCCCTTGGTGATGGGGACGAAACTCTCAGGCAAAAGGACTATGGCTTAATTATCAGAACTCTGGAGACTTCCTTCTAAATTGAAGGGGACCCAAGGGGAAATTCCGCGTTAAAGCGGAAAATCTCTCAGGTAAAAGGACAGAGGAGAGTAATTTCGTTTCCATGAATGCTCTTTTCTGTCCTTTTGTTTTTTGGATTAAATGTGTCAGTGTCGTGATTTGTAACAAGAAAAAATTGTCCTACATAAAAATCAATAAAAATGCAGGGTCTTTGAATTTATCTTAGAGAAGGGTGGTCTCGCATGAAAAAAGTCATAATTGAGACGGAGAAAACATCAAAACCCATTGGCCCGTTCTCGAAGGCAGTTAAGATTATTAACCCTAAAACCTTGATATTTGTTTCTGGCCATGCTGCTAGGACAAAAGAAGGGGATATCGTGAAAGGGGACATAAAAACTCAAACCAGGCAAATCTTTGAGAACCTAAAATGTGTTTTAGAGGCGGGAGGGGCAACATTAAAAGATGTCGTTAAAGTGACCACTTTCTTAAAAAATATGGACGATTATTCTGCATACAATGAGATTCGTAGACAGTATTTTAAGAACAATTTCCCAGCTAGTTCTACCATTGCTGTCAAACAATTAGCTAATGAAAGCATGCTGGTGGAGGTAGAAATTATAGCGGCACTATGATTATTAAAGAGAAATGGTTTGGACCAAAAGTAGTGGTTTGAGGACGAGACAGAAAATTTGACAATAACTGAAAAATCTTTTACGAAAATACATTATTTTATACTGGATTTAGAGTTAAAAGCTTAATGCCCGAGAGGAGGAGTGGTCAGATGAACGAGAGAGTTCTTAAAAGTTCTTGTTGGGAGTGTTTTAATCATTGTGGGGTTCTGGTACACGTTAAGAATGGACAGGTAGTAAAAGTTGAGGGTGACCCAGACCATCCTTACAACAGAGGGTTCCTTTGCGTTAAGGGGCGGCATGCTATCGACAATTTGTATCATCCCAATCGCGTCTTGTATCCAATCAGAAGAATAAAAAGTGGATGGGAGCGAATTTCTTGGGACGAAGCCTTAGAAATCATTGTCAACAAGCTCCAGGAAGTTAGAGAAAGGTACGGGCCATTATCCGTTTGTGGTGCCGGTCCTCACACCGATGCATACCTTGCTGCAGCGAGTTTGTGCCTCTTTCTCCGTTCATTAGGCAGCCCCAATATGATGAGCAATTTGGATCTATGTTATGGGGCAATTCAAGTGGCTGATCAACTGACCGTAGGGGACGGGGAAACTTTGCTCCGGGCTGCAGGAGGAGCGGCTGGAGGCCCCGTCGATTTTCAAAATTCTAATTGTCTTTTTATATTGGGAGGCCAAATAGAATCTTCGTGGCCTTCTCAGTGGCAAAGCTTTGTGGAGGCAAAGAGAAGGGGCGCAAAGGTGATCGTGGTTGATCCGAGATACACCAAGACAGCCTCCCAGGCCGATTTGTACTTGCAAATCAAACCGGGAACAGATGCCGCTTTCGCCCTTGGAATGATAAACGTGATCATAAATGAGGAGCTTTATGATAAAGAGTTTGTTAATAAATGGTGCACTGGATTCGATAAGCTGGCAGAACGTGTGCAAGAATATACACCTGAAAGAGTTGAAAAAATTACCTGGATACCTGCAGAAAAAATCAGGGAAGCTACTCGAATATATGCACTAACAAAGCCTGCTTGCATGTCTCCTCGTACTGGGACCATCCACCACCCGAATGGGGTCCAGACTGCACGGGCCTTTGGGTGTGTGGTGGCATTGACTGGGAACATTGATGTATTAGGGGGAAACCCTTTAGCAAAACCCTTGGAGGGGTATACTTCTCATGGAAGTATCCTCCGGTCAAAGGAATTTCGTCTATCTAGAGAAGTAGAAGAAAAAACATTAGGAGCGGACCAGTTTCCATTGTGGACCGGGCCTGATGCAAAGATGGTAGGGGTTATACATAACCCAACCGCATTGGATGCCATGATTACCGGAAAGCCATATTCAGTCAAGGCTATGATAATAACGGGTGTTAATATACTTAGTACATACCCCGACAGTAGAAAAGTTTTGGAGGCCTTGAAAAGATTAGAGTTTCTGGTGGTCAATGCTTGGTTCATGACGCCGACTGCTGAGTTCGCCGACATAATTCTCCCGAAAGCACATGCACTTGAAAGTAACGAAATTGCTGTATACACAGGAATGCATAAATGCATTACGATTTGTCAAAAGGCCGTGGAGCCGCTGGGAGAAGCTTGGGAAGACATGAAAATCTTTACAGAACTGTCGAAAAAAATGAAACAGAAAGGTTTCATTGAAAAAAGTTTCCTCCCTTGGAAAAATGCTGAAGAGTATCTTCAGTATTTGTTGAGAAATACTGGGGTGACTCTCGAGAAAATCAAGCAAGATGGAACCATTCCTGTTCCCCAGGTATGGAAAAAGTATGAAAAGCAAGGGTTCCCAACTCCCTCAGGTAAGGTCGAACTCTATTCAAGCACATTAGAAAAATTTGGATATGATCCGTTGCCAGATTATAAAGAACTTCCCGAAAGCGATATTTCAACTCCTGGGCTTGCTGAAAGATATCCATTAATACTTGTTACTGCAAGGAGATTAGCTTTTTCGCATTCGCGTTTCCCTGTTTTCTCTTGGGCTAGGGAGATCCATCCAGATCCCGAAGTCGAAATTCATCCGGAGACGGCAAAGGAGCGGGAAATCAGAAACGGGGATTGGGTTTGGATTGAGACTCCGCGGGGAAAATGTAAGCATAAGGCAAAAATTACTGATAAAATCCATCCGAAAGTAGTGAATCCTACACTTGGTTGGTGGTTTCCAGAAATGCCTCCTCCTGAGCATGGATGTTTTGAGGCGAACGTGAATGCCATAATGTCCTATGATCCTCCACATGACCCAATAATGGGCATACCGACTGTGATGGGTGTTCTCTGTGAAGTGAGCAAACTCAAGGTTATCTAATAAATTTGATCTGCAAAAGCCGATCCATATTATTGGCTCTATTAATAGGATATAGGAAATAAAGCATTAGATACTAAGGGGCAGTTATTTCAAAATTCGTATTTTTGACCAGTATGTTGTATCTATGCATAAGCATACTACGCGTAAATTGCGCTTTTGACCAGGATATAGTTAACCTATAAGGTGAGGAGGCGATCCAAAAGAATTGGTCATTTCGGATCCTTTTGTTGGAAACGGAAAAAAATTGAATTAAAACCTAAAAAGGAGGAATCTAATATGGAAAAGAAAGAGGTATTGTTTAATGTATTTTCATTATTGTTTTGCATCTTTCTATTCACTACGATAACGCAAGCTCAAACCGAGGTCAAGTTCATTAAAATTGGAACAGCATCTCCTGGCGGTATTTGGTATCTTACGGGTGCGGCTTTGGCTGCGGAAATCCACAAAAATATTCCTAGCATCGAAACCTCAAGCACAACAGGGGGGTCCGTCGCAAACGCAACTACGGTAAACAAAGGCACAGAGATTCAACTTGCTTTCAACAATGCCGCCGATCAATCTCTTGCTTTTTATGGGAAAGCTCCTTTTAAAGAACCTCATTCTAACATCAGGATGATTGGAACGATGGAAACGATGTTATGGTATATGGTTGTTCCTCGTTCAAGCGATATTAAGAGTGTCTACGATCTAAAGGATAAGAGGATCAATTTTGGAAGAGTTGGGTCACTAGGCCGGAAGGTAACAATTGTGGTACTTCGACACCATGGGATTACTGAAGAGTCGATCAAAGCAAACAAAGGTACGGTTCATGCACTATCTTTTAATGATGCAGCGGATATGATGCGGGATGGGCATCTGGATGCAATAACTCAACCCGGTGCAATTATCCCCTATCTGATTGACCTTGATACAAAACCTGGCTTACGATGGCTCCCACTTGGCGGAAAGGAAAGGGAGAAAGTACTGGCCGATCCAGAGATGAAGGGATGGGGACCGGGGGTATTGAAAAAAGGATTATTTCTTGGAATTACTGAGGAAATTCCTACTATTCAGGTTAAGACGACCATTATCGTCAATAAAAATTTACCTGAGGATTTGGTATATCGTATAACCAAAATCGTGTATGAAAGCGGATTCCAAAAAGAAATATTAGCTTCTGGTGAAGCGAAAGGCCTACCAAAGGCATGTAATTTGGCAGATCTGAAAGAGGCTAATACTATCCCGATTCACCCAGGGGCTTTGAAGTATTTCAGGGAAAAAGGAATCCAGCTCTGAAAGATTGCAGATGGCAGATAGAAGAATTTAAAATCTAACCAAACATAGTCGAACCTTTCTCGATTTAATCCCCTCCCCCTTTGACGGGGGGAGGGGCGAAGTGACTCGCCCCTACGGAGGGGTTGGACAAGAGGAATTTGGTCCCCCCTCCTCTCGATCTCTTCCCACGAGGGGAGGAGAGATTTTGGCCAAGAAATTTTTGAGATTGTTAGAAGAAAATTCTCATACTGAAACATGTTAAAATCTTACAATTTTCTCTTCTTCGTAGGGCAGGCCTTTAGGCCTGCGGAATGAAAAGCTAAAGCTTTGCACTACCCCAACTGACCCATTCGGAGAGATGAAATGTCAGTCCCAGAAGAGAAGCTATTCATTAAGGAGGAACGGAAAGAACCAACCATTCTCGACTGGATCGTGTCCCAGGATGTTCTTTCTCCCCAGGTGATCCTCGGGCTCACTATCATCTTCCTTTCGATGGCCTTCATGTTCTATCACCTCTACACCGGATTTTTCGGTCAACCCGAAGCCCATCTGTTCCGTTCGGTCCACCTAACCTTTGTTTTCATGCTGACCTTTCTGTTTTACCCACTGAGGAGAAAGAGCTGGAAGGATGATCTCAACGGATGGTTCCTGGTCGATCTTCTGGGAATTCTTCTCTCCATGGCTACCCAGGTTTATTATCTGGTCGATCCGGACGATTTCATGCTGAGGATTGCTGATCCGTCCACCGCGGATATGATTATGGGGGCAATCGTTATCCTTCTGGTCATGGAGACGGCGAGGAGAGTGATCGGTAATACGATGGTGATCCTTTCCGCGTTCTTTCTCATTCATGCCCTCTATGCCGACAAGTTTTTCGGGTTTCTGTACTCACCCCCCAGCTCCTACAGTTCCGTGATTTCCCATGTGGTGATGGAGGAGACGGGGATTTATACGACGCCCCTGGCGACGATCGCCTCTTTCGTCGTCCTCTTCCTCATCTTTGGATCTCTTCTCCTCCGCACGGGCCTTGGGAAATTATTTCTCAACATGGCTTTCCTTCTGGTGGCGAGGCATACGGGTGGACCTGGAAAAGTGTCGGTTGTCTCTTCGGCAGCATTCGGGACCATTTCCGGAAGTGCCGTTGCCAATGTGATGGTCGATGGGGCTATCACGATACCGGTCATGAAACGTATGGGTTATCGACCGGAGATGGCTGGGGCAATTGAAGCTCTGGCCTCGTGCTTCGGTATGTTCACCCCACCTGTAATGGGTGCTGCGGCTTTTATTATTGCGGCCTTTCTGGGGATCCCATACCTGAAGGTGGTTGTTCATGCCGCTGTCCCCTGCTTCCTGTTCTACTTTTCTATTTTCTTCATGATCGATTTTCACGGGCGCAGACATGGTTTACGGGGGGTTCCCAGGGAGCAACTCCCGAGTATAAAGGAAGTCCTTGCAGGGCAATGGTTCCTCCTCATCCCGGTTATCATTCTGGTCTGGTTGCTCATCGGAGGGTATACTCCCTCCTTTGCATCTTTCTGGGCGATCATCCTCACGTTTGTCATCTCTTTCATCCGGAAGGAGTCTCGTATTTCTCTGGTTGACTTTATCGGGGTTTTTGAGGAGGGGGCCAAGAATACGCTTATCCCGGCAACAGCTTGTGCCGCTGCGGGGATCATCATCGGTTCGACCACTCTCTCGGGGCTCGCTCTGAAGATCGGAGCGATCATCATCTCCTTCTCGATGGACCAACTCTGGCTTTCCCTTTTTCTGATCATCATCCTCTCCATCATCCTGGGAATGGGACTTCCAACCACGGGCGTCTATATTACCCTTGCCGTTACGGTTATTCCGATTATTGAGAAAATGGGAGTTTTACCCATCGGAGCACATCTCTTTGCATTTTATTATGGCGTGCTATCAAATGTTATTCCTCCCGTAGCCATTGCCTCTTTTGCGGCCGCTGGGATTGCGAGTGCGAAACCGATGAGAACTGCATGGAATGGGTTCTTCATGGCACTGCCTGGTCTTATCGTTCCGGTCCTCTTCGTTTATCATCCCGAGCTTCTGTTGATCGGGAATTTAGCAAACATCATCTGGTACGTCTTCGTCTCGATGGACATCATTATCCTTCTCTCTGCAGCAATCCAGGGCTGGTTTTTGGGAGATTTGTCTTGGATGACCCGGGTCCTGTGTGTCATTCCTGCTCTGTTGATGACGCTTAATTCGACAACTTGTATCTATTTCGGTCTGGGCCTGTCATTCTTACTCTACGCTTATCGGGCATATCGGAGATATGGAGCAAGTTCAAGATTATCCACGGGAGGGCAAGCATGAAGATCCTCTGGTCGCTCATCGGATTTGTCGTGGTTGTTTTGATCTATCTGGGCTGGGGAAACATGCTGACCTTCAGACCAACCCTCTTCCTTTTTCTGCTTCTGCTGCTTTCCTTTTTCGTCTCTCTCTCGTTGTGGTTTTTCAGAAAGAGGCTTCGATAGAAAGCCGGGAAGGAGAGTCGAAGGCTTTGAAATGTGGGAAAAGAGATGTTAAGGACGTATTGAAGGTACCGATCGATTATTCTTGATTTGCTTCATCGTTCATATGACCTTTTCCAGGTTACAGGAGAGACTCTGGCCCGTAAGGGCGGGGCGCCGAAGGGGCAAATTCCGAAGAATCGGGACGAAACTCTCAGGCAAAAGGACTGTAACTTGAATAAATCCTGGAAAGATCTGACCCATCGACTTTCGCTCAGGGTTTACCCTGAGTTTTAATCGAAAGGTTGGACACCGAAGGGGACAAATCCCGATCCTTTATAAGGGATAATCTCTCAGGTCAAAAGACAGGAGGAAAGATGATTCAAATAATTCGTCTTTCCTCTTTTTTTATGGTTTTTCCACAGGAAATATGGGAAAGGATGAGCCAACATGGGAAAGAGAACACCTTTTTACGAAATTCATAAAGCCTATCATGGACGCATGGTGGAGTTTGCAGGCTGGGAGATGCCGGTTTACTATACGGGAATAATTGAGGAGCACCGGAATGTCAGGAAAAACGTTGGTCTCTTCGATGTGAGTCACATGGGAGAAATCGAGGTTAGAGGGAAAGATGCGTTGATCAACCTTCAGAAACTTCTCGTCAGTAATATACAGACTTTGTCCATTCCCCAGGTGAAGTACTCCGCCCTCTGCTACCCAGAGGGTGGAGTAGTGGATGATATTACCGTTTACCGCCTGGCCGAAGAGCGATTTCTTCTCTGTGTCAATGCCGCCAATACGGAAAAAGATTATCAATGGATTGCTCAACACCTTGAAGGAGAAGCAGAGGCGATTGACCAGAGTGCGGCATATGCGCAGATCGCCCTTCAAGGGCCAAGATCTATGGAGGTTCTTCGGAATCTAACTCCGACCTGTTTAAAATTACTAAAAAACTACTGGTTTGTCGAAGGGACGGTCGATGGTGTACCAGCCATCATCTCGCGAACAGGATATACAGGAGAAGACGGATTCGAACTTTATTTCCATCCTGAATTTGCGACCCAGATTTGGGAACGATTGATGACGGAAGGAAAAACAGCGGGCATCCAGTCGGTGGGGCTCGGGGCCCGGGACACCCTTCGGTTAGAGATGGGTTTCCCCCTGTACGGTCACGAGTTTGACGCAACCACCACACTTCTTGAAGCGGGTCTCTATCGATTCATCGATTTTAGAAAGCCTTTTTTCATTGGAAAAGAAAGACTCCTTCAGCAGAAGAGGGATGGAATTTATAGAAGACTTGTTGGGTTTAAAATGGCCGAAGAAGGAATCCCCCGTTCTCAATACGAAATTTACAAGAATGAAGAAAAGGTGGGAATGGTGACCAGTGGGACGATGTCCCCCACATTTCGAAAGGGGATTGGTTTGGGATATGTTAAAATAGGAGAAGCTTGGGAAGGAAATGAAGTTTCTATAATGATCCGCCAGAAGAAGTTTCCTGCTGAGATTGTTAAATTGCCTTTCTATAATAGATTTTTGGCCCGAGGTTCTGAAATCAGGAAGGATGAAAAGCATATGACTGTTCTTCGTGAGGGCGGTGCTCTTGGATACTAAGCGGTGCTTTCAAAATGAGAGCACCTATAATTGAATGTAATCGATGTAAAAAAAGCGATAAGCAAAATAGGGTGAGCCAACCTTTGCATTTCCCGGTTAATCAAACAAGGCGTTGGAAACTGAAATGAAGGGTTGATCCCATGAAGAAGAAAAAACCCCTCAGCAAGATTCATCCGTCAAAGAGGTCACCAAAAATTAGTTTACAAATCACGGATGACATTTGTTTTATCGAATTAAAAGATTTAAAAGAACACGAGGAGATTCGGCCCGATTATTTGGAAGAATTGAAAAATGAAATCCTATCAGATGGTATCCTTAAAATGCCTATTGCCGTGGATAAAAAAACTTATATTATCTTGGACGGCCATCACCGGTTACACGCTTTAAAAAAGATAGGGTGTAAAAGGATCCCTGTCATTCTTTTCGACTATCAATCACCAGAGATAGAGGTGCTTCCTCACAGGGAGGGGGAAACCGTGACAAAAAAAATGATCCTTCAAACGGCGTTGGCTGGCAGAAGAATGCCTCCCAAGACTTCTAAACATATGATTCTAATCGAAGGGGAGCTGAAGCACATCTCCATCCTCGAAACGGTCATCAATATTCCTTTAGAAAAATTGAGATAAAGGATTATAATGGTTAAAAGGGGAGAGCGATGAAATTTCCAGAGAATTTGTTTTACACAGAGAGTCATGAATGGGTGAGAAATGAGGGAAGCCAGGTGACGATCGGACTGACAGACTATGCTCAGAGCCAACTGAAGGATATCGTCTATGTGGAGATTCCCGAAATTGGTTCTGAGTTTAAAAAAGGTGATAGCATTGGAGTGGTCGAATCCGTAAAGACCGTTGCCGATATCTACTCTCCAATCACCGGTAAAGTGACGGATACAAATTTTAGCCTTAAAGATCATCCTCAGTTTGTCAATGAAGATCCTTACGGGAAGGGATGGTTGTTTAAAATGGAAATCCAAGATAGAGAAGAGTTAAAAGAACTTCTATCAGCCAAAGACTACTGTGGCTCTCTTCCTGAGGAATTGTAGATGCAGGACTTTATTCGTTACATCCCTCATACTGAAGAAGATTGCCGAGAGATGCTTGGCGTCATTGGCGTCAAGGAGCTGGAGGACCTCTTCCAGACCATTCCCAAAGAATACAGACTTTCCAAACCGTTGAACCTTCCTCAACCTCTTTCCGAACCGGATCTCATTCGCCACTTCCAGGGGCTCCAGGTTCCCATGATGAGCAGTTTTCTCGGAGCAGGGGCTTATCACCATTTCATCCCTACAGTTGTTCCAAGCCTGGTCTCCCGTTCCGAGTTTTATACCGCCTACACTCCTTATCAACCTGAAATCAGCCAGGGAACGCTTCAAGCGATCTTCGAGTACCAGACATTGATGTGTCAATTGACAGGGATGGAAGTTTCAAATGCCTCTTTTTATGATGGAGCGTCGAGTTTAGCAGAAGCTGTTTTAATGGCCCACCGGATTACAAGAAAGAAGAAAGTTCTTCTTTCACGGGCCATCCATCCTGAATATCGAAGGGTGATCCAGACCTACATTGACCCTGATCAACAGGAGATCGTTTTCATTCCTTATCAGAAGGAGGGGGGTCGAACGGATGAGAAGATTTTGTTTGACCTCCTCAAAGAAGATGTGAGCGCAGTGGTGATTCAAAGCCCCAACTTTTTTGGTGTTGTTGAAGATCTCCATCCCATTGCAGAAAGAATCCACAACATGGGTGGATTGATGATCGTTGGATTCAGTGAAGCCGTCGCCTATGGAATTTTACAGCCTCCTGGTGCGATGGGAGCCGATATCGTTGCAGGAGAAGGCCAGAGCCTGGGGATTCCTGTTTCTTTCGGTGGTCCTTATCTCGGGATCTTCGCTACCCTTGAGAAATTTGTCAGAAATATGCCTGGCCGGTTGGTTGGCGAGACGATTGATCTGGAAGGGAAGAGGGGTTTTGTCCTCACCCTTGCGACCAGGGAACAGCATATCCGTAGGGAACGTGCCACCTCCAATATCTGTACGAATGAAGGATTGTGTGGACTGATGGCAACGGTTTTTCTATCCTGCCTTGGAAAAGAAGGTTTGAAAGAGTTGGCCATGATGAATCTGAGCAAGACGGAATATGCAAAAAAGATCGTCTCAGGGATTCGTGGTTGCAAACTGAATTTCATTGCTCCTACTTTTAATGAATTCGTCTTGCAGATTGAAAAGGCTCCTGAAGAGGTTTTGGAGAAATTAAAGAAGGAGGAAATCTTGGGGGGTCTCCCCTTGACAAGATTTTATCCTGAACTCGACCATCATCTCC
>Ga0214473_10007335_pt1 | contig 13095 bp, 11 predicted proteins | sample RVTome_7_FD_203509 | JGI IMG/M metagenome (GOLD analysis project Ga0214473, IMG submission 203509) | Soil microbial communities from uranium-contaminated site in the Upper Colorado River Basin, Wyoming, United States - RVT98D197 | ecosystem: Environmental > Terrestrial > Soil > Contaminated >...
TAAGCTTCGGTGAGGTCGCGGTATTTGCCCTTGCGCTTGTATTCCCAGGCGAGTTTGCCACGCCACCAGACGTCGGCGAAGCCGCGCTCGCCGGCCGAGCCGCGGGAGGCGGTGTCGGTGACGGCCACGCCCTTCTCGAAGGTGTACTCGGCCCCGGTGGCGTCGTGCTCGGCGGGGGTGGGCTGGCCGAGCAGGCGGCAGAGGTCGATGAAGTGCTCCTGGCTCGCGGCGCGTTCGGACAGCTCGACCGGGGTCCATTTCGCGATGAACGCGGCCGGGTTGATCCGTTGCGGTTGCTGGGCCATGGGCGGAGGATAGACCGCGGCCCGGTGGAGGTCCATGTAAGGTGGCGGGGCGGGGTTGGGCACCGCCGGTTTCGATCCAGACTGCGGCGCAGTCGCGGGACCAATCGCCTTCCGGGGCGACGGCGGCGGCCCGGCCCGGCTGGTCACCAAGACCCGCCGCCTCGAATTCGGCCTCAGCCGGCGCGGCAACGTGCACTCGAAGTCGATTCATCGACCTCGAAACTACTCATGCTTGGCGTTCAAATCCTGCAGAACGGCATCGAGCGGGCGGGTCTTGCCGCGCTTCATCGCGTCGAGCCCGCGGTGAATGCCCGCCACGGCCTGCAGGCGCTCGATCTCGTCAAGCATCCGGTGGTACGAGGCGGCGTCCTGAATGACCACCGCCGCCCTGCCGTTGAACGTGAGTACCTGCGGCTTGCCCGACCTGGCCAGCCGCTCCGCGTGCTCCCTGGTGTTTCGCTGGAACTCCGTGAGCGAGTAGACGCCGTTGAGGGGCCATGGACCGCCCCACTCCTTGACGCAGCGATGCCCTCGGGATACCGATAGGCCCGGGCATCGCGGGTCGAGTCGGAGGGACGATGGATGGGCAGGTCTCGTGGGTATCTGGGCTTGCTGTCGGCGGCGCTTTCGCAGCTTCTGGCCTGCGCCCCGGGCGACCCCGCGGAGCGGTTCATCCGCCGCATGGACGGGCTTCCGCCGGAGCAACGGCTGCCCCACTGGGATCGGACCCGAGCGCTGATGATGCGGCCCGCCCCGGCAGTCGGAGACCTGGCCCCGGACTTCACCCTCTCGAGGCTGGACGGAGCGGGAACGTACACGCTGAGTGACGCTCCCGGTACTCGCCCGACGGTCCTCATCCTGGCCAGCTACACCTGACCACCATTCCGGCGCCAGTCTGGCGCCCTCGAGTCGATGTATCAGGCCCACAAGGACCGCGCCGACTTCGTGTTCGTGTACATCCGCGAGGCCCACCCGCAGGACGGCTGGCAGCTCGATGCCAACGTCGCGGACGAGGTGGTGTACGCCGAGCCGACCACCTGGAGCCAGCGCCAAGGCATCGCCCAGGCGAGCTGCCAGCGTTTGGCCCTGTCCATGCCCGTGGTCGTCGACACCATGGATAACACGGTCGACGAGAAGTATGGCGGTTGGCCGGAGCGGATCTTCGTGGTGGACCGCGACGGCCGAATCGCCTATGCGGGCAAGCAGGGCCCGTGGGGTTTCAAGCCCAAAGAGGCCGAGAAGGCCCTGAAACGCCTCCTCCGCGCTTCTTGAGCAATCCCCCGGGTGGTACGCCCAAGGCCGCCCGGCTGACCCCGGGCCAAGCAAGCGGCGGGCTGGCGGGCTTGGGCAAGCGCCCCGCGACTCAAACGGATCATTCGAGATAGTAGGCTCAAGGTGGCTCGTGCATCGTCAGGCCCTGCTGACCAAACTGGCCGCGTACACCCCGCTCGACGGACCGGAGCGTAGGGCGTATGAGCGCATGGTGGCGTTCGTGCGGGCGAATCCGGCCTGCTTTGAGCGTCTGCTGCTCGCTGGCCACGTGACCGCCTCCGCCTGGCTGCTCGACCGCAGCGGGGATCGCGTCCTGCTGACCCATCATAAGCAGCTCGGAAGATGGCTGCAGCTCGGCGGTCACGCCGACGGAAACGGCGACGTGCTCAGCGTGGCCCTGAGGGAAGCGCAGGAAGAGTCAGGACTGTCCACCATCACGCCCGTATCCACGGACATCTTCGACGTGGATGTCCACCCGATTCCGGCCCACCGCGACATGCCGACCCACGAGCATTACGACGTGCGGTTTCTGCTGCAGACCCACGGCGACGAGAAGTACCGGGTCAGCGATGAGTCCCACGAGCTGGCCTGGGTGTCGCCGTCCAAGTTGCCGGCGCTGAACGTCGACGAGTCCGTGCAGCGGTTGCACCGCAAGTGGCTTGATCGGCGCGGTGCGTCGTTGCGGACCTGACCCCGTGGCGAGCCGTAGGAGCGTTTCCGCGGATCAGACTTTGTAGTCGAAGCGGGCCTTGAGCACGTCCCGCAGACGAGCGGCCTCCTCGAACTGCTCGCGCTCGAGCGCCGCCCGCAGCGCCTGGCAGGTCCGGACGAGGGAGTCGTTGGGCATCTGCCGGGTTAGATCCACGGCCAGCGAACGGAGCATCTTGACCTCCTCGCTATGCTCCATCGCCTCCAGCTCGCCGCGCTCTTCGTAATGGGCCCGGATTTGCAGGAGCCCGCGGTTGACGTGGGCCAAGGCGCTGGCGTGCTCTTCTTCCTCCAGCGCCTGAAGGGCCTGCGCCCGGGCGTTCATCATCAACACGTACGGGCGGAAGGACTCCAGACACTCGCGGTCGTCCGCCTGTAAAGCGTACTCCCGGCAGAGATCAAAAATGGCCAGGTTGTGCAGGGTGTCGGGAACGACCTGGGCGTACTCCTCCAGCACGAAGAGGGCCACGTAGCGCCGGTAGTACAGGGAGGCCTCTTCGCGGACCGCCTGGCACTGCTTGGGCGACAGCACAAATCCCAGCGTGGTGCCATTGCGCTGCTCGTACCGCGCCAGCCGATGGCGGAAGTACTCCAGCAGCGAGGCGCAGCCGTGGGGGCGCATGCCGTCCGGGCGTCCGGAGACCTCCATCTGCAGGACGCCCAGCTCCACGCGCATCTGGATCCGGACGGCGCCGTCGACGCCCACGATCTTGCGGACCGATATCTGCTCGGAGTCGTACGGCCACGAGTCCAGTGTTTCGTGGAGATCGATGTAACACATCGGCTTCCCACCCCCCAACGGCGAGTCCGCTTCTCCCCCCCCTCCCACGACGGCGCATGGGCCCGTTTGGAGTCTACAATTCAGCCGTCGCCGGGGAGGGCCTACGGTCCGAGAAGAGCCGCGGGGCCGTCGCAGAACGGGCGGCTGTGCCCGGGCGTGCCTCGGTCCGCCGTGCGCCACCTCGGAAACCGGACCCATCGTCAGTGCCAATGCCAGGCACTTTATGAGACCGACCTCCACCGCCGGGGATGATCGACCCATCGAGTGCTTTAGCAGCCCGTGGAAAAACTCCACACAATCCACCAGCGGCGGCGTTTTTCCGCACGCGACGGCCGCCGCGGGGGCGGCCGTCGCGTCGCTCAACAGGCTGCTGGACACGCGTACCACCCTGCCGAGCACCAAGCCCGGCGCGGGAGATTCCCTCCAACGTTCATGGATGTGCGGTGAGAAACGCAGGCCCTCCCCGTGGTAAGGGCCGGACTGAGGCGTGCGGCGGCTTACCGAGGCCCTGCCGCGGTGTTTTTCAGAAACGGTTGCGGGACGGGTGGAAGTGCTCGCCGGAGCGGTCCCTCGCCTTGGACAAGCCGTCAGGCGATCACGTCGAGGAGCCGGTCGACGGTGCCATCGATGCGGGCACGGGTCTCGAAGGTCCCCGCCTCGATCTCGGCGCGGATCGCACGGGTGCGGGCGAGGCTGAAGCTGGATTGCTCGACGGAGCGGAGGACGGCGTTACGGAACCGGTTCAGATTCGCGGGGCCTGCCCGGCCAACCTCGCCCTGGGCATAAAGCTCGGTGGCGGCGCGGGCAGACGGGGTCGCGGTAGCGGGGGCGTACGAGAATGCGGGCTGAATCGCGCTGTTTATGTTGCTGACGTCACTCATGGTGGCACGTCCTTGCCTGCTCTCGGCGTTCGGCTGCCGGGACAAGCGCTGCCGAGCGCTACCCCCTGCTCATCGTCGATCCCTCGCCGACCCTGCCCCCGCAGGTGCGCAGAACCCGCCCGATGCCTCAAGCAAGCGTTCGTCCGTGAATCGCCGAGAAGGCAGGAGCCAGGGATGTCCAGCCCTGCGGCCCCCAGTCCGTTAGGCCCGGCCGCGGGCGGCGTTCTCCGTTGGTCCTAGTATCGTCAGGCCGATATTTCGATCTTGAAGGAAAATGGCTCGCCCGGCGAATAACTCACAGCTCTCTACAACATGTTGGAAGCGCCTTCACTCTCGCTCACTATATGTTGGTTTTAATGACCGAGATGAGGCCCGTCCCGAAGCCGTTGCTCCAGTGTTCACCCAGACTTGCTGGATTCGACTCTCAACATGCACGACGGTGACTCCGACCTTCCCGGAGAGTCTCGGTTGCGTTGCTTCGCCGCGCGATTCCGTTACGGCGTTCCCGAGCGGATGATGGAGCGCCCGCGGGAGGCCGATCGCGAAACCCGGCACTGCCGGGAAGGCGCTTGGCGGCGAGCGCTTCACGTCCAGGGACAGCGTGCCGGTTAGCAATCGAGACCCAGGCCGTGGGGCGGCGCGGGCGTTAATTGAGATCGGAGAGCTTGACGGTGGCGGTGCCGAGGCGTTCCTCGCGGACGAAGGTAATGACCACTTCGTCGCCGGCCTTGAACGGTTCCAGGGCGTCTTTCAGCTCGTTCAGGTCGCCGACCTCCGTGTCGTTCACCTTGACAATGATGTCGCCGAGTTGCCGGATGTACCCGCGGCGGTCCACCAGCGTGCCGCGCAACCCGACCTGGCCGGCGCCGCCGTTTTCGGCTACGGCGTCGATCAGCACGCCGCGGATGCCCAGTCGTCGCGTCAGTCGGTCGTCGACCGCCGAGATGCCCATGCCGGCGCGGCGGACGGCCCCGTAACGAATCAGCTCGAGGACGATCTCGTTCACCGTGTCGACCGGGACGGCGAAGCCGATGCCGGCGCTCCCCCCCGTCGGGCTGGCGATTTGGGTGTTGACGCCGATCAATCGCCCGCCGCTGTCCAGCAACGGGCCGCCGGAATTGCCTGGGTTGATCGCCGCATCAGTCTGGATCACGTCGCGGATCTTCCGGCCGGTAACCGATCGAATCTCCCGGCCCACGGCGCTCACCACCCCGACGGTGAGCGTCTGGTCAAACCCGAAGGGGTTGCCGATGGCCAGCACCCGCTGCCCCACCTGCAGGTCGTGCGACGTCCCCAGGGCAATAGGCCGCAGCTTCTCGGGCGGGGTGTCGATGCGCAGCACAGCAACGTCCTTGTCCGGTTCGACGCCGACGACCTCCGCGTCCCACTCGGATTCGTCCGACAGCCGGACGATCCAGCGTCGGCCTTCCTGAATCACGTGGTAGTTGGTGACCACGTGCCCTTCCTTGTCGTACAAGAACCCCGATCCGGTGCCGGCCGGCACCTCGTACACGTTCAGACCGAAAAGACCCGTCCGCAGGTCGGTGGCGGTGATGTAGACGACGGCCGGCGACGCCTCGCGGAACACTTCGATCGTCGACGTCTCCTCCGCGGTGAGATCGCCCCGAGGTTCCGCCGTCCTCGGTTTGGCCCCCGGGTCGTGCAGCGGCCGCTCCTCCCCGGAGCCCACCACCAACCAGACCACCAGGAAGACGACACTCCAAACTCCCAGCAGGGTCGCGCCGCGAATGCGGAGCGAGCCGGGCGAGGGCCGCGAGGGTGCCGGGCGCATGCGGTCGAAATCGTCGAATGTCATCGCCGTCCTGACTCCGGGCCGACCCGTTCATGCCCGTCGGCGGGGCCGGCCTCCCCGGCGCCGGGTAGGCCCCCTGCCGGGCACAGGCCGGCGCCATATCTTGCCCGTGCGACCGCAGAATTCAAACAGGCCCTGGGCGTTCCCGCAGGCGCCGCCGGCCAACCCTGCGGCGCCGGGGGCTTCTAGCCTTTTCGCAACTCGGCGCCCTTGCCGCCCAAGGGACAGGGCGATTCGCGTCCAGCGGGTCGAAAGGGGGCGGCCCGATCGACCCATTCGACGTAGTTACGGCCGCACGCTTCTCTGGTGGAGGCTTTGCGATGAGACCGCCCGCACGTAGAATTCGACGCCCAGATCGACCCTGCACCCCTCCGGAGCGCGGAACCATGAAACCGCTGTTTCAACGGGCCCAGAACAACCCCATCCTCACGCCGGCCAGTTTGCCCTTTCCCGCCGCCGCCGTCCTCAATCCGGGCGCCACCGAGCAGAACGGACAGGTTGTGCTGCTGCTCCGGGTCGAGAATCTTGCCGGCTATTCCAGCATCCACGTGGCCCGCAGCAGGGACGGGCTCACCGGCTGGCAGATCGAGCCCGAGCCGATCCTGCGATACGGGCAAGCGCAGTGGCGCTACGAGGAGTACGGCTGCGAGGACGCCCGGGTTACCTACCTGGCGGAGGAGAAGCTCTGGTACATCACCTACACCGCCTACTCGCCGGCCGGTGCGGCGGTGGCCATCGCCCATTCGGATGACCTCGTTACGGCGCACCGCATCGGCCTCATCTTCTCCCCGAACAACAAGGATGCGGCGTTGTTTCCGCACCGGTTCGACGGGCGGTGGGCCGTGCTGCATCGTCCCGACGCCGGCGGCATTGAGCACATCTGGTCGGCGTACTCCCCGGACCTCATCCACTGGGGAGAGCCGCACTGCGTCCTGCCGGAGGGCGGGGGCGCTGCCTGGGACGCCGACAAGGTCGGCGCCGGTCCGCCGCCGATCCTCACCGAACAGGGTTGGCTGCTCCTCTACCACGGAGTGAAGGCTTACGGGGGGCGGCTGATCTACCGGACCGGGGCGGCCCTGCTGGACCGGGACCGGCCCAACAAGGTCGTGGCCCGCTCGCCGTGTTGGATCTTCCAGGCGGAGGCGCCCTACGAGCTCTCCGGGCTGGCGCCCAACGTGGTGTTCCCCACGGGACTGCTGCTCCGCGGCGAGGAGCTGTGGATGTACTACGGCGCCGCCGACACCTACGTCTGCCTCGCCACCGCCAAGTTGACCGACGTGCTCAAGGTGCTGGAGGGCTGCGCTGCCTGAGCCGAGGGCCAGCGCCCGCGGGGAATCGACTTCGCGGCCCACCCAGGACCACGGATCGCCGCGGGCCAGGTCCTGCCGTGGCGATGCGCGTCCGAGAATTGATGACACGTCAAAGACACTTCTGATTTGCGGCGGTGGGGCGCGTTTCGTACGCTCCAATGGGTGCGCCCGGCTGCCGTGCCAGCCGATAAGAACCCGCACCCGGCCAATCCATCGGGGGACATCGATGAGCGAACCGAACCGAGAACCGCATGACCTGGGCCGAGCCGCTGGGCCGCGGGAGGGCGATGGCCGACGCCACCGCCCCGAGGGAAACGCTTCCTTCAAAATGGAGGCGCTCGAGCCGCGCATTCTCCTGTCCGGCACGTGGGTCGACGCGGACGGCGTGGAAACCGACCAGGCCACCGACGGCAATGATACCTTCACCGGCAGCAATCAGGCGGACGTCGCCGACGGCCTGGAAGGCGATGACACGCTCTACGGCGACCTCGGCGACGACACCCTCCTGGGCGGTGCCGGCAACGATACGCTCGACGGAGGCCACCACAACGACCTGCTCGACGGGGGGGCCGGTGACGATCAGCTCTATGGCGGGCACCACAACGACACGCTCATCGGCGGCGGCGGAAACGACGCCCTCTACGGCGAGAAGCACGACGATACCTTCGTGTTCACCGGCGCCCAGGACGGCGACACCATCACTGTCGACGGCGGCGAGGACCAGGACACCATCGACCTCTCCGGGTATGGCAACGGCGAGCTTACCGATGACGGGTCGACCATCACCGTGCAGTTGGGCAACGAGCAGTCCTTCACCGTCAACTACACCAACATCGAGACCATCGTGACCGCCGACGGCTCCTACGCACCCGGCACCTTGCCGGGCCCCGAGGACAATACGGCGCCCACCGCGGATCCCGGCAGCGTGACCATCCCGGAGGACTCCACCGCGGTCATTACGCTGGCCGGCACCGATACCGATGACGGGGACGCAGTCGAGTCCTACCGGCTCGAGTCCCTCCCCGATCACGGCACGCTCAAGCTCAACGGCAGCCCCGTAGCCGCCAATGACGTGGTGACACAACAGCAGATCGACGATGGCGAGTTGACCTTCGAGCCGGAGTCCGATTGGAGCGGCTCGACCAGCCTGTCCTTCCGGGCGGGTGACGGCGAGGACTGGTCCGCGGAAGCGTCCACGTTCACGATCAATGTCGATCAGGTGGACGATGCGCCCGCCGCCGACGCCGGGTCCGATCAGATCGCGGACGAGGGCGACACGGTCACGCTCGACGCCTCGGCCAGCAGCGATCCGGAAGGCCAGGGTCTGACCTACACCTGGACCCAGACCGGTGGGCCAGCGGTCACGCTGTCCGACGCCCACGACGCCCGGCCGAGCTTCGCGGCGCCGGAGGGAGTCAGCAACAGCACGCTCACCTTCCAGGTCGAGGTCAGCGACGGGACCAGCACCTCGGTGGACACCGTCGAGGTGGCGGTCAACGCCGACGACGACGCGCCCACGGCGGACGCGGGGAGCGGTCAGAGCGTCAACGAGGGCGACACCGTCACGCTCGACGCCTCGGCCAGCAGCGATCCGGAAGGCCAGGGTCTGACCTACACCTGGACCCAGACCGGTGGGCCGGCGGTCACGCTGTCCGACGCCCACGACGCCCGGCCGAGCTTCGCGGCGCCGGAGGGAGTCAGCAACAGCACGCTCACCTTCCAGGTCGAGGTCAGCGACGGGACCAGCACCTCGGTGGACACCGTGGAGGTGGCGGTCAACGCCGACGACGACGCGCCCACGGCGGACGAGGGCGGCGATCAGAGCGTCGATGAAGTGGCTGACACCGAGCCGGCGGCCGCGCCGTCGGATGCGCCGTCGCCCGAGCAGCAGCCAACCGCGGGTGCAGACCAACCGGCTGAATCCGCAACGCCGGGAAGCGAGCCGGTGGTCCTGCCGGTTCCAGCCGAGACCCCGAGCCCAGCGAAAATGCGGCCTGACGGCGAGCCGGCTCGCAGCGGGCCGGTCGAACCAGCAGGTGACGCCCACCGCCCGCCGGAGGTTAACGACCCAATCCACCGCGACGGCGAAGCTGACGATCCGATCACTAGCGATCCCAACGATCCGCTCGGCGTTTCGGCGGGCGACAGCCTCCGTGACCAGGGCCCGTCAGGCGCCGCTGTAGTGATAGAAGAGGGTTCGACCGCCGACCTCGATCCGGAACCGGTCGTGTGGGACGGGACGGAAACGCTCGAGTCGCTCGACCCCTTGGATGCCATGGCCGGTGACCTGGACGTAAGCGGGCAGGCGCAGGCGACCCGGCCTGAGCTGGAGCGCGTGTCCGACGCCAGCCCTTTGCCGGATGATGCCGCTGCATGGTACCGCGTCGACTACGAGATGGAACTGCCGGACGGGGAGCCGTCGGGGCTCGGAGTCGACGACATGCTGCCGGAGCATCCGGACGGAGGGACGTCAACCCGGGGGCTCGACGAGTTCCCCTCCCTGAACCGATCGATAGAAGCCACGACGAGCGGAGCGGCGGCCGCCACGGGGTTGACACCGCAGCCGAGCGAGCCGCCCGACGCCTCGGTCCTGGAGCCGGATGACGGCCGGCACCCCAAGGATGAGAACGACGCGCCCGCGGGCGAAGACTTCGATTCGGTATCCACTACGCCTGAGGAGGGCCGTCCACCGGCCGCCGCTGAGGACGAGTTCGCCGCCTGGCCGGTCGCCCCGGTCGGGTTCTTCGCCCGCTTATGGGGCGTTATCCGCGGGGCCGGCGCAACCAGCCGACGGTCCGAGCAGGATGGGTCGGAGGAGCGCCGCGGCCGGTAGCGGCCACGGCGGGTTGCCGGGACACGCGAACCCCAGGCCCCTATTATCGAAACTGGCTGGGGTTTCCCCGGCCGGCGCCATCCGCCGCTAATCCGCCCGTCGCACGCGTCCGAACATACCTTCAAGAGACAACGGCGGGAGATGCCGCGCCTCACCCGGGGACCCCGGCGCGACCTCGATCCGCCTCGGGCCGTAGGCCCCTAACAGGCCGTTGAGGGACTCGGCACGATCCATGAGCAGCAGAGTTCTTCGGTGTTCCACGGCCGCCACGGGGGGCGGCCGCTACAGTCTTCAACAGGCTGCTAAGAATGCCACCACTGGCCGCACGTAGGATGACACGTAAAGAACACCGTGGGATAGCCGGAATCGCGATGACGGCGTCGCTCCTGGGCTGTCTGGCCGCCGCGTCGCCGGCCGACGAGCCCGTGGCCGCGCCCGCGGGCCTGGTCGGCATCACCGCCCCCTACCGGGAGGCGACCCTGGCTGCCGTGCAGCCGGGTCGGATCGCCGCCATTCACCATCAAGAGGGCAGCGCCGTCCGCGATGGCGAGGAGGTCTTCGCTCTTGACGACGGCGTGCAGCGCGCCCGCACCGAGATCGCCAGAGCCGCGGCAGAGTCGACCCTCGAGGTCGCCCTGGCCCGGGCTCGTTGGGAAAAGGCCCAGCGCGACCTGGACCGGCTCACCCGGCTCTACGGGGACGACTCGGCCTCGTCCAAGGAACTCAGCGACGCCCTCGCCGAAGCCGACATCACCCGCCTGGAACATGAGTTGGCCAAGTTCGCCCACGAGCAGGCTCAGCGGGCCCACGTCCGGGAATCCCGTGTACTGGCGGAGCTTCATGCGACGGCGCCGTTCACCGGCTACGTCACCGAGCACCTCAAACACAAAGGCGAAAGCGTCGATGAAAGCGAGGGCGTGATCCGTCTGGTGCAGCTCGACCCGCTGATGATATCGGTCGACTGCCCCGTCGCCCTGGCGCCATCCATCCGGGTGGGAGAGACCTACTGGGTGGGCCCGGTCGATGATCGCTGGAAGCCCCGTCTCGGCACCGTGGTCGTGGCGGGCCGAGTCGCGAACGCCGCCAGCCAGACCTTCCGGGTCAAGCTCACCGTCGACAACTCGGACGGCGGATGGATGGCGGGGCTGAAAGTCGCCGTGCCGTTCACCACGGCGACCGCCGACGGGTCGAGCGGACACCCGTCCGCGCATTCGACCACGCAGCGCCCAGAGGACGACTGACGCTGGAGCGGCGGCGTCCCGCCCCACGAACCGACAACGAGGAAGCAGCATGTTCGACGAGCTCGAAGCGGTCCCCGGCTCCTCCGGCAAGGATGAGGCGTTTGAGATGCTCCGAGAGCTGGAGCGTAACACCAGCGACGAGATCCGCCGCCGCCGCGCCCACTTCCGGCTGGCCGTCAAGGCCGGGGTGGTCGTGCAGCCGGGCAACGCCAGCGAGCTTCTCGCCTTCAAAGTCAAGGGCGTGACCGGGGACGTGTCCGAGGGTGGATGCAGCGTCCTCGTGCCGATCCCGCTGAAGGTGGGCGACATCTACCGCCTGCAGTTCGACCGCGTCGCCCTGGACCTGCCGCTGACCTTCGCCCGGTGCCTGCGCTGCCGCCTCATCCGGGAGGACGCGTTCGAGTCGGGCTTCGCCTTCTTCTCCGCCATCCACCTGCCGGAGAACGCCGGTTGCGCGAGCGCGTCTGCGCTGGTGACCTGATCGTGTTTCCCAGGTGAATACGCGGGATTGCCGTGCCGTCGAACGACTCGTCCAGCCAAGCCACGACCGGCCCGATCGGCCAGGACCGCACCACGGCGAGGCCGGACGCGTTCGCGGACGTCCTGAAGCTGGCCGCCGCTAGCTCCACCCGGCAACGCTTCTTGCAGGAAACTCTGCGCAGCATCGCCCGCTCCTTCCACAGTCCCTACGCGGCCCTGCACGTCCGCTTCGCCTCCGAGGTACTGCAGGACGACTGCCATACCGGCCCGACCAACCCGGAGTTCTGGAAATCCGGCGTACAGCAGTTCCTCACCGAATCGATGACCGAGCCGCGACCCCGATTCAAACTGCTCCGGGCCAAGACTGGGTCGGGCACGGCCGCGTATCTCTCCGCCCCGCTCTTCGACTCCTCCAGCACCACCGTCGGCGCCCTCGCCTTGGTGGTAGCGCCGGCGGTGGAGGACGGGCTGGCCCGCCGGCTGACCACGCTCGAGGCGCTCACCCGGCTTGCCTCGTTCGCCGCAGCATACGTGGGTACGCCGGCGGGACGCCCCGCGCCGGCGGACGAACGGTCCGTGGCAGCCCTGTCGCGGGCCGCCTCATGTAACAGCCCGAAGGAGTTGGCCTTCGCCTTGACCAACGAGCTGTGCAGCCGGCTGGGGTGCGCCCAGGTCGCCCTGGGCACCGTCCGCCGAAACCGGGTTAAAATCCTGTCCATCTCCGGCTTGGACTCCGTGCCCCATCAGAGTCCGGGAGTGGTGAGCCTGAGGGCCGCGATGGAAGAGTGCCATGATATTGGCACCACAATCGTCTGCCAGCGCAACGGAGGCTGGGCCGGCGAACAGCCCCAGACGACCTATCGGCTCCACCAGCAGTGGCACGCCGCCGTACGGGGCGACGCCGTGGCCTCCGTGCCGCTGCAGGTGGACGGCACCACCACCGCGATCCTCAGCCTGCGGCGAAGCCCGGACCGGCCCTTCGAGCACCCCCAGATGGAGGAGCTTCGCGCCCGGGTCGAGCCGTTCGCCCGGGCCTTGCTGCTCGTGGAGCGCGCCGGACGGGGGATCGGCCGGCACATCGCCGATCGCCTCCGTGATGGGGTCGAGGTCCTCCGGGCCCCCGGGCGAGTGGGCGGCAAAGCGCTCACCGCGGCCGTACTGCTGGCCGGCGCGGCCTTCTTCTTCGGATCGGCCGAGTACGAGGTCACCGTCCCGTGCCTGCTCACCCCGGCGCAGGTCCGTCACCTCGCAGCGCCGTTCGACGCCGTCCTCGAGTCGGTCGGCGCCACCGAGGGCAGCCGCGTCCGAGAGGGCCAGGTGCTTGCCCGGCTCAACGCTCGCGACCTCGAACAGCAACGGGCGGAGCTTCTCGCCGAGGCAGCGGTGCTCGAGCGCACCATGGACCGGGCCCGGGCCGACGACCAGCCGGTCGAGGTGCAACTGGCCCTTGCGCAGCAGCAGCTCGTTCGGG
>Ga0214473_10007336_pt1 | contig 13094 bp, 11 predicted proteins | sample RVTome_7_FD_203509 | JGI IMG/M metagenome (GOLD analysis project Ga0214473, IMG submission 203509) | Soil microbial communities from uranium-contaminated site in the Upper Colorado River Basin, Wyoming, United States - RVT98D197 | ecosystem: Environmental > Terrestrial > Soil > Contaminated >...
ACCTTTGCAAGCCTGTTAAGATTCCAACAACCAATCCCAGCATCATTGATGAAATTGCATAAAATCTTTTGCTGAAAAAAAATGCTTCACCTAAAATACCTTGCAGAAAAACCGAACCGTATGCTGCGACAGGGGTATACGGGCTAATTGCCGCTTTAATCAAAAGCACAATTATTGTTGCTTTAAGTATTTCCCCTTTTCTCTCAGCAAAGTGCGCAATCAGACAAATAATTATTACGGCTGCTGATGAAATTATCATTCCACGAAATGGAACGTGTGCTGCATGCAGCAAACCGCCTAGCATAGATTCGCTTAATGCCCATAGTGCGGTTAAGCGAGTGATTGGAATACGATTTATTTCCTTTGTTAATTCTTCTGTTTTCAAAACGTTTAACTTTTCTTTGGTGAAAGATAAGTTTTTCCATCAAGAAATAATGTGCTGATAATTGAAATTAGAACTTAGTTTGTTAATATTTATAAGTGATTTAAATGAACTTTTTTAACGGATTGACAGGAGCATAAGATATTGCTTAAATATTTTTTAATTGGAACTGGTGGATTCTTAGGTTCGGTTTTAAGATACTGGACTTCAGTTCATACCTATAAAATTTTGGGTGAAAAATTTCCTTACGGAACATTTGTTGTCAATGTTTTGGGATGTTTACTAATCGGATTTATTGCAGAATTATCCGAGAATCGTTTTCTCATCAGCCCTGAAATCAGGATTTTTTTGATGATAGGATTTTTGGGCGGATACACAACTTTTTCCACATTTGGTTACGAGACTTTTATGCTAATACAGGATAAAGATTACCTGACTGCTTTTGCTAATATTTTCTTTAGTGTAATAGTTTGTCTTGCATCTGTATGGATAGGAACATTAATTGCAAAATTATTTTAGAGTAATTTCGGAGGCAATATGAAAATTGAAGGTGAAGGTAAACTGTTAAGAATATTTCTTGGTGAGCTTGATAAATTTGAAGGTAAACCACTCTATGAAGTAATAGTAAGAAAAGCTAGAGAACTCAAACTTGCAGGAGCAACTGTTTTTCGGGGAGTAGAGGGATTCGGTGCAAAATCGGTTATTCATAAAGCAAAATTCTTAGAGTTATCTGAAGATCTTCCGATAGTTATTGAAATTGTTGATTCTGAGAAAAAAATTACTGAAGTCATCCCAATTTTTGATGAATTGATATCTAAAACAAACTGCGGTGTACTAATAACAATAGAAAAAGCTGAAGTGATTAAATACACCGCGGGTAAGTAATCTTATTACATCTCGGCAAACAACACCGCTGTTTCGCGAACTATTAAATTACAAATTCATCGTGAGCAAAACGGTAGAACGAGCACAACTATCCTCTACTAATGAGCGAGTGTCGCTGTTTGCCGTGTTATGTGAAGCGCCCTCATCTGTCAATTAAATCCATGTTCGACTTCTGTAAGCTGCATAATCATCGCCAAAGGATGCCGCGAGTACTCTCTCCTCACGTTGGCTTTGTTACGTCTGCGTTACAACAAAAATCCCCCATGCGAAAAGGACAATGGGGCAATTGAGAGCAACGATCAAAGCGACAAGGAACAGATCGAGGAAGATATACATCGGATGCTGTATTCTTGAGTACAGACCTGTTGTGACGAGTGCTTTTGCTTGTGGCATTATCGAAAACGATTTGCCTAGCTGACGTCGGCTGATGATCATCAGCACGAACGAAGGCAAGCCAACGATGCTGCTGATCACTATTCGGGAAGTCTGATCCATCGATGTTCCTGCGAGAGCCAGGGTGGCTACAATTGCACCACCTACGAGACGAACAACTGTCTTGTCCATTTTTCTATTACCTCCATTCGATTTTCATTAGTTTAGGTTGTTTAGTATAACGGTTGGCAGCTACAAGAAGTTGGCGATTTCGGAGCACAAAACTGTCAACCTGCACGAAAGTTTGATTGGAAAACTGAACTTGATTTAACCACTGAACCGCCAATTTCTTAAATCCGCTGTTAGCGGTTCGTTGTTTTTCTGTCGTGTTTGTTTGATTGTCTACAAGTATAATTTTCATTTCTCTTTATTCGGTTACTAATTCTGTTGATAGCGCAAAGTCAACCGCAGCTTTAGAATGAATTGCTGTCGTGTCGAAAACGGTTATGTTACTGTCATCTTGTGTTATTAGCAAAGCAATTTCTGTGCAACCGAAAATTACTCCGTCTGCTCCGTCTCTTTTTAATTTTGCAATTATGTCAATGTATTTTTTCTTTGTCTCGTCTTTGAAAATTCCTTTTGTTAACTCGTTGAAAATTGATGCGTGAATAAAATCTCTGTCGGAACTGTCGGGAATAACGGTGTCAATCCCGAATTTTGTCAAGCGGTCTTTAAAGAAAGCATTTTCCATTGTAAATTTTGTCCCAAGCAGTCCAACTTTATTAATCTTTTGTCTGACGATTTCCTTCGCTGTCTCTTCTGCAATATGAAGTAATGGAACTTTTATTTTTTGTCTTACGATGTCTGCGACTAAATGTGGTGTATTCGTTGCCATTACAATACAGTCCGCACCAGCATTTTGAAGTCGCAGTGCAATGTCGGTGAGCATTTGCTCAATTTTGTTCCAGTCATTTTTTTCTTGTAATACTTTGAAGTCATTAAAGTTAACTGAGTAAAGTAAAAGTCTGGCAGAGTGCGAACCACCAAGTCGCTCATTTGTCAGTTGATTAATTGTCTTGTAGTAAACTGTCGTTGAAAACCAACTTAGTCCACCGATAATTCCTAATGTTTTCATATTTCTAATTTTATTGCGATTAGATTACTACTCAAACTTTATTTTTCCTAAGGTTTGTTCCATGTATTTTCCACGCAGTTCAACCCCCGCTGCCAGTATCTTTCCGACAGGACCGATCAGAACCGGGTAAGGAATTCCACTTACCTCAAACAACTTTTTTGCCCCATTAGATTTAGTTGCCTGAACATTGTACCAGGGCATTGGCCATTTGTTTAATAGAAATTTCTGTATAACAGAAACTTCTTCATCCAGCGAAATGCTTAAGACTTCCAGTCCTTTATCATAATATTGTTTATAGATTTTATGCAAACGCGGCATTTCTTCAATGCATGGCACACACCATGTCGCCCAAAAATCTATTAACAGGTATTTGCCCTTAAATGTTTGCCGGGAAATGTTTTTTAATGAATCATCCAGCAGGTGAAATGAAAACTCCGGCACTTGCTTTCCTTTCATGATTTTTCGGTAAGGAGATAAATTCAGCATTACATAATTTCTTACACCAGGGTTAATATTTTCATTCATCGTTGATATAATGTAGTTTTTGTATTGCTCATAATTATTTGAATAACGAATCGCTGTCTCCATCAAACTTGGCTCTAATGTCCACAAAGGTGATTTAGATGAAATAGAATTTAAAGCTGAAGCAACCATTGAAGAATCAAGCTTTAATCCGTAAATACCATAGCCAAAATCAAGATAGCTGAAGTAAAGTAAATCAATAATAAGCTGATTGGTTTCAGTTTTTAACTGTTGATTTATAAGCTTGATTTCATTTGACCAATCGTAATAAAAGTTGTCAATATTTTTTCCTGACGACTTATATTCTTTAAGGTTCATACTGAAGCGTGACCTTCTTGCTTCAATAGAATCATTCAAGATAATATATTTCTCCTGAATTGTTTTATCAGCTTTATAATAATTAAAAATGGACAGTGTTAAACTGTCCTGTGCAAATGAAACGCTGCAAACAAAATTTAAAAAAAACAGAACGGGAATTAATATTTTCTTTTTCATAGATATTGTTTTTTTCCAAATTGTAAATCGTTTTCTATTTGTAACCTTTTTTATTTTTTTCACTATCAATAATGAGTTGTTTAGCTTGGCTTGTTTTGCCTGTTTCCTTATTTAAAGATTTCTCTATGGCTAACACATTCTTTGAAGCCCAAATAGCGCGGTTATAATCCTTTTGCTCTTGAGCAATTTGAGCAACGTTCAAATAAAGTCGTGATAAGTATTCGCTTAACTTTATAGGTACTGCTAATGCTAAATCATACTCACGTTTTGCATCATCAAACTTGTTCGCTTCCTGATATATCCATCCAATATAAAGTCTCAGAAGAAACTCAACACCATGTATATCCAATTCGGACAAATGTTTTAATCCTTCCTGAAAGGTTTTTAATGCAGAATCAGTTTGATTGGAATTCCAAAGAGAGTTGCCTCTTGTAAAATAGATTAAATCTTTTGCTTCGGATTTCTGCTCAATGGTTGTGTGGAATATTTCAAAATGCGGGTCAAGCCGGACTGCATATACTTGCTTAATTATTTTTACTGTAAAATTATTTTTTTCTTTCAGCACTTCCGCATTTTCAATAATTGCACTTCCATCAGAAAATTCAATTTGAATTGGAATTGTAAGATGATAAACAGGCGTGTCTTGTGTGATAATATATTTTAGAGAATCGTTTTGTTGATTCCATGTAATGGAAAGTGTTGGCGCACCTGCCCGGTTAAACCATTGTTCATAAAACCAACTTAAATCTTGTCCTGCCGCTTTTTGAATTTCTACAAGAAATTCTTCCAAAGTAATTCTTCCAAAAGCATATTTACTGGTTACATTTCTAAGTGCTATACGGAATTTTTCACGACCAACAAAGCGTGAAAGCATATCGTAAATAACATACCCTTTGCTATTTGAGAGAGAATATGATGCCTGTTTGTCTGGAAGTGAACCGAGTGGATAATCAAATCCCGCTGCCATTAGTTTGAATGCATCTCCGTTGCCTCGCCTATGAAGTTCTGCGGCATGAGAACCTTCCAACTCCTCAACAACACGGAGTGAACCATAATGCGCCATCGCTTCATCTAACATTAAAGTAGTTGCGCCACCTTTTCCACCAACAAGATAAGCCCACCATTCGTGACTTAATTCATGTCCGAAGTAAGCAAGGTCAAATTTATTTCGTTCGAGATAATCACTTCGGGCAAGGAAGAATCCTTCAAATGCTGCGCCTAAGAAACCTGCTGCTTTGGATGCTTCGGTAGGTGATTCAACAATTGCAAATTCATCAAAAGGATATTTCCCAAACTCCTTTTCTAAAACCTCCATTGCCTTTGAAGTTCCTTCCAGCATTTCATTTGAAAATGGATGGTCTTTAAAAAGATAAAGTGTAACGGGAATTTTTCCTTCCTTCCGTTTTATTACTGTATAGAGTCCAGCAGCAAAACAAAAGTGTGAGGGCTTATCAAAAACAAACTCATAAATAGATGTTTCGTTCGTATCTCGTTTTGCAGTTTGCCGACCACTTGATTTAACTACTACTCCTTTAGGTACTATATAACTTAGCGAGCCGGAACCGCGTTGATACCCAAAAACAGGATACCATGCGCTGATCAAACCAATGCCAAAAGAACCTTCGGTACTTAAATTAAATTGTCCGCTTCCTTTTATTTCACTGCCTCCAGAATAACTAACCTTCAACTGAATTTTTTCGCCTTTGGGAAATGGAAGTTTTGGTTTTATATTCCATAGTTTAGTTACCTGAAGTTCTTTATCATCTCCTAATTCAAATAACAAAACTTTTCCTGCACAAATCTCTGGCTTTATAACTTCAATGTTAATGTCGGGCATATCTGATCTTAAACTAAACAGCACGGAATCTCTCACGAAAGGTTCAGAAGGGAGAATAATTTCTCCTGTCACTTCAATATGATGTCTTTCTGGAAAAAGATGTATTGCAAGATTGTAATTAACAGATTGTTTCTCATTAGAAGGTTGAACCTTTAATTGACATTCGGCACTGTTTATTATCAGAGCAAGAAAAAAGATTGTATTCAATATGATATTTTTGACCATCGTTGTGAGATTTACCAAATCGTAAATCTTTTTGTTTTCGGTAAAACCATTTTGTCTCCTTCTTTTAAATTAAATGCATCAATAAATCCCTGACAATTTGAAAGAGGGGCAAAGCCACGATAGTAGTAAGGAGAAGTAGTGCTTGAATTTACCTGAAGCGTTAATGCTTCGGGCGTTTTGTTTTGTCTCCATATTTGTGTCCATGCAATAAAAAATCTTTGTTCGGGTGTGAAGCCGTCAACTGTTGGTTGTTTGCCGTGCTTCTGTTGGTAAATTTGAAATGCTTCATACGCAATATTTACTCCTCCTAAATCAGCAATGTTTTCTCCAACTGTTAGTGTTCCGTTTAAATGCATCGTGTCAAGAATCGTGTAAGCATTATATTGTGAAATGATGAGTTTTTGTTTCTCTTTGAATTTTTGCGAATCAATTTCTGTCCACCAGTTGTTTAAATTTCCATCTGCATCATACTGGCTTCCCTGGTCGTCAAATGCGTGTGTGAACTCGTGAGCAATCACGCTACCAATAGCTCCGTAATTAACTGCTGCATCAAAATTTTCTCCGAAGAAAGGCGGTTGTAAAATACCTGCAGGAAAAACTATTTCGTTTTGCACTGCATTGTAATAAGCATTTACTTCCTGCGGTGTCATTCCCCATTCATTTTTGTTGGCAGGTTTGCCAACTGCATCAGCTTGTTTTGCGGTTGAAAAATTTGAGTAGCTCATTACATTTTGGAAATAACTCTCACTTGAAATTTTAAGTCCCTCCAAACTTTCCCATTTATCAGGATACCCGACTTTGACATTAATTTTATTCAGCTTATCAATCGCTTTTAATTTTGTTTCCTCACTCATCCAATCCAATTTTTGTATGCGAATCTTAAAAGCGTTTTTAATGTCGTCAATCATTACCAACATCATTTCTTTTGCTTTCGGGCTGTAATATTTTTTCACCCATTCTTTTGCTAAAGCCCAACCTAAATAACTTTGTTCCTGCTCTACCACTCTTTCCCAACGAAGTTTTATTTTGGTAGTGCCTTTCAATGTTTTTTCAAAGAAATTGAAATTTTCATTTGCAAAAGAATCATCCATGTATGGAGCGGCTGTATTCACCACACACCATTTTAAATAGTTTTTCCACTGTTGAATCGGATTGCGTTTTACATGTTCAGCAAACGAACCAAAAAAATCAGGCGGAACTACATTTATTTCGCTTGTATTTTTTAAACCCAAAGTATCAAAATAATTTTTCCAGTTAAATGACGGTGCTAATTTTATTAACCCTTGTAAATTCATTTTGTAATATGTGTTCTTTGGGTCGCGTGAATCTTCCTCTGTCATGTTGTTAATGGCAAAAATTGTTTCCAATTCCAAAACTCCGTCAGCCGTAATTTTTGCATCCATTTTATTTTGCCCTGCCAACTGCATCATGTTTTGAATGTGTTGCAAATAGTTTGTACGAATGTTTTCAGTTTCGCTATCGTCTTTTAAATAATAATCTCTGTCAGGCAAAGCAAAGCCACCGTATTGGTCAATGAATGCAATGATGTGATTGGAGTTTTTAGGGTCCCAATTTTTATAGAAACGAAAAGCTGCGTTACAAAAATTTAATTGCAACCAACCCATTACGGTTGCTAACTGGTCGGTGTTTTTTATGGAATCAATTTTTGCAAACAGAGAGAGTAAAGTTTTTTTGCCTTGCTTTTCAAGGTTCGCTGAATCCATTGCTGCTAAATAAAAATCACGAATCATCTGTCGTTCGCTTCCTTGTGGTGCGGAATTGTCTTTGACAATTTCTTCAATTAAATCTTTTAGATTTTCTGAACTCTGCTGACGAAGTTCTGTAAATGTTCCCCATGAATTATTGCCCGGTGGTATGGGATTTTTCTTTAACCAATTTCCGTTTACATACTTGTAAAAATCATCAGAAGGTTTTACCGTTAAGTCAAAATTATTGAGGTCAATAGCTTTGGGTAATGCCGTATCTGTTTGTTCCGAAAAACAAGAAAAAGTAATTAGCAGAAGTATCGAAATAAAATGTTTTACCATATTGCGAATATTTTTTTATAAAAATAAAAATAACAATAACAATTTCATTAGTATAGAATTAAATTGATTTATGGGACAGGATTGATATTATTTCGCAGAGCGATATTCAAGCGGAGTAAGACCTGTATGTTTTTTAAAAACTCTGCTGAAATGGCTCTGGTCGGAAAAACCTGCTTCAAAGGCAATATCGGAAAGGTCTTTATCCGTATGCCTTAGCATGTAACAAGATTTTTTCACTTTAACTTGCCGGATATAATCACCAATAGTTAGTTTGAATTTTGTTTTGAACTCACGGGTTAAATGCTCGGGTGATACATCTGCAATCTTTGCAAGTTGTAATAAAGAAGGGTTGCTGTGATATTCATCGTTTAAATATGTAATAACTTTTTTCAGATAATAGGGAACGAAACTATTTGCAGAATTATTTCTTGAAAAACTTGCAATAGTTTCTAACATCAATCCTTCAATCATTAAAGGAGAAATATTGTCATAGTTGTTTAACTCTTTATAAATTTTCAACACCGAACTTTGTATGCAGTAATCGTTTGTTTTTATGATTGAAGATAAATTCAATTTTGTTTCAACGAACTTGTTAATCCAACTTTCAGAAAATTCAAGATTGAAGCAAGTAGCGGAATTGTCAGGAAAATTATTGTGATGTTCCGTGTGATGTGGATGAAAAATGACATCACCTTTTGAACAAGTAAAATCAGTTTGATTAGTGTGCTCAGAATAATTTCCATTAAGCACATAACATAAATAGGGGTTTTTATGGCAATGTAAAGGCAATGAGGATTTATTTTTGTAGAAAGATTTAGAGATTATCAGCCCACCAAGATTTAGTGTCTGCACTACTTTGCCATAATAATGTCCAGTTGAAAGTTCCATTTACATCAAGTATTTATCAGCAATTAATTTAATCTATTTATTATTTTCTTACAAAGGCAAAAGTAGGTTTTTTTCAGTCGAAGGGCCGACATAATGTGAGACAAAGTCGCTCGTCTTCAGCCTGCCTTGATTTTCTAAAAGGAGGATTGAATACGTTGTGAACTGCTTGCCAACAGAAGCAACATTAAAAAGTGTTGCAGGTGTGTTAAGCTTTCTTGTTTTCTGCGTTGGCATAGCCATATCCTTTCTTCAGTGTGACGGCTCCTTTTTCGGCGACTTGTTCTTTTCTGTCCATCATTTTTTTTGTTGTACTCAAATATTATCTTCTCTTATTTATTGCAAATATCATTGCTGAAGAAATAATACACATTACTAAAGCACCGATGATAAGTGAATTCTCTTTTTGTAAAATTCCAATAAAGAAGTCGCCAACAAACATTACTAAAAAGAAAATATATGCAATTGTCAGCATAGGAATTGATTTTTTAAATGTCGCAAAACCAAAGATAAAACCAAGAGCAAATTGTCGGACAGCCCACATATAGATTATGTAGTCAACGCCTTTTGCGTTAAGGTCAACAATATCATGCACAACCGATTGCGGTAAAAAGCATAATGATAGACTTACCATAAGTTCAAGCAATGCAAAAAGTCCTGATACTATAAGTATCCATTTTGGTAATGATTTTTGTATTTCTGTCATAATTTATTTTGTTTTTTTACTAGTTTTTTGATGTTTGTACTGACGGTCGATACAATGACCGCATAACGTTTTGCCGCTTGGCGAGAAGCAGATTTTCAGGACAAATGTTCATTCGGAGCACTGCACTTTCTATAACCACAAAACTGTCTTCGGAGCGCAAAACCCTGCCTATTGCAAATGTGCTGTTATATGCCGTTTTTCTATTGGTCGTTATGTGGGTTATCATTTAGAAATATCGTTTAATGAAACTGTCAATTCTTGTGAGCCATTTTTCCAAATACTGTTACCCAAATCAATTAATTTCTGTTTGTCACTTTCAATAACTTTTGCAAAAATGTTACAAGCGTCAAGTCCTTTGCCGTCACCATAATATATACCAAAACAGTTTGCAGTCTTAGTTCTAATAGGTTTTGTCGGACCAAATACAACTTCACCTGGTTCTGTAAATACTGATGCGTTTTCTTGTATAATGTCAAGCTGAGGAACATTGTCTATCCAGATTTCTTGTCCAGAAACCCTAGCGTGATGAAAAGTCCTTGTAAACGGTAAAATGTCAACAAAAGCCTTTGATGTTAATGGTGCGGTGTCAAGGTAAAATTCAAACTTTATCTCTTGGTTGTCTGATGTGGTTATTTTAAATCCTGTCATACTTTATTCTTATAGTTATTCGAATTTGTGACGTCTTTTTAAAATGCTCTATAACTAGCTTATAGGTCTCACAAAACCAGACTTATACAACCTCTGTTAGCCGTATATGTCTCATAATTGTGAGACTTTATTTTTTCAAACATAAGTAATTTATCTTTATAAATCATCAAAGGAGATTTAATTTTTTGCAAACTTTTAGTTTATACATGAGTATAAATCTCTGTTATTTTACTGCTCTTGTGTCCTAATAATTCCTGTATATATCTTATATCAGTTCCGGCTTCTAACAAGTGTGTTGCGTAGGAATGCCTTAACCAATGCAAGGTAACTGGTTTGTTAATTTTTGTTTTTCTAAAGCTTGCTTAAGAACATTCTGCAAACTTTTCTCTCTTTACAGCGTTTTGTCCCTCAAATTGCAAAACCTTATCCATTTCTTTTTATTATCCATCCAAGAAAATTATTTTCTTTATAAATAATTTATGGATTGATATGTCATTCTTAAACAAAGTTCTAGATTTTTTAGCTAGTCATGAGGATGCGAGCATTGGAGGTGATCTAAAACCAGATGAGATCTGATTTATTAGAATATTTAAAAACCCGATACTCTCGTCTAAAATATATTCTTCTTTTTCAAGAGTTTTATTTATTGTAATCAAGTTATAAATTAGATATGTAAATCAACGGCAACTTCCACAAGTTGCACAATAAATTTATAACCAAAATAAACTGCTAATGAAAAAAATAATTCTATCCTTTACTCTATCATCATTCATAATTTTTAACTGGAATTGTGAGACAGATGTTCCTGTTGCGCAAAGTCGAGTTGTCATAGGAGTTTCAGCAGATGCTGAAACTTTAAATCCACTTTTTGCGGTCAGTTTAACCGAAGGACAAATAACCGAGCTTCTTTTTTTAGGACTTGTAAAACATGACTGGGATGAAAATGCTGCTGACATTACCTCATCGCCTTTGTTAGCGGAGAGATGGGAATGGAGCAAAGATTCAACATCTGTTACGTTTTACCTTCGTGAAAATTCATATTGGTCTGATGGAGCAAAATTAACCTCTGATGATATTTTATTTTCATTCGATTTGTATTCTGATCCAGAAGTCAACAGTAAATTTTTCGGCAGTTTCGATAACCTATACACTAAAAGGAATCAGCATATTGATTTGGAAAAAAGTTTTGAAATTTTATCTCCTAGTAAAATTAAAATAAACTTTAAACCCGATTCAAAACCAAGCTTGTTTGATATTGACATGCCAATTATTCCAAAGCATACATTTTCAAAAATTCCAAGAAAAGATCTAAGCACAGCTAATATTGAAAAAAACATTGTAACTAATGGGCCGTATACTTTATCGAGCTGGAAAAAGAATGAAGCGATTATTCTTACAGCCGTTAAAAATTCCTTCCTCTTTAATAATGACATGGTAAAAGAGTTAATATTTAAAATTGTACCGGATGAAAATTCAGTGTTAACTCAATTAAAAAAAGGGGAGATAGACTTAATTGAAGATGTAAGCACAGAAGCTATTGCCGACTTAAAAAAAAATGATTATATCAAAATAGTTGCCCGGAGAGGAAGAGATTATGATTACATCGGATGGAATAACATTGATCCCGAATTGTATTCTAAAAGCAAGGCGATAAAACCGAATAAATTTTTTGGCAGCGCAAAAGTAAGAAAAGCTTTAAGCTATGCAATTAACAGTGAAGAAATACTTAAGGAATATTTGCAAGGATTTGGTCAGTTGAGTTTTGGTCCTGTTTCCCCAATCTTTAAAAATTATTATAATCCTAAATTAAAACCTTATGAATATGGTCCATCCAAAGCGAAGGAGATTTTATCTTCTGAAGGTTGGCTTGATCGTAACCAAAATGGAATAATTGAAAAAAACAACCTGGAATTTTCTTTTAAGCTTTTCATTGGTTCAGGTAATCCAAGACGCACTTTTGCTGCAACCGTAGTGAAGAATGATCTTAAAGCTGTTGGTATTGATGTTACGATTGAAACCATGGAGATGAGTGCTTTTATTAATAAGCTTTTTGAACACGAACTGGATGCATTCATGGCTGGTTGGACAATTCCTCTCCCAATTGATCTTCAACCATTTTGGCATTCAGATTTTAATAGAAGTCCATTTAATCTTTCAGGATTTAGTAACACTGAGGTTGATAAAATTCTCAACGCTCTCGAAGTAGAAAAAAGTCGTGAGAAGAAAGTGATTCTCTATAAGAAGATTCAAGAATTGCTTCATGAGAATGAGCCGGTGACATTTCTTTATTGGTTAGATGTAAAAACAGCTTTTAATTCAAGGATTGAAAACATTACAATAAATCCTTTGGGTGCAATTCAGCAATGCTGGAATTGGAGAATAAAAAAGTAGTGAAGATTAATTGATTTGAAATTGGGATAGATAGTTCGCAAACAATTCCCGACCAATGTATGTAACTCTTTCATTTGGATCATTTGCAACTTGTTTAAGTATTTCTTCCGAGCAAATAACAAATATCCTACTGTTATTTTTTGAAGCTTCTTTAATAAAAGTTTCAACAGGTTCCGCATCTTTGGTTTTGAATGGAAGACATAAAATTGCAGTTTTAATTTCATTCAAACCCTTGTTAGCGGTTCCGTAAATACCTAATTCCTCATGCAGCATATCCGGTTTTAAAATAAGATTCTTATAACCGAATTTAGTGAACAATGTTTTAGCTCTTTGTCCTATTTCTTCGATAGAAGCTTCGGAAATAATATTCATAATTGTCTCAATATCGGGTTTTAAATTTTTCCGCGATTTTTGGTGTTCAATGCCAAGTATATCAAGCCAATCTTCGTTACTAATTAAGCTGTAAAGAGTTTCGTTCGAAAGAAATTCGATAAGGTTTTTAATCAGCAAACCTTTTTTCTGAAGAGTTTCTCTTATGTTAATTTCTACAGAGTTGTTACCGA
>Ga0214473_10007337_pt1 | contig 13093 bp, 1 predicted proteins | sample RVTome_7_FD_203509 | JGI IMG/M metagenome (GOLD analysis project Ga0214473, IMG submission 203509) | Soil microbial communities from uranium-contaminated site in the Upper Colorado River Basin, Wyoming, United States - RVT98D197 | ecosystem: Environmental > Terrestrial > Soil > Contaminated >...
GAAACGCCCCGTCGCCGGGCGTCGGCGTGGTCAGGGCCGACAGCGGGTCGCCTGCGCCGGAGGTGTATCCCGCCGCATCCACTGTCGCCTGCGCCGTCCCAACCTGCGGGTCGCCGTTCTGGTCCGGGTCCCAGTTGGAGACGCGGACCTCCAGGGTCACGACCTGCCCACCGCCGTCGAGGATGATCTCGTTTCCGACGATGGTGTGGGGCCCGTCCGCCTCAAGCGGAATCCAGGCGATGTCAGCGGCACGGGCGCTCAGCGCCGCCATGGCGCTCAGGCAGCACACTAGCAATCTGCGTGTGGCTCTCATGGTCTCTCTCCTCCTTGCGACGAGACGCCGCCCCGCGGCACAGCCGCAGGCAGAGGCCCGTCAGATCGGCGAAAACGGACGGTAGGAAGTTCCGCTTCGATCGGGGACGCCGCCAAGGACATCGGCTTGGTCGATCGCCAACCGGCCTAGCCTCGGCTCGTGCGGCCGCACCCCGACCAGCAATGACACCAGGATGGCACTTCAGGCCGCCGGCGACTACGCCCGATAACGCCGCGGCATTCCCGCCAGACAGCCTTCCCCGGGTGGTCACAAGCCCCTCACCCTACTCCATGATCCGGGCGCTTCCAGCCGCCGCAGACCATCGGACCGCGATCGTTCTGATTCGTAACCCGTGCCCGATAGTATCGCACAAACCACGCCCAAAAGCAACGGGAGTCGCAGCCTGAGCCGTTCATCCCAAGGCGGATTCAGCGGTGCTGCTCCTTGCCGGGCGACAACGATGATTTGAAGTGCCGGCGTAGCGTAGTGTCCGGGTCGGCGCCGAGGGCGTTATGGTCCGCAGGGTAAAGTGCAGCCGTGCTGGGCAACACAGGTGCTGTCGTCGAGGCAGTCCTGTGCGGCCACGCTGCACGGCCGCGCGTCGCCGGCGCACAGCCCGGTGTCTAGACGGTCCGCGTAGCTTTCATCCTGGAAGGCGAACACGGCTGCCTGGATGTCTGTGAAATTGACCGTGTGATCGGGCACGCAGGGCGTACTCCCGACGATATCGCCGCCGAGCAGCGTACTGGGGACCATGTTGCCCACGCTGAAGACGCCCTGGAACCCAAGCACCATGAACTGGATGTCGGCGAAGTTGCAGTAGCCGCTGTCGTCAACGTCCGACCAAAGCCAAGTTGTGGTCGTCGCCGGAAGCGACAGGTCGGGTGCGGCCACCGTACCGCAATCCGCGCGAACCTCATAGATCGACGGTTCCACGACAATACTCTGTCCCACGAACCCCTTGCTGGTCGGGGCGATCTCCGCGCCGGACACGTACACGCGGCCCCGACGGCAGACTTCATCGCGCTGGCACGTGGGGGCGACACACTCGACCCCTGGTGAGCAGTCCGCGTCCGACTGGCATCCGTGCGAGAAGTAGTCGTTGCAGAACCGCAGGCAGTCCTGCGCGGACGTGCTGCACGGGGTGTCGCAGACGCGCTCGCCGCAGTAGTCATGGATGCAGACGCCGTGATCACAGTCGTCGTCGACGGCGCACACGCCGTAGCTCTTGCTACAGCGATGCTGCGAGGTTCCCCACGCCCCCGGCGTGAGGGCCAGGGCGTCGGCGGGATCATCGACCAGCTCGCCGAGCATCCCGTCGGGGAAGCCGTCCCCGTTGATGTCGATCGGCTCCACCACCCCGGGCAGGCACATCTCTCCCGAGACGACGCAGGTTTCGCCCTGTGCGACGACGCAGTCGTCGTCCGTCAGGCAGGGGCTGGCGAACAAGCTGCATCGGTTGCAGTCCGCGTCCGAGGAGCAGGTTTCGCCCACACCCGCGCAGCGTGACACGCCGCCAACGAACTTGTCGAGGCATGGCCACGCGGGCGATCGCACCCGTAAGCGCACCGGCGCCCCGCCGTCGACCGGTTGCGGGGTGATGGCCAAGTACCGCGACCCGGCCGCCTCGACCCAGGGCGGATCACAAAGCCCGGAAAGACACGAGTCCAGGTCTTCATCGCAGATCGCTCCGGGGCAAGGGTCGGATCCTGCGGCGCAGAAGCCGTCCGGGCACGTTTCCGTTCCGTTGCAGAAGGCGTCGTCGGCGCAATCGGGATCCACGCGGCACTCCACCGGGAAGTTGAGCTGAGCGTATCGGCCGATATCGGCAGCGCTTTGATCGCTCTCTCCTGCGGCCAGCCAGCTCGGCATGCCCGAGCCCGGCTGCCCCACACGAATCTTGTGAAGGAGCTCCCAGGGATTGTTGACCGCGATGGTCCCCACCCATTCGGGCTCCTGGGGCGTGCCGAAGTTGATCGCCGCTCCGTCCGCGCCGTGGCAGGCGAGACAGGGCACGCTTCCGCCCGTCTTGTACTCCTGCTCGCCTTGCACGGGGTCGCCGAGGAATTGGCTGGACGCATCGATGTAGAGATCGGTGTCGATCACCAGGCTTCCCAGAAACTCGACCAGGTCCCAGGCATCCTGTTCGGTCATGCCGAAGCCGTCGTAATCGTGTCCGTTCGGGGGTGTGTCGGTGAGGATGAGATCAAATGTCTCCCCGGCCGTCAGGATCGAGCCAAACACCCCCCTGATGCCGGTGTAGTGTGCCCCCGACCCATAGGCACCGTCCGCCCCTTTGTAATCCCACCCATGACACTCTTTGCAGCGATGCGTCGAGCTGCCCGTTTGTTGGCCCTCGGGCGGGTACAGGGGGTGCTCGCCGTCCGGGGCGGCAAGGCCCCGAACCGCCCACCACCGGTCATACAATAGCCCGCCGCGAATCGCGTCGGCCACGCCGCAGGCGTCGGTCATCTCGTCGCAGGGCTGATCCGGGCAGGGTGGCGTTCCGCGCACGCAGCCCGCGGCGACGCAGGCCTCCGCCCCATTACAAAAGGCGCCGTCGTCGCACTGGGCGTCGACGGTGCAGACCGCCGGCAGGTTGACTTGGGCATGGCGTCCGATGTCGGCGGCGCTCTGATCGGTGCCGCCGGAGGCCAGCCAGCTCGGCATGGGGCCGCCGGCGTTGCCGAAGCGGATCTTGTGCAACAACCGCCAGGGATCCTCCGCGGCGGTCGTGCCTACCCATTCCGGCGTCTCGAAGGTCCCGTAGTTCAGCATGGTCCCGTCGGTCCCGTGGCAGGCTTTGCAGGTGATGCTCCCGCCCGTCTCATAGAGCACCTGCCCCGCGGCGGCGGCGCCGACGAAGGTGCCGGAGCCGTCGATGTATGTGTCGGTGTCCACCACGTATTCGATCATGAACTGAACAAGGTCCCGAACGTCCTGATCGCTCACCCCGTAGTTCACCAGCCCGTGTCCATTGGGCACGTTGGTCTGTTTGATCAGCAGAAACAGTTCCAAGGGAGTTTTGGTCGTGCTGAAGACCCCGGGAATTCCAGTGAAGTGCGGGCCACTCGCGTAGGCGCCGTCCGCCCCCTTATAGTCCCAACCGTGGCACTCCGCGCAGCGGAAGGTGTCGCTGCCCGACTGCGTTCCGACCGGCGGATACAAGGGATGGTCGCCAGTCGGCTCCAGCACCTCCGCCGTCGCCCACCATCGATCCCAGAGCAACCCGCCCCGCAACCCGTCGTTGGCAATGAACTGGCAGTTGCCGTCACAGAGCACGTTGTCCGGCGGATCGCAGGCCTCCGGCGGATCGACGGCGCCGTCGCCGCACTGCGGCGGCGGCAGCACCGGTCCCACCAGCGTCGCCCCCACCGAGGAGGGAGAACCGGGTTTGAACAGCCCGATCGTCACCGTCACGTCCAGGGGCGGAACGTCCGCGTCGAAGCGGAAGTTGTACAGCGTCCCCCAACGCAGGGCGTTGGCGTTCGGGTCGACCGCGTAGGGCGTGGTGGCCCAGGTGATGGCGCCGTTGGCGACCGTGGCGGTCCAGTTGGTCCCGTCGTACGGCTCACCGCTGTGGTAGTCCACGTCGTGGAAGCCGATGTTCTCGAGAACGGCCGAAGGCTCGATCGGGACGCTGAACGATGCGGCCCCGCGATCGGCGTTGAGATTCTGGATGGCATACTCGTAATGCCAGAAGCCGTTGGCTAGATCCGTGGCCTTGGACGCGACGATGACGAGCCCGTCGTCGGGGATCTGAATGTTCCGGCGGAGCACGCCGGGCACATGTTCGCCCCAGGCGTACAGCGCCGGCCATTCGCTGCGGGTGAAGCCAGTCAAGTCGATGGAATAGAAGTTGAACGACTCCTGGGTGACCTCGACGGGGCGATAGGCGGCGTTGTTGTTCTGGTTGCCCGCGGCGGCATCATCCGGGGTCACGTAGTGACCTTCGGCGAAATACAACGCCCCGGCGTTGAGCGCCGGATCCAGGTCCTGGTTGCGGACCTGAACGCGGCGGCTGATCGTCTCGGTCGGCTCGGGGGCGCTCCAGGGATAAGGAAAGACGCCGGTGTGCGGATTCACGTCGGAGCGCGGCCCCATGTTGTCGCGGGAGCCGTTCAATCCGGCGGAATAAGGATCCGAACAGCCCACTCCGAGCTGGTTGCTCCCGCCCGGCGGCGGGGTGCATCCGAACTGGCAGGTGTTGCCTTGGACGGCGGCAAACCCGTGCTTCACCCAGCTCAGCCCGATCTGCTCAAGCCGATCCTGCTTCAGCCGGTAGAGGTTCTGGGCGATGACGGGATGCTGGTTGGTGTTGGCGTACCAGGGGATCGGCTGGTCGCCCTTGTTGCACGAGATCGTGCCGACGGAGAAGGCGGAGATGCCCGGACTGGCGCTCGATCCACCGTAGCTGAAGACGTCGTGCACCCGGCCGACGATCACGTCCGGGCCGAGGTTCGAGGTCCGGGCGGCGCCGGAATCCGGTTCCCCTGGGCGGTCGGCACCAGCCGCGTCGCGGATCTCCAGGAGCTCCGGCGGAGTCGTGTCCAGCATCATCTCGATCGTGGCGATGACCACGCCTGCGGCGGCGGGCTCATCGAGGGCATCCGCCAGGGACGAGGCCACGCTCAGGTCGCCGACGAGGCGGACCGTTCCTTCTCCCGCAGCGGCATCGATGAGGAAATCGGTGATGTCCAGCACCGGCAGGTCGTGGTCCGGCGCGCCCAGTCTGCTGCGCAGCGTCCACCGGCCCGAAGCGTCGGGCGCGATCAAAAAGCGACCCATGGCGTAGCGCGACCGAGCCTTCCTCGTGAGCAGAAAGGTCCCATCCAGACGAATCTGACCGCCGGTAAGGTCCGGAATCAGGTCGTCTCTCGGCGCGTCGCTGCGGAAGGACGAAGGGTCAACCGCCAAGGCGATCCGCGCATCGGTGGAGAGATCATCGAGGTGCCCTCGGGGGGTCACCCGCCAGCCGAGCGCTTCGAGCTGGCCGACGTCGAACGTGACCCACGCCACGTTGGCGGGCTGCGAAGGAGTCATCGGCTCGGCCAATGCCGGCGCCGTCTCCGGTTCCGCGGTCGAGGCGAGCGGCGCGGCAGGCACCGCCCCCAGCGCGGCGAACGCCAAAGCCGTCATCCATGCACGACCGACGACGCCCCCCTGGAAACGAGGCCGAGGCGTCCGTCGGGGAGCGGAGAAACCATCGACACGGTCGCCGGGCCAATGGCAGTCATCGCGGCCGCAGTGAGGCATGCTTTCCTCCTCCATCGGCGCTAGCGCCTCCCTCGGGCGCCGTCATCCTGCCGTCCCGGCCCAGATCCGAGGCTCCGGGGCGCGTTGCGGGCGGCGCGTTCTGGGTGGCTTCACGTGGCCGGGGAAAGAAAATCGTTGGCGGGGCGGGTGCGGACGCGCACCCGCACCCGGCAGTCGAATGTCCCTTCCAGCCCTCCCCGGTCCGGCACACGCAGGCGCGCAGAACCTTGCATGAAGCTACCACAAGGCGCCCGGAGATTCAACGGGCCGAGGCGCGTCGAGCTCCTCCGTTACCGGAGGGGTACCGGTCGGGCGGCCTGCCGTCCGCCGCGGCCGATAAGGCCGGCCGCGCCGCGGTCATCGCTGCCAGCGGATGAGTGTCATGGTCTTGTCACTCATAGATGGGCGGACGGCCGGGCCCGGGTGATGATCGGCGCGGCACCGTTGGGGCCTGATCGAGGCTCAGCGCCGGCCGCGGCGGGCCTACCGCTCCGGCCCGCCAACGTTGGCAGACCCGGCCGCGCGGGGGGGGGCCGAGAAAGCGCCAGGTCGTTGTTTGCCAGCCCGGCGCCGCGATGTCGATACAGGCGAGCCCAAAGGCGGCCAAACGATCGTAAATCTGGGTAATCTGTAGCAGAAAAACCTACGATTCGAACGCATCACGGGTAATAATGGCATTTTAACTTCATTTCTGTGCTTGTAACAGGATTAAAGTAAAACAGGGCAGGTCTTCGCTCAACAACATGGAAAATCTTCTTGACCCGGTTTGGCGATTTCGGTAATATCGGCCTTGGTCCAGCATTCTGCGGAGCCGTCGGTCGGTCGCGGCATGTTCATACGCGCTCGACCGGATGGGGTTCTGCTGATGGACCTGACGTGGCGGCGAACGACGGAGGGCATGAGCAAACGTGACGGCCGTGAACGAAAAGGTGGGGAGAAGTCACACCGATTCGCGAGTTCTCGGCGAAAGTCTCATTTCCGGAAGGGTTTCTTTGGCGTGTTGGCGACAGGAGGGTGACACAAGGAGCGTGGGCCGGGACATCGGATCGTAACGGATGGTTCGGTTCATCGCCGGCGGGACGGCGGGCGCCGAGGCGCCCCGCGAAGGGCTCACCGGCAATCAGAGGGTTTTCGAGTTGGCCTCTATCTGTGTACTTCATGGCGTGCTTTCCGTGACAAAACGTGGGGCTTGTTCTCTAGTTGGAGGTACGGATCGATGAGAAGCAGTGGAATTGGGGATCGTGGTTGGCGCCCGATCGTGGGCGTCCTGGCCATCGGCGTGATCGCCTTTGGCTTGAGTATGCAGGGGGCACCAGCGGGTGAAGACGACCGGCCGCAAGTGGACCGGGCGGCGCTTCGGGACGGCGCGGCAACCGTCGACACGGTTGCCTTTGTGCCGCCGGGCAGCGCCGGGCCGCGCGAGGAGCTTGCCCCGTTCGTGCCCGCGTCCGCGCCGCCCAGCGCTGATCAGGTTCTGCCCGAGGGCGAGCGTGCGGTCGTCCCTGGGGAGGCCTCCGTCGAGGTCAAGGGGGACAAGCAATTCGTCACCAAGGTAACGCGCGTCGAGGAAAGCGACATTATGCCCGACAGCTTCATCAGCGGTCCATCGGGCAACAGCGGTCGCTGCACCCTCGGCGTGTGTACGGCCCAAATTCCAGAGAACGGCGCCTGCACTTGCGACATCGAGTGCGACGACCAGTTGAACTGTAACGGTCGTGAGCGCTGCGTCGCCGGGTTCTGCGAGTTGGGCGACCCGGCCATCCCCAACGACCAGACCGGCTGTCTGGAAGCGGTGGACGTCGCCGGCGGGACGATTCCCGGCGGGCGAGGTAATCGCCAGCGTTGCCACGACATTGCAGGGGAACCCAACCCGTGTGAGACGTTTGCCAACGATGCCTGCACCGACGCGCAAGTCTGCGTTGACATTACCTGCACGTCCGACTACTGCACGGACACCTTCCTGCTGGCGGAGCGGAAGTTCTGCTTCTCGGCCATTCCGCACTGCACTTTAACGGCGACCATCTCGGACTTCGGGGACGGCACGTGCGTTGCCGGGACGGACTGCCCCAGCGGCACGTGCATCGACCTCGAAGCCCTCGGCTATGCGGCCGGGGCGGGCGGCGTCTGCAAGTGCACCGCGGATGCGCACTGCAACAACGGGGACTGCAACGAGCGGAGCGGTCTGTGCCGGCCGACCGGCTACGAGTGCAGTTTCGAGGATCAAACCGGGGACTGCGACCTGGTGATCGGGAGCTGCTGCGTTCCGAACGTAAATCCGCAGATTCCGCCGGTTTGCGACAATATGGAGAACATCGAGACCTGCAACCTCCTCGGCGGCAAGTGGATCAGCGACCAGCAGCCGGAGGAGCTCAACACCTCCCCGAGCGAGGTTGGCTGTTGGAACCACTGCCCGTACTACAGCAGCGGTATCCGTTATCCGCTGGATGCCAATGCGGGTAGCGGGTCCGACCCGCTGAATCCCGCGGGCACAGCGACCGTGGACCTCGGTCCGGTCAACGCCCATCCGTGCAACGGCAACGGCTACCTGAGCATCGGTGATGACTACGACCTGGCCGGCACCGACCCCCTGGCCCTGGAGCGTTTCTCCTGGACCGGGGCGAGCGACGCCGGCGGCTTGGTGGTGTTCGAGTTCCGCGATTTCGACCCGCCCTACACGATCGCCGCGGAGCTGCGCGTGGGCGGCATTTCCACCAACCGTGGGACGTTCGTTGTTGGCGACCGGGAGAACCCGCTGTTCCAGGGCATGCGTCAAGCGGTGATCCCGAACAAGGGCTGGGTGGTCATGCGCAGCCCGACCTTCGAGGCGGACGGCAGCCTGGACGACAATCACCACTGGTATTCGCACCACGTCGCTGGGGCGGAGGTCGGCACGAACGATCCGACCCAGATGTGGGTGAACGGCGCTCCGGTGACGAACTTCATCGCCGGGGCCTCCCCGGACGTGCTCCGCTTCGAGATCCGTGGTGTTCCGTTGGCTCTTGTGCACGACGCCTGCTGCACGGACAGCGGCGGCGCGGGCACGTGCAGCACCGCCAAGGAGCCGTGGGAATGTAAGGTATGCAGCAACAACGCGACCAAGTTCTGCGTTGAGGATACGCACTGCTGGGTCTGCGCCGGCGGTACGGGCACTCGCCCCTGCCTGAACGACGACCAGTGCGCCCTGTTCGGCGAGGGGCCGTGCATCCAGACCCACACCTGTGGGACGCACGCCTACCTGGGCCAGCGCGATGCGTGCCAGGAGAACAACGACTGCGACTCCGCGCCGGGTGCCGGCGACGGGGTCTGCCAGTTTTACGCCAACGCCCTGGCACCGATCACCGCGGAGTTTCCGCCGGTCGGTTGGTGCTACATCGACTGCAACCCGAACCCGTGCACCACGGGGGCCTGCTGTGAAGCGGACGGCGACTGCACGCTCCAGGTGAGCCAGGCGGCGTGCAACGCGGTTCCCGGCACGTGGCAGGGCTACGGGCAGAGCTGCGATCCGAACTGCTGCCCGAACACCATCGACACCAGCGGTGAGTTCTGCTGGCAGGCCACGCCGCACGTGTTGACCGTGCCGCCGAGCGTTACGTCATTTCCGAACGTGGTGACCATCACGATCGACAACGACAAGGCCAACTTGCCCGGCGGTCAGGTGGTGCTCGGCAGCGGCCCGATCAGCGGGCAGTGCGAGCACTCGTCCTGCATCAACCTTGCCGCCGCCCCGGGGTCTTGGTCGCGGAAGCGCTGCATCAGCAACGCCAATTGCACCTTACCGGAGACCTGCCAGCACCAGCCGTGCTCGTGGGACGATCCGGTAGGCGGGACGTACGCGTGCAAGTCGGGCACCTGCCAGAGCGATCCCGACGTCCGCTGCCGGACCGCGGGCGACTGCCCGCAGGGCTTCCAGGGGGACAACTGCCAGGATATTGAGGTGTGCGAGCGTCTGGACTGCGGCGACCCGAACGTTCCCGGCCTGGGCTGGGTGGTCACCGGACAGGACGACGTCCGCTGGGAGGCGTTCACGCTCAGCGAGTGCGGCCTGATCACCCTGGACCACTGCTGCACGGACGACAACCCCAACACGGCCAACGGCATCTCCGACTTCGGCCTGCCGACCCTCTACAAGGGCTGCGAGGGATCGCCCTCCCGGCTGAAGTACTGCGAGGGGCTGAGCAAGACGGACAACCCCACCGGCACGGTGTGCACGACCGATGCCGACTGCCTGGTGGGCACCTGCACCACGGGCGGAGCGTGTCACAGCGACGACGACTGCGCCCTGGGCTCGTGCACTACGGCTTCGATCAAGTGCCGCCAGGACGGCGACTGCCCGACTGGCGAGACCTGCGGCGGGGCCGGGGCCTGTGGCGGCGGCACCCAGTGCGAGCCGTTGCGGGACAAGTGCGGAGCCTCGCCGGTTCAGGAATTCCCGGCGATCGACTCCAACCAGAGCCAATTCGGCTGGTTCTGCGGTGACGGCAACCCGGCGGTCCGATATGAGCTGATCGCGGGGACGTATTACCTCCCCATCCGGGCACTGCAGACCTGCACCTCGGATGGCGCTCCGTGCAATTCCGACGGCGACTGCCTGAACGCGGGCACTTGCCAGATTCGCCACCACGAGTATCAGCTCCACATCAACGTGGAGAAGTGCCAGGAAAGCGCCTGCTGCCACATCGATCCGATCTGCGAGTTCACCGATCCGGAAGTGCCGGCCAGCCGCTGCGACGACCCGACGAGCGGGTCATGCAGCGTGACGACTGGGCAGGCGTGCACCGTGGACGGTGATTGCCCGCAGGGCACTTGCTCGAGCAGCAACTTGGGGTGCCCCCTTGAAGCCGTCGACTGCCCCAGTCGGCCCGGGGTCGGCGCGGAGAGCTGCGTCGCCACGGTGTGCACGCTGACCACACCCATCGTCTGCTCCACCGACGCCGATTGCCTGGCCGGCGAGCAGTGCGCCGGGGCGGAGCGCTGCATCTATGGCGATTGTCCGCAGCAGATCTGTAGCAACAGCGCCAACGGAGCCATCGTTCCCTGCACGAGCAACAACGACTGCCTACCCCTGGGTACGTGCAGCGGTGCGGGGCCGGAAACGTGTCACGACGACTTCGACTGCCCGACGGGCACCTGCTCGGCGCCCAACCAGAACAAGCACTGCCGTATCAAGGAGGATTGTCCTGGGGCTGCGTCGCAGTGCAACACGCTGCTTGGAGCCGGCAAGCCTCCGGAAACCTGCACCGGCGGGCTGATCTGCGAGCCGCAGGTGTGCGTGGACGTGCCGCTATGCGACGTGATCCCGCGGCCGGACTGCATCGTCCCGATCGCCGAAGGCGGGCTCGACGGCTTCTGGTCCGAGGGGGCCGCGATCTGCGACCCGCCCTTAACGCCGGCCTTCGAGAACGTTTGCTACAAGGGGGCCTGCTGCACGGATGATGTCGTCGGTTCGCCGTGCAAGGACTCCATCGTCGAGCCTGGGGACTGCATCGGGAGCAAGACCTGCGGCGACTTCGGTCCGGAGGGCTGCGACAGTTGGACCGGAACCTCGCTGTTCGTGCCGGGTGCCACCTGCGCCGACGATCCGTGCCCGGTGTGCGAGTTCGAGGACGAGGACCATTGCCAGATCCTCGACTTGCAGATCACCTTCATCGCCCGGTGCGACTCGTTCGTCGGCCAGGACTTCCGCTGTGCGGACGACTTCCGCGCTGCGGAGTCGGGTATCCTGGATCGGATCTGCTGGTGGCCGGCCTTCGCCCCGCCTGCGGGGAGTCCCGAGTGCAGCGACCCCGGGGCTGCCCCGGCGGACGACTACACCGTGCACGTCTACCCCGACCTGGGCAACATCCCCAGCGACGGCGATGAGATCACCCCGGCGGGTGGTCTGCCGTTGAACATCGACATCACCTCGCCGGTGTTCGGCCGGATCTGGCAGTACTCCGCGACGGTCGGTGATCCGGGCGATCCGGTCGTGGTTCTCGACGCCGGTGAGTGCTACTGGATCGAGGTGAACGGCATCGGGAACAGTGCCTGCAACATTTTCTGGGGTCAGGCCAACAAGGGCAATGACCACTCGATGCAGGACTTCAACCTGCCCGACTACCCGCACTACACCGCGGAGGACACGGCCAATACCGACTTGGCGTGGTGCTTATCGCTCAAGATTCAATCGACGCCTCCGCTCACCGCGGGCTGCACCGCCGAGGTGCTCGGCGGCTGCTGCTTGTGTCCGGAGCTAGGCAGCGGCGATCTAGCTACCTGCCTGGTTACCAATCAGGACGAGTGCGGGGCCCTGTCCGACCCGAACGGCGGCGTGGGCAAGTGGAAGATCCGCTACAAGTGCTCAGGCAGCAACTTCGTGTGCCGGTACGACGAGCTCGGCAACCACGACTGCCCGGCTGGGCAGGGCGACTGCGTGGTCGACACCACGCAGTGCGATCCGAACCCGTGCCAGGGTCAGCCGGACAACGACCTGTGCGAGGATGCCATCGCCATCAGCCATCCGGGCGGGGACTCGTCGGTGGTGATCACCACCTTCTACAACGTCTTCTGCTCGGACAGCGAGCAACCGCCGACCAACTGTGCGGTCGGCGGCGGCGACCTCTCCTTCGGCGTGTGGTTCAGCTACACCGCTCCGGCCTGCGGCAAGGTCATCGTCGAGACGTGCAACTCGACCCCCATCTTCGACAGCATGGGGGCGATCTACGCGGCGACCGACGACGGGCTGACCTGCGCCGCTATTGAGGGTTCGGCAGTGCCGCTCGACGCGGCCTGTAACGACGACGGCTGCGGTGCCGGCGGTCCGTGGCACTACGAGCTCAACGTGTTCGAGGACTCGGTGTACTACATCCGCGCGGGAAGCTGGTGGGACGGCACCACCGCCAACATCCCGAGGGCCCGCGACGGCGGCTCCTTCGAGCTGACCTTCGAGATGAACGGTGAGACCGATCCGGACAACGCCCACTGCGGCGGCACGCTCGGCGCTCCGCTGGCGGCGACGTATCCGCACGATCGGTTGAAGAACCGGTGCATCGCGTTCGACCCGAATGTGGCCGCGAACGGGACCAACAACGTCGCGTTCAAGATCGAGCTCATCGACATCAAGCAGGGCTCCTGCAACAACGTGGAGAGCTCGCCCTGCCGCTATGCGCAGGGGACCGGGCAGAACGAGCCGGGCAACGCGGACTGCCGCCGGTGCGCCTCTGGCCCGAACGTCGGGCTGCCCTGCATCAGCGGGCCGAGAGACTGCGTCGGCGCCCCGTGCAACCAGGCGGCGGAAACTTGCTCGAATAACGACCCGGCGGACGGCCCCAGCAACCTGGCCGGTGCCGTGGTCCGATGGGCGGGCCTGCCGACCGGCACCACAATCTACCGGATGGTGGAATCCGGCAATCCGGCGACCGACGCCAACGTGACCAAGCAGGCCGCCGACACTTGGCCGGACGTGGTGCACGTCTGCGACTGCGAGATCGTGCCGCAGGCGACCTACCGGGTCACCACGGTGGCGATGCCGACGCTGGACGAGTCGGC
>Ga0214473_10007338_pt1 | contig 13093 bp, 10 predicted proteins | sample RVTome_7_FD_203509 | JGI IMG/M metagenome (GOLD analysis project Ga0214473, IMG submission 203509) | Soil microbial communities from uranium-contaminated site in the Upper Colorado River Basin, Wyoming, United States - RVT98D197 | ecosystem: Environmental > Terrestrial > Soil > Contaminated >...
GACCTGTGTGGAAGACGAGCCCAAGGCTTGTTCCCAGTGCGGCAGCGTCAAGATCCACCAGGATGAAGACGTTCTGGATACCTGGTTCTCCTCCGCTCTGTGGCCCTTCTCCACCATGGGTTGGCCGGATGAGACCAACCTCCTCAAGAAGTACTATCCGACCGGCACCCTCGTCACCGGATTCGATATCATCTACTTCTGGGTGGCCCGCATGATCATGATGGGGCTGCACTTCATGGGGGACGTCCCTTTCCGCGACGTCTACATGACCGGCCTGGTCCGCGACCTCCTGGGGAGAAAGCAGTCGAAGTCGCTCGGCAACGCGCTCGACCCCACCGACATCATCGAGGCCTACGGCGTGGATGCCGTGCGGATGACTTTGTGCATGCTGACCTCCCAGGGCCGCGACATGAAACTGGGGGCCTCGGTCGATGAATCCGGACGAGAGGTGGAAAGCGGCGACAACCGTCTGATTGGCTACCGGAACTTTGTCAACAAAGTCTGGAACGCGACGCGACTGGTCCTCAGCAACACCAGCGTGGGACTGTCCTCTCACGAAATCGAGCAGAGTGCGTTGGTTTGGGAGGACCGTTGGATCCGATCGCGGTTCGAAACAACGGTGGAAGCCACTCGCCGCGCCTTGGACAACTACCAGTTCGCCGAGGCGGGCGGCGCCATCTACGACTTCTTCTGGAAAGAATACTGCGATTGGTACCTCGAACTGGTCAAACCCCGACTCTATTCGGACCCGAGCCCCCAGCGCGATGCGGCAATCGCCACGCTGCTCGAGATCCTGGATGGAGCGCTGCGGCTGCTGCATCCCTTCTGCCCGTTGGTCACCGAAGAGATCTGGCAAATGCTCAAAGAAACCCGGCTCGACCTGGGCCTGCAGAAAGAGGACCCAGGCCCCTCCATCATGATTGCGGAGTATCCCAAGCCCCGGAGCGACCGTCTCGACAAAGAATTGGAGAGAGAAGTCGCCGCTTTCCAGGATATCGCCTACGCGATCCGGAACATCCGTGGCGAGCTGGGAATTGCCCCGAAAGAGGTCTGCAACGTCTGTTTCCGGGGCAAGGAACCGGACATGGAGTTCGTCACTCACCACTGGGACCGATTCCGTCAGCTCACCAACCTCCCCAAAGAACCCGCTTTCATCAACGGTGAAGAACCGGCCGCTTCCTCCGCCGCCGTGGTGGGGAGCCTGCACATCTACGTGCTCTGGAGCGAGGATTTCAAAGAGAAGGAGATCGGGAGACTCACCAAGGCGGTCGAAAGACTCGAAAGCCAGGTGAACCGGACCCGAACCAAACTCGCCAAGGAAAGCTTCACACAAAAAGCCCCAGCGGAGGTCGTCCAGCGCGAGCGCGACAATCTGGAACGCAGCGAACGCGAGTGGAAGGCGCTTTCGGAGAAGCTGGTGCGGCTGCGGTAGGAGCGGAACAGATGCCTGAACGGGAGCCGCTGATTCCGAAGCACGGCGGATACCGGAAGCTGAAGAGTTTTCAGGTGGCGCAGTTGCTCTATGATGTAACGGTGCGGTTCTGCGACCGGTATATCGACCGTCGCAGCCGGACTCATGACCAGATGGTGCAGGCGGCGCGGAGCGGGGTGCAGAACATCGCTGAGGGGAGCCAGGCATCGGGAACGTCGAAAAAGATGGAACTGAAGCTGACGAACGTGGCACGGGCGAGTTTGGAGGAACTGCGCCTCGATTATGAGGATTTTCTGCGGCAGCGGGGATTGGGGATGTGGGCGCCGGATCATCCGGCGCTGGTGCGGTTCAAGGCGCGACGGTGTTCATCTCTGGCTGAAGTGCGCTCCTGGGTGGAGGAGGAGCGCCGGAGGGGAAGGAACAAAGATGACACGGACCAACAAGGACAAACACAGACCAGCAAGGACACTGAAAGAGGACCGGATTCCGATCCGTCCGTTTTCGTCCGTGGTCCGTCCGTGTCCGTCGGTGCTGGTCCGTGCCGACCGGCGCCTTCATCTGTGCTGGTGGCTAATGCGGCGCTTTCTCTGTTGAACCTGTGCTGCTATCTCCTGGACCGCCAGGTGGCGGCGCAGGCGGAAGCCTTCGAAAACGAGGGGGGCTTCACGGAGCGGCTCTACCGAATACGCACCAGCAGGAGACGGGAACAATAGACGAGAGCATCGTACAACAAGCCGCCTTTCTCTCTGGCCGAAGCCGCATCCTCTGGCTAGAATACAACCTATGGCAACCCCCCTCCTCCCATTCCACTGCTTCGTTTCCCTCTTCCTGCTCGCCTTTTCGACAGAACTCCAAGCCCAAATCAGAGTCGAGGTGCGCCAGCGACAGGTAGGAGAGGGGGAGGGAATGTCTCTGTTCGTTCGATCGCAGGCGGATGGACCGGTGACTTATTCCTTTGCAGGCGGCGGAACGATTCGGTCGGGTCAACTGGTCGGCGGCGCTTCGGTTACCTACGAGTCCAAGAAGCCCGCAATCCTTCAGTACAGAATCGGATCCGGCGATGAACGTGAGAAGGGCGTCCTCCCTTTGGAGGAGGGTAAGGTTACCGAAGTCCTTGTCACCGGAAAGGCCGCACCTGCGGCCCCCGATACGCCTCCCGTTCCACCTTCGTCGCCGAGTCTTTCCTACCAGCCGGGGTCCGACGGGATGGTTCGCATTCGGCACCCTTTCGGTCCCGCTTTCGAAAAGCTGGATGTGGCCCAACAAATCAAGATGGTGGAGGAGAGCCCGAAAACTGCCGAACTGTCGGCATCGGACAAGAACCAGCTGCTCGGGCTTCTATACAACCAGAAGGGTGTCCAAGAAGCCGAACGGAAGCTTTTCCGGGATGCGGAAGCCTCGCTTCTTTCCGCGCGAAAGTACCTTCCCGACCAGGAGAGGATCGTTCGCAATCTCGCCTTCGTCATCGCCGCCGACGCCAACGAGAAGCGTCTGGAGGGGCGCCTTTCCGAAGGTGAAACCCGATTCCGTGAGTCTCTCCGATTTCTGGAAGAGACCCCGGATCCGGCTCTGGAGTCCCAGATTCGGAAAGCGTTGGCGAGCCTCTACGTCGAAGAGGCGAAAGAGCTTTCCGACACCAACGAACGGGGGAAGGAGAACCTCCTGCGGAAAGCGCTCGCCGAAGATCCCACACAGCTCTTCGCGCTGTACCAATTAGGTCAGATGGCGTATGCCGAATACGATCTCCAAGAGGCGCTGGAGTTCTTCGAGGGGACTTACCGCGTTTCGCCCCAGAAGGAGCTGGCCGAGCTCATCCAGAAAGTCCGCGCCGAGATCGAGGAGGCCGGGGACTTCGTCACGGAAGAGCGGGGGGATTTCAAGATTTCATTCGAAGGCCGTGAGGTCGGTTATGTCGCCCGGGAGACGCAAGACCTTCTTCGCGACGCCGTCCGGGAAGTCGGAAGGAAGCTGGGACTGCGTCCGAACGGGACCATTCCGGTCGTCATCTACAGCGGAGGACAGTTCCAGCAGATTCTGGGTCTGCACAGCTGGGCGGGAGGGGCCTACGACGGCAAGATCCGTCTCCCTCTTTCGGACCTCAGCGACCAGGACTTTCGCAACGGACGGGAGCGGGTCCGACGGCTCGTCTACCATGAATACACCCATGCCCTGCTTCACAACCGGGCTCCAAGAGCCGCAATTCCCGTATGGTACCACGAGGGATTGGCGCAGCTGGTGTCCGGCGAGACTCCCGGCGACGGGAACCTGTACCGGCAGATGGCGAGCGCCGTGACAAGCGGGGTGATTCCCTTACCTTCCAAAATGAGCGGCGAGTTTGCATCCATCGCCAATACCAACCTCGCCCGCCAGGTGTACATGGCCTCTTACTCCTTCTCCCGCTATTTGCTCGATGAGTGGGGGGGCTGGTCGCGGATCCGAAAAACGGTGAGCGAAATCGTTTCCGGAAAACCTTTCGAGGAAGCTCTGAGCAAGACCTACCGGCGCTCGCTCGAAGAGCTGGAAAGCGGCTGGATGCAGGGTCTTCAACGCCGCAGTGCATCCGTCTATTGAAACGTTGAAGGGTTCCCCACCGTTTCAACTGTGAGGACTGGTTCATCCACTGCATTCCGCCTGCCCTTGACATTGGCCACTTCTGTAGTCAATAATCTACCATAATAGTCGATAGTCCACGATGGAGCCTTTGAAAGCGTGATCGATAAGAAAGACCGACTGAAATCCCTGCCCGACCTTTCCCGAACCGAGTGGGAGGTCATGAAAGTCATCTGGCAACGGGGCCCCTCGGCGGCCCGCGACGTCTGCGCCGCTCTGCGGGAGACCCGGAAGTGGGCCAACACGACGGTAAAGACGCTGCTCTCCCGGCTGGTTGCCAAAGGCGCTCTCGACTACGAACAGATTGGCAACTCGTATCTGTACCGGGCGAAGTTTTCGCAGGACCGGATGACGCGGAGCGAAATCAAGGGGTTCCTGGACCGGGTGCTCGATGGCGGCTTCTCGCCCTTTCTGGCGAATTTCATCGAAGAGGCAGAGCTTTCGGAAGAGGAGATTGGCCGGTTGAAACAGCTCTTGGAGAGCAAAGAACGAGAAAACCTCACCCCCTAACCCCCTCTCCGTATTACGGAGAGGGGGGAATCCGAATCGCTTCGCGATTCAGGAACACGGAGAGGGGAGACTCTGTATCGCTTCGCGATTCAGATGTACGGAGAGGGAGAATTCGAGTTTCTTTGCGATTGGCATTCTCCCCCTCTCCACAAAGTGGAGAGGGGGTCGGGGGGGTGAGGTGAAAACCGAGCAGCGGAGGAGGAAACATGTTTTCGCAACTCGCTTCATCCTGGGAATCCTGGATCCTCGCGGCCAGCTGGCAGCTCGCCCTGCTCGTGGTCGTCCTTTTCGTCGCCACGCTCCTTCTAAGACGGCTCCCGGCCAGGTTCCGCTACACCCTGTGGCTTCTTGTCCTCTTCAAGGCCCTGCTGCCCCCGTCGCTTGGGTTCGTGTGGGGGATCGGACACTGGGGGATCGAGCCGCTGCGCGGAGAAGTGGAGAGACATCTGGCGGCCGCCGTGCGGCAGTTGGACTTTCAGCAACCAGTCTCGATACCGGACCTCTCTTCCGAAGACGGGACGATCGACGCAGAGGACCCGGGGAAGACCCGGCCTCCAACGGACCGGAAACGGCCCAACGTCGGGGCAAGAGGTTGGAAAGACGGTCCCTCATTGTCCCAGATCCCGCTGTCGGTCTGGCTTGCGGGAGTGTTCCTCACAGCGGTAGCGGTCCTGCTCCGCTATGGCCGTGTGGTGGGCAAGCTCCGGAACGCCGAAGCGGTCGACGAAGGACCGTTGCGCGTCGCTCTCGAGAGATTGGCTCTCGGTCTCGGTAAGAGCTCGCCTCCCTCGCTGCTCCTGGCGAATGGTATCACGAGCCCGTTCCTGATCGGTTTGTTCCGACCGAAGATCGTTCTGCCTGCAAACCTTCCGGAAGAAGTGGGCGAAGAAGGCCTCCGCAACGTCCTCCTGCACGAGCTCGTCCACTGGAAGCGAAGGGACCTGGCCATCAGCTGGGTCCAGGGAATCGTCCAGGCTCTTTTCTGGTTCCACCCCTTCGTCTGGTTCGCCAACGCACGGATACGTGAAGAGCGCGAATCCGGTTGCGATGAAACGGTGTTATCCCTGGGCAGCGTTGAGCCGAAGGGTTACGGCGAGTCCTTGCTCAAAGTACTGCTTGCCAGTGAGGGGCGATCGTCCATATCGCTCGGTTATCTCGGGATCTTCGAACGCGGCACGAAAATCCAGAACCGGTTGGAGGTCATCATGAAAACGCAGAAATCGGCCAGAAAGACGGGAGGCGTTTGGGGGTGGGCCTTGGTGGTCCTGTTTGCGGCGGCGGTCGTTCCCATGGCTCCTCTGGCAGTGGGAGATGATTCGCAGACGTACATCATCACCTTCAAACCGGTGGGGTCCTTCCAGCCGGAAACCGCCTCTCAAATGCTCGGCTCGTTCAACAAGAGCCATCCACAGGGGGTGAAGGCCCATCATTTCAGAACCACAAACGCAGGGGGGATCCTGCTTGGGTACATCTGTGTGGAGGGTGAGGAAGGGAAGGAGGCGGTCCTCAAGGCGGTTGAGGAGAATGCGGAGATCGAGTTGGTTTCAGAAGTGAAAGCCACCTCGGAGAATCTGGGGGCCTTCTTTTCTCACGGCCAGCCTTCTCTGACAACGAAACTGACCACGGAGCCGAAGAAGCGCGGTTGGGGACCCGAACAGGCCACCGGACAACCCGATACCGAAGGTCCTGGAGACATTCCCACCGCCTGGGCTTCCCTCACTCAGGACGACCGGGGGGAATGGCTTCTTCTCGAATACGGCGAACCGGTGAAACCGAGCGCTCTGAAGATCCACGAAACCTTCAACCCCGGTGCGGTCACCAAAGTCACTTTGTTCAACCAGGCGGGCGAAGAAGTCGAAGCCTGGAAGGGAGAAGACCCCACACCTCCCGGTAGTGGAAAGGGAGTCTCCGAGATCCCCCTCAAAGTTGATTTCGAGACCAGCCAAGTCACGGTTTTTCTCGACTCACCCGCCGTGGACGGCTGGAACGAGATCGACGCCGTCGGATTGGTGGATAGCCAAGGAGACATTCAATGGGCCACCAAGGCAAGCGCGAGCAGCACCTTCGCCGAACGCCCGGGAAGAAGCGCTTCTTCCAGGAAGGCGGCTCCGTCCCTTCCCTGCGAAACGTTGCCGCAACACCCCCTGGCAACCGTCCTGAAATACGACGACGGGACCGCGGAGGGAAAGAAGAGCTACGGGGGCGGCGGTCATGCCATCCGTTTGGAACGTCCGGATGAAAGCAATGTGCTGTTCGGTCTCGAGATCTTCGGCAGTCGGTACGGCTATCCCGAGCCGCCGGATGAGGACTTCGAGATCTACGTCCTTGATGAAAGCCTCAAAGTTCTCGATACGATCGGCAAGCCTTACGGTCTATTCGAGCGCGGCCCGGAGAAATGGGTCCCGATCCGGATAGGGAACATTCCCGTTCCGAAGTCCTTCTGGATTGCCCTTAACTTCAATGCGCACCAAACGAAAGGCGTCTATGTCAGCTACGACACGTCCAATCCTGAATCACTGTCTATGAGCGGGCGACCAGACCAAGGTTTCGAAAAGCTCGGCGCCAACTTCAACTGGATGATCCGAGCCCACGCGATCCCCGTATCGGCCTCCGGAGAACTGGAAATCCCGCAGCCGGAAGGGGGCGGAGGCCGTGTCCATCCCACGATCGCAGCCACAAGCCCGATTGTAGGAGCCACGGACGTCGATCCCGCCCTGAGCGAGATCACAGTGACCTTCGATTGCGACATGAACGCAGACGGTTATTCGTGGACCGGCGGGGGGCCCCAGTTCCCGAAAACGCCTGAGGGCAAGCGCGCCTACTGGAAGGATGCCCGGACCTGCGCCCTGCCGGTGGAACTGGAGGAGGGGCACTATTACCGGGTCGGAATCAATTCCGGCCCACCCTACACGAATTTCCGGAGCCAACTTGGGGTCCCGATCGGCCCGACCGCGATCTATTTTACGACTCAAGGGGCCTCCGAAGATCTCCTTCGCCTGCTCGAGAAACCCGAGATCGTGGAAACGATCCCTCCAAATGGCGCCAAGGACGTCGATCCTAACCTGTCCGAGCTCCGGGTGACTTTCAGCGTCCCGATGGGGCCCGACTTTTCCTGGTGCGGTGGGGACGAGCACTATCCCAAGATTCCCAAAGGGAAACGTCCCTTCTGGACGGAGGACAAGAAGACCTGCGTGCTGCCGGTCAAGCTCAAGCCGAATTGGGACTACCATTTGGGCATCAACTGTCCCTCCTACAACACCTTCCAAAGCGAAGGGGGCATTCCGGTGGAGGTGACTTGGTACAACTTCTCCACACGGGGAGAGTGAGGGTTGCGGCCTTCCTGTGTTGCCAGATCCCAGACCCAGAGTCTGCGATCAAACATGTATCACTCCCCTCCTTCCTGCCTGGGATTGCACCTTCCGGCAATATGCCGTACAAATATGGGATGAGAAGACTAGAGGGAGGTTCACCTCATGCCAACGATCAAAAGCCAGGAGCGATCCGAGCGCCTGGAAGCCCGGACCACCCCGGATCAGAAGGCACTCTTCAAGCGCGCTGCGGATCTGCAAGGGAGGACGCTTTCTGACTTCATCGTGCAAGCCGCTTCTGACACCGCGACACGCGTTGTGGAGCAGCATCATGTTATCAGTCTCACGGCACAGGAGCAGGAGAGTTTTGTCAAGGCGTTGCTCAATCCCCCCAAACCCGGACCGCGTCTGCGAGCCGCCGCTCGCCGCTATCGCCAGGTCATGGGCCAGTAGATGGCCGCCGCTGAAAAGCCCACCGAACATCGATGGGGTCAGGTCTTTCCTTTTGCCTTCGCGTTGGCGCCCCCGAACGACCCTGCTTTAGGCACAAGGATAGACCGACACCCACTGAAAGGCAATGAAGACAACGACCTGCCAAACGGCTAACGAGGTGCAAGCACGCATGCGCGGGAGTGGAGGCTTTAGCCTCTCGGCGCGGGGGCGTGCGAAAAGAGACTAAAGTCTCCACTCCGTTCGCTCAAGCCTTCTGGCGGATCATTGAATGAAAAATGGGGCCTTCGGTGTAGGATAGGTGCCCTCGCCTGTCCGTTCCGGGACGTTCCAGCCGAGGGCGGCTGGCCCACAATTCGGGGCTTTTCTTGGAGAGCAGTGACTCAGGCCTTGCTTTCGCCGGCCAGTCGTCGCAGCGTAAAAACTGCGACCAACACAGCCGCAAGTGTGCGGCGGCCAAGGTGAAAGCCTCCTTGGCCGCTCCTTTTGTTTAGGGTCACTTTTCGATCCCTAGGCCCTCCTCGCGTTCAAGGAGAGGACTCTCCTCGGCTTCAGGCAGAACAGGGAGACTCAAAGGGAAGTCCAGTCTTTCCGGTCCTTCCTTATTCCTCATCACGCCCTCTTCATTTCCGAGAAACCCTGAACATGTTGTGGTTGAAATAGTCCCGTGATACCACCAGTTGTAGGTTGAGTGGATCATGAGCCCTCTTGTTTCTTCGTGTTCGGGGTTCAGAGGGAAAAGAAAGTGAGATGGACGTATAAAAGGGCATGATGCATAGCCACGTCCCATCAAACATTCCCTCTTGCCTTCCTGTACCGAATCGTGTATGCTTTCCCGTAAGTGATAGACGACGGAGGTCAACATGGCCATAAGCACTGCGGAGTTGGATTTCTTGGAGAGGAGCCTACAGAGAGACCGTGAGGAGTTGGCGAAGAAGGAAGAGGCTATAAGGGTGGTTCGGGCAATGCTCGGTGCGGAAAAATCTCGGATCAATATCGATGACATTCTATCGGCACCCCCGCGAAAGACTACCCTGATTGATTTTGCCGCCAGTGCCCTGAAACTCTTGGAGGACAGGGAGTTCACGGTTCGCAACCTTCACGCCGCTATGGAGAAAAGCGGAGCTGTATTCAAGGCCAGAAACCCACTTCCACGAATTCAGTCAATAATATCTAAATTTGTGGAGGAAGGAAAAGTCCGAAGGACTTTTAAGGGTGAGGGGGCCGAACCGCACCGCTATAAGGTTGCGACTGGCTCAAGTTCGAAACATGAGACGGAAGGAAGGTGATGATGATGCTCTTAGTATGAGGGCTGGCTAGGCAGCCCGTTCAAGCAAAGGGGTGGCAGGCGAAAAACCCTATCACTGGATGCGCCTGCCACCCCCCTAGGACTCAAAGGCGTAGTAGTCTTTTGTGTCGCGACTCTGCGACACAATTGCCTCTACATGATAACCGAGATCGGTGAGCAGAACAAGTCCTTTTACGGGGCAGGCGGTTGCTGCTGAAGACAAATCCTGACGAAAGGAGATGTTTTGTTGCGGCCAGTTCCAGAAACAGACCCAAAGAACTGTAAGCGTGCCCCACCATATGTGGCCCCGCACATGCCGCGGTATAAGGTGCAAGAAGCACTGGATATCTTGATATGTGTTTACCCGCCCGGCGCAAGAGGTTAGGCAACCCACCGTGAGAACCACCCATTCCAGCAGGGGCAGAATTGTCCTGCCGGTCGAGATTCGGCAACGAGACGGGATCGAGGCTGGCCAGGATTTCGAAGTCATGCGGCTCGGACGGGGCGACTATCGCCTGGTGCGCCTTGAACCGCCCCCCAATGAGGGATTGGTGGAGTGGCTTCTGTCTTGCCCCGAAAAGGGGTTCTACGTTCCCATCGAGTCCGAATCCACCGACGTGCTGTGATCTACCTCGTCGATGCGAATGTGCTGAGTGAAGCCACTAAGCCCCACCCGCAGGCCACATTTATCGAACGGATGGCAACACGGTTCACCCCCACGCCCCCTCCTCGACGCGCCTGCGTTCGCGGTTCACCCCCACGCGCGTGGGGAGCACCGAACCTCAAGTCTCCTGGTATTCGTTTCTCGCGGTTCACCCCCACGCGCGTGGGGAGCACGCATTGGCGCTGGATTAGCAACGGCTTTTCCACGGTTCACCCCCACGCGCGTGGGGAGCACACTGCCATTTATTGGCCTTTTGGGGTTTTGAATAGCGTAAGTCCCTCCATGTCCATTACGAGGCGACTTGTAATGTCCCAGAACCGAACCTGAAAGCCCTGTTCCGTCTGGGCGCTGTGAATCATCATACAGCCCCCACCTTTCGCTTTTGAACAGACCATCTCCCACAACTTGTCTCTCACCATGGCCGATACGTTGCCGACAAAGATCCCCGCCTTCGGTTCCAGCAGCCAGCGAGTCAGATACCCGCGCAAGGAAGTCCACGGGTATGGTCACCTCAACTTTGTAGAGGTCGGCGACGTCGTACACGAAGGACATTTGTTTCCCCGTGTGGATGAATCCGAGCGCGGGGGAATATCCCATAGCCACGATTCCGGCGTGACAGATCCCATAGAGACAGGAGTTGGCCACGGAAAGGGCGCGGTTGACGGGGTCGGCCCTTTTCCAGGAACCCCGGTCGTAGCTTCTGCCCGCCCAAGGGATTCCCGTTTCGCGGCTGGCCTGAGAGTAGGCGGTGCGAATCCGAATCCCTTCCATACCTCGGATCTGCTCCAGGGTCAGGTTTTCGTCCAGTGGCTCCTCGAAGCGCATTTCATACATCCGCCGCACGACTTTGAGACGAAGCGAGGGATCGCTCGCCAACCGCGCCTGATGGATAAGATTTCGTGCGTTGCGGCTCTCGCCCATACCCATCGCATAGAAGCGCACGCCTTCTTCCCCGCACCAGATCGCCAGACACCCGTTGTCGGCGAGGCTCTGCACGGCGGCGTGGCTGATCGAAGTCCCCGGCCCCAGCATCAGCACGGACAGAGAGGCGCACGGAACGGGAGTCTTCCCATCCCGATCGTAGAGCGCGATGGACCGGGCCTCCTGCTCGACTCGACAGTGTTCGACGTAGAGGTAGCTCAAGCCGTCACGGAACTTGGGGAGGAGATGGAGGTCCTGGAGAAGCATGGTCGAATCACTTGAGGGGGGCGACCGACAGCAGGCCGAAACCGAAGGCCTTCGCCGGGCCGATGCCGGAGGCGAGGGCGCGTGAGAAGGCCCCTGCGTCGATGACTGTAAGGGTTCCCTCCAATAGCGCAGACCGGAATTGCAGCTTGTGCTTGTCTGGGTGTTCCGACTGGTTCTTCTTGCCAGGTCGATATCCCACGACCCAACCCACCTGCAGCGCACGGAACTCGCCCAATGTGAAACCGCTGCGCAAACCCTTTTCCGCGAACCAAGGGCGGATTACTTTCTCCGGGTCTTCGTCTCTTTCCCATGTCACCGCGACACGCTTGCCCTGGTCTTTGGGGCGGCCTTTCTTGTCCGCACCTTCGCGAGGAGTGCGAAGGTCTGTCCCGTCTCTGGCCCTCTTTGATTTCTTGCTCAGGTTGACGCGGATTCGGAAGCGCAACTCATCCCCCTTCGCAAGAGCGGGATTGAACTCTTTGAATTGCGGCGGAGCGGCGAGAAGGCAGCCGGCGCTTCCGATGGGACGACCGGTTCGCGGATCGATAACGTGAGGTTTAAGTCCAAAGGCACAGTTCCAATCCGGTTCCAATTCGGACTGGACAAGAATAATAGCGCGCGGAGATTCATCCTTGACGTTGTCATCGATACGGAAGAGGAAGCTGTGGCGCGGTTCACCCGCCACGGCTTCCGGTTTTTTCAGCACAGGGAAACCCTCTTCTCTGGACGGCAGGAGAAAAGTCGGATCGTTTGAAACCTGCTCGAACTTCGGGAACGCCATGCACAGACGCTGGTGAACGTGGTAGATATTACGCAGCCACAACCGGCCGGGACGGGGCCGGTCGGGGTTGGTCCCGACGTCGATCATCAGTTGCGACAAAAACATCACTCGACCTCCTCGGCGGCAAGCTTGCGGCGACGCGTTTCGAGCGAGCGGAACCTGATGATCTCGTCGCGCTTTTCGATGATACTCTCTCGCCAGCGTTCCTCTTCGGGATTGATGCGGTCCAAACCCATGCCCAGGCCGTATTCGATCATCGTCACGGCGTCATGGCAAAGACGGCAGAGGGAACGAAGATCCTCAAGGGTTTCTTCTCCTCCCGCCCGGCGATAGGTGACGTGTTGAACGGTTGTGGCCGGAGATTTGCAGAAGACGCACAAATGACGGTCGCGGAGCAACCGTTCTTCCCGCGCTTTTCGGTATTCGGAGTTGCGATAATCGGCGCGCGGACGCAACGGCCGCGGCGCGAGTCTCTGTGCGGGCTCGGGTGCGATAGCAACTTCGCCGTCTGGGCCCACTCGCAACGTCTTGCGAATGACGAAGCGGGGATGATGAGAGGGCGGTTCGAAGGAATCCGGCACGTCGTACCAAATGAGCGCTTCGTCGGGGGCTTCGGGTTGGTCCGGGGTGCTTATCCACTCGACCAGGCATTCCAGCGTCTCCGGCTCGGCGTCTCTTGTGAACCTCCGTTGCCATGGGGCAGTGCTAAGCGCCGCAAGCAGATCCGGAAACGCCTCGCAGTTCCCCTCAAACAGTAGACGGGACGGCGGGCAGCACTTACGGCCCAGGTAGAGCGTCCATTTCGGCCGCCCCAACGCTTCGGCGACTTCCTGAATGACGCCCCCATCGCCTTGCAGGGCCA
>Ga0214473_10007339_pt1 | contig 13092 bp, 9 predicted proteins | sample RVTome_7_FD_203509 | JGI IMG/M metagenome (GOLD analysis project Ga0214473, IMG submission 203509) | Soil microbial communities from uranium-contaminated site in the Upper Colorado River Basin, Wyoming, United States - RVT98D197 | ecosystem: Environmental > Terrestrial > Soil > Contaminated >...
TCACCCGGGACCTGGAGAACATGCAGCCCAATACCGCCATCTCCAAGCTGATGACCTGGAGCCGCGAGATCACCAGGGATGGCGCGCTCCCGCGCGGGGCCGCCGAGGCCTTCCTGCTGATGCTCTCCCCCTTCGCGCCGCACCTGGCCGAGGAGCTCTGGCGCCGGCTCGGGCACGCGCAGTCGCTCGCCTACGAGACGTGGCCGGAGGCCGACCCCAGGCTGCTGCTGGCGGACACCATCAAGCTCGCGGTCCAGGTCGACGGCAAGCGCCGCGACGAGATCGAGGTCCCGATCGACTCCGACGAGGAGGCGATCAAGGCCGCGGCCCTCGCCTCGGAGAAGGTGCGGAGGCACGTGGGGAGCAGGGAGCCGCGCAAGGTCATCCTGGTCAAGGGGCGGCTGGTGAACGTGGTGCTGTGAGGTCGCCACTGCCGCCGGCGCGAGGAGCCTCCCGATGCATCGCCTGGTCTGCCTGGGGGACAGCCTGGCGCAGGGATGCAGGAGCGGGGCGGTCTTCGAGCCGGAGCTCTCCTTCGCCGCCCTCGTCGCCCGGGAGATGGGCCTCGGGGAGGAGGAGTTCCGCCACCCCTCCTTCTCCGGAGAGGGAGGCCTTCCCGTCAACATCGAGCGCCTGCTGCGGCGCCTCGACCAGGAGTTCGGCCGCGAGCTGAACCCCTGGGAGATCGCGCTCGCCGCGATCCACCTGCGGAGCTGGATGGATCGCATCGAGGACTACTGGGAGCGGGGCGCGGGAAGCGAGCCTCTTCCCGACCGCGGCCCTCATCAGAACCTGGGGGTCCTCGGCTTCGAGATCCAGGACGCCTACCAGCTCACGGCCGGCCTGTGCGAGGAGACCCTGGAGAAGCCGAGCGATGCGTGGCTGCTCCAGCTCCCCGAGCAGGCGATGTTTCGCATCGCGCGACGGGTTCTGAACCCCACCCACTCCAGGCGCCGGGAGGACCTCGAGGCGACCCAGATCGAGCGCGCCGCGGAGCTCGCGAGGGGCGGCGGGATCGAGAACCTGATGGTGATGCTGGGCGGCAACAACGCCCTCTCCACCGTGACGAGGCTCCGTCTCGAGGAGAGCCGCGACGAGGACGTGGAGGAGATCGATCCCAGGAGACGCAGGGCGACGCTCTACCGCCCGGAGCACATGGGAGAGCTGCTGAAGCGATTGATGGGGAGGATCGAGGCCCTGGGAGAGGGCGGGGGTCGCGTCGACCGCGTCTTCTGGGGAACGGTTCCCCCGGTCACGATCCTCCCCGTCGCGAGGGGCGTCGGCGGCCGGATGGAGTCCGCCGCAAGCCTCCGCTCCCCCTACGGTCCGGAAGACGATCCGCGCTGGTTCAGGCGCTACTTCAGGGCCTACACCCGGCCCTGGGTATCCACCCGGAGGTTTCGCGCGCGCGAGCACGCGCACCTGACCGGCGAGCAGATGATCCGCGTCGACCAGGTGATCGCCCGCTACCGGGAGATCCTGATGCGCAGGGTCGAGGAGCACAACCAGGCCCGGTGGCGGGCCGGCCGGCAGGAGGACTGGCTGGTCGTCGATACGCACCGGGCCCTCGAACGGCTCGCCTACCGCCGCTACCACGAGGATCCCTCGGTGCCGCCGCCCCCCGGCTGGTCGCCCTACCGAATGCCCGAGCCCTACGAGCGGGCGAATCTCGACACTCGCTTTCCGAGAGCGCGGGGGGGAAGGCGAGTCGCGGGCGGCCTCTTCAGCCTCGACGGAGTCCATCCCAGCACCGCGGGCTACGGTCTCCTCGCGCAGGAGTTCATCGACGTGATGGAGGGGGCCGGCGTCGCGTTCTTCCACGCGGGCGGCCGCATCCCGCGGAGCGGTCCCATCGCGGTGGACTTCGAGCGCCTGATCCAGCGCGACTCGCTGGTCGGGAGCCCGCCAAGGACGCTCGGCGATCTCTGGGACAGGCTCGTGGAGGGCGATCAGATCCTCGGTCTCTTCAAGCAGGCGTGGCGGGCGCTCTCGCCAAGGTGAGCGGCCTGGCGCGCAGCGCCGATTCAGGGGACCGGCGCCAGGACCGGCACCACCGAGGCATCGACCTCGATCGCGAGCGGCGTGGTGCCGCGGCGCCGCCTCCGGCGATCGGATTGACGACGACGAGGACCCTCACCCGCGCGCCGATTCGAGGCGGCGGCGGCGCAGCGCCGCGATTCCCGCGACGCCCGCGAGCACCAGCCCGAGGCTGATCAGCTGGTTGACGGTGAAGTGCGCTCCCCCCCACCGGAAGAGGATCACCTGGCTCTCGTAGTAGCGGACGAAGTCGAGAAGGATCCGATAGCCCCCGACGAGGACCAGCGAGAGGAAGAAGACCGTTCCCGGCGTGGGCCGGCGCCGGGCCAGCCAGACCAGCAAGGCGAAGCTCGAGAAGCCGAGCAGCGAGGCGTAGAGCTGGGTCGGGTGGACGACCGCGCCGGGAAGGAGCGCCGCCGCCGGGCTGCCATCGGGGAAGCGCACGCACCAGGGCGCCGCGCACGGGAGCCCGTGGCAGCAGCCGTTCAGGAAGCAGCCGATCCGCGTGATGCCTTCGCCGAGCAGCACCGAGGGCATGATGACATCCGCGTGGGGCAGCACCGGGAGGCGGTGGTAGGCGAAGAAGGCGAGGGAGGAGAGGAGAGCCAGGACGACTCCCCCCAGCATCGAGAGCCCGACGATCCCGAAGCCCCCATCCGCGTGGAAGGGACTCACCGCGTCGAGCCAGGTTCCGAGCGGCGGGCGAAAGACGGCGGGATGGGTCACCACCCAGAGCAGGCGCGCTCCCAGGATCGAGCTCACCAGGATCAGCATCGAGGCATCGAGAACGCGGTCGCCGTCCAGACCCTGCGCGCGGGCGCGCAGGGTCGCCACGGCGATCCCGACGCCGAAGGCGAGGAGCAACGCCACCCCGTATGCGGCGACCGGATAGGCGCCGACCTCGAAGAGGATCGGATGCATCGATGTACGGGTAGCACCCTTCCTCTATATTGGCGTGGTAACCAGGGCCTCTTCGATGCGCCGCGGGGGCCCTGCCGGGGGATCGCGACAGCCGGCGGATGGAGGACGAAGACGCTGATGGCGGACGAGAAAGCGAGGGCGCAGGAGAGTCGAGCCCTTCCCTCCGAGCCGCGCCGCCTCCGCGACGTCTCGAGCTGGGACATGGAGGCGGACGTCCTGGTGGTGGGCCTCGGCGTCGCGGGGGGCTCGGCTGCCTTCGAGGCGGCGCGGGCCGGCGCCGAGGTGCTCATCCTCGAGCGCGCAGCGGCCGGCGGCGGGACCACGGCCGAGTCGGGTGGCCTGATCTACTTCGGCGGCGGGACCCCGGTCCAGAAGGCGTGCGGCTTCGACGACACACCGGAGGAGATGTTCAAGCACCTGATGCAGGCGAGCGCCGGCGCGAGCCAGGAGAAGATCCAGCTCTACTGCGAGCAGAGCGTCGCGCACTTCGAGTGGTTCGTCTCGCTCGGATTCGAGTTCAAGGAGTCCTTCTACCCGCACAAGGCGCCGGTCCAGGAGACGGACGACGGTCTCATCTACTCCGGCAACGAGGCCGCATTCCCCTTCAGCGAGCACGCGAGGCCGGCGCCCCGCGGACACAAGCCGAGGAAGGAGGGGGACGCGGGCGGCCTGATCATGCAGAAGATCCTCGCCGCCGTGAACCAGGCCGGGGCGAGGACGGTGACGAACGCCCTCTGCGAGACGCTGGTGACCGCCGAGGACGGCCGGGTGGTGGGAGCGATGGCCGAGATCGGCGGGGAGGAGAAGCTGATCCGCGCCCGCCGGGGCGTGATTCTCGCCGCCGGCGGCTTCATCAAGAACAAGGCGATGCTCGCCAGGCACGCGCCGCAGCTGCTCCGCTGCAACTACCCGCTCGGGACCGACGGAGACGACGGCCGCGCCATCCGGATGGGCATGGGCGTCGGCGGCTCCGCCATCCGCATGGGAGAGGGCTTCGTCTCGGTTCCCTTCTATCCGCCCTCGAACCACGTCAAGGGCATCCTGGTCAACGGACAGGGCCAGCGCTTCATCAACGAGGACGCCTACCACGGGCGAAGCGGCGACTTCGTCGTCAACCGCCAGGACGGCGTCGCCTATCTGATCGTCGACAACGAGCTCTACGGGCCGACGCTCGCCTTCCACAAGATCGTGGCGGTGGAGGAGACGATCGAGGCGCTGGAGAAGGCGGTCGGATTCCCCGAGTCGACGCTCACCGCGACGGTCGACTTCTTCAACCGCCACGCGGCGGGCGGCGAGGACCCGCTCTTCCACAAGGCGGCGAAGTACCTGCGGCCCCTCTCGGCTCCGCCTTATTCGGCTCTCGACCTGCGGGTGGGGAAGTCGATCATCCCGGGCTTCACCCTGGGTGGTCTCGAGACCCTTCCCGGCGCTGAGGTGGTCACCCCCGACGGCAAGGCGATCCCCGGCCTCTACGCGGCGGGCCGGACCACCGCGGGCCTCCCCCACTCGGCGAGCGGGTACGCGAGCGGCCTCTCCATCGCCGACGGCAGCTTCTTCGGGCGCCGGGCGGGGCGATCGGCGGCCGGCGCGAAGGCCTGGTAGCGAAGCGAGGCTCGGTGACCCCCTTCGAGCTGCTCCTGGTGCTGGCCTCGGCGATGCTCCACGCGATCTGGAGCGCCATGATCAAGGGCAGCGGAAACCCCCTCGCCTTCAACCTGCTCCAGGAAGCCGCGGCCGTGATCGCGGCGCTGATGCTCCTCCCGCTCGTCGAGCTCGACGAGATCCCTGCGGTGGTCTGGAAGCTGACCGCCGCAACCGGCGTCGCCCACGGCCTCTACTTCTACCTGATGAGCCGGGCCTACCAGGAGGCGGACCTGAGCCTGGTCTATCCGATCATCCGCTCCACGCCGGCCTTCCTCCCGCTGATCGCGGTGCCCCTGCTGGGGGAATCGGTCTCGCCGGTGGGCGCGCTCGGAATCGCGATCGTGGTGGCCGGCATCTGGCTGATCCACCTCGACCGGCGCATCGAGATCCGGACCCTGCGCTCGCGGGGGATCCTCCTCGCCTACCTGACCCTCGCGACCACCGTCGCGTACTCCCTCCTCGACAAGCAGGCCATGGTGCACTTCTCCGAGGCCACCTGGACCGGGCTCCTTCCCAGGAGCGTCGTCTACTTCTTCATGCTCTCGGCGGCGAACACGCTGGTCTTCGTTCCCCTGGCGATGCGCCGGGTCCCCTGGGCAACCCTGCGGCAGGCGGCGAGGCGCGACGGAGCGCGGGCGGTGGCAGCGATCTCCGGCAGCCTGCTCAGCTACAGCCTCATCCTTCAGGCTTTTCAGACCGCGCCCGCCAGCTACGTGGTGGCGGTGAGACAGGTGAGCGTTCTCTTCGCGATGCTCTTCGCCATGCTGTGGCTGCGCGAGCGGCCGGACCGATACCGGATCGCAGGCGCGGTAGCCACCGTGGCGGGAGTCGCCCTGATCTCGCTGATGCGATAGGCGCCGCGGCCACCGTGGCGGGATCCACCCTCATCTCATTGACACGACGACGGGGAGCCGCGAGCCGGGGCCGATGATGGGGACTCCGGCGCTCCCGCGGGCGGGAAGACATGGGCTAGGGTTGTCGGGGATGCGGTTTCCGCGGAACTCGCGGCGCTATCGCGCCTTCCTCGCCGTCGCCGGCTTGAGCGGGGCTCTGCTGCTCCGCCTGCTCGGCGCCACCTGGCGCGTCCGCTTCGTCGGGGAGGATCCCTTCGCGCGCGGGGAGCCCCTGGTCGCCGCCACCTGGCACCGGGGAGTGCTGATCGCCGCCTACTGCTTCCGCAATCGCGGCATCGTCGTGCCCGTCAGCCAGAGCCGGGACGGCGACCTGGGGAACTCGCTCCTCCGCCACCTCGGCTTCGCCGCGGCCGCGCGGGGCTCGAGCTCGAGGGGCGCCGCAGGCTTGCTGCGGAGCCTGATCCGCCAGGCCCGGGCGGGGCAGCCCGTGGCGATCCTGCTCGATGGGCCTCGGGGACCGGCCGGCATCGCCAAGCCTGGCGCGATCGCCGTCGCCCGCGCGAGCGGCGCCCTGCTGGTGCCGGTCGGGATCTCCGCCTCCCCCGCAAAGCGGTTCGGGAGCTGGGATCGGATGATCCTCCCGCTCCCCTTCGCAAGGGTCACCTGCCGCTACGGAGAACCGATCCGCGTGCCGAAGAAGGCCACCAGCGAGGAGCTGGAGGGATTGCGGAGCGAGATCGAGGCGACGCTGGATCGCATCAGCCTCGAGCTGGACGGCGAGCTGGGCATTGCCGACCGCTCCGGAGCTGCCCGACAACCAGGCTGAGGCGAACGGATATGGACAGGAGAGCGAATCCGGACGAGAAGCGCGGACATCTGCGCGTGCTCTCGACGAACCTCTGGAGGGGCCGCGCGAATCGCGAGGCCCTGGGCCGGAAGATCGAGGAGCTGGGCGTCGACGTGATCGCCGTCCAGGAGCTCTCCGCCGGCCAGGCCGGCGTGATCTCCGAGCTCTTGCCCCACGGCAAGCTCGAGCCCACCCCGGATTGCGCGGGGATGGGGATCGCGCTCCGGCATCCGGGGAACGTCGAGCGCCTCCCCATGCGCCACCGAGACGCCCGGGTCGTCGAGCTGCTTCCCGGCGAATGGCCCGATCTTCCCGATCGCATCGAGCTCGTCAACGTCCACATCCAGGCGCCCCACTGCTTTCCCCAGTGGCGCTCGCTGGCCCGCCGGCGCGAGCAGCTCCGCGCGCTGAAGGCGTATCTCGAGGCGGTGCCCAGGCGGCGCCGGGTGGTGATCGGCGACTTCAACGCCACGCCGATCTGGCCGGTCTACCGCGCGCTCGCCTCCCGCCTGGACGACGCCGCGAAGCTCCACGCCGAGCTGACCGGACGCCGCCCCGCGCGCACCTGGGGTCCCTGGCACGGCGCGCCCCGCCTGCTCCGCATCGATCACGCCTTCCTCTGCGGCCTCGGCGTCGACCGCTTCGAGGTCGTGGCGCTGGCCGGCAGCGACCACAGCGGCATCCTGATCGATCTCCGAATCGGACCGGGACGCCGCGCCTGATCGAACTCCGCTCGGCTGCGCCTCGCTGCGCGCGCGGATCGCCTCCGGCTCTCCGCGCTTGCTAGAGAGCGTGCTCGATCGCGCGCTCGAGCCACCCGCCGATATCCGGGTGATCGAGGAGCCCGGAGCTTCGCAACCTCTCGGCGGCGATCGCCTCCACCTCGGCGACGCTCGCCGCGTCGAGGGCCCTGCGAGCGTCGTCGGCGACCTTGCCCATCTCGAGAGCGCGGACGATCTCCTTCACCACCGGGACCGCGCTCGCCACGCCCGAGAGCTCCCCGATCCCGAGCCCGACCAGCAGCGGGACGGCGAGGGGGTTGCTGGCCATCTCGCCGCAGACGGAGACCGGGATTCCCGCCCGCCTCGCCCCCCGCACCGTGCGGTCGATCAGGGTCAGCACGGCCGGGTGAAACGGAGAGTAGAGATGGGCGACCCTCTCGTTGCCCCGATCCACCGCGAGGGTGTACTGGGTCAGGTCATTGGTGCCGATGCTGAAGAAGTCGCACTCCCGGGCGAGGGACTCGCTGATCAGCGCCGCGGAGGGAATCTCGATCATCACCCCGATCGGGAGATCGGGATCGAAGCATGCGCCGCGGCGGGTGAGCTCCTCCTTGGTCTCGTCCACCAGGGCGCGCACCCTGCGGATCTCCTCGACGGCGGAGACCATCGGGATCAGCAGCCGCACGTTCCTGCGGGAGCTGGCCCGGAGGATCGCGCGCAGCTGGGCGCGGAAGCCCTCCTCGTCCGAGAGGGAGATCCGGATCGAGCGCCAGCCGAGCTGGGGATTCGCCTCCGCCACCGCCCCCAGATCGGGAATCACCTTGTCCCCCCCGAGATCCAGGGTGCGGATGGTGACCGGACGCGGGGCCATCGCCTCGGCCACGCCGTCGTAGAGCTGCTCCTGCTCGTCCTCGCTGGGGAAGCCGCGGTGGGCGAGAGCGATCAGCTCGGTCCGGAACAGCCCGATGCCCTCGGCACCGTGCCGCTCGCAGAGCCTGAGATCGCTCATCAGTCCGACGTTGGCGGTCAGAGCGACGCGGGTGCCGTCGCGCGTCTCCGCCGGTCTCTCGGCGAGAGCATCGAGATGCTCGACGGCGATCAGATCGCGGCGCTTCGCGCGCTCGTACTCCCGCCGCAGCTCCTGGTCCGGTGAGAGGTAGATCAGGCCGGTGTAGCCGTCGACGATCGCCTCCTCGCCGGGACGCGCCGTCTCGAGGATGCCGGTCGCACCCGTCACCGACGGGATCTCGAGAGCGCGAGCGAAGATCGCGCCGTGGGAGGTGGGACCGCCGTGCTCGGAGGCGAGCGCGGCGATCTTCTCGGTCTCCAGCAGGGCGAAGTGGGCCGGCAGGAGCTGGGAGGCGATCACGATCGCCCCCTCGGTGAGCGGGACGTTGTGGGTTCGCACGCCGAGCAGCTTGGCCATCACGCGCTGTCCGACATCCACGACGTCGATGCCGCGCTCGCGGAAGAAGGGATTCTCGATGCGCGCGAAGGTCTCCTGGTAGGCGGCCAGTACCTCGCGGATCGCCAGCAGCCCGCTCCCGGTCCGCCCCACGCTGTCTTCGAGCCTGGCGACGAAGCCCTTGTCCTCGAGGATCTGGATGTGGGTGTTGAAGACCGCCGCGAAATCCGGGCCGAAGCGGTCCCCGACCTCGTCCCGCACCTCGTGAAGCTCGCGCCGCGCCTCGGCGAGGGCATCGAGAAGATCGTGCCGCTCCTGCTTCGGATCCAGGTTCGGGACGTAGTGGATGCTCTCCAGATCGACGGGATCGTCGAGGAAGTGGACCGGCCCGATGGCGATGCCCCGCGACGCGGGAATGCCGCGCACCTCGACGTTTCGCTCGGCGCGGGCGGGCTGCTTGGCCGCGGCGAAGCCGACGCCCGCGCTGCCGAGCTGCGAGACGATCCACGCCCGCACCTCCTCGGTACCCGACATCAGGGCGAGGAGCTGGGAGTTCATCACCAGGGGGGCGATCAGGCGGGCGCAGGTTTCGAGCAGCTCGACGTCTCGCGATCGGAACTCGCGGGGCTCGCGGGTCTGCACCACCAGCACTCCGATCGAGAAGTGCCCCAGACTGGTCGGGGTGCTCACGATCAGCGGCGCCGCCATCAGCGATGCGAAGCGCTCCTCCCCGGTCTCGGGAAAGTAGCGATAGTCGGGATGGGACTTCGCATCCATCACCGCCACCGACTCGCCCCTCTGCGCCGCCACGCCGACCAGCCCCTCTCCGAAGGAGAGGCGCACGCGCCCCACCGAATTCCTGTCGAGGCCGATGGTGGCTCGGAGCAGCAGGTGCTTGAGATCGGGCTCGGTCAGGTAGACCGAGCACACGTCGGCGTCGAGGCGCTTGGCGACGAGGTCGACGACGTTGTCCAGGGTCTCGTTCAGGTCGTGGGAGCGGGAGACGATTCCCGCAACGTCGGCGAGAAGCGTGCTTCGGTCCGGAATGGTACCCCCTTGGTGGGTAGACCACCGAGAGCCCAACCTGCGATGGTACCTGAATCGAGAGGGAACCGCGGCCCCCACGGGAGCCCGAGAGAGCGGGGCGCAGAGCGCCTCTCCGCCGGGCCGGGGGAACCGTTCTCGGTCGCGCCGGGCGGCCTAGTGCGGGAGGAACGGGTCCCCGTCGTGGGCGGCCCGGAGCACCGGCGGGAATACGTGATCCTTGTCCTCGAAGCGCATCGAGAGAGCGAGGAGGATCTTCCGCTTCGTGTCCATGCGGCAGTTCATGCCCTTTTCGACACTGTGAATGGTGCGAAGCGCGACTTTGGCCTTGCGGGCCAGCTGCGCCTGCGTCATGAGGCGATTCTCGCGCAGCTCACGTACTCGATTCGGACGGTCCCCGTTGTTGCTCACCTGGCATTCCCTCAGTCGTCGCGCGCTTCGGCGCTCAGCAAACTGCTCGGCATTTCGGACGGAATGAGGATTTCTTTAGAAAAAATCGGGCCTTGGAGAATCTCCCGGAGATCCGCCGCAGATCCTGCAGAAGCTCTGGACTCCCGAGGGGATGCGGGTCTGGACGCATGTCCGCGACCCCTCTCTGACCCCAAACTTCGCTTCGGAGAGGCGCAGCTTCTCGAGGTTCCGCTCCGCGGAACTCGCCTCGGGGACGCAGAGCCTCCCCCGGAGGAGGCGTGGAGAAGGCCTTGCGGAGGGCGCTGATCTTCGGCCTGATCCTTCTCCTCGCGGTCGCTGCTGCGACCTGGGCGGGCTTCCGCCTGGCGGGCCGGATCGCGCCCGAGCGCCTCCGGACCCTGACCGAGCGCCGCCTGTCGGATCTCCTTCAGGCCCCGGTGAGGATCGACCGGACCCGGCTCTCCCTTCGCTGGGGCCTGATCCTGGAGGCGAGCGGGGTCGAGGTGCAGCCGGCGGGCCGTGGAAGCCTGCTGCGGGTCGAGCGCGTCTCGGCGCGCTTCGACCCGGTCGCCCTGCTGATGGTCCGCTTCCGCTTCGACCGGATCGCCCTGGAGGGGGCGACGCTCAGGATCGAGGGCTCTCCCCCCTCCCCGGAGCAGGAGGGCGGGGAGAGACTGCGCGACGCCATTCAGAGCTTCGATGGAGCCGCCCGCACCTTGCTCGAGGTCTCGCCGTCCATCCATACCGTCGAGCTACGCGATGGAGCCATCCTCTTCCCCGGCTCGACCCTCGAGGAGGGCTCGGCCCTCCGCATCGAGGAGGTGAACGGCCTGGCCCGCCGGCCGAGCTTCGGGCGCAAGGCGGAGCTTCGGGTCCAGGGGGTGATCCTGGGCGAAGAGGGGGAGGCCGGGTCGATTCAGCTACGCGCCGAGGTCGATCGGACCGTCCGCGCCAGCCTCGGGATCGAATCGATGGACCTCGGGATCCTAGCGCCCTACGCGCCTCCCCTTGGTATCGGCTCGGATCTCGGCGGGGTGATGCAGGGGAGCCTCGACTGGCGGTACCAGCCGGGGAAGCCCCAGAGCCTGACCGTCCGGCTGGAGGGCAGAGCGCTTCACGCCTCGATCCGCCGAAGCGGGGATCGGAGCCCGCTCTCGATCGCGCGGGAGCTCTCCACGCTGGCCGCCCGAATCGAAGCCGGTCCCCATGCCCTTCTCCTCCGGGAAGGCGAGGTCTCGGATGGTCGGCTGACGCTTCACGCGGAGGGAAGCCTCGCGCTCCCGGTGGAGGAACGCTCCGCGCTCCGGCTGGCCCTCCGCCTGGAGGAGCTTCCCCTACCGCAGATCCGCGAGGCGCTCGCCCCCCTTCCCCAGGAGATCCGGGAGTGGCTCGATCCCCTGAGCGAGCGCCTGGAGGCGGGTAGGCTGCTCGATCTTCGGGCCGAGACGCGCACCACGGTGGCCGGCTTCCGCGAGCTCGCCCGGACCCGCATGCTGGGCCGTCCCGGAGAGATCACACTGCGGCTCGAGCTCGCCGACGCTCGGCTGCGGATCGGCGAGGGCCTCGAGGGACTGAGCGGCACGGCGATCTGGAGCGGTGACGCCTTCGAGCTCCGCGACCTTCGCGGTCGACTCGGCAAGCGGGTGCTTCCCAGGCTCGACGTCACCGTGAGCGGTCTCGCGCAGATCCGCTCCCCCGACGAGGTCAACTGCATCGCTCCCTCCTCCGGCGTGTCCCTGCCGGGATTCGCGGGTCTGCGGCGCTGGATCCAGGCGCGGCGCGGCGAGAGCGCTGAGCCCTCCTGGAGGCGGCTCACCGTCGAGGCGGACTGGGTCCGCCACCCCGCCCTGCTCTGCAGCGTGGAGCACGCGTCCGGAGGGATCACCCCCGCGCCAGACGGCCTCGACTTCTCCGTCCAGCAGGGGGTTTGGGCGGGCATCCCGATCCGCGCAGAGGGGTCCTATCGCCGGGCGCCCGAGGAGAGCCTCCGGCTCGAGGTGAGCCTCGGGCCTCCCTTCGAATCGATGCGGCTCGAGGCGGCGGCGGACCCCTGGGCGAAGGGCGACTGGGAGTTCGAGACCTCCCGGCTCGGCCGTTGGCGAACCCGCGGAGCCTCGGGAAGCTTCGAGCTCGCCGGGAGCGCGCTGCGGCTCACGAAGTCCACGCTTCTCCTCTCCCCCCTCGGCGAGCTGGAGGGAGACGTGGAGATCGCCTTGGGCAGCGAGGAGGAGCTGCCCTTCCGGCTCGAAGCCCAGGTGCAGGAGATGGACCTGGCCGATCTGATCGCGTCGTCGGGGCGCGAGGAGGAGCTTCTGAGCGGCCCCCTGGTGGGGGCCGCCGTGGTGACGGGTCGGCTGCGCGAGGGGCTCCCTCTCCTCGGCGACGCCGAGGGCGTGATCACCCTCCACGCCCGCGAGGGAAAGATCCACCAGCAGGTCCCGGTCTTCGTCGCCATCGCCGTCGCCAGCGACCGCTTCGACCCCTTCCTCTACGGGGACGAGATCCCCTACACGGCGATCGATCTGGTCGGCCGGATCGAGGGGGGGCAGCTCCAATCGGAGCTCCTCACCCTCGATGCGCCCTCGCTCGGGATGGCGGTCTCGGGCCGGGTCGGATTGGTCTCGCCCCACGAGCTCGAGGCGGTGCTGGGTCTCTTCTTCTTCCCCACACTGGATTCTCTCATCGACCGGGTTCCGGTGCTAAACAGAGTCATCCTGGGGCGGGACAAGAACCTGATGGGTGCCTACTTCGCGATGACGGGAACCTGGAGCGAGCCGAAGGCGCAGCTGATTCCGGTGAAGTCGCTGAGTGAAGGCCCGGCTCACTTCGTGCTCGAGGTGCCCGGCTTCGTCTGGAGCGGACTCAAGCGGCTGGAGTCCCTCCTCGGACCCGCGAGCGGCGCGGCCACCAGCGCCGAGGAGGCGGAGCCCGGACCGTGAAGGAGATCCGGAAGGCGCGATCCAAGATCTTGACCCCTCGCGAGGCGGCCCGCGCGGTGCGAGCCGCGAAATGCTGCGGAGAGAAGGTGGTATTCACCAGCGGCTGCTTCGATCTCCTCCACCTCGGGCACCTGCGAAGCCTGGAAGAGGCGCGCAGCTACGGCGACCGGCTGGTGGTCGCGGTCAACAGCGACGCCTCGGTGCGGCGCATCAAGGGGCCGAGCCGGCCGATCATCCCGATCCGCCAGCGGGCGGAGCTGCTGGCGGC
>Ga0214473_10007340_pt1 | contig 13092 bp, 9 predicted proteins | sample RVTome_7_FD_203509 | JGI IMG/M metagenome (GOLD analysis project Ga0214473, IMG submission 203509) | Soil microbial communities from uranium-contaminated site in the Upper Colorado River Basin, Wyoming, United States - RVT98D197 | ecosystem: Environmental > Terrestrial > Soil > Contaminated >...
CGGCGTCGGCCGGCGTCCAGCGGAAGAGCCCCCCACTGGTGCCGATCCAGATCGTGCCCCATGGGTCCCGGTAGAAGCAGTTGATTCCAAGCCCCTCGAGCAGCAGATCCCCGACCCGGCGCGCCGAAATGGCATCGACGGTGACCAGCCCGACCGGCGTGCCGACGAGCATTGTTCCATGGCGATCGTCCAGCAGGCACCACGCCGGCACGGTCGTCGGAAGGCGCTGGTCGAGCGGGCGAAAACCATCTCGCTCCTGCAGCCACACACCGCTATCGGTGGCCAACCAGAGATACCCGCGTGCGTCTTCGTGGATATCGCGGACGATGACCCCTTGCAGACGGTCCACACGGTTGATGGGGTAGGAAGCGGCCGCCGTGCGTGTCGCCGTTACACACAGTGCGCTAAGCCCGATGATCGTGTTGGTGGTGAGGCCCGCGGGCAATGGGCGTTCCTTCCCTTGCATCCTAGACGGTTGAATGAACCATCGTAGCTGGGGGTCCGGCGAGGAACAAGGGATGCTCGTCCCGAGCGTCGATAGGTTGGTCGCCCGGTGGGCCGGCTGCTTCCGCCGCGACATCGGGAGATTTCACGACCCGCCCTTGCCGGCAGCAGCAGTTTCCCCGGCTCACGTCCTCGCCATCTGCGGGGCGCCGCAACCGAATGAAAAAAGCGTCTCGATCCGCTATCATCCAGGGCGATCAACGCGATGATCGTAGGGTCTCCGGCGCTTGGAGCCTTGATGTACGTCACCGCGACGAGCGTCATGCGGAGCCGCTTGCCACGGCGGCGGTGCTCTGACCGTCGCTCGTCGGGCGGTTGACCCGGCACCTTTAGGAGATTGGCGTAGTGCAGCCGCCCTATTATCCGGTCAACGACTTCGGACCGCTGATGAAGGGCATGGTCGTCGGCGGGGTCGGCATCTTCCACGTTTTCGTCGCCCAGTTCGCCATCGGCGGCGGCCTGCTGATGTGCTACTTTCAGTGGCTGGCCATGTCCGGGCGGAGCACGGAGGCGCGGCGCTTCCTGGAAAGCTACTTCAAGTTCCTCGTGCTGCTGAGCTTCGTCATCGGCGCCCTCACCGGCGTGGGCATGTGGTTCACCACCATCCAGATCAGCCCCCGGACGATCGGCCTGATGGTCCACGAGTTTCACTGGCTGTGGGCTACGGAGTGGACCTTCTTCTGCCTGGAGGTCGTGGCCGGCTACACCTTCTACCGCTACCAGAACCGGCTGAGCGACCCTGCCCGCCTGACGCTCCTTGTCCTGTACTCGCTTGCGGCGTGGTTCAGTCTTTTCTGGATCAACGGCATCCTGTCCTGGCAGCTCACCCCGGGCGGCTGGACCGAGTCCGGCAGCGTGTGGGCGGGGTTTTTCAACCCCACGTTCTGGCCCTCGCTGCTGTTCCGCACCGTCACGTCCGTGACCATCGCCAGCCTGGTGGCGTGCGTGGTCATCAACACGATTAACACGCTGGATCGGGCGCAGCAGTCGGCGCTCATCCACCGCGCCGCCCATTTTCTCGGCCCCATGGCGGCCATGCCCCTGCTGGGCCTGTGGTACCTGGCGGCCATGCCCGCGGATAGCCGCACCTGGGCGTTGGGAGGCAGCGTGGCCATGACCCTGTTCATGGGCATGGCGGTAGGGGCCTCGACGCTCATCGGGGGATACGCCCTGATCGGCCTGCTCCGCCAGAAGCTTTACATCAACGGAGCTACGGCCACGCTGCTGTGTGCCTTGGCGTTCGTGGCCACGGCCGGCGGAGAGTTCGTGCGGGAGGGCGTCCGCAAGCCCTTCACCATCCGTCAGACGCTCTACTCCAACTCCATCACCAGGGAGGAGGTAGCCCATCTTCGTGAGGTGGGTTGCGTCACCCACGACCCCTACCCGCTTCAGCACGCCGCCGCTTATCCGCAGGAGCAGCTTCGGCTCGGGGCCAAGGTGTTTCGCTTTCAGTGCAGCGTGTGCCACACGCTCGACGGTGCCAACGGTCTGACCCACCTCGCCGGCACGTGGACGGTGCAGCAGAAACGGCTCAACATCGCCAAGCTGCAGCACACCAAACCGTTCATGCCCCCCTTCGCGGGCACGGCAAAGGAGCTCGAGGCGCTGGTGCAGTTGATCACCTGGCACAGCGCCGGCCGCCCCCAGCCGTGGCCGGTGTCCGAGGATCCGCAAGTTCTGGCGCAGATCGCCCGCTGGATCGAGGAGGCGGGCACGGAGCCGGGCGGGCACGGTGCTCGCTACGACTTGGTAGCGGAGACACGTTGATGAACGCCACGTTTCCGTTCGGATTTCCGGGCCCGACCGCCTTCTACCTGACCGCGTACGTGGCGACGCTGGTGATCCACTTGCTGTTCATGAACTACGTGATGGCGGGGTGCGGTTACCTCGTCGTGGCCGGTATCCGCGCGGACGGGTTGGCGCGAACCGAGCGGGACGTCTCCATCGCGGCCGTGTTGCGCGACTGGATGCCCTTCGCGGTCAGCGCCGCCATCACCGCGGGCGTCGCCCCCCTGCTCTTCATCCAGATTCTGTACCGGCATCCCTTCTACACCGCGAACCTGTTGCTCTTTCACCGGTGGATGGCGATCCTGCCGGCGTTAATCGCGGGCTTCTACCTGCTCTACGTCTTCAGGAGTGAGCGCGTGCTGGGCTGGTCGCCGCTCCCGCGCGTGCTGGTGATTCTGGGTGCGTTCGCCTGCTTCGGCTTCACCGGCTGGTCCTGGAGCGAGAACCACCTGCTCGGCCTGCGCAGCGGAGCGTGGGCCGAGCTGTACGGTTCGTCGGCGATGACCTTTCGCGACCCCGAGCTGCTCCCGCGGATCGCCGTGTGGCTCCTGGGGTCCATTCCGACCTTGTCCGTCCTCGTCGCGTGGCAGTTGCATCACCTCCAATCGCACGGCAAAGCGGCGGTGAAGGCGGGCGAGCCACGCCGGCTCGCCCTGTTCGCGATGGCCGGCTTAGCCCTCACCATCGCCGCGGGAGGCTGGTATTACGGGCAGGGAGGATCACCGCTTCGGACCGCACTGACCGGACAACTCGCCGGACCGTACGCGGCGGCAGCCTTCACTGGCATGATCCTGCAGGGGGCCGCCTGGGCGTGGCAATGGCGCGGCGCCGAGCTGACCGCAAAGCCCCTGGCGATGGCATCGACCGGCGTGGTGCTCACGCTGTGCGGCGCGGCGGTCGTCCGAGAGGCCCGGCGCCTTCAATCCCTGGACGCGTCCGAATTCTTCGAAGAACACCGCCAGGCATTCGCGGTAGGCGGGCTGTGGGTGTTCCTCGCCTTCTTCCTGGTGAATGCCGGACTGATCTGCTTCTGCGTCTGGATTGTGAAGCGAGAGACGCGCCGGGCCCCCGCTTCCTAGCCGATCAATGGTGTGGAGCGCCGATTGCCACGAGATTCTCCCGCGGCGGAGAGGCGTACGAGGGAGCCAGGTTATGAGTCCGTCCGGTTACGAGGCCCATTACCGCAGGTCGCTCGAGGATCCGGAAGGGTTCTGGGGTGAGGCCGCGGAGGATATTCTCTGGGAGCGGCGCTTCGACCGCGTGCTGGACGATTCCGCCAAGCCCCTGTACCGCTGGTTTCCGGGGGGCACGCTGAACACCTGTTTCAACGCCCTGGACGTGCACGTGCACTCCGGCCGCGGTGACCGGTGCGCTTTGATCTACGACAGCCCGGTCACCGGGGTCATCAAGAGCTACACCTATCGCGAGTTGCGGGACCACGTCGCTCTTTTCGCGGGGGCGTTGGCTCGGCACGGGGTCCGCCAGGGGGACCGCGTGATCCTGTACATGCCCATGGTCCCCGAGGCGCTGATCGCCATGCTGGCCTGCGCCCGCCTCGGGGCAATCCACTCAGTGGTCTTCGGCGGTTTCGCCCCCAGGGAGCTGGCCACGCGGATCGACGACGCGAAACCCAAGCTCATCGTCTCGGCGTCCTGCGGCATCGAGGGGAAGCGGGTCATCGAGTACAAGCCGCTGTTGGACGAGGCCATCGCCATGGCCGAGGCCAAGCCGCAGCGATGTATCGTGCTCCAGCGTCCGCAGGCCGTAGCCAAGCTGATCCCGACCCGCGACGTCGACTGGAACGATGCCTTGGCCGCGGCGACCCCCGTCGAGTGCGTGCCCGTCGCGGCCACCGATCCGCTCTACATTCTGTACACCTCGGGCACCACTGGCGTCCCCAAAGGAGTGGTGCGGGACAATGGCGGACACGCGGTCGCCCTGAAATGGACAATGAAGAACATTTACGACGTCGGGCGCGGCGACGTCTACTGGGCGGCGTCGGATATCGGCTGGGTCGTGGGCCACTCCTACATCGTTTACGGACCGCTGCTCGCCGGATGCACGACCGTGCTCTACGAGGGCAAGCCGGTGGGCACGCCTGACCCCGGAGCGTTCTGGCGGGTCATTGAACAGCACAAGGTTAAGGTGCTGTTCACCGCCCCGACGGCGTTCCGAGCCATCAAGCGCGAGGACCCGCGGGGCGAACACATCCGCAAACATCATCTCCGGCACTTTCGTGCCCTCTTTCTGGCGGGCGAGCGCTGCGATCCAGACACCCTGCACTGGGCCGAAAGCAAGCTCGGCGCGCCCGTGATTGACCATTGGTGGCAGACCGAGACGGGGTGGGCCATCGCGGCCAATTACCTCGGACTCGGGATGCTGCCGGTCAAGCCGGGGTCGCCGACCAAGCCCGCGCCGGGGTACGACCTGCGAGTGCTGGACGAAACCGGCAAGCCGGTGCCTGCGGGGACCATAGGCCACGTCGTCGTCAAGCTCCCCTTGCCTCCGGGCTGTTTGCCGACGCTCTGGAACAACGACGCAGCCTACCTTGAATCGTACCTGAGCGAGTTTCCCGGCTACTACACCACCAGCGACGCCGGCTACGTGGACGAGGACGGCTACGTGTTCATCATGAGCCGCACGGACGACATCATCAACGTGGCCGGTCATCGTCTCTCCACCGGAGGCATGGAGGAGGTGCTCTCCGCGCACCCCGACGTGGCGGAATGCGCCGTCGTCGGCGTCTCGGACGACTTGAAAGGCGAGATTCCCCTGGGCTTCGTGGTGCTCAAGGCCGGCGTGACCCGCGGCTCGTCGGAGATCATCGCGGAACTCGTCCGCATGGTTCGCGAGCGGATCGGACCTGTGGCTTCATTCAAGACCGCCGCGGTCGTGAAGCGCCTGCCCAAGACTCGATCGGGCAAGATCCTCCGCGGCACGGTGAAGCGTATCGCGGACGGGACGCCCTTCCAGACCCCCGCGACCATCGACGATCCCGCGATTCTGGAGGAGATCGCGGAGTCGCTGCACGGCCTGGGCTATCCCAAGTCGACGGCCATGGCCTGACAAGCTGTTGAGGCGGGGTCCGGTGCCCGACGACTGGAGCGTGCTTTGCCGACGGCCGGTAGGCAAACGGTGCGTGCCGGCTAACCGCGGGCACGGGTACCCAGATCGAGGAACAATTCGACCTCTTCGTCGGTCATGTCGACAGAGCGGCGGGCCATGGCCCGGGTAGCCACGTCCAGCAGGCGCTCCGGATCACCGTCTCGAATCCCCATTTCGGTCACCCAGGCAAACGAAGGGATCCGCTTGGGGATGACCTGACTGGAACTGATGTTGGCGGCGAAGCCGATCACCGCCCCCGCCGGGATAGTCGCGTTGATGCCGATCTTGACGTGGTCGGCGATGATGGCCCCGAACAACACCTGCTCGGTATCGACGTCCCCGCGCTCTCCAGGCACCCGGACCGTGCTGTAGGTGTTCTTCAGATCGGAGTTCGTGGCGCCGGCCCCGATGTTCACCCAACTCCCCACGTAGGCATGCCCCAGGAATCCGCTGTGCTGCTTGTTGGAGTAGCCGTGAAACACGCAGCCATCGAGTTCACCACCCACCTTGCACACCGGGCCGATGGCGTTGGGACCCTTCAGCCAGGCGTGCGGGTTCACGAGGCAGCCGGGGCCGACGTAGGCCGGACCCTCAATGACCGCATACGGACCGATGGAAACGTGGTGACTGATGTAGATCGGCCCTTTTGAGGCGTCGATCACGGCCGTGGGATGCACCGTCGTCGCCTGGCCGATGTGAATCTGATTGGCCGGGCCGACGTGGGCGTGGCCCGCCACCTCGCCCTCGATGGACGCGTCGGCGGGACGCCAGTCCGCGGTGATCAAGTCACCCAACCGGGCGACGATATCCCACGGATAGCGAATCAGGCGGCCGGGAGCAGAGACACGCTCGATCGAGCTGAGAATCGTGGTGCGCGCTTCCCGGTTGAGCATGACGGTGGCAGACAACTCCCTGGCCAGGCGGTCGTCGCACACCACGAACGCCACGTCGCCATCCACTTCCCCAACGCACGGACCCGGAGGAAACGTGACGGCCTCCTCAAACAGCCATCTGCCGTTGACGAGGACATGCCCTGCCTCCACCGGTCGGTTGGCCGGGGCGCCGCAACGCTGGGCGGCGACGGTCGCAAGCCACTGGCGCGTCCAGATGCCCGCGACCGGCGCGCCCAGCCGCTGTGGCGTGCGGTCGAGGAAGATCTTCCGTCCGACGCGCAGCTCGAACACCGTCCGCCACCAGACAATCGGCAGCAGGTCAACGTAGCCGTCGTCTTCATACAGCACGATGATCAGCATGGCCGAGAGTATAGCGGCTCACGCGATGATTGCACCGCGGGTGCGCCCGCGGAGTCGATCTGACGGATCAGGCGACACCGCGGCCGAAATGCCCGACGAAAAAAAACGGGCCTGCGCCAGAGGCGCAAGCCCTGATCCGACTGTAATCACGGCGCCACCGTCGCAATGCCGGTGGAAGCCCCAGGACCGAACCCTACCCGAAGGTGGGAGAGCCGCTGGGACACGGACCGCCGACCTCATCGGGGGTCGGTACGTCGTCAGTCCCGTGCGCAAGCCTCCCGAGGGTCCGTCGTATTACCGGTTCAGCCTCGAACGGCTTCCTGTCGCGCATGACAGTCGCGCCGCACAGCCGCTTTATGTACGCTATAGTATAGCACCGCGGGGCCTCGGGAAAAAGCGAAAAGAGGCAATATAGGAGAAGAACTTCAGGCGAAGACCCCTTGACAAACTCGACTTCCTGCGCCAACCGGTCGGCCCCTTCGGCGCGGGCGCCGTACCGTATCGCCGAGCGCAGCGGCCGGTGCCGTTCGTACCACGGCGGGGTTTTTCGGTGACCCGTCGAGGTGCGTGCCGCAGGCGAGCAGGCGCACGAGATGCGCCGCGCCCCGAAACGTGCCTCGGTGGGGATCAAAACTCCAGGACGCTGGATTCGGCACAGGTGCCGATCGACGTCATTGGCCATGCAGGCCGCTTTAGCGACCTTTCGCCGTTGAGAGCCGAGACTCAGGCGAGCCCTTTACGGGTAGGTAACCGACGGGCGTCTGAATCCGGTGTGAGCCCGTTTCAACGAGCTCGCCCGGGGATGAACCGGAACGAGTCAGCGTCGAAGGAGTAAGCGGGCAAGGACAAACCATGGCCATGGATGCTCTCACCGCACGGCTGCAGCCTTATCGTGCCGCCAAGCGGGGCCTGCTTTTGCCGTACTTCACCGCGGGGTTCCCGGACAGGGAGACCACCCTCGAGCTGGTTCGCCGGGCTGACGCCCTGGGCGCCGCGGCCGTGGAGATCGGCTTCCCCTACTCCGACTCCATCGCCGACGGGCCGGCGGTCCAGGACTCGTTCACCTTGGCGCTGCGGCACGGACACACCTTGGAGGACACCTGGCGACTCGCTAGTGACATCCGTCCGGCACTGTCTTGCGGGCTGATCGCGATGGTGTCCTACTCGATCGTGCACCGCGTCGGTCTTGAGCCCTTCATCCGCCGGGCGGGCGAAAGCGGCTTCGACGGGGTGATCCTCCCGGACCTGCCCCTGGAGGAGGCCGCCGGGGCGTCGGCCGCGGCGCGGCACGCCCAGCTCGCCTGCATCGGGCTCGTGGCCCCCACCACCACCCCGCAGCGCCGCCAGGCCATCGTCGAGGCGTCGACCGGGTTGGTGTATCGGATCGCCGTTTCCGGCACGACCGGTGAGCGTTCCTCCCTGCCGGCGTCGCTGGCCGACGACCTGGCCGAACTCCGACGGATCAGCAGGATCCCGGTGTGCGTCGGGTTCGGAGTGAGCACGGCGGAGCACGTCCGAGAGATCTGCCGGAACGCCGACGGAGCGATCGTGGGCAGCGCCATTCTCCGCCGGATCAAGCAGGCGGCGGCGGAAGGCACAGGCCGCGACGGGATCGTCGAGTCAGTCGGGCAGTTTCTCGCTGAGTTGATGTCCGGGCTCGGCCCGGCCCAAGCCTGACGACGTTCAGGCGATCCGTCGAAACGGACGATGAATTGCCGGGTTCGCGCCGCCGGTTATAATGGGCGGGCCGTTCGAGCCTTGCCGGCGTCCGCGGCCCGCCAGCGCTCGGCTGTCCGGTAATGCCTGCGTGCACGTGATTGGGAAGGCGCCCGCCGGCGTGTGGTCTGGGCGGTGCGATTCCGTAACCCGGCATCACACCACGAGGAGCCCGTCATGGAACAGGATACGCCGAATGCCCATCGGCACGATTGGGTCGAGGCGAGCGGCCTCCGGCACATTCTCCGGACAGTCGGCATCGCCGTGCACCCGGCGAAGCTGGGGCTGGCCCTCGCGGGGGTCATCTTCACCTTCGCACTCGGGTGGCTGCTGGACTTGGCGTGGACGGCCCGGCAGGGGATCGACCCCTCCGCCGTCGCCAAGTTCATCGCCACCCGGCAGACGGGGACAGCCTATCAGGAAGCGGCCGGTGATTGTGGGATCTTCGAAACGTGGTGGCAGCACCAGCGAGGCTGCGTAGTCAGCCTGCTGGACTGGTTCGTGCCCTTCGTCTCCGGACCGGACGGACCGGGGGTCACCCGCCTAAATGCCGCGACGCTGGCGCCGCAGCCGTTGGGCTCACTCGCGGGAATGCTGTACGGCGCCTGGTGGATGTTCCGGGCCCACTTCTTCTACTGCCTGATCTTCGTTGCAGGCGTGCTGTTTGCCTGGTCGCTGGCCGGAGGGGCGATCTGCCGGATGGCCGCCCTGCAGTTCACGCGTGACGAGAGGCCGACACTCGCGGAGAGCCTGCGTTTCTCCTGGCGAAATTTGCTCGGCGGGTTCGTACTAGCTCCGTGCATCCCCGTGGTGCTGATCCTGATGACGCTGCTGGCCCTGACGGTTGGAGGGGTCGTGCTGCGCCTTCCCGTTCTCGGCGATCTGATCGGGGGGCTGGCCTTCTTCCTAGCGCTGCTCGGTGGATTCGTCGTCGCGGGACTGGTCATCGGCACGATGGCCGGGGGCAGCTTCTTCTGGCCAGCGATCGCGGCGGAAGGCCAAGACGCGTACGACGCCTTCTCCCGCGGACTCAGCTACGCCTTCTCCCGCCCCTGGAAGACGGTTCTCTACGCTGCGATCGGACTCTTCCTCGCCGGGGTCTGCTGGATCGTGGTCAACGTCGGCGTCACCCTGGCCTTGACGGCGACCCGCACCGCCGTGGGCTTCGGCACCTCGCCGTTCGGGTGGTGGGGGCGAGACGTCGGGCATGCGGTGGTGCCCAAGCTCGACCTGCTTTGGGGGGCGGCGCGGACCGGGACGCTGTATGCCTGGCCCGACTGGCAACAACTGGCCTGGTACGAGTACTTCTCCGCCTTCCTGGTCGGGTTGTATGTGCTGTTGGTCATCGCCTCGGTCTGGGCGTTTCTGGCCTCATTCTACCTGAGCGGGAGCACCATCGTCTACTTCCTGCTGCGTCGCGACGTGGACGGCACCGATTTGGAGGAAGTGTTCCTCGATGGGAACGACCGGGAGGGCGATGAAGGCGCCGGCGCGCCGGCCGCCACCGGCATTCCCGCCGCCGAGCCGACCGCGCCCGGGGAGCCGGAGCGTTCCAGCGCCGCGGAGCGTACGCCGCCGCCGGAGGCCGCAGCGCATCCCCCGGCACCGAGCCCACCCGCGACCGGGGCAAGACCCGAGCCTCCGGCGGATGAGCCCCCACCCACCGGCTGACCGGGGCGCCCGAATGCTCCGTCGGCGCTCTTGCATCGGCCGTCTCGCGGGCGGACGGCTGGCGCCAGCGGCTCGTTTTGCCGGAGTCGTACCCGCCGACTATAGTGTCATGAAGGTTCACCCGCGCACGCGTCTCCCGCTGAAACAGAGCACGGGCGCTTGGGTGGAACCCGCAACAGCCATTGGGACGGGCATGCTCTTCCAACCGCCATTGCCGCCGCGTTACGCCGCCCTGAGCGACACCGAGATGGCAGCGGCCATCCGCGAGCGGAAGCGGGCGCTCGGCTCCCGACTGGTCATCCTCGGGCACCACTACCAGCAGCACGACGTCATCGAGTTCGCAGATTTCACCGGCGACAGTCTCAAGCTCGCCCAGATCGGAGCCCGGCAGCAGAACGCAGAGTTCATCGTATTCTGCGGCGTGCACTTCATGGCCGAGTCCGCCGACATCCTCACCGACGAGCGGGTGGCGGTGATCCTCCCGGATCTCTCCGCCGGGTGCAGCATGGCGGACATGGCCGGCATCGACGAACTCGAGGACGCCTGGGACTTCCTCAGCGACGAGTGCGGCGAGTCGGTTATTCCCATCACGTATGTCAACTCCGCCGCTTCGATCAAGGCGTTCTGCGGCGTTAACGACGGGGCTTGCTGCACGAGCAGCAACGCCCGGCAGATCCTGGAATGGGCATTTCAGCGCGGGGACAAGGTGATCTTCCTGCCGGATCAGCACCTCGGGCGGAACACGGCCTACGCTCTGGGCGTTCCACTGGAGGCGATGGCGGTCTACGATCCGAAGCTGCCGGCCGGCGGGCTGACGCCGGCCAAAGTCCGCGCTGCCAGAGTCTTGCTGTGGCAGGGGCACTGCAGCGTCCACGGACTGTTCACCACGGCCCAGTGCGACGAAATCCGCCGCCTCGATCCCGATATCAAGATTCTCGTGCACCCGGAATGCTCGTGGGAAGTCGTACAGAAAGCGGACTTGGCCGGCAGCACGGAGTTCATCATCCAGACCGTTCGGCAGGCGCCGGCCGGCTCAAAGTGGGCGGTGGGAACCGAGATTCACCTGGTCGACCGCTTGATCCGCGCCCACCCGGACAAGTCGATCCGCTCGCTGGCCGGCATCCAGTGCTTGTGCACTACGATGTACCGCATCGACCGCAAGCACCTGCTGTGGGCGCTCGACGAGTTGGTCGCCGGCCGGCTGGTCAACCGCATCACCGTCGATGCCCAGACGCGGCGCTCGGCCCTGGTCGCGCTGGAGCGCATGCTGGCCAACGTCTCGGCCCAGCCGGTGGCGGTAAAGTAGGGCCCCCTCGCTGGCGTCGGCAGCTCCACGACGAGAGGCTGCTGCCGTAGTGCACCGGCTGGCCGGGCGGCGCCAGAGGCGTGGTCGCACCCAGGGGCGCAGGCCGTACAATGGTCCGTCATGCGCGAGGACGTTGACCGGATTGTCATCAGAGAGCACGAGTTGGCCGAGCGTGTCACGGCCATGGCCCGGGAAATTGCCGCCGGCTATCCCGACTCGGCCGAGGGCATCACCATCGTGACGGTGCTGGCCGGGTCGCTGGTGTTTCTCAGCGACCTGATTCGCCGGCTGCCGCTGAAGATGCGTATCGGCCTGATCACCGTGTCGAGCTACGCCGGCCGGACCACGCTCTCCAATGGCGCCGCCCTGGCATCCTCGTTTCTACCGGACTTACGCAACCGCCACGTGCTGATTGTCGATGATATCCTGGAGACCGGGGGCACGCTTCGGCTGGTGCAGTCGCAGATTCGCGCGGCCGGACCGCGCAGCGTGAAGACCGCCGTTCTTCTGAGGAAGACCGCCAAGGCCCCCACCGATCTGCCCGTCGAATTCATCGGGTTCGACATCGAGGACCTCTTTGTGGTCGGCTACGGGCTGGATTATGATGGGCTGTACCGAAACCTGCCGTACATCGCCGTGTTGAGGCCGGAGCTCTATAGGACAGGCGCGGAGCCATGATCGCCACCACCCAGCCGAAACGCATGTCGGTCCATTCGGCCGCGGCCATGTCCGAGGCCCCCTCGCGGTCCTCGGCCGTTCCCACGGTGTGGACGCATCTGCCGGGCGGGGTGGTGGACGGCGGGGAAATCGTCCTCCTGGCCATTCGGCCGTCCATGTGGCGCTCGCTCTTCGACTCCGCGCCCTGGCTCGTCACCATGGTGCTGCTCGCCGGCACGCTGACCGTGCTCAACACGCAGATTCCGGGACTGTCGCCGATCATGACCGCCCAAGTCATCCTGTTCGTCGGCGTCGCCCGCCTCCTTCTGGCCATCCTACGATGGGTGCCCACCTGGTACGTGTTGACCAACCGGAGGATCATCGACATGCACGGCGTGCGCGAGCCGCGCATCTGGTCCTGCCCGCTGCTCAACGTCCGCAACACCTACCTGCAGGCGACGGCCGCTGAGCGCATGGCCAAACTCGGCACCCTCACCTTCGTCCTTGACAACCCCGGGGAGGGGCCCCGCCATTGGCAATCCGTCGGCCGGCCGGAGGAAATCCACGCCGCCATTCGCCGGGCCATCGAGAACGCCATCGACCAGCAAGGGATGTGACGGCCGTCAGCCATGGGGCGTCAGCCGGGGCGAGGCATTGGGCGGCGACGTGCGGAATTACCGCGAGGGCGATGCCCTCCCCCCGACCCGTCATCCGGACGGGCAAGGGCAAAACCGCGTGACGCCCTGCGCAGCGTCTCCCGGCACCCGCGGGAAAATCGCTCAAGGTGCAGCACCAACGCCATGCGGACGGCACTCCCTTCGAACGAACAGGCGAACGAAGACCCCGCTGATCGAGCACTGAATCATGCCAAGCGAGCGCACACCTTGTCGGCCGCGTCGGTGAGGTCTGCCGCGGCGACGAGTTGGGGGATGGCGGCCTGCTGGAGCAGGGCCCGGGCCCGCTGGACGTTGGTGCCCTCCAGGCGGACGACGACGGGGACGGTAAAGCCGATATCCTTGGCCGCGGCGATCAGGGCTTCGGCGATGGTGTCGCACTTGGCGATGCCGCCGAAGATGTTGACCAGCACCCCCT
>Ga0214473_10007341_pt1 | contig 13090 bp, 8 predicted proteins | sample RVTome_7_FD_203509 | JGI IMG/M metagenome (GOLD analysis project Ga0214473, IMG submission 203509) | Soil microbial communities from uranium-contaminated site in the Upper Colorado River Basin, Wyoming, United States - RVT98D197 | ecosystem: Environmental > Terrestrial > Soil > Contaminated >...
AGCCCGCGAGGGCCGGTAGATCCGACACCCGTGGTCGGGATGGTGGGATTGCTGAGCGACGTCCGGCGCGCGGTCCCGGCGCATTTCGTGCGGGAGGGCGACATCGCGCTGCTGCTGGGGGCCACCCGGGGCCATCTGGGCGGCTCGGCCTACTGGGCCCACGCGCTGGGCGAGGTGGTGGGGGCGCCGCCTCCGGTGGATCTCGCCGCCGAGCGGCGCTTGATCGACCTGCTCGTGGCGCTGGCCGAGTCCGGTGCGCTTCGGAGCGCGCACGACGTGTCGGACGGCGGGCTCGGGCTCGCGCTGGTCGAGGCGGCGGTCGGCGGGCCCTACGCCCGCGCGCCGCTGGGCGTCCGGGTGGACCTCGCGCCCATCGCTCCGGCGGCCGTGTCGCCGGCCGCGCGCCTGTTCGGCGAAGACCAGGGCCGCGCGCTGGTCAGTGCCGACCCGGCCGAGGCGGGCCGCGTGTCCGCGCTCGCCCGCGAGCACGGCGTCCCCGTGCACCAGCTGGGTCGCGTCGGGGCGGCCGGCGGTGCGGTCGAGATCGGACTCGGCGGCCAATCCGTGCGGCTCGACGCCGGCCGGCTCCGCTCGGTGTATTTCGAAGCCATCCCGTCCCGCATGGCGCAGGCCGTGGCGGTGGAGGAGTAGCGCATGTGCGGCATCTTCGGCGTCTCGGGCGTGCCGGACGCGGCCCAACTCGTGTACCTCGGCCTGTACGCCCTGCAGCACCGGGGCCAGGAGTCGGCCGGCATCGTGGCCATCGAGCCGGACGGCCGGGCCCACGGTCACCGCGGCATGGGCCTGGTCCATGAAGTGTTCCCCCCCGAGGTGCTGCGCCAGCTCGTGGGCGACGTCGCCATCGGCCACACCCGCTACTCGACCACGGGCAGCTCGGTGCTGGCCAACGCGCAGCCCGGGCTGGTGAACTACCACGGGGGCCCGCTGGCGCTGGCCCACAACGGCAACCTCACCAACGCCGCCGAGGTTCGCGCGGACCTGGTGCGCCAGGGGTCGATCTTCCAGTCGTCCTCGGATTCCGAGGTCCTGGTACACCTCATCGCGCGCTCCGACGCGCGAGAGATCGAAGACCAGATTCTGGACGCGCTGGAGCGGGTGGAGGGGGCCTACTCCCTGATCCTCACCATCGGCCGCGCCACCTACGCCATCGTGGACGGGCGCGGGTTCCGGCCGCTGGTGATCGGCCAGCTGGGCCGGGGGTGGGTGCTGGCGTCGGAGACCTGCGCGCTGGACATCGTGGGGGCGCGGCTGGTGCGCGAGCTCGAGCCGGGCGAATGGGTCCGGATCGCGGACGGGCGGCTCACCGACCTTCCGCCGCTCCCACCCAAGCCGGCGCGGCGCTGCATCTTCGAGCTGGTGTATTTCTCCCGGCCGGACAGCCGGGTCTTCGGCCACTCGGTAGACCGCGTGCGCCGCGCGCTGGGCCGGGCGCTGGCGCGGGAACAGCCCGCTCCCGGGGCCGACTGCGTGTTTTCGGTGCCGGATTCGGCCAACGCGATGGCGCTGGGGTACGCCGACGAGAGCGGCCTCAAGCTCGAGTACGGACTGATCCGGAACCACTACGTGGGCCGCACGTTCATCAATCCGGGCCAGGCCTCCCGGACGGCCAAGGTCCGGATCAAGTTCAATCCGGTGCAGGATGTGATCGCGGGCAAGAGCGTCGTGGTGGTGGACGACTCGCTGGTGCGGGGGACCACCTCCCGCGAGCTGGTGCACATGCTCCACCAGGCCGGCGCCCGCGAAGTGCATTTCCGGGTGGCGTCGCATCCCATCACCGGGCCGTGCCACTACGGGATCGACACCCCCACCCGGGCGGAGTTGATCGCCGCCAGCCACTCGGTCGAAGAGATCCGCGCCCACCTGGGTGTGGAGTCCCTCGGCTACCTGTCCCTCGAGGGCATGCTGGCCGCCGCGGGCTCGGAAGACCGGTACTGCCACGCGTGCTTCTCGGGCCAATACCCCACCCTGGTGCCCGAGGACGTGGATCGCTCCGACCAGCAGCCCCTGACCCTCGCCGCCCGCTGAGCCATGACGCAACCCGTGTATTTCTTCGGAGACGGCGCCGCCGAGGGCGGCTCCGTCATGAAGCCATTGCTGGGCAGCAAGGGCGCGAATCTGGCCGAGATGACCAACATCGGGATTCGGGTGCCGCCCGGCTTCATCGTGACCACCCAGGTCTGCATGCGGTACCTGGCCGAGCGCCGCTTGTCCGAGGAGGTGCGGACGGCGGTGCGGGCCGCCATGGCGCGCCTGGAACGAGTCACCGGTCGCACGTTCGGCGGCGCCGAGCGCCCGCTGCTCGTGTCGGTCCGGTCGGGGGCGGCCGTGTCCATGCCGGGCATGATGGACACGATCCTGAACCTCGGCCTCAACGACACCACCGCGGTCGCGATGGGCCGGCAGGCCGGCAACCCCCGATTCGCCTACGACTCGTACCGGCGGCTGGTGCAGATGTACGGGGACGTGGTCTTCGGCCTCAAGGCGCAGCCCGGGGAACAGGATCCCTTCGAGGCGGGCCTGGAGGCGGCCCGGCAGGCCCATGGCGTGGAGCGGGACATCGACCTCTCGCCGGAGGATCTGCGCGAGCTGGTGGGACGGTTCAAGGCCATCGTGGCGCGCAGCGCCGGCCATCCGTTCCCGGAAGACCCCTGGGAACAGCTGTGGGGCGCCATCGAAGCCGTGTTCCGGAGCTGGCAGAACAAGCGCGCCATCGAGTACCGGCGGGTGCACCGCATCGCCGACGACCTGGGCACGGCGTTGAGCGTCGTGGCCATGGTGTACGGCAACATGGGCGAGGACTCGGGCACCGGCGTCGCGTTCACCCGCGACCCGTCTACCGGTGAGGCCTGCCTGTACGGCGAGTACCTGGTGAACGCCCAGGGCGAGGACGTCGTGGCCGGCATTCGCGATCCGGAGCCGATCGCCACGATGGCGGGCCGCTGGCCGGACGCCTTCCACGAGCTCGAGGAGACCGCCCGGCGCCTGGAGCACCATTTCCGGGACATGCAGGACATCGAGTTCACCGTGGAGCGCGGCCGGCTCTACCTGCTCCAGACCCGGACCGGCAAACGGACCGGCATGGCGGCGGTGCGGGTCGCGGTGGACATGGTCCGTGAAGGGCTCATCTCGCGCAGCGAGGCGCTCCGGCGCCTCAACCCCGACCAGCTGGACCAGGTGCTCCATCCCACGGTGGACCCGTCGCAGACCCTGCCGCAGCTGGCGCGGGGGCTGCCGGCGTCGCCGGGGGCGGCGGTGGGCATGGTGGTCTTCGATGCGGACACGGCCGCGGCCCGGGCCGGCCAAGGCGAGGCGGTGATTCTGGTCCGCCGCGAGACCAGCCCCGACGACTTCCACGGGATGGTCGCCGCCCGCGCCATCCTCACCGCGCGCGGCGGGATGACGAGTCACGCGGCGGTCGTGGCCCGGGGGATGGGCAAGTGTTGCGTGGCCGGCGCCAAGGATCTGGAAGTGGATGAGGCCGGCCGGTGCTTCCGGGCCAACGGTACCGTGGTGCGCGAGGGCGAGTGGATTACGCTGGACGGGTCGTCCGGCCGGGTGATTCTGGGACAGGCGCGGCTGATGGCCCCCACGCCGGGCGAGGAGTTCCAGGAGCTCATGCGCTGGGCTGACGAAACCCGCCTCCTCCGGGTCCGGACCAACGCCGATACCCCCCAGGACGCGCGCCGGGCACGGGAATTCGGAGCCGAGGGCATCGGGCTCTGCCGCACCGAGCACATGTTCTTCGAAGGCGACCGGTTGCAGGCGATGCGGGAGATGATCGTGGCCCCCGACCTCGAGGGACGGCGGCGGGCGCTCCTCAAGCTGCTGCCGATGCAGCGGCGGGACTTCGTCGAGATCTTCCGGGTGATGGACGGCTTCCCCGTGACCATCCGGCTGCTGGATCCGCCGCTCCACGAGTTCCTGCCGCGCGAAGACGACGAAATCGTCGAGCTCTCCAAGAGTCTGGGCGTTACGGCCGAGCGCATGCGTCACGCCGTGGACGGGCTGACCGAGGCGAACCCGATGCTCGGCCATCGGGGCTGCCGGCTGGGACTCACCTATCCGGAGATCACTGAAATGCAGGCGCAGGCGATCTTCGAGGCCGCGTGCGAGGCGGCGGGCGAGGGCGTGACGGTCATCCCGGAGGTGATGGTGCCGCTCGTGGCCGACGTCGAGGAGCTGCGGCGCCAGCTCGACCTGGTACGTGGGGTGGCGGAACGGGTCTTCGCCGAGCGGAAACGGCGGGTCGAATACCTGCTGGGCACCATGATCGAGTTGCCCCGCGCCGCGCTCACGGCCGATCGGATCGGCAAGGTAGCCGAGTTCTTCTCGTTCGGCACCAACGACCTGACCCAGACGACCTTCGGCTTGTCCCGGGACGACGCCGGCCGCTTCCTGCCGTTCTACGTGGAGACCGGCATCCTGTCCGACGACCCGTTCCAAACGCTGGACCAGGAGGGCGTGGGCAAGCTGATTCGGATGGCCGTGCAGCTCGGCCGCGAGTCGAACCCCAAGCTGAAGATGGGCATTTGCGGCGAGCATGGGGGAGACCCGCGCTCGGTGGTGTTCTGCCACACGGTGGGGCTCAACTACGTCTCATGCTCGCCCTTCCGCGTCCCGGTCGCCCGCCTGGCGGCGGCACAAGCGGCCCTGGACGATCCCGCCCCGCACTAGGCTCCTGGCGCCGGGCGTCGGGTTCGGCGGCGGACTACCGACCGGCCGCGAGCTGACGGGGTGGAGCCCCTCCCGGGCGGAACGCGGCCCGGGTCCGCTGAGCCGCCCGCTGAACGGGCGCGTCGGCCGCGAAGTCGTCCAGCCGGTCCCACGGGCACCAGGCCACCCGCAGCGCCTCGACCGACTCCATCCCATCACTCCGGGCCACGAAGCCGAAGACGAGATCGTGATGCACGTGCCCGGGCTCCCCGGGGGTCGCCGGGATCTCATGCACGTCAATGCCCACCAGCACCGGGGGCGCCCCGTCGTCCAGCTCAACCGCGGTTTCTTCCCGCACTTCTCGGCGGGCGGCGCTGACGATGTCGGGGTCGGCCGGCTCGACGTGGCCGCCCGGCTGGAGCCAGCGGCGGAGGCGCCGGTGGAACACCAGCAAGACGCGATGGCCGTCGGGCGACAGCACCAGACCGCTCGCGGTGATGTGTCCGGAGGTGAAGGCTCGTCGGTCCAGGGGCCAGGTGGCGGTGCGCAGCAGCGCGAGGGTCCGGTCTCGGCTGTGCCGGGCTCGGGGATCGTCGTCCGGGGCGAACGACTCGACCAGGCTAACAAGATCACTGGCCTCGATCATCACTGCCTCGGGATTCCCTGGGGAGCGTTGGGGATGCAAGCGGCGCGCATATTGATGGTGCGACGGGCTCGCCCGCAAGGCTGCGCCGGGGTCTGATTCAAAGGCCCCAGGGAAACCGCGTGGACCGCGTCGGGACAACCCGGATCGCGCCTCGTGCTGGTTGTTGCTGACGGTGGATAACTCGTTATCCTACAGGCCATAAGGCACATTCATCTCAGGTCACGTGTGAGTGTGGATACCGCCTTTCCCCGCTCCACCGAGTTTTCCACAACTGACGGCGGCTCCGCGGGCCGGGTCCGCGAGCATCGTCCGGAGATGAGGGGGGGTATCGACTGCGCGTGAACCGCACGCTGGTCGGGAAAGCGATACGGGGCGTTGCTGGCATCGGGTTGCTGGCGGGATTGGCCCTGGTGACCCGGTGGTGGAGCCGCTGGCCCGACGTGTCGCGCCTGGCGAACGCCCTCCCGGACCCCGTGGCCGCGATCGAGCGGGAACGGGAGGCCCGGGACGGGGGCGGCGTCGCCTGGACCTGGATACCGTTTCACGACGTCTCCCCGCACCTTCTGCGCGCGGTGCTGGTGGCCGAGGATATCGACTTCTTCTCCCACCGCGGATTCGCCTGGTCCGAGCTGCGCGCGGCCTGGCGCGGGGCCCGGGCCGGAGCGCGGGCGCGAGGCGCTTCCACCATCACCCAGCAGCTCGCCAAGAACCTGTGGCTCTCGCCCGAGCGTACCCTCGCGCGCAAGCTGCGCGAGGCGGTGCTGGCCATCGACTTGGAGCGTCGGCTTTCCAAGCGGCGCATCCTGGAGCTGTACCTCAACATCGTGCAGTACGGACCGGGCACCTTCGGGGCGGAAGCGGCGGCGCGTCGCTACTTTGACAAGCCGGCCCTGTTCCTGACCGAGGCGGAAAGCGCCCAGCTCGCGGCCGGGTTGTCGCGGCCGTCGCAATGGCATCCGGGGTCCACGGCTCCCGGCTACGCCGAGCGCGTGGCGCTGATCCAGCGCCGGATGGCGGCCGCGGAGTTCCTATGGCGTCACATCGCGGACCTGTGGTATCGCCGGTGACCGGGAAATGAAGCGCGCCGAGGCCGAACGCCGGCTGCGGGAGCTGCGGGCGCAGATCCGGCATCACGACTACCTCTACTTCGTCAAAGACCGTCCGGAGATCTCCGACGAGGCCTACGACGCGCTCTTCGGCGAGCTCAAGGCGCTGGAAGCCGCGTTCCCCGCCCTCGCGACCCCGGACTCTCCCACCCGGCGGGTGGGGGGCGCGGTGTTCGACCGCTTCCCCAGCGTGCCGCATGCGGCCCCCATGCGGAGCCTGGACTCGGACCGCGACGAAGCCGCCCTGCGCCGCTTCGACGAGCGGCTCAGGAAAGCCCTGGGCGGGGAGACGGTCCGGTACGCGCTGGAGCCCAAGCTCGACGGCGCGTCCATAGAGCTGGTCTATGAGGACGGCGTGCTGGTACAGGCGTCCACCCGGGGCGACGGGGTGAACGGCGAGGGCGTGACCGACAACGTCCGGACCATCGCCTCGGTGCCGCTCCGGCTCCCGGGCACGCGCTGGCCGCCGTTCGTGTCGCTCCGCGGGGAAGTGATCATGCGGGTGAGCCGCTTCGAGGAGCTGAACGAGCGGCTGCTGGCGCAGGGTCAGGAGCCGTTCGCCAACCCCCGGAACGCGGCGGCCGGCGCCCTGCGCCAGCTGGATCCCACGATCACGGCCGAGCGGCCACTCGAGGTCATCGCCTACGACGCGTTGGCCGTCCGCGGCGGGGCGTTCGAGACCCACGCCGAGATCATGGACACGCTCCGGTCCTGGGGCTTCCAGGTGCCGGACGACCGCGCGACCGCGACCGCGGCGGACGAGATCGTGGCCTATCACGCCGGCCTGCTGGCCCGACGCGACGACCTCGACGTGGAGATCGACGGCGTGGTGATCAAGCTGGACGATCTCGCGGCGCGGGAGCGGCTCGGGGCCACGTCGCGGCATCCTCGCTGGGCCTTCGCGTTCAAGTTCCCGCCGCGCAAAGAGGTCACCCGGATTCTCAACATCATCGCCGGCGTGGGCCGCACCGGGATCGTGACCCCCGTGGCGATGCTGCGTCCCATCGAGCTGGGCGGCGTGACGATCGGACGGGCCACGCTCCACAACCGGGAGGAAGTGGCCCGCAAGGACGTGCGGGAGGGCGACCTGGTGCGGGTGCAGCGCGCCGGCGACGTCATTCCGCAGGTCATCGAGCGGGTCGAGGAGCCGGGTCGCGAGCGGGGCGACCCCTTCACCATGCCCGCGGCCTGTCCCTCCTGCGGGACCGCGCTGATCGAGCGAGGCCCGTTCACAGTGTGTCCCAACGGATTCGGCTGCCCCGCCCAGCTGGTGGGCCGGATCGTGCATTTCGCCTCCCGCGAGGCGCTTGACATCCAGGGGCTGGGCGACGAATCCGCGCGCCTGTTCGTGGAGCAGGGGCTGGTGCGGAGCCTGGACGAGATCTTCGATCTGCGGCAGGACCGGCTGATGGCCCTGGAGGGGTTCGCCCAAAAGTCGGCCGACAACCTGGTCGCCGCGATCCGGGCCGCCGCCACCGTGGATCTGGCCCGATTCCTCTATGGTCTGGGCATCCCCGAGGTGGGTGTCGCCGTGGCGCGCGACCTGGCCAGCCACTTCGGCACCCTGGAGGCGTTGCGGACCGCGTCCGACGGGGACCTGATGACTGTCGAAGGGGTCGGTCCCAAGATGGCCGAGCAGATCGCCGGCTTCTTCCGGGACGGTCGAAATGCCGCAGGCATTGACCGGCTCCTCACCAAGGTCACGCTCCGGGAGGGCAAGGCCCGGCCGGCGGGCGGCCCGCTACAGGGACGGAAGTTCGTGTTCACCGGTGGCCTCACCGGCCTGTCCCGGCCGGACGCCGAGGCCCTGGTGGCGTCGCTGGGCGCCAAGACGGCCACCTCGGTGAGCAAGAAGACCGACTACGTGGTGGCCGGCGACGACGCCGGCACCAAGCTGGCCAAGGCGGAGCAGCTGGGCCTCACCATTCTGGACGAGCAGGCGTTCCTGGCGCTCCTTCGGAAGCACGGACTCGAGGTCTGAACGTGGAGAACACGGAGATCGCGGCCGTGCTGTCGCAGGTGGGGACGCTGCTCGAGATCCAGGGAGCCAATCCCTTCCGGATCCGGGCCTACGAGAACGCGAGTCGCACCGTGGCCGAGCACCCAGTGCCGCTGCGCGCGCTGGTGGCCGAAGGCGCCGACCTCAAAGATCTGCCGGGGATCGGGAAAGACATGGCGGGCTACATCAAAGAGCTGGTGGAAACCGGCCGGCTTCACGTGCTGGACGAGCTGACCCGCGAGATCCCGGCAACCCTGCTCGACCTGATGCGGCTCCCCGGCGTGGGCCCCAAGAAGGCTCGCAAACTCTGGAAGGAGCTCGGCGTCGAGACCCTGGAGCAGCTCGAAGCCGCGGCCCGGGTGGGGCGGGTCGAGGACCTGGAGGGGTTCGGCCAGAAGACCCAGGCCAAGATTCTCGAGGCCATCGCCAACCGCAGGCAGCAGGGCGTGCGCTTCCGCCTGTCGGAAGCCGACCAGATCATCGCGCCCCTGGTGGCCCATCTCCGGAGCTACGCCGGCGCGCGACACGTCGAGGTCGCCGGGAGCTACCGGCGGCGTCTGGAGACCGTGGGCGACATCGACATCCTGGTGATTGCCGACGAGCCGGACCCGGTGATCGCCCACTTCACCGCCTATCCGCGGGTCCGGAGCGTGGAGGCGGCCGGCGGCACCCGGGCCACCGTCATCCTCGAAGCGGGCCTCCAGGTGGATCTCCGGGTGTTGCCGGAGGAGAGCTACGGCGCGGCCCTGCTCTACTTCACGGGGTCCAAGGCGCACAACGTGAAGCTCCGGAAGCGGTCCCTGGCCCTGGGCCTCAGCATTTCCGAATACGGCGCCGTCAGAGTCGAGGAGGGCGGGGCCGAGGAGCCGGGGGAGCGTCGCACCGGCCCGCTGGTGGCGGGGGCTACCGAGGCAGAGATGTACGCCGCGGTCGGCCTGCCGCTGATCCCGCCCGAGCTGCGGGAGGACCGGGGCGAGATCGAGGCCGCCGCCGCCGGCTCCCTGCCCCGCCACCTGATCACGGTCGCGGACATCCGCGGCGACCTGCAGATGCACTCGACCTGGTCCGACGGCAAGCTGTCCATCGCCCAGATGCTCGATGCCTGCGCCGCGCGCGGCTACGAGTACTGCGCGATGACCGACCATTCCAAGACGCTCGCCATGGTCCGCGGGCTCGACGCCCAGCGCCTGGCGGAGCAATGGCGGGAGATGGACGAGGTCACCGCCGGCCGCACCGGCATCCGGCTCCTCCGGAGCATGGAGATCGACATCCTGCGGGACGGCTCCCTGGACCTGGAAGACGAGGTGCTGGAGCGGCTGGATCTCGTCGTGGTCTCCATCCACACACTGCTCGATCTTCCGGAGGCGCAGCAGACCCGCCGGATGGTGGCGGCTCTCCGCCACCCTCACGTCCACGTCCTGGGGCATCCCACGGGCCGGCTGATCAATCGCCGGAACCCCATGGCGTTCGACCTCGAGGAAGTGCTCCAGTGCGCCGCCGAGTACGGGGTGGCGGTCGAGCTGAACGCCCAGCCCGACCGGCTGGACCTCCGGGACACGCAGATCGCGCGGGCCCGGGAGCTGGGGGTCAAGGTGGTGATCAGCACGGATGCCCACCACGCGCGGGAGCTCGAGTTCATGCGCTACGGCGTGGAGCAGGCGCGCCGGGCCTGGCTGGAGCCCGAGCACGTGCTGAATACGCTGCCCCTCGAGCGATTCCTCGAAGCGATCAAGAAGAAAGGCGCCGGATGACGCTGCTGCCGCTGACCGGTCTGATGCTGGGAGCCGCCCTTTCCCCCATCCCGTCCATCCCCTCATCCCCGTGGGGTTACGACGGCCACCGGCTCATCTGCGAGATCGCCTGGCGGGAGTTGACCCCGCGGGCGCAGTCACGGGTGCGCGACCTGCTGCGGGGCGATCCGTTCTCGGAGCGGTTCTCGGAGTCCTGCATCTGGGCCGACGAGGTCCGGCGTGACTCGGCCTACGCCCGGTACCGGACGGCGCACTATATGAACGTGCCCCCGGGCGCCGCGGCGGTGGATCCCGCGGTGCACTGCGCCACCGACTACTGCGTGATCGAAGCCATCCGGGACCTGGTGCCGGCGCTGGCCGACACGACCCTGTCGCGCGAGCGGCGCAGGGAAGTTCTCAAGTTCGTGACGCACTTCGTGTCCGACCTGCACCAGCCGCTCCATGTGGGCCGGCCGGGCGACCAGGGCGGCAACGGGACGCGGGTGGTCTTCCTGGGAGAGCCGACCAACCTGCACGTGGTGTGGGACGCGTCCTTGCTCCAGCAGTTTCTGCTCGACCCGTGGGACGCGGAACGCCTCCAGCAGGCCATCACGCCGGTGGACCGGGCGCGCTGGACCGACCTCGATCCGGTCACCTGGGCCAACGAGTCGTACCAGATCGTCGAGCGGGTGGCGTACCGCGGGGTCGAGAGCGGGGTGCTCGACGCGGCCTATGGGGAGCGGGCCCGGTACCTCGTCGAGGAGCGGGTGCTCCAGGCGGCGTACCGCCTGGGGCTGATCCTCAATCGTGCATTCGACCGGTGAAAGTGGCCTAGGCCGCGGCGGCCCGGTCGCCGCGAAGCGTATCGAGCCGCTCGCCGGCCGCTCCGCGGACGGCGGGATCCGGGTGGCCCAGCAGGGCCACCAACGCTCGCTCCGCTTCCGCCTCGCTGGTGGCGAGCACCACGAGGTCCCCCACCGGCCACAGCCGCAGCGTGACGTCGCCCACGACCACCGGATCACCCGCGCCCAGGAGCCGCGGTTCCTGATCGGCTGGCGGTGGAGGCTCGGGGACGGTGGGGCGCAGGGACACGGGGGACGGCGAGGCGCGGGGGGCGGGTGACGGCGGGGCGAGCAGGGCCTGGGCCCAGCGCCACGCGCGCCGCAGGCGGTCGCGAATTCGCATGGCCGAATATAAGAAACGAGCGGCTGGGCGGACAGCCGCCGCCGGCGGCCTGGGCTCGGGAGCGGCGCCGCATCAGACGAGGGTCTTGCGAGAATCTTGTTCGGGATGCCGGTGGCCCGACGGCTTGACAAGGCGGGGACCGCCAAGCCAATTGCTAATGGCTCGTTCCCCCGAGCTATGCGGCGAGTGTTCGGCGGTACCCTCTGGGCTCGATCTCGCGCCCCTTTGCTGTTGGCGTTGCCGGTCCTGTTTCTGACCTGCACCGATGGTACCAGCGGTCCCGCGCACCCCCGATTCGCCAGCCTCGCCGTCACCCCGGTGTTCCCGGCGTCGTTGGCCGTCGCCGGACTTCCGCTCGATAACGTCCGCCTGATCGTCGTCCGGCCTCCCTCGGACACGCTACTCGACCAGGGCTACGCCTTTCCCGCCGGTGAAACCCAGATCACCGTCAGCGAAGAAGTCTCGCTGCGCGCCACGTCCGAGGTCCTCGCCCTGACGCTCCAGTATCTGAGCGGCGACGTCCTCCTGTTCAGCGGGTCGTTGCTGGCGGAGATCCACGCCGGCCCGGTGCCGGACGCTCCGGTCGAGGTTCCCCTCACGTTCGTGGGGCCCGGGGCGCAGGTCGCCAGGCTCTCCCTGGGCCCGCGCGACACGGTGGTGACCTTCGGCGCGGTTTTCCCCATGCGCGTGACGGCGTTCGATGCGGAGGGTGGGAACGTCGCGCAATTCTACGTATCCTGGGGGAGCAGCGATCCAGACCACGTCCCGGACGCGGCCGGGATGCTTCGGGTGGGGAACACCCGCTCGACGTTGCGGCTCATCGCTCGGTCCCCGCCGACGGGGGTGAGCGACTCGACCATGGTTCAGGTCACGGCGCCCCCGGCACAACTCACCAAGACCGCCGGCGACAACCAGACGGGTGTCGTCGGGAGCCGCTTGCCGAACGCGTTGGAGGTGCAGGTTCGGGGTACGGACGAGCTTCCCGTATCCGGCGTGATGGTCACCTTCGCGGCGGTCGCGGGCGGCGCCGTGGATGCGCGCGAGGTGATCACCGACGCCGGGGGCAGGGCCCGCACCGGCGCCACGCTCGGGCCCACGCCCGGCGGTCATAGCTACTCGGCCTCCGCGGTCGGTGTTGGCCCCGTGACGTTCGCCGCCACCGCTGTAGCGGAGCCCGTGCCACCCACCGTCGCGCTCACCTCGAGCAGCCAGGTCGTCAACGAGGGGGCGGGGACGGCCACGATCACGGCCCAGCTGTCGAGCGTGTCGAGTCAGGTGGTCTCGGTGCCATTCAGCGTTGGGGGGACGGCCGGGAGTCCGGGCGACTACACCATCACGGCGAGCCCGGTGACGATTCCGGCGGGGAGCACGACCGGGACGATTACGGTGGCGGTGGTGAGTGACGCCGTGGCCGAGCCGGATGAGACGGTGGTGGTGACGCTGGGCACGCCCACCAACGCGGTCCTCGGCAGCCCGTCGGCGCATACCCTGACGATCGCCGGCCAGACGCCGGCCGTGAGCTTCACGGCGGCGGCGCAGGCGGTGGGCGAGGGGGTGGGGACGGCGACCATCACGGCCCAACTTTCGAGCGTGTCGAGCCAGGCGGTGACGGTGCCGTTCACCGTGGGGGGGACGGCCGGGAGCCCGGGCGACTACACCATCACGGCGAGCCCGGTGACGATCCCGGCGGGGAGCACGACGGGCACGATCACGGTGACGGTGGTGAACGACGCGGTGGCCGAGCCGGATG
>Ga0214473_10007343_pt1 | contig 13084 bp, 11 predicted proteins | sample RVTome_7_FD_203509 | JGI IMG/M metagenome (GOLD analysis project Ga0214473, IMG submission 203509) | Soil microbial communities from uranium-contaminated site in the Upper Colorado River Basin, Wyoming, United States - RVT98D197 | ecosystem: Environmental > Terrestrial > Soil > Contaminated >...
AAGTCGGCATATATTTTCTGTTCTTACCAAGATTAGATCGCAACCCATCGCAGACACCATCGAACACCGATTTGATGAGGTCAATGCTACTAAGACGTTTGATAAAAATAAATAAAAAAATAACTTTCACCGCATAGCAGAAGGTCTTAAAAAGATTGTAAAATTCTTTATATCGCAGATACATATCTATTTGATTCCTAAAGGCATAATAAAACCTGAATTCTTCCCTATATAAAACAATTTTTTTTCCTCTGCTGTTAAATCTTATTTTATCCTGAGTTCTTCTTTCTCTAATATTACTTTGTGGTATAAAAAACATGCTATATCCCTTTTTTTTAATTCTATGCGCGTACTCATCATCATCAGCATACAAAAAATACTCTTTCAAAGGAAGGCCGATATGCGTAATGACTTCTTTCTTGAGAAAAGTTCCCCGCCACGCGAAACTGTCTATCTTGATAGGCTTTATAGTCTTTGGTGCTTGTCCCACCCAGCTTCGCAGGGCTCCAAGCCGATAATCTTTTTCAAGTATTTCCCACCATCTTTCCAATAGTTCCAATGCGTCTTCTTTAACAATCATATCATCATCTAAAGTCCAAACGAGATTGTTACGTTTACATGCAATCTTTAGCCCCTCATGATAGCCGCCTGCACTCCCGAGATTTTCTCTCAGTCTGACATAACAAACATGCGACTGCTCCTTGACGATCGATTGTGTATTATCGGTGCTTGCATTATCAATGACGATGATTTCATCCGGCTTCCGAGTCTGACGCTCTAGATCTTCTAAAAGTAATTTTAGCATCGACGCATTATTGTATGTCACGATTACTGCCCCTATCCGTTGCATTGAAAATCCTCAGCCTGGACTTTGAGCATCATATGACTGCCATGTGCGGGCAATTATTCATGCCCTTTTCTTGATTATCCTGGCCGGCACGCCTGCAACAATAGAATGGGGAGGGATATCTTTTGTTACCACAGCCCCGGCCCCGATCACCGACCCCTCACCAATGTTAACCCCGTCTAATATGATAGCGCCAGCGCCAATCCAGATATCATCCTCTATGGTAATGCCTTTACAAGACATGCCCTGTTCCACAATTGGAATACGTGGATTATTAAAAATATGGTTTGAGGCATAGATAACAACATGGGGACCGATGCGCACATTATCTCCGATTTTTAAGCCCCCCTGACCGGCTAAAAAAGAAAAATTGCTGACACCCAGGTTAGCTCCTGCCGTTATCCACCCTTCAAATGTCCTCAACCGGCAGTACGATGCTAGATAGGCATTGGTCCCAAGGTTGATAAAAGAATTTTTTGCATCAATAACCAGTTGAACGCTCCTCTCTACGACAGTATTATCTCCCAGGCTTAGCTTATTGGCATTTCTTATGATCGCCCGGGGAGAGATATAGACATTTTCACCGCTTTTTTTGACTCCTCGCAAAAGGCATAGGAGCCTCTTAGATACATTTTTTAAAATCTTATATACATTCTCCCCGAGCATTTTTATCAAAAAATTACGCATATCCATCCTCAATCTCGTGTTACGGTCTCTAGGATCTCTTTTATTCTGTGTTTATACGTATGATTCTTTAAGACCTTCTTCCTCCCCGTCTTTGCAATCTTCTCAGCCGCCTTTGGGTGTCTCAGATAATAGGTTACTAGCTCCCGTAGTCCTTTCACATCATCAAATACCACAAGGTCTTCTCCAGGGTTAAAGATTTTGAGAACATCCGGCTGACTATCCACCACAAGCAACGAACCGCATGCCAGTGCTTCATATACCCGTGGTGACGCCTGATAGCAAGGGATCTTGCCATCAGGGTCGCGGTAGTGGGAATGGAATACCAGCTTGGAAGCGCTGAATATTTTTACCCATTCCTTTGGCATCATTTCCCCTCCCCTGATAAACCTCCTTAAAGGTGATGTGGGTCGGAGGGCCTCCCATCCCGGACCCCATATTCCGACGTCAAAATCTGCCAGGGCCTCAAGGTACCTCGTGCGATACGGGTACAACTCCTCCCAACCAGAGCCAACAAAACAGATATCACAACCGTATTTTTTTTTATCATCGGCACTAACCTTCACAGGTCGGTGGTAGTCTGGATCGCAGGCAAAGGGGAGCCAGTGAAGATTCTTGATAGATAAACCTTTCAAAAGCTCATACGCCTCCGAACCGCCGGTAAAAACAACGGCATAACAAGGAGCCGCCTCTCGTATCGGCCCAAATATCCGCGGTGCATCTATCGTCCACAGCGCTGTCCGTATTCCCATATCCCGTAAGGCATTGACCGTATCAGGTAAAATGTTCCATCCACCTGCCTCCAGAAACAGGTCTGGCTTAAACGACCGCGCTATAGCGATAAGCTTTTTGTTAAGCCTTCGAAGATCCCATTGATGCAACCAGCTTACCCGCTTTCCGATTCTGTTTGGAATGAGAAGGTCTCTATTTTCAAAAAAAAATGTCCGACAACCATTATCCTTGAAAGCCTTTTCAATATACTCGGCAAAGGTCTCAAAATATGGATTTTTGTTCGATGAGAACAGGACTTTCATACTAGTCATTTACTCACAATAGCTATTATTTTCTTGGCCATGTAATCCCAGTTATAGACTTCTTCAATCAACTTCCGACCATTAGCACCCATCCTTTTGGCAAGGGTCCTGTCAGCCAATAATGTCATGATCTTCTCAGAAAAATCTTTTGCATTAAAATCTGAAACCAAACCACATTTATAAGTTTGCAAGATATGAGCAGTCTCCCTACAATTCGTCGCAACCACTGGCCTCCCACTTGCTAAATAATCAAATAATTTCACAGGCAGCGTTGTATGATAGTAAAGATGATCCGGATGTGGTATCACCGTAAGAAAACACTGTTGTAAAAAATTGCTTGCATTAACACTGTAATAGATATCATCGTGGAATTTGATCCACTTGCACGCAAATTTTTCTTTCAATTTTTTATAGTAGGTATCGCTTTCCTTATTATCTATTGCGGGGGTCCCAGCGATAGAAAGTAAAACGTTAGGAACCTTTTTTTTAACTAATTGCATGGCATCAATTAACAATTCTATTCCCCGACCCGGTGCGATACCCGATATAAAACCAACTGCCGGTTTCTTTGGCAACTCAGAAAATGCAAACAAATTTTGATCTGAAGCATTTTCTACAACATAAATTTTATTATGATACTGTTTTGGATATAATTCTTTACACGATTGAGATACGGTAAACACATAATCACTAAGCTGAATATTATTGAGCAAATTTTTTTTAATTGTAGCCATTTTCTCAGGTCCATCATCCAAGTTATAAGCAGAGCGCTGTAGTGCCCTGTTGTCCCTAACGTCGAGTGCCAATTTGAATGATAATAACCTGAAAAAATCCAATAATCTCGGCTGCCTTTCATTTTCGAGCAGAACGACATCATCGCTTTTTTTTGTTAAAATAAAAAAAATTAATTTTAGATAATTCATGAACATGTATGGAGTGATCTTCCTAAAGTTAAAACCCGGCAATAGGACAGTCATCACACCATTTTTCTTCAGATATTCGTGGAGCTTAGCAGCCCTTACGGCCATCTTCAACTTTTTTCCCTCTCGCGGAGTAAAAATCAATGTTCTCATAAACCACGTCTTCTTAGGGTTTCTGTGGAACCTTGCGCAAAATGAAAATAGAGTAAACGACAAAATCCCTCAAATAAGGAATGTTCGAGATAAAGGTATTGATTCGTTCGTTACGAACAATCCTTTCCAAAAATCTGCCTATTTTGAAACGACGAACTCCCAAGGGTAATTCGAATCCAACACCATACCGTTTAGCAGCAATGAGGCCAAAAGACCTTGTTTTTCTTATCAAATCCTTGACCAATATGAAATCCTTTTCAAATGGCGGTATCTTATGGTAGGTGAATTCCCTCAGATGCTCGATTGGATCATAATAGATGAGTTGCTTCGTATGACGCATATCAAAATACCGTCCCAGTGAGACTGTGGGAATACTCAGCAGCACCCAGGCATTAGGCTTGAGTACGAAGGATAAACTGCTTAACAAGGCATCATCAACCAAGACATGTTCCAAAACCTCGGTGCAGACAGCCCCGTCGAATATTTCCCCCTTGAGGGGCAGTTTTTCGGCATAAGATTGTACGAAAAGTGCTTCCGGCGCATATGGTTGCAATTTTTTCCTAGCTCTGGATAATCTCGTGTGCGAAATGTCAATCCCGGTGATCGAGTTCTTGCCTTGCGCCAAATAAAGGGCAGTTCTGCCATCCCCGCAACCGACATCGATAATCCTTTGGTACCGATTACCGTGCAGTAGCTTATTGATTTTTTTAATAAGTAAGGATTGATTAAATCCAAGCGACCAATAGCCGTCGGTATCACCCTTTGTTTTTGCAACCCGCTCATAAAATTTTCTTTTCTCCGTCAGCTCGCTCAAGAGCTTATCAGCTTTTTTGATACTTTGCATAGCGCGATTAATAAACCTTTTTAGTGATCCCTGGATTCAAAAAAACTTCTTTTAAGAGCAGCCGTATCTCGTTCATCCTGTTTCGATCAAAGAGGTAAGCGAGACCGCAATATATCGCCGTACCTACACCAATGAGTGCAAAGAAACCTAATATGCCATCAATCGAAAAGCTATTTTTTAGAGAAAATATCACCGTCACCATTATGATAGCACGTATGAAAGGAGAAAAAACCGCCTTGGTGAAGCTTTTGGGCTTACATTTCGTTATTTCTATTGCCTGATAACTAAATCCGATGGCCGACACGACAATGCTCACCAATACAGCTATTGACGTCCCGACGATCCCCCATTCCGCAGTACATGGATAGATTAACGCAGCCATGACAAGCAAGCGAATGAGCTGCCAGCGAGTATCGATCGTGGGCATTCCCGCGGCATAAAAAAGCGGACCTGTTGTAGCCGCGATTGATCGAACGAGACCTTCACAGGCTAATACTTGCATCGCGGGAACCATGAGCATCCATTGGTGTCCTAAAAATATCTCTGTGAAATCGGGGGCTAGAACAAAAATAAGCCCTGCGATGGGAAACGACAAGAAAGCAGTTACTTGCAAAATTCTCAGATAGGCCTCTCTGAGGCGCGGCATGTCATCTTGTATCTTTGAATAGGCAGGGAACGCAACCTGTGAAATGACACGGGTAATCTCTGTTGCCGGCATGTTGGATATCCTATACGCCATTTGATAAAACCCAAGCATCGTTGCACCTAAGAATTTACCAACGAAGGCATCGTCTCCTTGGGTTACTAAAAATACCAAGACCGTCGAGCCAAAAACCCACTGTCCAAAACCAAACAATTCTCGTATTTTGGTGAAATCCAACTTAACATGCGGCCTAAAGGGATGTATTATATAACTGAAAACTACTCCCACCAGGCTACCTGCGAGCATGCCGAAGATGAGTGCCCAGACATTTTTGAGTACCAAAGCAGCCACGACAACGACGACAAAGTCAGCCGTAGAGGTTACAAATCGATAGAGAAATTGCTTATTAAATTCCAACTCCTTTTGAAAATAGACAACACCACTATTGGTAAACCCTCCCACTAAGAGCGAAGCTCCAATAGCTTGAATAAGGGTAGAGGCATGAGGGGTATGGAAAAAAAGCGCAACATAAGGAGCGCCTAAGAAAAGAACGATAAACAGCATAATGCCTCTGATGACAGAAACGGTCCAGACATGATCTAAATAAGGGGAAATATCACCCTCTTTCTGCACGAGGGCTTCCTGAAAACCGGTTTGGGAAAAGGTCTCTAATACAGACAGCGCTAACAAGGCAACCCCAAATAATCCGAAGTCATTCGGGGATAAAAGCCTTGCCACAATAACGATCCTGATCAGTCCAAACCCCTTCTCTAAGACCCTCAGGGCAAATACCCAGATTCCACCTTTAGCTACAAGCCGCGACAGTGATGTTTCTGGTCTTATCAGGTGCATTCGGGTTTTAATCTTTTTTTTGTTTTTTGTTCAATCCTCAGGGGATTGACACGTAGAAGGCTAGCGTCTCCCAGATTAGGGCTGTAATGTACTGTTCGTTGATAAATGTTCACCCTTTATCAGGGTATAGGTTACCGTAAGTCCCATCAGGAACCAGAAAGGCTCCATGATCCTAACGATTATGAAGGAACTCGCGCTGACCCCATGTCCTATCAGACCGGCCAGCGCCCCCAGCATCCCCAGGCAGAGGGCCTTGAAGAATGGGTCATCCAAAGACCAATAGGTATTCCATAAAAAGATGGCCATACGCCACAAGAGAAAGAGAAACAAGGCAATGCCGACAATCCCCGTCTCCACTAATACCCGAAGGAATTGACCATCGATAAAACCCGAACCAGTAACACCATAGCCGAGAATAGGGTGCCTTTTCCACTTTTCGAAGCCTTTCTTATAGCTCGTGAGCCTTTCCGAGGCAGAGGGATCAAGTCCCTGCCCCATAAACCTTTCGGTTTGTGCAAAGAAGGGGTCAGGACGGAAGGTGCCGGTGAACCTCTCTCTTGTAGATTGAGGAGCAATATAAGGAAGGGCAACGATGAGAAAGACGGCCCCAAGGATAAAAAAAATCCTTTTCGACGAGAGGAGCATAAAGGGAGCGCTCATTAATATCAAACCAATCCAGGAACCCCTCGATTGGGTAAACATCAGGCTGATGCCAGAAAGAATCAGCAAGGGGATTAAAAAATTGGTCCTCTTGCCAAATGCCCTCTGAAGGAAAAGGGCGAGGGCTACCGAGATAATGATAATGAGGTATCCACCCAGCGTATTTGGCTCCCCTTGTTCACCCTCAAAGGGGGCGGTCAACCTCTCACCCATAGGAAGCTGGTAGAGGGCATAGAGGTTCACCATGAGGGCCACGACGAGGGCCACGATGACAAAGGTCTTTATCTCCTTTTCATCCTTCACATAATTGACCACCATAAAGAAGACGATAAAATACTCAAAGATCTTCAGGTTAAATAGAAGGCCGGACGCCACACCCACATTTCCACGCACCATGCCGACCAAGGTAGCAAGGAGAGAAGCAGCCACGTAGAGGGCAATGGGGGCATTAAGAGGGGTGAGGCGAAAGACCGCCAACTCCTTGTATATGGCGGCCCTGGCAAGCCACGTTAAGACGATGACAAACAACAATAAATCGTCCATCCTGAAGGTGATCTCCCTGGCAGCTGTCTGCCCGACGATCACCTCTGGGGAAAAGAGCATGGAGACGAGGAGGATATAGAAGGCCGCATGAGGATAGATAAAGCATATGATGGCAATCACCAATGCCAAAAAGGCGATCAGGGTGACTGAAGGCGGCAGTACGATGACAAGGCAGGCAGCACAAAGGGAGAGACAGGTTAGGACTAACCTGGACGGGAAGGGTAGATCAACGCTGACATTCAATTAAGCCCTCTTCTCCTTTCCACCATAGTAGTGCGTGTAGGTATATTTATAGTAATCCGGGCTCACCTCCGCCTTCATCTTGTTGAGCACGGTACCTATAATCCTCCCCCCTGCGTTCAGGATATGGGTCCGCGCCCGGCGGAGGGCCATCTTGGGGACCTTGCCCGCCTCATAGACGAGCAGGACACCGTCCACATGGGTCGAGAGCTCCACGGCATCCATAACGGGGAGTATAGGAGGGGTATCGATGATGATGTAATCAAATTCCTTGTTCTTCTTTACTTCCTCAAAGATATCCTTTATGTACACGGATAACATCTCCCTGGCCTTCGGCGTCTTCCCTCCGGTCGTGAGGATGTGTACGTTTTCCAGACCTGTCCCCGAGAGGGCAAAATCGAATCCCCTCTCTCCCAATATCAGATCCACGATACTCCTCGCCGCCTGGTCGAAGGGGACATTCCTCAAGATGACGTCGGAAAGCCCCGGTTCTCTCGGAATTCCGAAGAGCTGATTCACCCTGCTCATCTGGAAATCAGCATCGATGACCAGCACCTTCTTGCCAGTCTGCGCAATGGAGACCGCCAGGTTCATCATCACGAAGGTCTTCCCTTCCCGGGTAGCAGGGCTGCTTACTGCCAGGATCCGCGCCGATTCCACCTTGAAGAGGGCCGTGCGTAAGATCCTGAAGGCCTCCGTCAAAAAATGATCGGGGGTAAAATAGGTAAAGAGGGCCTTAAAGAGTTCGGGATCTTGTGGAATCTTTTCCTGCGCCCTTTTGGCCATCTCCTCCTTGAGTTCTTTCTCACCAAGAAAGGGGATTACCCCTAAGACCGGCACCTCCAAAATGGATTCGATCTCCTCCACCGTCGTTATCGAGGTGTCATACGATTCATAAAAGACGGAAAAGACGATCCCCAGGAGGAGCCCGATAAGGATCCCCAAGAAGCCGTTACGCAGGTATGAAGGCCTATTCACAGGGGAAGAAGGCTTGACCGCCGGGTTAACGATGGATACCTCCTCGATCCTCTCCGCCTCCTTGATCAAGAGCTCCTGATACTTGGTCTTGAGTTGGGTGTAGAGGGTGCTATTGATCTCCACCTCCCTCTTGAGACGCTCAAAGGAAAGGGCCTCGGCCGGCAGTTGTCGCGCCTTCCCCTGCAAGGTCATTAATTCCCCTCCGAGCAGATCAATCCTCTTTTGATAGCCGGTACTCTGGGCAGTAAGATGCTTCAACAATTCAACTTTGGCGTTCTCCAACTCGCCGTCGACTGCCTTGACCTGCGGATGGGCAGGAAAATAGGTAAGGAGCAAATTTTCCTTTTTCAACAGAAGATCGGAATAGATCTTTAGGGTAGTAACAATGTTCTCCTGATCCCTCTCGACGGTCAGCTGCGAGCGAGGGCTGATCATCCGCCCCTGTTTGACCAGCTGTGCGGCGTAATCCACTTCTGCCTTTTCCGCCCTGAGGTCCTCAATCTTTCCTTCTATATCAACGAGCTTTTTTGCCGTCTCCATCTCCTTTTGGGTGAGATGGGCAAGGGTTGCTCCCTCGCGAAAGGAGCGAAGCTCCTCCTCTGAGCTTTTGAGCTTCTCCTCTACCTGACTGAGACGCTTTTCCACAAAGTCCTTCGCTTCGAAGACCCTTTTATTTCTCGAGGCGATGTTGACCTCGCGGTACTGCTCTGCCACCAAGTTGGCCAAACGCTGGGCCTTTTCAGCGGTGTTGTCAAGCGCGCTGATGGCAACAATGTTGGAGCTTCCCTGGCGCTCGACAGTGACAGCATTCCTGATAGAAGAGATGGTATTCCTGTATTTCTCGTTGGTGCTTACCTCCTCGACAGTCGCATCGCGCGGTATCAGACCCAGGGCCTTTGCAACCCTTTCCATGACATCAAAGCTCCTGATCAGCTCCATCTGCCCTTGTAGGACGTCCCCAAGGGGATACGAGATGACCTCCATCAAAAAACCGGTCACGTCGGTAATACGTTCTATCCTGACCGAGGCAGTTGCCTTATACTCGGGGGAAGGGGTGGTAACGTAGGTCCCGAAGATGACGGCCGAAAGGGTAAGGAGGAGGACCAATATGATGATCTTCTTCCTCTTCTTTAAGATAAAGAGATAATCCCTTATAGAGAGGTCGTAACTCTTTTTCTCCATTACATCCTCATTTTACAGGTGCAAAACCCGAGACGGTGCTCGCTGAGTTGATGGGAAGGGAAATAACCTCCAAGGTTGGGCGGAGATAGAGGTTGATAAAGTTGTTCCAGTCGCCGATGGTGCTCCGAGGCACGAAGATCACATCATTCTGGGCAAGCAGGACATCCCGCGTATCCTTACCCTTGGCCGTCTTGTGCAGATCAACCTGGATGAGCTCGGGATTATCGAGATTCCCCCTGACAATCCTCGTGTCGCTGAGCACAGCAGTGTTCTTATAGCCGCCTGCCAAGGCGATTGCCTGTACGGTGGTCATCCCTGCGGAAAAATTGTACACCCCTGGTTTTTCCACCTCGCCCAGGACAATAATCTTCTTTTCTCGCCATTCTTTCGGGATGAGGTCCACGCTGAAATCCCGAATGTATTTGCCGAGCTCTTTCTGGGCCTGTTCCCTGATCTCAGGAATTGTATGGCCTGCTGCCTTCACCTCTATAAAAGAGATGACGATGGTGCCGGTGGACATGACCGTTGCATCGTACTCACTCAGCTTGACACCCTCTCTGAGCCGTACTGTCAGCACATCTCCTATCCCCACGGTGTAGAGAGGGCGGGTATACTGTTGCGTAGCTATCTGGACAGCAGGTTCTTCAGCCTTAGCTGCCGGTTCTTCGGCCTTGACAGCTGGCTCTTCTGTCTTCACAGCCGGCTCTTCAACTTTAACAGCCGGTTCTGTTGCCTTAACCGCTGGTTCCTCTGTCTTGGTAGTGAGTTCTCCAGCAAGGGCAAGAGGGACGAGAAAGAGAAAAGACAACAACAATATAATCCCTCCGATTTTTATCCTTTTCATCAGAAACTCCTCGCAATGAAGAATTTTTGATCCCTGTCCAGGTCTATCATCCTGGTTTTTTTGTATTCCCGATTGTCTTGATCGTGGGTGATCTTCACTATCGGGCGCATCGGGTTGGCCCTGTTCTCTTCAACCACCTCGGCCTTCTCCCGGCTGTTCAACTCCACTTGGCTACCCACCGGAAAGAGGAAATAGGCAACCAGGGACTTGAGCACGCTAGCGGGAAATCTCCGCTTCTCCTTTGTCACGATCTCCTTGATCGCCTCAAAGGAGGAGTACCGTTTGTCCCGATAGGGACGGCTATGGACAAGGCTGTCATAGATATCGGCGGCACCTATGATATAAGAGAGCTCATTGATCTCCTCGCTGGCCAGGCCATGGGGGTAGCCGGAGCCGTCCATCCGCTCATGCTCTTGCAGCACTATGGTAGCGATCTCATCCAAGGGTTTGAGGCGTTCGTAGCCATAAACGGGATGCCTCCTCATCTCATCATTTTCTGATTGCGAGAGGGATCCCCTCTTAGTCCATACTCCCTCCGGGATATCACCCATCCCGATATCGTGAATCAGGGCGGCCAGGGATAATTGCTTCAATTCATCCTCGCTGTAGCCCATCCCTACACCTATCTTCACTCCTTGAACTGCCACATTCACGCAGTGTTGCAAGAGATAGACATCTGGCTCTTCCCCGTATAAGGCCTTTCTCATCAGCCCCTTGTCGGTCTTCACGGCCCTTATGAATTGCGGGACAATTGGCTCGAGATCCTTTTCCACCAGGTCGATGGGGTTCTGCCCTTTCTTTATGTAATAAAATTTGTCGAATGTCTTAACCAATTTCTCATACATATTAGTATTCTCACCCACACTATTATTCGCTGCTACAAGCCCCTCCCGCATCGGCGTCCACAAGACCTTGTCCTCCCCGCTAAGGGACGCCCGTTCCGCAGCAACCGTCTCCACCATCCTCGCATCGACAAACTCCTTGCCCTGGATCGCCCCGAGCAAGAGGGCAGCGTCACAAATATGGTTTATGTTGCGCGGAAGCCCCCCTGAAGATTGATATATCTTATGCACCGCGTCCTCGGTAAAGATGTTGAGATTTGTAGAGTTTACCTTTTTGAGGTGGTACTCGATATAGGCCCCTATCTCCTGCAAGCTGAGGGCGTCGAGGACATAGAAGGCCCCTATCCTCTGGGAAAACCCCTCCTTTTCGCGGAGGATAGGGATGACCTCCGGCTGTCCCAAGAGGAAGAGGGTCAAGGCCGGCGTGCCGTTCAATGACCAGTTGGTCAACAGCCTGAGCCTCTCCCAGATATCCGTGTCCTTTATCACCTGGCATTCATCTATCAGCCATATATTGGTAGTTCCCTTCTCGACGTTGCCCCTGAGCTTTTCCCTGAGTGCCCCTAAGAGCTCTGCGTCATCACGGGGAGGAGTAAGGCCCATGCTCTCACCCATCTCCTTCATAATCTCGGAGAAGTTGCCTATCGGGTTTTCCGCGATACCCATGGCAAAGGGTATATTGTTTTTCTCCAGATCGGCCTTGATCCTCTTCCAGAGGGTGGTCTTGCCTGAGCCGGGTTTGCCCGTGATCAAGATGATTCTCTTGCGGGTGCGAATGGCCTGAAATATCCTCGCCCTAGCCTCCTCATGGGTTGCCGAGGGAAAGTAGGTATCCCCGGAGGGAAAGACCTTGAAGGGAAGGTCTATAAAGTGCCAGTATTTCTCATATTCCAACATTTCTGAGCCCTAAGCCACCCTTTCTTATCCATTTATAATGACACAACATAATATAAAATTCAACCACTATAATCTCTGCCAATCTGCATGCGCTAGAAGTCGTTTTCTATTGTATTATTGTGCAATTTGTCTGCCAAAAAGGTTTTTTTATCATCCCAACCCGCCATAACGATATAGACAAGAGGCTCAGCCGTTTTAAAAAAATACAAAAACAAGAAGATCGAGGGTGAATTCACTCTATTTCAAGAAATTCCGGGTTGAAAAATGTTGAGATCTTCGATGATGAAATCGAAAGTGACGTTAATTGTCACTTTTTAGCATAAAACTGTCATCAATATTTATCATAAAATTAAGGATCTTAGCTACTAAAAAATGAGACGGACAATCATATCTTTCCCCATAAGATCCGATATAAGACGAAGAAAAAGAGCACCCCTGAAAAATTAGCCACCAAGTCGCCGAGAGAACAGGTCCTGCCCGGCACCAGCAACTGCGCCAACTCCATGAGCGCCCCATAACCAGCGGCAAAGAGCATTGCATAGATATTGCTCCTCTTAAAACGCATACGAAAAGCCAAATAGAATAAGAGAGCGGTGATAAAATAGGCGACAAAGTGGGCGACCTTATCCCTATTCCCGCCTAAATCCATCCATGGGGAGAAGGAGGTAGAGGGCAGAAAGGAACCGATGGTCAAGAAGACCATCCAGGCAAAGAAGAGAATATAAAGCATCCTTGCTATCTTCATCCTTTTCTGCTAATTTTTCTTAACATGATCGCGGCTGTACATCAACCTCAATTCATGCCGTGGTTGGGATATTTCGATAAGATAGTGAGGAGCGAAACCTTCGTCTTCCTTGATAACGTCCAATTTAAGAAAAACGAGTTTCAGAACAGAAACAAGATCAAGACTGCCCAGGGGTG
>Ga0214473_10007344_pt1 | contig 13084 bp, 9 predicted proteins | sample RVTome_7_FD_203509 | JGI IMG/M metagenome (GOLD analysis project Ga0214473, IMG submission 203509) | Soil microbial communities from uranium-contaminated site in the Upper Colorado River Basin, Wyoming, United States - RVT98D197 | ecosystem: Environmental > Terrestrial > Soil > Contaminated >...
GGACACCAGAGCGATACGCCTGCCGTCGGGGGACCAGGAGGGGAACCCGGCGGACCCGCGCTCCCTGGTGACACGGGTAACCCCTGAACCGTCGGCGGCCATGACGTATATCGCCCGGCTGCCCTCGCGATCGGAGAAGAAGGCGAGGAATCGGCCGTCTGCGGACCAGGCGGGGTCACCCTCCGGCGTCACTGGATTCGTAAGCCGCTTGAGTCCCGAGCCATCGGCGTTTATCACGAATATCTCGCTGACGCTATCGTGGCTGGAGGAGAACGCGATGCGTGAGCCGTCCGGAGACCAGGCGGGGGCGAAGTGGAGGTCTGGGCCACCATCGGTAAGGCGCGTTTGGCCAGAGCCGTCGGCGCCCATCACGTAGATAGCCCTGCCACCGTCTCGCTCGGAGTAGAAGGCTATGCGCGAGCCATCAGGCGACCAGGCGGGTTCTCCATCATCGGCCGGATCATCGGTGATCCTTCTCAGGCCGGACCCATCGGCGCTCATCACGTAGACATCACTCTCGCCATCGCGGTTGGAGGCGAAGGCGATGCTGGAGCCGTCCGGTGACCAGGCCGGGGCGAAGTCCACGGCAGGGTCATCAGTCAGGCGTCTGACGCCGGAGCCGTCGGAGTCCATGACGTATATCTCAGAGTCGCCGTCCCGGCTGGATTCGAAGGCGATACGCCTGCCGTCGGGGGACCAGGCCGGGAATCCAGCCGGCGCGGGGTTATCGGTGAGGCGGCGAACATCGGAGCCATCGGCATTCATCACGAATATCTCCCCGTCGCCATCGCGGCCGGAGGTGAACGCGATGCGACCGCCGTCAGGGGACCAGTCGGGGAGCCCATCGGCGGCGGGGTCATCGGTCAGAGGGGTCTGGCCGGAGCCGTCGGCGTTCATCACGTATACCTCCCCGTCGCCGTCGCGGCCGGAGGTAAAGGCGATATAGTCGCCGTCAGGCGACCAGGCCGGGAAACTGTTTTCCGGGGTGAACCGCTTGGAGAGGTTCACCAGGCCCGTGCCGTCGGGCTGGACGGAGTAGATCTCGGCGATACCGTTGCGGAGCGACACGAAGGCGATCCTGCCTTGGCCGTTGTCAACGGCCTCGGGAACGGGCGTCGGGGTCGGGCCGGGCCTCCTCGTCGAGGCGGATCGGGGTGATTCTCCAGGACCTCCTTCGCCGCAGGCGGAGGCGAGAAACAGCGCCAGGCCCAGGGTGACGAGCAATGAAGGCGCCCAAATGCCACGTCCGCTCAGAGACGGGATCGCGCCCGGAAGAGGCCGCTTTGGAGTCGGCAACACGGGCCTGGCAAGTGCCGCACCGAACCGGCCTGGGGACCGCCGCGTCGCTACCTCCATCTCTTCATCCGGTGAGTCGATTCTGCTGCCCGTCATAACCGACTGTCAAGCTGCCGCCGCAACCCGGTTGCGAGCATGACCGCGCGGCAAGTAAACTTAGCGCACAAACAGGTTCCCGATGCTACTCGTCGCCCGGAAAAACCTCTTCAGCGAGAAGACCCGCCTAGCCTTCTCCGTCGGCGGCGTCGCGCTCTCCGTCTTCTTGATCGGGATCCTGCTGTCCCTCTATCGCGGCTGGGACAGGAAGGTGGGCGAATACGTAGAGGTGGTACCAGCCGACCTTTGGGTCGCCAGCGAGGGTGCTACGGACTTCATCCAGGCCGCCTCTCTCCTGCCCGATGCCGCCGCCAAGCAGCTGGGCCTGCTGCCGGAGATAGAAACGGTCAGCCCGCTCATCGTGAGGCCGCTGGCGATGTCCAGGGAGGGCGCGGCGAAGGACGGCGCCTTCGACGTCCAGCTTGTCGGCTATGACCCGGCTATCGGCCTCGGCGGGCCGCTGCAGGTCGTGGAGGGGAAGAGCCCGCCCGGACCCGGCGAGATCGTCATCGATCAAGAGATGAGCGAGCGCTACCACATCGACATCGGGGACCGTCTGGTGCGCGGCGCCGAGTCACTGACGGTGGTCGGCAAGTCTGCCGGCGGGGACTTCGTGTTCACTCAGATTGCCTTCGTGACCCTGGACACTGCGGCTGACTTCCTGGGCCTGGACCGTCACGCGCGCACGTTTTTCTTGCTGACCCTCACGGACCCCTCCCAGAAGCAGGCCGTGGCGGAGAGGCTTGAGGCCTCCGCCTCCGGCGCAATCTTCCTGACCGGCGAGGAGTTCGCCAACGAGACCAGGGAGCGCGTGCTGGGGAACATCCTGCCCATGCTAATCGTCGTACTTGCGGTCGCCTTCATCGTCGGCCTGGCGGTCGCCGGCCTCACGATATACACGGCCACGGTGGAGAAGTCCCGGGAGTACGGGATCCTCAAGGCAGAGGGGTTCACGAACCGCTTCCTATACCGTGTCGTGTTCGAGCAGAGCGTGGTCACCAGCGTCATCGGGTTCCTAATCGGTGTCGGCCTGACCATTCTGGTGGGCCCCTTCGCCCAGGACCTTGTACCGCAGTTCGTGGTCCTCGTGCGCTGGCAGGACATCCTGATGATCGCCGGCGCCACACTCATCATGGGGCTTCTCGCGTCATACGTGCCGATGCGCCGCCTGGTGGAGATAGACCCCGTCACGGTCTTCAAGGGGTAGCGGCGTGGCAGCGTCAGAAACCATCCTCAGGATTGAAGGAGTCAGCAAGGTCTTCGGCTCCAGCGAGAGGGCCGTCACCGCGCTTCACAATGTCAGCCTTGAAGCCAGGCCCGGTGAGGTGGTCCTGGTGATGGGGCCCTCCGGCTCCGGCAAGACCACCCTCCTCACCATAGCCGGAGCCCTACTGAGGCCGACCCGTGGCACGGTCTACCTCTCCAACACCAACGTCACGCAGATGGACGAGAGGCGCCTCGCCTCCATTCGCCGCGAGAAGGTCGGCTTTGTCTACCAGAGCTTCAACCTGCTGGAAGCCCTCACGGCACTGGAGAACGTGCGACTGGTGATGTTGGACCGCATAGCGAACGGACGGCTGCCGCGCGACCAGGCAAGAGAGTTGCTGGAGGTCCTTGGTCTCGGCCACCGGTTGAACTCGCTGCCCAGGCACCTGAGCGATGGTGAGAAGCAGCGGGTGGCGATCGCCCGCGCGCTGGCCAAGAACCCGGACCTGATACTCGCCGATGAACCCACGGCCAACCTGGATACCAAGCGGGGGCACGAGGTGATGGAGCTCCTGCGCCAGAAGGCGCTGGAGACCGAGAAGGCGGTCGTCATCGCCTCTCACGATCATCGCATCCGGGACATCGCCGATCGTGTGCTCTGGCTTGAGGACGGGCATCTGCGCCCGGAATCCCCAGAGCCGTTGCCCTCCGCGACGCCGCGGCCGGAGAAACGGCAGCAGCCGCCAACAGCGCCCAGGGCCGGCCAGCCGCTCTAACCGACTTATAACCCGCCAGCGACTCCACCCACTTGACGGTGAGGTTATAATTGCGGTATTCCAGGCCAAACGCTTGCGGGGAGGATGCGGCATGAAATCCGCGCGCCTATTCATCATTGCCCTGTTGATCGTCGTGACGACGGCGCTGGGTCGTTCGGGCACCGCCGCCTCCACACCGGAACCCGTCGTCCTGAATACCAACGCGTCGACGGACATCGGGTCGGATAGGCTGCCCCAGCTGGCCACCGACGGGGTTGGCACCTGGGTGGCCGTCTGGCACTCCAACGATAGCCTCGACGGCACCATTGGCACCGACAACGACATCCTCGTCTCCCGCTCCGTCAACAACGGTACCACCTGGAGTGCGCCCGCGGCCCTCAACACTAACGCCGCCACGGACACTGGGAACGACTCCAACCCCCAGGTCACCACCGACGGCTCCGGCAACTGGGTGGCCGTCTGGCATTCCGGTGACAGCCTCGGCGGCACCATCGGCACCGATAACGACATCCTCGTATCCCGTTCGACCAACGGCGGCAGCACCTGGACGGCGCCCGCTGCCCTCAATGATAACGCCGCCACGGACACGGGAAGCGACGTTAACCCTCAAGTAACAACCGACGGAGCGGGCGTCTGGATGGCGGTCTGGCAATCCACCGAAAACCTCGGCGGCACCATCGGCACCGACAACGATATCCTCATCTCAACTTCCGTCAACAGCGGCGCCGCCTGGACCACGCCCGTGGCCCTGAACACCAACGCCACCACTGACACAGGAGGTGACCTGAGCCCGCAGGTCACCACTGACGGCTCCGGCAACTGGGTGGCCGCCTGGTTCTCCAACGACACGCTGGGCGCCACCATCGGCGCTGACAACGACATCCTCATATCCCGCTCCGTCAACAACGGGACGACCTGGACCGCGCCCGTGGCCCTCAATACGAACGCCGCCACGGACACGGGAGGCGATCAGAACCCGCAGGTGACAACTGACAGCGTCGGCAACTGGGTGGCCGTCTGGTACTCCAACGATAGCCTCGGCGGCACCATCGGCACCGACAACGACATCCTCATCTCCCGCTCCACGAACAACGGCGCCGCCTGGACCGCGCCGGTAGCCCTCAACACCAACGCCGCCACGGACACAGGGCACGACTTCAACCCTCAAGTCACCACCGACGGCTCCGGCAACTGGGCCGCCGCCTGGGATTCCACGGACACTCTCAGCGGATGGATCGGGACGGACAGCGACGTCCTTGCCGCGCGTTCCACCAACAACGGGGCGAATTGGACTGACCCGATCCCCCTCAACACCAACGCTGATACCGACTCAGGCGGCGATTTTAACCCTCAGGTCACCACCGACGGCTCCGGTAACTGGACCTCCGTCTGGGACTCCAATGATGACCTGGGCGGCACGATTGACATGGACTACGATATCCTCTACACCACCTGCTCTCTCCTGGACTCTGACTGCGACGAGGTGCCGGACGCCACGGACAACTGTCCGCAGTGGCCTAACCAAGGCCAGAGCCTCCCCCCCTGGACGATCCCAGCCGACGACCCGGACTGTGATTCATTTGGATCCACAACGGAGAAGTTCATTGGCACCCTGCACTACGCCGCCTGTCCCAATACATCCGTGCCCGATGACGAGACTGACGCCTGGGCCCCGGACTTCAACGACGACAAGACGGTGAACGTCGTCGACATCGGGGAGCTGCGGCCGGTCTTCGGCTCAGTCTCGGGAGACGGCACATACGATGCGCGCGCAGACCTGAACATGGACGGATACATCAACATCGTAGACGTAGGGACGCTGCGGCCGTACTTCAACCTGAGCTGCACATAGAATCCGGCGCCGGGCCGCGGGGCCCCTCATCATCCCGGCGGGGTATAATAGCGTCCTATGAAGCTGACGCTCGCTGTCTCTGCGGTTCTTCTCGCCGGGGGCCTGCTGGCGGGACTGGTGGCGTTTTCGGCTGCCGCCGGTCAAGAGGGATCGCCGCGCAGCGGGTTTTTCGCGCTGACTCACGCCGCGGCCCGCGACTTCACCGTCCCCCCCGACACGCGCATCGACGCCACCTTCTTCCTTGACCCCGCCGGCCTAACCTATGAGCGCTACCAGCAGTACTATGGCGCCGCCAAGGTGTTGGGCGGCCAGACCACAGTCTACAGAGACCAGGCCGGCACCGCTATCGCCGTGATCGGCGCCCATTATCCGGGGATCACGGCCACCAACTCCGTGAAGCTGTCACGCGCGGGGGCAGCGGCTATCGTCGGCCAGGATATCGGCACGAGCGAGAGCAGGCTTGGCGACCTCATGATGGAGCCTGAAACCGGCGTCTACTTCTACCAAATGGAGAGCCGCAGCCTTGGCAGTCGCTGGTATCACTGGATCGATGCCGCCAGCGGCCGGGTGCTGAAACGTTACGACGCCACAGACTCAAGCCAAGGCGTCGGCGTCAAAGGCGACGCCAAGGACATGAGCGGGCTGACCTCATTCCACGGGGCATCAGGCCACGGCGCCACCGGGCCACACTACGACCTCATCTCTCCGGACAACCGCCAGCAGACGTTCGACGCCCAAAATAAGACCATCTTCGCCTACTACGTCACCGACGATGACGACACCTGGGACCTGGTTACTGCGAATCGGAAATCACCCGGCCAGCCGGCCTTGGTCGACGCCCACTACTACGCCAACCTGACAGACGACTACCTGGTAGGCGAACAGGGGCTTGACTGGATAGGCGAATGCGGCTACGAGGCGATGAAGTCGGTGGCGCACTACGGCAACAACTACAACAACGCCTTTTGGGACGGCGCCTTCATCATCTATGGTGACGGCAACGGCACTACAGAGCGAGAGTACAGCGGAAGCGTCGACGTGGTCGGCCACGAGCACACCCACGGCGTCACTGACTGCACCTCTGCCCTGATCTATCAGGGCGAGTCCGGCGCCCTGAACGAGTCCTTCTCCGACATCATCGGCAACAGCATTGAGTTCTTCGCCAGCGAGCCCGCCTCCAGCAACTGCGTGAAGGCCGCGGGTCAGGCGACCTGCGCGGACTGGTGGATAGGAGAGGATATTGATCTGACCACGGACGCGGTGCCAGGCTTCCGGAACATGGCCGATCCGGAAGAGGACTTCGACCCCGACCACTACAGCGAGTACGTAGTGACCAGCCAGGACAGCGGCGGTGTCCACACCAACAGCGGCATACCAAACCACGCCTACTACCTGCTGGTCAACGGTGGCCTGAACGCCAGCTGCGCCCAGCCGGGCACGCATAACTCCGCCCACTGCTCTGATGGCGATACCCAGGACAACAACCTCAATGTCGCCGGCATCGGCCTCGCGGAGGCGGAACGCATCTTCTTTGAAGGGTTCGCAGCCCTACCAGCCAACGCCGACATGTGCGCGGCGCGCGAGAGCACGGAGGCGGTGGCCGCCGCCTTCTTCGGCTCCGGCTCCCAGGAGGCCGTGTCCACCACCAGCGCCTGGCTGGCCGTGGGGGTAACCGACGTCGCCTGTGGCACCGTCCAGCCTTCGCCCACGCCAACGCCAACGCCCACGCCGGCGGCAACGCCCACGCCTACGCCGACCCCCACACCAGGGCCAGACGCTGATGGCGACGGCGTGGTTGACTCGGGCGATAACTGTCCGTACTGGCCCAACCCCGACCAATCCCTGCCGCCCTGGCCGGTACCGGCCGATGACGCCGACTGCGACGGCTTCACCGGGACCAACGAGGGGTTCGTCGAAACAGACCCGCTGACGGCCTGCGACAACGGCCTTGTGCTTCCGGACTGGCCGCCGGACTTCAACGATGATCAAGTGGTGAGCATCGTCGATGTGGGCGAGATGCGGCCGCTGTTCGGCTCCACGGCCGGGGACGGCATCTACCAAGCGCGCGCGGACTTGAGCATGGGCGGAACAATCAACATTGTCGATGTGGGAGCGCTGCGCACCTTCTTTGGCCTTAACTGTACGTAGTTCACCAGCGACCGCCGCCAGCCATCGCTGGTGAGTTTGACAAGCGTAAGCGCAGGCATATAATAGGCTTGATCGGGGGCGGTATGAGAGTTATCTTGCTCGCGGCGGCAGGCTCACTTGCGCTGGCGACGCTCCTCTTGGGCGGACGCGCCGACGCTGGCACGGGCGGCGGCATAAGCGGGCGGGTGACGGATCAGTTCGGCAACCCGGTTGAGGACGCCTTCGTCGATGCTTTCCCGTTCGAAGGCGGCGGTCATGGGCTGGGCGCTCTGACCGGCCCAGACGGCTCCTACACGATCACGACTCTAGACCCCAACTCCTATCGAGTCTGGGTCACCGCCGACGGCTACGCCAACGAGTTCTACGACAACACCACGGACATTACTCAGTCCACCCCGGTGCTGGTCGAGGCGGGAGCCGTCACGCCCAACATCAATTTCTCCCTCTCGGGCGGCGGCAGCGTCAGCGGCGTGGTAACCGACGAGGCCGGCGCGCCGATAGAGGGGGCGTTCGTAGACGCCGTGCTGGCCGCGGGTTGCTGCTCGTTCGGCGGCGCCATCACCGCCGCCGATGGCACCTACACGGTCAACGACCTAGCGAACGGCTCTTACCTGGTCCTCGCCTCCGCTGCCGGCTTCGCCTCCGAATACTACGGCGACACCATCGACGCGTCCCTCGCCACGCCGGTGGCCGTCACCGCCGGCGCTACTACATCGGGCGTCGACTTCGCGCTGTCTGCCTGTAGCGCGACCTGGAGCCAACCCCCCGGCGATAACGATTGCGATGGCTTCGCGACGTCCGCGGAGGAGTTCGTGGGCTCGCTGCCGCTGGACGCGTGCAGCGCGGACAGCACCCCCAACAACGAGCAGGCGGACGCGTGGCCCCCGGACTTCAACGATGACCAAACGGTGAACATCGCGGATGCCGGAGACATGCGTGGCACATTCAACACCTCGTCGGGCGATGGCGCGTATGTGGAGCGCAAAGACCTGACCGCGGATGGGACGATCGACCTCGTAGATGTGGGTACGCTCCGCCCGTTCTTCGGCCGTGACTGCCTTGGCCTAACGGGCTAGGGCCGCCAGCCTCGTCAAGCGACTAGCTGTCGCTCAGATCGGGCGCGGCCGGCAGGTTTACGGCGGGCTGCACCCGGCTCGCCTGGACGACGATCCGCTCAGTGAAGCTCCCGCCCATCGGGTCCTTAGAGTCCGGCACCCAGCGACCGCCGCAGGTGATAAGCGTGACCATATCCTTGGCCACGGGCGCCATCACCTTGACGGAGTCGCGTTCTTTTGGGTCGACGGAGAAGCTGGCAAAGACTTCGTAGACGATGTCCGGCGCTTCCGACCTCACCAGCCGAATCTCATCCCCCGCCTGAAGGTCTTCGAGATCGAAGAACACAGCGGGCGTGCGCGCCCAGCTCACGTGCCCGGCAAAGACCGCGTTGCCCCCCTCACCGGGAAAGGCGGAGAAGTTGTACCAGGCCACCTTCACACCGTCGTCCGTCACCTGCGGCACTTTGCGCGGGTCCAGGCCCAGTTCCACCACCGGAGCGTTTACGTCCAGAGCGTCGATCCGCAGCCTGAAGCCGGTAAGCGGTTGCACAGGCGGCACGAGGTATGGGATCCCCTGCACCACCTGCTGCGAGGGACCGGACAGGGTTGAGCCAGGACGACCGCCTTCGCGATGGCCCAAGGGCGCATCGACAGCGGGCGCGGAACCTCCCCCGTTAAAGACACCCAGCAGACCGAGCGTCAAGACGGCCACTCCCACGGCAAAGCCGATGGGTCCAACAACCATCGCCGTGCGGGGGCGGGCAAGCCATCTGCCGGCTGCTCGCAGCCTCACCGGAATGATCGGTCGCTTGTCCGCATCCATGGCCGATAGTCCACTTTACCACACCGGGCCACTATTTTCAGGGGCTCCGCTGACTTGCCAGCGGGCGAGCCGTAGCCCAGACTGACGTCATGCGGATGACGTTCCTCATCCTCGCCACCACCGCCGTCCTTATCGCTGCCTGCGACGGCAGTTTACCTTCGGCGACCCCGACTTCCGTCCCGTCGCCGAGCCCTTCGCCCGCGACAGCCGTACACATCGACGCGGCGGCGGTCGTCCTGTACGGCGCGGACCCCGGAGACAGCGCAGGCGCTCTGGCCGCCGGCGATTTCAACGACGATGGGATCACGGATGTCGTCCTGGCGGCGGCCCTGGCCGATGGGCCGGACGGCGCGAGGATGGACGGCGGCGAGGCCTACGTCTTTCTTGGACCGTTCACTGCGGGCGAATCGCGGGACGCCCACAAGGGAGACCAAGTGTTGACGGTGTATGGAGCTCAAGGCGGAGACCAACTGGGCCGCGCCGCCGCGGCAGGCGACCTGAACGGGGACAGTATAGATGATATCTTGCTGGGCGCCCCCTTCGCCGATGGCGGCCCGGGACGCGCTGATGCCGGACGTGTGTACGTGATCCTTGGTCGCGAGGGGTTGGGCGCAGAAAGAGGAGAGTTGGACCTGGCCGTAGACGGCGCCGATTTCACCGTTACGGGCCGCAGGCAAGAAGAGCTTACCGGATTCTCCCTGGCAGCGGCCGACGTCAGCGGCGACGGCGTGGAAGACCTTATCACAGGGGCCCTTTGGGGCAACGGTCCCGAAGGCGAGCGACACCACGCCGGCCAGGTGTACGCTATCTTCGGATCGCATGGGCTGTCCGGCGGGAGGGATTTGGGGTATGGGGAGTGGGACGTAATCGCCTACGGCGCTGGTGAAGACGACCGTATCGGCCAGGGTGCCGCGGCCGGGGACGTGAATGGCGATGGCCTGGCGGACCTTGTGCTGGCGGGCACCTTCGCGAGCGGCACCTCGGGCCAGGATGCGGCCGGCCAGACCTATGTCATCTTCTCGCCGCCGCCGCCCGTGATCGATTTCGCCGCCGGCGAGCAGGACGTCACCGTGTATGGGGTGGACCGCGGCGACCAGTTCGGCCACGCGATAGCGGCGGGCGACGTCGACCGCGACGGCGCCGATGACCTGCTCCTCGCCGCCGTCAGCGCCGACGGCGTGGAAAATGGCACGGACCTCAGCGGTGAGGCGGCGCTTATCCTGGCGGGCTCACGGCTACAGCCGGAGGTGGACCTGGCAGCCGGCGAGGAGACGATGCTAATCTACGGCGCCGATGAACAGGACCGGCTGGGCCGGAGCGCCGCCATGGGCGACGTGGACGGCGACGGCCTCGTCGACCTCGTGATCAGCGCGCCCGGAGGGGATGCTGAGGCCGGCGAGCGCGAGGACGGCGGTGAGCTGGTCATCATCCTGGCGACCGGCGGACTCCAGGGAACGCTTAGGCTCCCGGCCGACGCCCTCATCTTGGAGGCGAGAGACGCCGGCGATATCCTCGGCAGCGAGGTGTTCGGTAAGATGCCCCTCCTCATCAAGGATGTGAACGGCACCCTCCCCGCGGAGCTGCTTGTGGCCGCGCCTCTGGCCGACGGCCCCGATAACGCCCGGCCTGACAGTGGCGAGGCCTATATCATCGCGCTGGTCAACCGTTGAGATCGCGCCCTCGCCAGGCCCGGCTATTCACAACGCAATTTCTTCCTCAAGTGTCGAGGTGGAGAGGGGCTGCCGGGCGGGTCCCGCAGTCCGCAAACTTGACAAATTCTCCTACACCCACAAGAATGTGCACCATCGGGGGTGTTGGCGCGTACTCTGCATTCCGCGGTTCGGGGCTGCGTCACTTCCCCCAGAACGTGGCAGCCCGGCATACGCTGCGCCCGTGGTGTTGAGGCGAGGATAGGGTAATGAGGTGTAGGCGATGAGTCGCCGCGAGAAACCACGATCACCACAGAACGAGCCCGCTCCGGAAACCGAGATTGGCCTCAGACGGTTCCTGCGAGGACACTGGAAGGCTGCGGCCGGCGCGGCGGGGATCGCCGCCATCATCGCGCTGGGAGTTCACTTCCTGACCGATGGCCAGCTATGGGCCGGAGGCTCTGACGGGCCTGCCCTGCCCAAAGCCGCCATCGTCGACCAGCTGAGCCTGACCGCCGCCAACCCGGACTTCACCTCAAATGCCAGGCGCGAACTCGAAGAAGCCGGCTACGAGGTGTACTACTACCCGGGAGAGCAGGTGACTGTGGACTTTTACCGCACCCTGCCGACACGGGACTTCGACCTCATCCTGCTGAGGGCCCACTCCGGCTACGACCCTGCCGCGGACGCCGTAGGTCTCTTCACCGGCGAGCCCTATGAGAAGGATAAGTACCCGCACCAGGGAGTGGGCTATGCCGCCTACTATGAAGCGGCGCCGCCGGTGTTCGGAATAGGGCCGGAGTTCATTGAATCGACGATGGAGGGCGATTTCGGCGGCGCCACGATCGTGATGATGGGGTGCGACGGCCTCGCCTCAGTCGCCACCGCCGAGGCGCTGGTAGAGAAGGGAGCGGAGGCCGTGGTCAGCTGGGACGGGCAGGTCCTGGCCCCGCATACGGACCTGGCCACCGAGCACCTCCTCAAGCACCTGCTTGAGGACGAGCTACGGCTGCCTGAGGCCCTGAAACGAACTATGTCTGAGGTGGGGCCAGACCCCACTTACAACAGCAAGCTTCTTCTCTATCAGTAAGAGAGGCTTAGCGACAGCGGTGGGAGGTCGCCGCAGGGGCGAGCTCTAGTCCGGAGGGACGGAGAGCACGATGTTCGTCTTGCCTTCCAGCTCGGCAACCCCGACAGATCCTTGCCCGGAAGTCTCGGCGACCTTGAATATCAGGAAGGTAGTGTCGGGCAGCGATGTCTCGTCCTTGGACCCCACCTGCCAGCGCGTCTCGGCCAATGCCCCTTCGTAAAAGGCGAGGACGTCCGCCCTGGGCGTGTCGGTCGTCATCCCCACCAGAAACCTCTCCCCCGTGAAAGCAGCGCGCAGGATCTCAGCTTCCGAGAAGATGGGGAAGTCTTCCGGGAACCCGTCCGGGAGCCGGCCCGTGACGACGGCGGTTGAGATGGGGACGGCCGTGCCGCCGATGTCAACGGTGCCTGGTGAGGGGCTGGCCGAGGCGACCGGTGATCCGGAGGAGGGAGAGGCAGTCCCACCGGTAGACCCCCCATCGCCATCGCAGGCCAGGGCGAGCAGGGGCAGGGCGAGCGCCAGAAGGAGCAGAGGAAGGACGCCTACGGAATCTCTGATTCGCACAGACCAAGCATAGCAGCGGGCAGAAGCAGGCACAAGAAGGGGTGCAGGGCGGAGAGGCAACGACTGGTCTAGCCCCCGGAAGGGGCTTCAACGGTCAGGTCGATAGGCTCCTCGAACGCCTTCTGGAGCTCCTTGACCATGGACTTCGCCTCGTCTTCGCCTTCCCCTATGCGCATTACCGCCGCCCAAACGCTCTGGTGATCGGTGTACAGGAGCAACTGTCCGTGCGCCGTCCACTGTGCGTCGGAGAAGGTTACTCCGCCGTCCGTCAACTCGGTGAGTTTCCCGGCCACCGCCTTAGCGGCGAGCAACGGAGCTCCCGTGCCGGCAGTGTCCGGAGCCGCTTGAAGCAGCAAACGTGAGCCGTCCGGTGACCAGATCACCGCCGAAGGGATCGATTGCCCGGAGCCCAGCAAGTCGTCAAGACTGGCAAGGAGCTCCGTTTCGCCCGTCTCCAGGTTGAGCACTCGCGGACCCTCCAACCCCTCGGCGGTGAGCGCGACATATATATAGCGGTGGCCGTCCGGAG
>Ga0214473_10007345_pt1 | contig 13083 bp, 10 predicted proteins | sample RVTome_7_FD_203509 | JGI IMG/M metagenome (GOLD analysis project Ga0214473, IMG submission 203509) | Soil microbial communities from uranium-contaminated site in the Upper Colorado River Basin, Wyoming, United States - RVT98D197 | ecosystem: Environmental > Terrestrial > Soil > Contaminated >...
GGTGACCGGCCGGTTCGGGACGCGAGGCCGCCGATCGCACCACGACGGGATCGACATCGACGGCAACAAGGGGGACCTGATCCGCGCGGTGGCGCCGGGACGGGTGGTCCGCGCCGGCGACGAAGGGGCCTACGGCAAGACCGTCATCATCGATCATGGGGACGGCATCGCCACCCTCTACGCGCACGCCAGCGAGATCCGGGTGGACGAGGGGGACGAAGTCGGACAGGACCAGGTGATCGCCGAGGTCGGCCGGACCGGCAACGCCCGCGGCACGCACCTGCACTTCGAAGTGCGGCGCAATGGCCGCCCGGTGGACCCGTTGCCGCTGCTCAGGGACGGCGTCGTCCAGATCACCAGCCCCTGAAAGGCTGTCCGGCCGGCTCCACCCCCAGCCCCGGGGCTTCCGTCAGGACCAGCCGTCCCCGTTCCACCCGCGCGCCGCTGTACGGGTCGAGCGCCAGCAGGAGATTGCCGTCGAGGTCGGCATGATCGGCGAGCGGCGCCAGGTGCGCCGCGGCGGTGATCCCTATCGCGGTCTCGATCATGCAGCCGATCAGGATTTTCAGGCCGCGGCGGCGGGCCTCGTCCACCATGAGACGCGCCAACCGCAGGCCGCCCGCCTTCTGCAGCTTGATGTTGATGCCGTCGTAGGCGCCAGCGAGGCCCGCGATGTCGTCGACCGTCCGCACCGCCTCGTCGGCGAAGATCGGCAGGTCGACGTGGTCGCGCACGTATTTCGCGCCGTCGCGATCGGCCGCCGGCAGCGGCTGCTCGACCAGGACGACACCCCGATCCCGGAGCCACCGAATCGTCTCGACCGCGCGCCGCCGGTCGGTCCAGGCTTCGTTGGCGTCCACGAACAGCGGCCGGTCGGTGACGGCGCGGATGCCTTCGATGATGGCGCGATCGTCCCGGCCGTCGAGTTTGATCTTGAGGATGGGGAACGCCTCCGCTTCGCGGGCCTTCTCCTGCATCACCGGGATGGTATCGATGCCGATCGAGAAGGAGGTCGGCGGCATCCGGGCCGGATCGGCGCCGAGCATCCGGAACACCGGCTTCCCCTGCCGGCGCCCGATCCAGTCGTGGATCGCGAGATCCACCGCGGCCAGGGCGGATCGATCGGCGCCGGCGGTTCGATCGAGGCGGTCGAAGAGACCGCGCCAGGCCCCATCCGGCCCCGGGGTCTTCGCGGCCGCGGCACGATCGGCCCCGGCGATCGCCCGCAGCAGGTCGCGGCAGCCGGACGCCACGATCGGCGCCAGCCGCCCGATGGCCCGCCGCACGGTGTCGGCGTTCTCGTCGAAGCGGGCGCTCGGCGCCGCCTCGCCGAGGCCGGTGTGGCCGTCACACTGCAGCCGGACCAGAATGTTGGACTTCGCGGTGCTGGTGCCCCGCGCGATCGTCCAGGCGCGCGCCAGCCGCAGGGGGATCGGCCGGGTCTCGATCCGGAACCGGGGCGGTCGCCGGGAGCTCATGGCGGGTCGCGCCGGTCGCCGGGAGCCCACAGCGGGACGAGCCGGCCGCACCGGTCGGCCGGCAGGTCAGTCGGCGCCGAGGATGGCGTCGAGGGCCCGCGCGGTGTCGGAGAGGTCGTCGAGCAGGACATCGGGGGCATGGGCGCGCAGCGTCTCCACCGCCGTCCAGCCGGTGCAGACGGCGACCGAACGGGCGCCGACGGTGCGGCTGCAGATCACGTCGTGCTCGCTGTCTCCCACCACGACCAGCTGGCCGCCGCCGAGGGCCGGGTCGATCGCCTGCCGCGCGCGCCGCAGCGCGATCGGCGGCAGCCGGTTGCGATCCGGATCGTCGCTGCCGAAACAGGAGAGGGCGAAGTCGAAATAGCCGGTGATCCCGAACAGCCCGAGCTTGATCCGCGCCCCGTCCTCGACATTGCCGGTCAGGAGCGCCGTCCGCGCCTCGGGGCGGCCCGCGAGGGCGTCGAGCAGTTCGCGCACGCCCGGCAGCAGCCGGGCCCCGTCATGAGGCCGCACATGCCGGCTGAAGTAGCGCAGGTAGAGCCGGATGGTCTCGGGGATGGCGGCTTCCAGCGCCGCCCCGGCGACCCCGCTGGCGCTCAGGATGTCCCGGGCTATCTGCGGGTCGGTCCGCCCGGAGAACGAGTAGCCGTTGGGGGCGATCGGCCGGCCGGCGGCCTCCGACAGGGCCAGCCCGAACGCCTCGCGGGCGGCCCCGGCGGTGGTCATCAGGGTGCCGTCGATGTCGAACAGGACGATGCGCATGAGAATGGCAGTGTAGTGGATCCGCCCGCTTCTGTCATAATAGGCGCCCTCCGGAGAGCCCGTGACTGCCAGTGTGCCGCGCCAGGTGGACCTGATCGGTATTCCGCTCGACCTCGGGGCGGGGCGCCGGGGTGTCGACATGGGACCCTCGGCGTTCCGGCTGACCGGGCTGACGCAGCGTCTCGAGGCCCTCGGTCACCGGGTGATCGATCACGGCGACGTCGCGGTGCCGATCCCCGAGGAACGCAGCCCTGGCGATCCGCGCCAGCGTTTCATCACCGAGATCGCCGCCGCCTGCCGGACCATCGCCGGTCTGGCGGCCGATTCCGTGAGAGGCGGCGGCATCCCGATCAGCCTGGGTGGCGACCATTCGCTCGCCGCCGGTTCGATCCCCGGCGTGGCCCGCGCCCTGCGGGCCCGGTCCGAGACCCTCAGCGTCATCTGGGTCGATGCGCACGCCGACATGAACACCCCGGAGACCAGCCCCTCGGGCAATGTCCACGGCATGCCGCTCGCCGCCTGCCTCGGCCAAGGACCCGACGCGCTGGTGCGCATTGCCGACGGCACCTGCCTCCCGCCCGACCGCGTCGCCCTCATCGGCATCCGCAATCTCGACGATCGCGAGCGGACGCTGGTCCGGAACAGCGGCGTGCGCGCCTACACACGATGACCGACATTGACCGCCGGGGCATCGGGTCGATCATGGCCGAGGTCCTGAAGGACTTCACCGGACCCGGGCAATGGGTCCACCTGAGTCTCGATCTGGACGGGCTCGACCCCGATGTCGCGCCGGGTGTCGGCACGCCGGTGCGCGGCGGCCTGACCTATCGCGAGGCGCACCTGCTGGCCGAAATGATCGCCGATACCGGCCGGCTGGCCGGCATGGATGTCGCCGAGCTGAATCCGACCCTCGATGTCCGGAACCGATCCGCCGAGATCGGCGCCCAGTTGATCCTGTCGGCGCTCGGCCAGCGGATCCTGTGAGCATGGACCGCCGCGGACGCGACCGAAATCGATGAGCCTTCTCGATCATCTCCGATCCGCCCCGCCCTGGAAGGACCCGGACCCCGCGGTCCGCCGCAGGGCCGCCCGGGATCTCGCCGATCCGGCGGCGCTCGACGAGGTCGCCCGCACCGACACCGACGACACCGTCCGCGAGGCCGCGACGCGGGCGCTGCGCGACCTGGTCCTCGAGGGGGACGAGGTCCTCGGACTGGCGGCGCTGCCCTTCCTTTCCGATCCGAAGGACCGTGTCGCCGCGGCGCGCTCCGCGGTCCACGAGACCGTGTCGAGGGCGGCGCTCGAGCGTCTCGAGGACACCCGCGGGCTCGGCAGCGTGGCCCGGCATGGCCGGCACGCCGCCCTCCGGCTGGAGGCGGTGCGGCGTCTCCGTGACCCCGAGGAGATCGCCGAGGTGGCCCGCAAGGGACCGCACGCCGACGCGGCCCTGGCGGCGGTCGAACGGTTGGACGACACCGAGGTGATTCGCAGCGTCGCGGAGAACGCCCGCTGCCCGAAAGCGGCGCGCGCCGCCGCCGCGATCCTGCGCGGGCGCCAGGAACCGGCCGGCCCCGCCGCGCCGGACAGCCGGGCCACCGATCGGGCGGCGCAGACCCGCGTCTGCGCGGCGGTGGAGGCGCTGGCCCGTTCGCGCGAGGTCGAGGCCCTGCAGGAGGCGCTGGGCACGGCGATGGCCGCCTGGGACGATCTGATCCCGGACGTCGACGACGATCTCTCGGAACGGTTCGCGGCGGCCTGCCGCGCGGCCCGCGAGCGCCTGCGGGCCAACCGCGCGGCCCGCGCCGAACAGGCGCGCCACGAACAGGAGCGCACCGCCTACGCCGCCCGCCACCTGGCGCCGCGCGAGGCGCTCATCGGCCGCGTCGAGTCGGCGGCCGGGACCGCGGTCCCGACGGTCCTCGACGAGACCCGCTGGGAATGGCACCAGCTCTCCCCCGAGCCGAGCGATGACGTCCGCGCCCTGACGCAGCGATTCGAAGCGGCGACGGCGGCGGCCCAGCAGCGTTACGACACCTGGCTGCGCGAACAGGACGAGGCGCGCCAGACGGCGGAGCACGAGGCCGACGCGCGGCGGCGCCGCGCTCACGCCGCCCGTCTCGATCGCCTGTGCACCGGTCTGGAACGTCTGCTCGAGTCCGGCACCCTGACGCTCAAGAAGGGCGAGCGCGGCCTGCGCGAGATCCGCGCCGCGCTCGCCGACCCGCCGGCGATCCTCCCGGAGCCGGGACGGGCGGGGCTGGTGCGGCGTCTGAAGGCCGCCCTCGGCCATCTCCTGCCCCAGGTCAAGGATCTGCGCGACGGCGACGACTGGAAGCGCTGGGCCAACGCCAACGTGCAGGAGGAAATCTGCGCGCTCGCCGAGGCGCTGCGCGAGGTCGCCGACCCGATCCAGGCGGCGCGCCGGCTGACCGAGTTGCGCGAACGCTGGCGGATGGCCAGCGCGGCGCCGCCCGACCGCGCCAAGGCGCTCTGGACGCGCTTCAAGACCGTCCAGGACGAGGTGCGGGACCGGCTGCGCGCCCACCGTCACAAGGAGGCCGAGGAGCGGGTGGCCAACCTGCGGCGCAAGGAGGACCTCTGCGCCCGCGCCGAGGGGCTCGGCGACTCCCAGGACTGGGAGAAGACCGCCGAGGCGCTCAAGACGCTGCAGGCGGAGTGGAAGACGGTCGGGCCGGCGGGCCGCGGCCACGACAAGGCGATCTGGGACCGCTTTCACACCGCCTGCGATCGTTTCTTCGGACGCCGCAACGAAGCGCGCAAAGGACAACGCGATACCTGGGTGAAGAACCTGGCGGAGAAACGGGCCCTGTGCGGGCAGGCCGAAGCGTGCGCTGAATCGACCGACTGGGACGCCACCGCCGAGACCCTCAAGCGTCTGCAGGCCGAATGGAAGAAGACCGGCCCGGTCTCCCGGCGCGATTCGGAGGCGATCTGGCAGCGCTTCCGCGCCGCCTGCGACCGTTTCTTCGAGCGCTTCAAGCGGCGCGATCAGATCGATCGCGAGGCCCGGCTGCAGGCGCGAGTCGCGCAGTGCGCCGAGATGGAGGCGATCGTCGCTCCCGGGGCCGCGTCCCCTGCGACCGCGTCCCCCGAAGCCGCGTCCTCCGAGGCCGCTGCCGTTCCCGACGGTCTCGCCGACCGGGTCCGGGATTTCTGGAAACGCTGGCAGCAGGGGGTCGGGCGTGACGAGCTGCCGGCGGACCTGGGAGAACGGTTCGACCGGGCTTTGGCCGCGCTGCTGCAGGCCTGTCCCGCCGGCGCCGCCGGAGAGGAGTTCGACGGCGAGCGCAATCGCGCGCGGCTCGAAGAGTTGTGCGCCAAGGTCGAGAAACTCGCCGGCGGGTCCCAGGCGCCGGCCATCGAGGACCTCTCGCCGGCCGCGCGGCTCGCGACCCTGTGGCGCGAGGCGCTGGCCACCAACACCATCGGCGGCCGGCAGGCCGAAGAAGCGCGCTGGCGCGTCGCCGCCGAGGAGGTGCGCCGCGCCCGCGCCGCCTGGCAGAAGATCGGCTATGTCCCCGCCGCGGCCCGGACGACGCTGAACGCCCGGTTCGAAAAGGCCTGCGCCCGGATTCTCGAAGAGCACGATCGGCACGCGCGCGCCCACGACGCGGGGCCCGGCGACCGCCGGAGCGGACCCCGCGATCGCGGCGCGCGGGGCGGCGGCGATCGGCAGGATCGCGGCCCGCGCGGCGGCTTCGGGAAACCGGGCGGGGGTTTCGGAAAGCCGGGCGGCGGAACCGGAAAGCCGGGCGGCGGATCCGGCCGGCCCGGCGGCGGCCCCCCGGGCCGCGGCGGTCCGCGCGGCGGGCGCCCCCCCCAGCCCGGACGACCCTGATCCCCTTTCAAAGGACGGAGGAATCACCCCATGGAGATCCCAGCCACGCTGTTCGCGGCCCTGCAGGCCGGTGACACGCAAGCGGTCCGATCGATCCTCGAGGCGCACCCCGAGGCGGTCAACGTGCGGAACGAATCGGGCGATACCCTCCTGCTCGCGGCCGCCTACTCCGGGCGCCGGGAGATCTTCGATCTGCTGATCGCCAAGGGAGCCGCGGTGAACCTGTACGAGGCGGCGGCAGTCGGGCTGGCCGACCGGGTGGCCGCCCACCTGGACGGCGAGCCGGGGTCGGTGAACTCCTACAGCCACGATGGCTGGACACCGCTCCATCTCGCCGCCTTCTTCGGCCATACCGAGATCGCCCGATCGCTTCTCGATCGCGGCGCCGACATCAACGCCCGATCCCGCAGCACCCGTTTCGCGCGCGAGAACACCGCGCTGCACGCCGCCGCGGCCAACCGGCAGACCAAGGTCGCCGAGCTCCTCCTGGAGCGTGGCGCCGACGTCAACGCCCGCGACGGGCACGGCTACACGCCGCTGGCGCTGGCCGCCGGCAGCAAGAGCGACATCCTGGTGATCCTGCTGCTGGATCGCGGCGCGGTCGTCTGATCCGGCGGCGCAGTCGTCTGATCCGGAAGCCGGCCCCGCAGCTTCTCAGGCGGCTATTCCCGTTTCCTCGGGCGGACGGGTGTGGCGGCAGGCGAAGTAGAGCAGGACGTCGTAGACGATCTTCATCACCGAACCGATCACCAGGGGGACGGTCAGCGACCAGTCCGCCATGAACCAGCCGGCGAACGACGGCGCGACCGACCAGGCCCCGACCCGCACCAGGTTGGTCACACCGGAAGCGACCATCCGCTCCTCCGGCCGGACCACCGCCATCACCCAGGACTGCCGGGTCGGCACGTCCATCTCCACCAGCCCCTCGCGCAGGATGAACAGCGCCGCCGCGACCGCGAACGAGGGGGCCCAGGCGACGGTGATCAGCAGCAGGCTGGAAGGAATGTGGGTGAACACCATGGTGTTCACCAGTCCGAATCGGCGCGCCAGCCGGGCGGCGGCCAGGTGCGAGAAGGCGTTGGCCACCCGGGCGGCGAAAAACAGCGGCCCGATCGCCCCTTCCGACACGCCGAAGCGCTCGTAGAAGAAGAACGACAGGATCGCCGTCGTCAGGAAGCCGCCCGCCAGGCTGTCGAGGGCGAACAGCGATCCGACGCGCCAGAGGACGCGCCGGGTCGCCGGCGACACGCGTGGCGGCCTCGTTCCGGTCCTCGCGCCCGGCATCTCCACGGCGCGCGACAGGCCGAGGTAGAGCGCGCCGGCCAGGGCCGCCAGACCGACATACAGGCCCAGCGTCAGGCGCATGGAAAGGTCGGCCCCCTCACCCTGCGGCGCGGCTCCCGCGGTGACATGACGCAGCAGCACCGGCAGGCCGGCGAGCAGTCCGCCGATCGCCCCGCCCGCATCCTGCAGGACGTTGTAGATGGCAAAGACCCGTGTCCGTCCCGCGTGCTGGACGGTGGCCGGGAGGATCGCCTGGTCCAGGATCAGCGACGCCCCCCGATCGCGTCCCATGCCGTTGACCATGCCGAGAAACGCCGCCGCGCCCGCCGCCCACGGATCAGAGGTCAGCGCGAACCAGGCGCCGCCGATGCAGGTGAGCCCCGAGACGATCAGCAGCGATCGCTTCCGTCCGAACCGAGCGCCGAACAGCGTGACCAGCAGGGCCGCGGCGGCGCCGCCGGCCAGACCGGCCGCCACCACGAACCCGATGCGGGCGGCGTCGAAGCCGAGATCAGCGAGGTAGACACCCATCAGGACGCCGATCTGGCCGGTGGCCACCGCCCGCAGGAAGGTGCCGGCATAGAGGATGGCGCGGTCGCGCGAGAGCGCCGGATCGTCGGACGCGGTCATCGGCCGCGCAGGGTAGCACACGCTCCCCCGTCCATCCGGTTGTCATCCGGCGCGGACCGCGGTAGTCTCCGACGACCAGCATGAACAACCTCGCGAGCGAAACCGACCGGTCGGGGGGCCCGCGTGGCGCCGTGCTTCTCCTCGCGGTCCTCGCCCTCGGCGCCTGCGGTGGATCGACCGGCCCGGCGACGGCCCCGGGTCGTGACGCCGAGGTCGCGAGACTCCCCGGCGCCCCGCCATTCCCGCCGGAGCTTCTCGATCAGTTCGCGCAGCGGCGCCGGGAGCTGGGTCCCGGCTACCGGCCGCGCACGCGTCACCTGCTGCCGGACGGGGGCGCGAAGTACACCAACCGGCTCTCCCTCTCCTCCAGCCCCTACCTGCAGCAGCACGCCCACAACCCGGTCAACTGGTATCCCTGGGGGGACGAAGCGTTCGAGACCGCCCGGCGGCTCGGGCGGCCGATCCTGCTGAGCGTCGGCTACTCCACCTGCCACTGGTGCCACGTGATGGAGGAGGAGTCGTTCGAGGACGAGGAGATCGCGCGGTTCATGAACGAAGGCTACGTGGCGATCAAGGTCGATCGTGAAGAGCGCCCCGACCTGGACGCGATTTACATGAGCGCCGTGCAGACCCTGACCGGGAGCGGCGGCTGGCCGATGACGGTCTGGCTGACACCGGATCGGAAGCCGTATTACGGCGGCACCTACTTCCCGGCCCGGGACGGCGACCGCGGCGTGCCAATCGGGTTCCTGACCCTGCTGGGACGGCTGCGGGCGCTCTACGACGAGCAACCGGACCGGGTCGCCGAGTCGGCTGAACAACTGGTCCTGGCGATCCGGCAGAGTCTCGCCCCGCCGGCCGGTGGCGACGGTCTGCCCGGCGCCGACGTCCCGCTCGCGGCGGTGGCCACGTACAGGGCCCGCTTCGATGCGACGCACGGCGGTCTGCAGCGCCCTCCCAAGTTCCCGAGCAGCCTGCCGGTGCGCTTCCTGATGCGCCATCACCGGCGCGCCGGCGACCGGCAGGCGATCGACATGGCGACCCTGACGCTCGAGAAGATGGCCGCGGGCGGGATGTACGACCAGGTCGGCGGCGGATTTCACCGCTACGCGACCGACGCCCGCTGGCTGGTGCCGCACTTCGAGAAAATGCTCTACGACAACGCCCTGCTGGCGATCGCCTATCTCGAGGGGTTCCAGGCGACCGGCAGGGAGGACTTCGCCCGCGTCGCCCGGGAAATCCTGCTCTACGTCGAGCGCGACATGACCTCTCCCCAAGGGGCCTTCTACAGCGCCAGCGATGCCGACAGCCTCGCGCCGGGCGGGCGCCGGGAGGAAGGCTATTTCTTCACCTGGACGCCGGAGGAGATCGAGGCCGCGATCGGAAAGGAACGGGCGCGCATCGTTGCCGGCCGCTACGGTGTCACCTCCCAGGGGAACCTCGAGGGCCGCAGCATTCTTCACCTGGCGCGACCGATCCCCGATCTGGCGCGCGATCTGGAGATCGACCCCGGACGGCTCCCGGCGATTCTGGAGGACGCGAGGGGGGAGCTCTACCGGGCGCGGGCGAAACGGCCGGCGCCGCTTCGGGACGAGAAGATCCTCACCGCCTGGAACGGCCTGATGATCTCCGCCTTTGCCCGCGCCGCCCTGGTCCTCGGGGAGGACCGCCACGCGCGGACGGCGGCGCGCGCGGCCGACTTCGTGCTCGGGAACCTGCGCCGGGACGGCCGCCTGATCCGCAGCCACAGCGAGGGGCGGCCCGGCCGCAACGCCTTCCTCGACGACTACGCGTGTCTCACGGCGGGGCTGATCGATCTGTTCGAAGCCACCGGCGGGCGGCGCTGGATCGAGGCGGCGATCGGGCTCGATGCGGTGCTCGAGGCGCAGTACGAAGACCGGACCGGCGGCGGCTTCTTCATGACCAGCGCCGACCACGAGGCCCTGCTGGCGCGCGAGAAACCGGCGTACGACGGCGCCGAGCCCTCGGGGAATTCGGTCGCCGTCATGAACCTGCTGCGTCTGCACGCGCTCACCACCGACGATCGGTACCGGCGGCGGGCCGAACGGGCCCTGGCGGCGGCCGGGCCGGTCCTGAAGCGGTCGCCGACGGCGCTGTCGGAGATGCTCCTCGCCGTCGACTTTCGTCTCGACACCCCCAAGGAGATCCTCATCGTCACACCGCCCGGGCCCGGCGGTGGGGCGGGCGGCGCCGGACCGCTGCTGACGGCGCTGCGCCGCGCCTTCGTTCCGAACCGGGTGCTGGTGGTGGTGCAGGAGGGGGAAGCGCTCGCGGCGCTCTCCAGGATCGTGCCCCTGGTCCAGGGGAAGACCGCCCACAACGGGAAGGCGACGGCCTATGTCTGCGAAAACCGCGTCTGCGATCTGCCGACCACCGACCCGGCGGTCTTCGCACGGCAGATCGCGACGGTGAAGCCTCCGGTCCGTCGCTAGAGTCCCCGCCACATCGAGTCGGGCCCGCCCGCGTGTGTGGACGGGGCCCTGACCTGCACCGCGACCGTCTTCCCGTCAACCGAGGTGTGCGACGGTCAGGACAACGACTGCAACGGCGGGACCGACGAGGACTATGTCTTCAGCGGCTACCTGCCGCCGGTCAACCCGGCCGGATGCGATCGCCATGCTCGAAGTGTTCTTCTACTCCAGCGGCATCGTCGGCGACGAGATCGAGGAAGTCGATTCTCTCGCCACCAGCAATGTCGGGAACCGCTACCGGTTCGACCCGTCGCAGGGTCGGTACATCTACAACCTCGACACCCTGCCGCTGGCGCCGGGGAACAGCTACCTGCTGCGGACGACGCTCGACGACGGCTCCGCCCCAAGGGACGTCGTGATCTCGCTGCAGTAGCAGCCGATCCGGGTCGCGCCACGGATCGTTGACGGGGCGGCGGAAGGTCCGCTACCATCGACCGGTCCGCAACACGCCTCCCGTCCCGAGGACCTTGAGATGGATTTCCTGACCGTCGTCGGCCCCGACGGGGCCAGCAACCGCTACACGGTCGAGGCGGACGATATCCGCATCGGCCGCGCCTCCACCAGCGACCTGGTCCTGGCCGACCTCAACGTCTCGCGTCTGCATGCCCGCCTGCAGCGCAGCGGCGACGCCGTCCACGTCATGGATGCCGGGGGAAAGAACGGCACCTACGTCAACGGGCAGCGGATCGCCGAGCCCCACACGCTGCGGCGGGGTGACCGCGTCCGCGTCGGATCGACGACGCTGATCTTCAACGACACCGGCAGCACCGTCGAGTTCGGCGACCGGCCCCTGGCCGGCGGCGGCGAGACGACCATCCTGAGGGCCGCCGCCCTGGCGACCCCGGCCACCGAAGGTTCGGGTGAGGGTTCGCAGAGCGGCATCCTGGCGGAGGCCAACGAGCAGCTGGTCTTCCATCGTCCCCTCCCCGAGCTGCTCGAGACGATCATGGACCTGGCGCGACGCGCCGTGCCGTTCGAGCGTGGCGTGCTGATGCTGCTCGACGACGAGGGACGACTGCGCCCCGAGGTGATCCGGGTGCCCCCCGCGGAGGCCGGCCAGCCGGTGTCGATCAGCCGGACGGTCACCGAACGCGTCGTGAAGATGAAAGAGTCGGTGCTCACCTCCGACGCCCTCATCGACGATCGGTTCAAGGAGGGTCACAGCGTCGCGGCCCAGCACATCCGCTCGGTCATGTGCGTGCCGTTGTGGAACAACCGGGAGGTGATCGGCGTGCTCTACGTCGACAACCTGCACTGGGCCGGGCTGTTCGGACCGGCCAACCTCAGGCTGCTGGCCCAGCTCGCCAACGTCGCCGCGGTGAAAATCGAGAACAACCGGTTGTTCCAGCAGGCCCTGGCGGCGCAGAGTCTCGAGAAGGAACTCCGCCGGGCCGCCGAAATCCAGCGCCGTCTCCTGCCGGCGGAGGACCTGTCGATCCCTGGATACCGCGTCTTCGGCCGCAGCGTGCCCTGTCGCGCCGTCGGCGGCGACTACTTCGACTTCCTCGATCAGGCCGGCGACCAGCGTGGCTTCGCTCTGGGGGACGTCGCCGGCAAGGGCCTTCCCGCGGCGCTCACGATGTGCTCGCTGCAGGCGAGCCTGCACGCGCTTGCCGATCTCAGCCTGTCGCCCGCCAACCTGATGGTCCGGCTGAACGGCCTGGTGCGCCGGCACATCCCGGAGAACCGGTTCGTGACCTTCTTCTGGAGCGTCCTCAATCTCAAGGACCACTCGCTGGAGTACGTCAACGGCGGCCACAACCCCCCCATCCTGCTGCGGGCCTCCGGAGAGGTGGAGCACCTCGGGCTCACCGGAGCGCCGCTCGGCATTCTCGACGACGCGCGCTTCGAGACCGGCCGGATCTCTTTCGGACCCGGCGACCTGCTGGTGGGCTACAGCGACGGGGTGACGGAGGAGACCGGGCCGGGCGAGGAGGAGTTCGGCGAGGCGCGGCTCCTGGAGATCGTGCGGTCCGCACGGGAGAACCCGCCCGGGGAGATCGGCCAGCGGATCCTGGACGCCCTCGAACAGTATTGTGCCGGGGAGGTGCGTCGGGACGATACCACCCTGCTGATCCTCCAGCGGCAGCGATGACGACTGGTCTTTTCGGGCCCCGGGTGACATCTTATCGGGGGTCGCCCCGTGATGAAGTGCGTTCCCTGTCTCGATGGAGGTGAGCGAGTGAACCGCAAACGACTCCTGATGTCCGGCCTGCCGGTCGCCGTGGTCATCTGCCTGGCGACCGTGCCCTCCGCCCTGGCCTACCAGCCATTCGATTACCTGTACGACGTGGGCGCCGTGAGGAGCGACCACCAGTACTTCCTGAACCTGGCGGTGGACAACTACGGTTACACGCGCGCCGATCTCGACCCGGTCCTGCCGCGGCTGCGGTCGGTGGATACCGACCTCCCGGTGGCGATGTTCCTGGCGCACGAGTCGGGCGAGCCGATCTCGGCCATCGCCGGCTTGCGCGCCCAGGGAAACTCCTGGTCGGCGATCTCCGGCCGGCTGCGGGTCGCGCCGAGCGCCCTGTTCGCCGGCATCGAACGCGATCCCGGCCCGCCCTACGGCAAG
>Ga0214473_10007346_pt1 | contig 13083 bp, 10 predicted proteins | sample RVTome_7_FD_203509 | JGI IMG/M metagenome (GOLD analysis project Ga0214473, IMG submission 203509) | Soil microbial communities from uranium-contaminated site in the Upper Colorado River Basin, Wyoming, United States - RVT98D197 | ecosystem: Environmental > Terrestrial > Soil > Contaminated >...
GACCCCCCAGAAATCCCCATTTATCCCCCTTTTTCAACGGGGGAAATTCTAATCACCTCCCTTTATTAAAGGGAGGGTGGGAGGGATTTTAAGCAGTTACGGACTTTTTTTTCGGTGCCTTTTTCTCCTTTTACCCTTTTGGCCTTTCCCCCGAAAACCCTCCCCCTTGAGGGGGGAGGGAAAGGGGGGGGTGAAAAAGCTGTCAAGATGCCGTTCTTACCCCTCACCTTTACCCTGTGGAGTATTGAATCTTACTCCACAGGGCAAGCCCTCTCCCCCAAGGGGAGAGGGGAGATGACTTTTGACAATACCTCGTGTTTCCTAGGGAGGAAGAAGATGATCACGATTGAGAATGTCTTGGCGGTAGAGAAAGATATGGAGAGCGTTTGGAAATTCTTCAACGACGTGAGCTCCATTGCGGGATGCGTGCCGACGTGCAAGAGCTTCCGCGTGGTCGATGAGAATACGGTGGACTGCGACCTGCGTTTGAAGCTGGGTTTGATTCCCCTCGACAGCAAGGCGCGAGTGATGATTACCAACCGGAGCGGCAATCGGCATCTGGAAGCCCGGGGGGAAACCGAGCCCGGAGAAATAACGAAAAAATTCGGGAAAGTGGCCTCGGAGACAAAGACAAAACTGCATATCATTCTGGACCTGGACGAGTATGGCCCGAACAAGACGAAAGTCCACTTTCGGATCAATGCGGATGCCATGGGTCAAATGAAAAGGATTTACGAGTCCATCATCAGCGGCCAGCGCGCCAAATTGGAAGCCCAATTCGTCGCCAACGTGGAGAAAGCCCTGGGGGCGAAGATCGTTATCGAGGGCCTGCCCAAGGAGAGTGAGCGAGCGGTTCCGGCGTAGGTGCGGTGATGGTAATCCGCCATTTCAAAGTTCAAATTCCCATTTAAAAAATTAACCCCTGACAAAATCATTTTGGGGATTTACTCACTTTACTCCCTGAACTGTATTTCCTTATTTGTGAAAGATAGGACTTGACCTAATTTGACACTGTCCGTCAGATCAAGTATGGGTCAGGACACCTTATTCACTTTGTCGTTATTATAGCTTCCCCTTATGCCCATACTACTTTGCACCAAGGCTCGTTAGCCTCTCTCCGGACAATATTTGCCTGCTTTTACCCTTTCCTGTCAACGGTTAGAGGGTAATTCCCTTCGACCCCATATCCCTTCAACTTTTGTCTCCTATTATAGAAGCGACTTTATCTAAGCCCGTTTTCCTCTTTCATCGGTTATTTAAAAACAGACCCGCTTCCATACCTTTCTAAATCTTCTCGAAACCATTTGTCACTTTTCTGTCCAATGAATCTACACTTTTGTATAAAGGACTCACACTTTTGGCCCTATTAAAATAACAGGTTTTTGGGGGGAATCCTTTGGCTATAAGGACTTATGAGTGGGAGAAAGTTTGGAACCCGAATTGCTTATTCAGGATCAATAGATACCCCCGAATCCCGATAAGACCAACCCCCATGAGGGGACCGAAAAGGCCGGATTTCTTCAAGTCGAAGAGGGGGGTAGGCTGCCTTAGGATAACCCTTTGGCATGCTTGGTTGATCCATTCTAACGCGTTGGAGGATCATGGATAGCGCCGTCACCGAGGAAATTGTGCAGGGCGGTTCTCGACTCCGCCCGAAAGGAGGGTGCCATGGCTTCTCTGAGAAGATTGATTCCTATGCATGCCTTGCGGTCAACAACGGGAGGAAGTATTCTCGTATTGGTGGCTGCCGTTCTGCTGTTCGTCTATCCAGCTCTCGCCAAGAAACCCGTCGATCCTCCCTTTACCGCAAGGGATCCGGGAATCCCCCCGGACTCGGCGCCCGCGGGCGGATCGATTATCGGTCTGACGCGTGCGGAATTCGCTTTTTTCGACATCGGTCGGGATGACTTCATTGAAGTGGAATCGGTCGAGAGCGGACTGGGGCCGAGGTTCAACCTGGGCAGTTGCGGGGGATGCCATTCCCAGCCGGCGACCGGTGGGACGAGCCCCTTTCGGAATCCGCAGTTTTTCGTCGCCACAGCAGGGGGCGCCCAAGACAGCGTTCCGTTTTTCATAACGCTCGATGGGCCGGTGCGCGAAGCGCGGTTCAAGTTCAACCCCGACGGCACGCGCGACGGCGCTGTGCATAATCTGTTCACGATCACCGGTAGATCGGGCGTATCTGGCTGCAACATCGTCCAGCCGGACTTCGACGCCGCTGCAAAGAAGAACAACCTGATCTTTCGCATCCCAACGCCCGTTTTCGGTGCAGGGTTGATCGAGAACATTCCCGACGATGTGATTATCAAAAACAAGAACTCCCATCTCTTTCGGAAACGGTCGTTAGGAATCGACGGCCACGAGAACCGGAGCGGCAATGACCGTTCGATCACCCGGTTTGGGTGGAAGGCCCAAAACAAATCCCTCCTCATGTTTTCCGGAGAAGCCTACAACGTCGAGATGGGCGTGACCAACGAGTTGTTCCCCCAGGAGCGCGATGAAACCCCCGGTTGCGTGTTGAATCCGCTTCCTGAAGACACCACCAATTTCACCCTGGATGCAGTTGGCACGGCCGTGCCCAGCGGCATCGAGAAGTTTGCGTTCTTCATGCGCATGCTGGCGCCGCCGATGCCTGCCCCCGACAACCCGTCCCGCTTGAATGGCCGGCAGCTCTTCGACCAAATCGGTTGCTCATTGTGCCATACGCCTACCTTAACCACGGGCAACACGGCCATCGCCGCGCTGAGCAACCAGGAGGTAAAGCTCTTCTCCGATTTGCTCTTGCATCGAATGGGGGGGTTGGCCGACGACATCGTGCAGGGGAACGCCGGACCCGATGAATTCCGCACCGCGCCCTTGTGGGGAATCGGCCAGCGCATTTTCTTCCTCCACGACGGGCGAACCGATGACCTCCTCGAGGCGATCCGGCAGCACGACAGCTCCCGAAGTGAAGACAGAGAAGGAATCAAGAACTTCGATTTCGATGAGATCTGGCAACACAACAGCCGCCGCAGCGAAGCCAGAGCGGTAGTCAAAAACTTCAATGCCCTTACGGAAACGGAGAAGCAGGACATCCTCAATTTCCTGCGTTCCCTGTAACCGGAGCTCCCTTCAACCGTACCCGTGGAACAGGCCCAAAAGCCTGTTCCACAAACACCCCGCCCTCCGTTTGAGCCTGCGCCCGGCGAAACGATTTCCAATTTCCCCGCAGAAGAAGCCCTCCCATATGAGATCAGTTACCCATTGTTCAAGGGGGCATAAATTTCTATGAAGTATTGGTTGAAGAAGGCCAATGCATAGGACCTGGTAGAGGAAGAATTCCCAAACTCATACGAACGCATTACTAATGAGGCCAAAATTTTCTAGGCTGGATTTCATCATTTTTAAATCATCCTGGATTCCGGCTTCCGCCGGAATGACGACAAAGAACATGCCTTTCTAATGTTCGTCTCTCCGGCGAACCCCGGACTTGATCCGGGGCGGAGTCCAGTTCGAGGCTTTCAAAAGGAAAGGTCCTCCAACCAATGATGTTCAGACTATTATGGACTCATTAGTAACTGCTTTGAATCAAAAACGTTTCCCTCTCCCCTCGGAGACTGTGTCGTAATTCGTCATGCCCGCGAAGGCGGGCATCCAGGATGATGGAATTATTCAATAAAACTGCAACTGGATTCCGGCTTCCGCCGGAATGACGACTCTTTTTCCCAATTACGACACAGTCTCTCGCGGGAGAGGGTGGGGGGATTATGGTAGCATAGGCTTTACCCACCCTCACCCCACCCCTCTCCCATCGAGGGAGAGGGCGCTTAATGTCAAAATACTTCCTGCGTTTGTATTAGACAGCAGGGCCAGGCCTTGATTTTTGCTTTTAGAATCTCCCGGTCCATTTTGTCATGCTATTTTCGGTGACAATCGGGGGCAAGATATTCTGATCAGGAGGGGATGAAGTAGACTGGCAGGGGGATCCGAAGAAAGGGAGAATCTTTGCCAAAGGGGGCAGCCTTCATGAACCCTGGGATCAAAAATTCCAGCGGAGGGGTCCTTTTTTTTCTGGCCGGGATTTTTCTATGGGGGATGACTATGGGACCAGCCAAGGTTCTGGCTGTTGAGGCGATGAATGTCCGCCTGGTCGGGCATAACGACTTGCAGGGGCGGGAGACTCTCCAGGTGGTCTTGAAGGGGAATTACGCCTATGTGGGCCACCATAAAGGCGAGGAGCTTAACCCGCTGACCGGCAAAGTCGAGCCCAACGGGACAAGCGTCATCGATGTCTCGAACCCGGCCCAGCCCAAGTTGATTGTGCATATACCGGGGTATAAGGGAGCCCAGAGCCGGGCCGTGCAGATCGTCGATAAATTCTATGAAGGAAAAGATTTCATCCTGCGGAACCAGGAGTCGAAGGAATTTACCGGGTTTGAAATCTGGGACGTTACAGACCGGGCCCATCCCAAACGGGTCTCCACGATCGGCCCGTTGATGGCCGCACATAAAAGCTGGTGGGATGCCGCAACCGGCTATGCCTATCTCTCCGGCATAACCCCCGGCTGGCGCGGCCAGCACCTCATTATTTACGATTTGAAGAATCCTTATCAACCCAAATTCGTCGCCAACTGGGGCCTTCCCGGACAGCGTCCGGGGGATCCTCAAGCCGGCGGGCATCTCGGCCTCCACCACCCGGTCATCTCCGGCAATCGGGCATACCTCTCCTATCTCCAGGGTGGAGATATGGTGGTGCTGGATATCGCCGATAAAGGTAACCCCAAGGTGATCTCCCATCTGGATTTCTCGCCCCCTTTCTCCGGGATCCACACCACGGTTCCCTTCTCCGGGATGAAGGTTCCCAATTTCACCCCGGGCTTCGGGGACGTGAGGAATTTTTTGGTGGTCGCAGAGGAGGCCATGGATGCGCAGCATCGCTGCCAGGAGGTTAGGAAACAGCTTTACATCGTGGATGCAACGGAGGAGGTCAACCCGCTCCCAATCGCCACTTTTAAAGTTCCGGACGGCGATTTCTGCGAGCGGGGGGGCCGATTCGGCCCGCACCAGTTGGCCGAAACCAAAGACGGAGAGATCATCGGGGGCGCCTTTATCCACATCGCCTATTTCGCCGGGGGCCTGCGGGTGGTCGATATCTCCGACCCCTTCAAACCGCAGGAAGTGGGATACTACATTCCCGCCACGACGGAGAAGACCAAGCCTTGCCTGAAAAAGGTGATTCAGACGAATGACGTGGACCTGGATTATCGCGGACTGATCTACATAACGGACCGTTCCGGCACAGGTCTTCATATCCTGGAGTACATGGGGAGGAAATAACCTTATCATTCCACACAAAGGAGGGAACCACATGCTACGAAACGATCCTTTACGTCGGTTGAGCTTCTTCACGCTCATCTGTATGGTCGTCACCGCAGGGCTTCTGGCGTTGGGCTTGACCTCCGCCGGGGCAGCGTACCCAGAGAGGCCGATCAAGATGATCGTGCCGTGGGCTGCGGGAGGCGATACGGACGCCATCTTCCGGGTCATCGCCAACAGCATGGAAAAGCACCTCGGAAAGCCCGTCGTCATCGTCAACATTACGGGTGCCTCGGGGACGGTGGGAGCCCGTGAGGCCATGAAGGCACCTCCCGACGGCTACACGATCTTCTCGATCCATGACTTCATCCACACGACCTACTACACCGGAGTGGCCGATATGAGCTACAAGGGCTTCGACCCTGTAAGTCTCATGACATCGACCCCTTCGATCCTGGCGGCCAACGGCAAAGCGCCGTGGAACACCCTGAAAGAGCTGCTCGACGACGCCAGGAAGCGGCCCGAGCAGGTCACCGTGGGGGCGACCCTTGGGTCCACCAGCCACTTCTTCCCGGCCATGGTCGCGCTGGCGACGGGTGTCAAGTGGAAGTACGTAAGCTACGAAGGGACGGCACCCCGGATGACCGCACTGCTGGGGGGCCACGTCCTCCTCGGAGAGACGAATCTGACGCAGCTGGACAAGGTCAAAGCGGGCCAGATTAAGATGCTGGCCATTGCCACCCCCACGCGACTTCCGGAGGTCCCGGATGTCCCGACCTTGAAGGAGCTGGGGTTCGACATCCTATACGCCGTGAACCGCGGGATCGTGGCCCCCAAAGGAACACCGGAGACGGCATTGGCCAGGCTGGAGGATGCCTGCGGTAAAGCGGCAAAAGATCCGGCGGTCATCGAATCGATGAAGAAGCAGGGCACGCTGGTTGAGTTCCTGAACCGCAAGGGGTACGCGGATTTCCTCCAGAAGAATGACAAGATGAATGCCGACCTGTCGCAGGCCCTCGGCTACAAACGGAAGTAAACGCGGCCCCATGAGACGTGACGCCGGCATCGGACTCGGCCTGCTGGCCTTCTGCGGTCTCCTCTACTGGCAGGCCGGGCGCACCCCCACCCCTCCGTTCGTCCCCATCGGACCCGCTTTCTACCCCCGGGTCATCCTGATCCTGCTGGCCGGGCTAGCCGTCTGGCTGATTGCAGAGGACATCCTCCAGAAGCGGGTGCCTTCACGGCCGGAAAAGAAGCCAGCGGCGACCTCACCGCCGGATTACGGGCGGGTTCTTCTGGCCTTTTTCGTCTTTCTGGGGTACGTGATCGGCCTCAGCCTTCTCGGCTATCTGGCTGCGACCTTCCTCTTTGTCCTGGGATTGAGCTGGGCGATGGGGCCGCGCGAAATCCGTGGGCTTCCGAAACTGGTCGCCGTAGCCATCGGCACGGTGCTGGCGACCTACCTGGTTTTCGAGAAATACCTGTACGTCTTCCTCCCACGGGGACTGTTGTTCTGAGGGGCGTCTATGGACCAGTTACTGCACACCCTCTTTGCCTTTTTCGAACTCAAGATGTTTCTCTCGCTCTGCACCGGGATTCTCGCGGGGATCGTGGGTGGGGCCATTCCGGGAATCACCATCACCATGACCATCATCCTCACCCTGCCTTTCACCTTCGGCATGCCCCCCCTGCAGGGCCTCGCAACGATGATTGGGGTGTACGTGGGAGGGTCGGCGGGCGGGCTAGTCTCCGCATGCCTCATCGGAATTCCCGGGACACCCTCGGCCATCGCGACGACGTTTGACGGGTTTCCCATGGCCCGAAAGGGAGAGCCGGGTCGGGCCGTATGGCTGGGCATCTGGGCCTCGTGCCTGGGTGGCTTACTGGCCGGGATCCCCCTGATTGTCGGGGCAGTCCAGCTTGCTCTCCTGGCGATGAACTTTGGCCCGTGGGAATACTTTTCTCTCTTCATCCTCACCCTGTCCATCGTCGCCAGCCTCTCGGAGCAATCCCTGGTCAAGGGGTTGATCGCCAGTGCCTTCGGCGTCCTGGTTACCTCCATCGGAACCGACCCCTTGATGGCCATCCCGCGCCTGACCTTCGGATGGGAGTTCCTGCGGACCGGATTTCCTTTCCTGCCCATCCTCATCGGCGTCTTCGGGCTCTCCCAGATCATGAAAGACCTGGAGAAGTCGGGTACCGCCAAGGACGGAAGCGCCCTGATCCGGGGCGCCAGCCTGAAGGTGTCGCATCTCGCCATCATCCGGGAGATTTTCGCCCAGCCCGTAAATCTCATCCGTTCGACGCTGATCGGCCTCTGGATCGGCATCCTACCGGCCGTGGGAGGGAGCGCCGCCAACATCCTGGCGTACGATCAAGCCAAGAAGGCCTCCAAGCATCCGGAGAAGTTCGGCACCGGCATCCCGGACGGGATCATCGCCTCGGAATCCTCCAACAACGCCAACGTGGGCGGATCGCTGATCACCATGATGGCCTTCGGCATCCCCGGCGACGCGGTCACGGCCGTGATGCTCGGGGCCCTGATCATTCATGGGATCCAGCCGGGGCCGCTTTTCGTAACCACAAATGCTCCCATTGCGTACGGGATGTTTGTCGCCTATTTCCTGGCCCACCCGCTCATGGTGATCATCGAGGGGGTGGGTCTCCGCTTTGCCATGCGGGTGGTCAATCTTCCCCTCCACATCCTGTCGCCCGTGGTCCTGGTTTTATGCGTCGTGGGTTCATACGCCCTGAACAACATCATCGAGAACGTCTGGACCTTCTTCATCTTCGGGGTCATTGGGTACCTGATGGTGAAAACGGGTTTTCCGCTGGCGCCGCTCATCCTGGGTGTCATCCTGGGCGACCAGGTCGAGACGAACTACATCCGCGCCGTGATGACCGACGCCGACTGGACGCTCTTCTTCATCAGGCCGTGGTCGGGCGTGATGCTGGCGCTGGCGATGCTGTCTTTCGGCTACTCCCTCTGGCAGCGCCGGCGTGCCGCCAAGCGTGCAGGTGAAGTGGTCGAGGCGGCGGAGGCGGACGTCGAAATGTGACCTCCCCGATCCGGACGAGGCGATACCCCGCTTTCTTCCGGAAAGGATCCTTTGACAGCTTCTTCCAGACGGTGTAGATTTCAAGTAAAATAAATAGACGGCCATGCCTTCCTGGCCCTATCCTTACAGAGGTTCCAAAAATAACCCACAAGGTGAATCGAAATGCCTGAGAACCATCATCGGCCTATACCTATAGAGATCACCGCCGCCGTCGTGCACGAGCGCGGCGGCCCCTTCCACGTCGAGCGCGTTGAGCTGGCCGGGCCGGAGGCCGGCGAGGTGCTGGTCCGCGTTGCGGCGAGTGGGATTTGCCAGACGGACGTACATGGCCGGGATGGGTATTTCCCGATCCAGTACCCTGCCGTATACGGGCACGAGGGCGCAGGAATCGTTGAGCGTACCGGGCCCGGAGTGGAAAAGGTCAAACCCGGAGACTGCGTGATCATGGCGTTCCCTTCCTGCGGTACATGCGTCTACTGCACCAACGGAAAGCCGGCATACTGCCTGGAGGCATTCCGCCTGAAGCAATTCGGGACCCGCGCCGATGGGTCAACCGTGATGACCCTCAACGGGGCGCCGGTGTTCAGCTGCTTCTTCCAGCAGTCATCGTTTGCCACCTTCGCGCTGACGACCGAACGTAACGTGGTCAAGGTCCCGGAAGATGTGCCGCTCGATTTGCTCGCGGCCTTTCCTTGCGGCATCAACACCGGCGCCGGGGCGGTTTTGAATGTCCTGCGGCCGCAGGCCGGCGAGGCCTTCGCCGTCTTCGGCACGGGAACGGTCGGATTGGCCGGATTGATGGCCGCGCGGATCGCCGGCTGCGAACCGATCATTGCGGTAGACCTCCATCCGAATCGCCTGGCCCTCGCGCGTTCGCTCGGCGCTGCGCACACGATCGACGCGACCCGCTCCGACCCGGTCGCCGAGATTCGCAACCTTACGGGGGGACTCGGTGTGCGGGCCTCGCTGGAAGCGGCCGGATCGCCGCAAGCCTTGCGGCAGGCCTTGGACTGCCTGCAACCTCTGGGTACCTGCTGTCTCGTGGGCAGCAGCCGGAAAGGGACCGAGGCGAGGGTCGACATGAATCATCTGCAACACGGCTGCACCGTCCGCGGCTGCATTCAAGGCGATAGCGTCCCCGAGCAATTTATTCCCCAGCTGATCGATCTCTATCGCGCCGGAAAGCTGCCGGTCGAACGCCTGGTCACCTTCTACGACTTCGCCGATATCAACCAGGCTGTTGCCGACAGCGTCACTGGGAAAACGATCAAGCCGGTACTGCGCATGCGGCCGTGGACCGAACAGGGAAAAGCGAGAACCGAAAGATGATGGTCTCGTAAAAAGTCGTCACTCCGGTGGAAACCGGAGTCCAGAGAATTTTTAAGTATCTGAAGTAACTGGATTCTGGCTTCGTTAGAAAATAACTTTCAAATCCCCCCCAACGCCCCTTTACTAAAGGGAAGGTGTGGAAAATTTGGAATATACGCCCCTCACCCTACCCTCTCCCGCCCGGGGAGAGGGTAAACATATTGAAATAATCCAGAAATTCCCTCCCCCTTGATGGGGGAGGGCGAGGGTGAGGGTGAGGGTGATTTAGGGGATTATTTCACAGCTTCAGGGGGGCGAGGGGGGATTTTCATTGTTTGCGGGTGTCGACCCGTCATGGAAAATTTCGCCGGAATGACGGAAATGCGTCTTTTCAGACTTTTTACGAGATCATCAAAGATTATTCGCCAATTTTCTGCTCAGCCGAACCGTACAATGCTTGGACAAGGAGGGATCCATGGGAGAGGAACGGATCAAAAGGATTGACCGGGTGGGGAATACCGAAGAGATTGCCTATACCCGCACGGTCCGGGACTTCAAGTCGCAGCGCTGGATTGCGAATCGCTTCTACCGGCTCATGGGCCGCAGCGCCTTCTTCTGGGAGAACCCGGAAGAGGGTCTGGGCGTGGGGACTTTTCGCGGCGCTAATTTTTTTGACCTCAAGGACACGGCGGGACGGATCAAGAGCCTGGAGGAGTATCCCAAGGAGAACATACGGAGCGGCCGGCGCCTGGAGGGCCTGGCCCGGAGAGAAGAGGAGGCCGGGCACGTGCAGACAGCCTGCGACTATAATTTCCGGGCCTGTCTTTTTTACGTGGCCGCCGCCTGGGGCATCTTTGATTCGGACGATAAGGAGTTCCTCTGGCTTAATGACAAGATCCATTCCACTTTCGACCGGGTGATCCAATATAATTCCTACCCGATGGAGAGGGTGGAAATCCCCTTCGAGGGGAAATCGATTCCCGGAATCCTCTCTCTCACCCCCAGCCGGAAAAAAGCCCCCACGGTCATTTGCGTTCCGGGGATGGATCTTCACAAAGAGAACGTGCACAACTATCTCCGCAACCCGTACGTCCTCCGGTCCATGAACTGCCTGGCCCTCGACGGCCCGGGGCAGGGGGAGAGCCTGGCCCGGAAGATCTGGGTGGACGAGGAGAATTATGGACGGGCGGGGAAGGCGGCCATCGATTATCTGGTGAAGCGGCCCGAGGTGGACCCGGAAAAGATCGGCGTGCAGGGGGTCAGCATGGGCACATACTGGGGGCCGCTCATCGCCCTGCACGACCCGAGGGTGAAGGCGATCGCCACGCACATGAGCAATGAATACGGCAAGGATCATATCTTCAACGAGACCTCCCCCAATTTCCGGCTGCGGTTCATGTGGATGGCCGGCAACCTGGATGATGAAGCCTTCGACCGGATGGCCGCGAAGATGACGCTGGAAGGACGAGAGTCCGGAATCAAATGCCCCCACATCATCTTCCACGGGGAATTCGATCACCTCACCAGCACGGAAGAAGTCTACCGCTACTTCAACCGCATCGCGTCGGAGGTCAAAGAACTCCGGATCTACGAAAACCAGTATCACGGAGTATCGCGTTTCATCGATGAGATCAGTGGTATGGCGGCCGATTGGCTGAAAGACCGGCTGACCGGGGTGCCGGCGAAGGAAAAACGACGGGTTGTTCTGGTGGACTGGAACAAGCGGGAGCATCCGGTCGATGAGAAGAAGCTCGCCCAGGGGTTTTCCTATTTGATGGCGGAGGAGCCTTACCCGGGTTAGCTTGAAGGACCGCGATTTCATCGTCAAAGAAATATTAGGCGGTCCATAATAATATAGACACTGAAGACTAAATCCCTCCTTCCCTCCCTTTACAAAAGGGAGGAATTTCCCCTCTTTGGAAAAGAGGGGTCAGGGGAGATTTTGAAAGAATAGCCTGGTCAATTATGGACTCCTTAGTAAGTCATGGCAGGAAGAGATACCGACAGATAAATGTATCCATCGAGATGAAAACCCATTTTCATATTGGGGTAAGGAGGTGTTACATTTACAGAGGTGCACAGTCTCTGCTGTCGCAGGTGGGGTTGCAGACGAGCCGCCGCCTGATCCTTGGTCTCGCGCTGGCCGCCCTGCTACTTGCCCCGATTCGGGAGGTGTCTGCCGTGGAACTGAATGTGCTGGCCGCCGGAGCCGTCGAGGCCGTGGTACGGGACATGGTGGGGAGCTTTGAGAAGGAGAGCGGCCATACGGTCAAGCTCGCCTACGCCCCGGTGGGCGCGCTTCGCGACAAGATCTACGCCGGGGAGCCGGCGGATCTCACCATCGTCACGCCGGTCATCATCGAGCAGCTTCAAGCGCGGGGCCTGGTGCGCCCCGCCACCCGGACCGACCTGGGACGAGTGGGGGGCGGCATCGCCGTCCGCAAGGGGACCCCCCGCCCGGCGGTCGGGACGCCGGAGGAGCTGAAACGGGCGCTCCTGGCCGCGAAGGAGATCTACCACGCCGACCCGAAGATCGCAACCGCCGGCGCCTACTTCCTCAAGGTGGCGGACCGGCTGGGCATCGGGGAGGAGGTGCGCAAGAAGGGCCGGACGGCCGGCGGCGGCAAGGTTTCGATGGAGCTGATGGCGAAATCGACCGTCGAGGCGATCGGCCTGACCCAGATCAGCGAGATCCTCTCGGTGCCGCAGGTCGAACTGGTCGGCCCGTATCCCGGGGACTTGCAGCTCATGACCACGTACACCGGGATCCTGCTCGAACGCACGCCGCAGCCGGCCGCGGCGGAGGCGTTCCTGCGGTTTTTGACTAGCCCGCCCGTGCAGGCGCGATTCAAGCAACAGGGTTACGAGGTGCCGGTTCGATAAGGATATGAGAAACAATACCCCCTTACCCCTTTAGACCCCTTGGAGGATATCATGCAGAAGGAGCATCTTGAAAAGCGATTTGGGGTTTTGGCCGTGGAAAAGGGATTTGTCACGCCCGATCAAGTCGTTGAAGCCTTAAGAATTCAGGTGATGGAAGATATGGAAAAAGGGAAGCACAGAGCCATTGGCGTAATCCTGTTGGAGCAGGGGCTGATCACGACCTCGCAGCTTATCGATGTGCTGGAAGCCATGGGAAAAAATCCCAAGGAACTGCCGTAAAAATTTGAGATGCCTTCATTATTAACTCAATAGGTGCATATGAATTTTCACAAAAATTACTTGCGCCCTTGCAGGCAAAGGGGAAAACCGACTTTGGCGATGGTCATGGGACCTCACCCCCGGTGCCCTTTCTCCCCCACCCTAACCCTTTCCCTCGGAGGGGGGAGCTGTGAAAAAATCCCCCTCACCCCGCCCTCTCCCCCGATTTCGGGGGAGAGGGGAAGGGTGAGGGGGCGATTTGAAAGGACTTTTTGAGAAA
>Ga0214473_10007347_pt1 | contig 13082 bp, 10 predicted proteins | sample RVTome_7_FD_203509 | JGI IMG/M metagenome (GOLD analysis project Ga0214473, IMG submission 203509) | Soil microbial communities from uranium-contaminated site in the Upper Colorado River Basin, Wyoming, United States - RVT98D197 | ecosystem: Environmental > Terrestrial > Soil > Contaminated >...
GCAGGCCACGCAGTAGTTTTCTTTGGCCAGCGATTTCATGGAGAGCATCCCTTTCAAGGAAAGATAGCCTAAGGATTTGACTCCTAAATATTTTCTAATTTGCTCCACCGATTTGCGGGAGGCGATCAGCTCTTTTTTGGTAGGCATGTCGATGCCATAAAAACAGGGAGAAACAATCGGTGGCGAAGCGACTCGGAAGTGAATTTCCTTGGCGCCGGCTCTTTTGACCATCTGCACTAATTTCCGGGAGGTAGTCCCCCGCACAATAGAGTCATCTACTATCACTACTTTCTTATTCTTCAAAGCGCCGGTGACCGGATTATACTTTATTTTGGCGTCCAAGTCCCTGATCTTCTGCTCCGGAGAAATGAAGGTGCGGCCGATGTAGTGATTTCTGATTAGACCAATTTCCTGTCTGATGCCGGATTGCTCGGAATAGCCTAAAGTATGAGTGTTGCTGGAGTCAGGAACTGAGATAACGATGTCGGCCTCAGCTGGTTGTTCCAGTGCTAACTCTCTTCCTAATCTTCTTCTGACCTTGTCCACATTCTCCCCAAAAATTTTGGAATCAGGCCGGGCAAAATAGATGAATTCGAAGACGCAGAAGGCATGCTTAGCTTGCCGAAACGGATTAAACGATTTAGTCCCCTTTTCTGAGATGACAAAAACTTCGCCGGGCTGGATGTCTCGGATATACTTAGCCCCAATTAAATCAAAAGCACAGGTCTCAGAGGCTAAGACCCAGGCTTTACCCAGTTTGCCTAAAGCCAGAGGCCTCCAGCCCCGGGGATCGCGGGCAGCAATTATTTTTTCTTTGTTGATGAGCAGAATCGAGTAAGCCCCTTCCACTTTTTTCAGGGCGTCAATCACTCTTGCTTCCAGGGTCTGCTTACCAGAGGCGGCAATTAAATGGAGGATGGCTTCACTGTCCGAAGTGGATTGAAAGATGGAGCCTTTTTTCTCCATGTTAGTGCGGAGGCTGTAGGCGTTGGTGAGATTGCCATTGTGGGAGATGGCCAAAGGCCCGTCTTTATAGTTTATCAGAATGGGCTGGACATTGGCCATATTGAAGGAAGAGCCGGTTGTAGAATAACGGTTGTGGCCGATAGCCCGATCACCCTTTAGGGCAGTTAAGACCTGCTTGTCAGAATAGACGTCGTTGACCAAACCTAAGCCCTTACGGCTGTATATCTGGTTTCCATCAGAGGAGATAATTCCGGAGCCCTCCTGTCCCCGGTGCTGCAAGGCATACAACCCCAGATAGGTCAATTCCGAGGCTTTTTTAGCGCCGAAGATGCCAAAGATTCCGCAGGCTTCTTTCAAATTACTCATATCACTAAAGGAAGGGATATACTATCATACGGTTTCGGCTGTGTCAATCTCAAATGCCGGAAGAGTGTGAAGATGATTGCATAGGAGTTCATAAAAATTAACTGCTAAGAACATTAGTTGATACGAAGTGTGAGTGTGCAAATCTAATACAAAGATAACATTTTGAGTGACAAGATGTTACATCTCAAGAAGAATGATCTGCTTGAAGTGGCTTAATAATGTCTGAAGGCATATATATTGCTCAGAATAAAGTGGGGCAATATGTCCCAAGGTTTGGGTAGATGACAGAAAAGGCTTATCAGCAGTTTGATTTGTTGCGGCGGTTAATCCTGAAGACTAATCAGGGGTCAGGTCTTCAAGAATTACTTCAGGAAGCGCTGGACGGGGCTTGTCAGACATTGGAGTTACAAGCGGGTTACATTTCAGTCTGGAAAGAGGAGAAAAGTTTATTACAGGTTTGGTTTGGGTCAACGGAACAGAGGAGCATTTTAGAGCAGATAGAAAACAATCTCTTAGAGCAGCTCTGGAAAGGTTATAAGGTGCAGAGCCTCTACCTCAATCTGGAACTGGAGGGGCCGAAATCTCTCTTCTCTTATCCGGTGAAAAAGGGGAATGAAATTGTCGGCGCCATCTCTGGAATGTCTGAGGGAACAAGGAACTTAAGCCTGGAAGAGGAATTTGTGGAGGCTATCGGGAATCAATTGGGGATAGCGGTGGCAAAATTGGAGGGATTCCCGGTCGGAAAAGTTGTTACAGAGGCGGAAGTCGAAAAGACGGTGAAATCAGTTAGGTTGAATGCTATTTTAGAGACGGCGGCGGCGTTGAATCATGAAATCAATAACCCGCTGACCGCAGTCTTAGGCAACGCCCAACTGCTTTTGCTGCAGGGGCAGAAATTGAGTCCGGAGGTTGTCGAAAAGTTGAAGGCGATTGAGGAGAGCGCGCTGAGAATAAGAGAGGTAACTCTGCGGCTGATGCAGATTATTGAGCCGGTGACGGTGGAGTATGCCAGCGGAATGAGGATGATTGACATACAGAAGTCGAAGACAAAAGAGGAGGATAAAGAGAAAAAATAGTCTGCTCTTTAGAATAGAGCAGAGAGTGCAGATGATACTTTTTCCAGAAGCTCTATATCTTTCCCATTAAAAGCAGCCAATTCACCAGAATCAATATCAATCTCCCCTACTATCTTACTATCCTTCCAGATCGGCACCACCATCTCGGATTTAGTCTCCAGGCTGCAGGCCAAATAGCGGGGGTCGGCATTGACGTCATCCACTACAATAGTCTGACCTTCTCGTACGGCGGCGCCGCAGATACCGGAGTCGAATTTGATTCTGGTATGCGGGCTGGGTTTGCCTACGAAAGGGCCAAGCATCAGTTCATCGCCATGCACTAAATAGAAACCAATCCAGGTGTACTTGGAAATATTTTTCTTTAACAGACGACAGGTCTCAAGTAGAATCTCGTCACGGGAATGACCGGAGCTAACTAATTTCTCGACCTGTTGAATCAGGTGGTTGTCGGTCATGGCAGATTTCACAACTCAACCGTTTTAGTCCTGTGAGCATGGCATTCCACGTTTACAGCCACTGGCAGACTGGCGATGTGGCAGGGATAAGTCTCAATGAAAACGTCTAAGCAAGTTGTCCTGCCGCCTAAACCCATCGGTCCCACGCCGGATTTATTAACCAGCTCTAAAATTTCTTTTTCCAGATTGGCATAAAATGGATTGGGGTGCCTTTCCCCTATTTCGCGGAACAGAGATTTCTTGGCCAGAATGGCGCACTTTTCAAAATCACCTCCGAGGCCGATTCCCAGAAAAATTGGAGGACAGGGATTGCCGCCGGAGTTAATCACCGTGTCCACCACGAATTTCTTTACTCCTTCCACTCCAGCAGAGGGTGGGAGTGATTTGAAAGTGGACATATTCTCGCAGCCGCCTCCTTTGGCCATCACGGATATTTTGAATTTGTCTCCCGGCACGATTTCGGTATGAATCATGGCCGGAGTGTTGTTGCCGGTATTGACTCGATTTTCCAGCGGGTCGCCGACAATCGACTTACGCAAGTAGCCCTCCTGATAGCCGGCGGCTATGCCCTGGTTAATTGCCTCATGTAAACCCTCACTGTTGAATCTAATCTTTTCCCCTATTTCTACAAAGACCACCGAGGTACCGGTATCCTGGCAGTAAGGCATTTTCTTATCCCGGGCTAATTCGAAGTTTTTAATTAACTGCTCCAAAATGTCTCGGCCGGTCTCAGATTCCTCTTTAGGCAAAGCTTCCCGGATGGCCTGCAACATCAAAGGATTAAGCTGGGAGTTAATTTCCACCACCGTTTTTCTGATGGTCTCTCTGATTTGATCTAACTCAATTATGCGGTAGCCATTTTCCATGTTTCACCGGTCCTTGATTTCATCTAAGAGTGAAAAAATCTCTTGCTTGACTTCTTCTTTCAAAGCGGCCAGATATTTTTCTTTTCCGTCCGGCTCGGATAATAATCTCTGTTTAAGCTGGGGGGCATTTTTTGGCTCTTCTATCCAGAGGGCCAAAATTTTGAAGTTTTCGTCAGAAAAGACTACAGTGGGGATTCTCATTTTCCCGTCCGCGGTGAATTTTTGCATCAAATCCAGGTTGTCGTCCCTGGTCAGAACTCTCAGCTTGGCATGGGGCAAGGCTTCCACCATCCGGGCAATCACCGGCAGGTTGCGCACTGAATCGCCGCACCAGTCTTCCGACAGAGCCAGGATGTTAAAGCGCTTCGAAATCGAGGCAAGTTTCTTATTTTCGGCCTCGGTCAGACGAAACTCCTGGTAGTTTTTGAGCCAGTCATCCTTTCTGGCCTTTATGACTTTCAAATACTCGGCAAAATCGTAACCCGAATCGAATCTCTTTTCATCTAACATATATCATCTCCATTCTTCGACTATATTTCTCAAGCGGGCTAAATTTATCTCCGGGACTTCGGGAGGGATAGAGCAGCCCGGGCCTAAAATCCAGCGCTTCCCCTGCATCAGTTCTCGAGTTTGATGGGCCTGATCAGTAACTTTGGCAGGGGCAGGGTCCAGAAGCTCCTGGGTATGATTGATTCCTCCTATGACGACTCTGTTCATCAAGTCATAGCCTTTATCCAAGCTCAGATTAGTGGGGTCGGTGGCATCCCAGTTGATAACCTGAGCGGGATAGTCAACGAACAGGTCCAAGAAGTTGTTAGGCTCACAGACGTGCAGAATGTTGAACTTTGCTTCCCTGATTTTTTCCAAGATTCTCAAATCATAAGGCTTCCCGAATGTCAGGTACTCTTCCTTAGTAATATAATTGGCGGAAGCCCACTGAGTAGTGGCAAAAAAGATTCCGGAGGCGCCGGCATTCAGAATCTCCTCCACGAATTTCTCAAAGGTCTGAGTAATGGCTTCCAGGGCCTGATGAATAATCTGCGGAGCTTCCCGCAACTGTTTTATCAGCGCATCTTCACTTTCCACTAAATCGCCGGCAATGGAGAGAGGTGAGAAAACTGTTTCCACAAAATGAAGCTCTCCCTTCAAAGCCTGGCCGATGAGGCGGAGTGCCTGTAATTGTTCCTGAAAAGCAGGGGCAGAGAGCTTGACTGGCTCGATGCGTCTCCAGTCCTCAAGTTTCTTTACCGGGTAATCTGTGATTTTGGTCTTAACATATTCATTGGTAGAAAACTGAATTTGGGCGCCCCAGGGCTGGACATGATAACTGGCCCGAGGGTTCACTTTCATGAAGTCCCAGTCGAATTTATCCTGAAAATAGAGCATGGCTTCAGCCAGACTTTGAGCATCATGCTCCCGGTGATAAAAATGACGCCAGAAGGAGACCGGGATGCGGTCAGTAGGCTCGCCCGCTAACAAATTCTGGATTCTCTCTTTATGGGACAGGGAGCGCCGAGTTTTCACTGCTGCAGGATTTACTTTCAAAGCACTTCTTCTACGATTTCCAAGACTTCCTGATAGCGGCCATAAGAAGGCATCAGATAGACGCCATCCACCATCCCTTTAGCTTCATGGAAGAGCTCCTTGGCCATCTTAATCCCCTCCTGAGCTCCTTTTTCGCCGGCCAGGCGCATCCGTTCTCTTAAGTTTTCAGGAATAGAAATGCCGGGGACTTCGTTGTGCAGAAATTCGGCATGCTTATAGCTGTGCAAGGGCAAGATTCCTAAGACAATTGGAATCTCAACTTTACCGACTAACTTCAAAAAACGCTCCAGAATCTTGACGTCGTATAAAATCTGAGTGAAAGTATATTGAGCGCCGGCTTCGATTTTTTGATGGAAGCGGTCGATTTCCCGGGAGAGATTTTCTTCCCCGGGGTTGACTCCTACTCCGATGAAGAATGAAGTTGGGCTTCCTATTGAATTGCCGGCAACGTCTGTGCCTTGATTGAGTTTGGATATAATCCTGGTCAATCCGATGGAATCTACGTCATAAACGGCAGTGGCATGAGCGTAGTCTCCCAGGCTGGGAGGGTCGCCGGTAATGCAGAGGATATTTCTTATACCCAGGGCATGGGCTCCCACCAAGTCGGATTGGATGCCCATCAGATTTCGATCTCTGGGGGTAAAATGCAAGACCGTCTCCAGACCAACTTTATCTTTAATCAAGTAGGCTAAGGCCAGACAGCTCATCCGGACCCGGGCCATGGGGGAGTCGCCGATGTTGCAGGCGTCCGCCCCAGCCTTCATTATGGCTTTGGCACCTTCTAAGATTTTCTCAGGATTGACTCCTTTGGGAGGATCCAGTTCCACGGAAACCACAAAGTTTTTCTCTTGAAGCTTGCGGGCAAATTCAGAGAGCTCGAGTTGAGCTACTCGGGGAACTTCCACTCGTTCGGTCTTGGGAATTGAAACAGTCACGCTCTCAGAAGTTGACTTACCAGAAGGAAGTGCCTTACGGGCCTGCAAAACCTCAGACATGGCCCGAATGTGTTCCGGGGTAGTCCCGCAGCAGCCGCCGACGAGGCTGATTCCTGAGTCGGCAAATTTCTGAGCATAGCCGGCAAAATAGTCCGGAGTGGATAGATAAATAAAACGGCCGTCAACCAGACGAGGCAGACCGGCGTTGGGCTGAGCGGAAACTTTCAATTTAGTTCTGGCTAGGATTCTCTGAATCACTTCAAAAATACCCAGAGGGCCGACGCTGCAGTTGGCGCCAATTACGTCCACGCCTAAAGACTCCAAAATGTCCACCACTTCTTCCGGAGAATTTCCCATCACGGTCTTCCCCTCTTCAGTGAAAGTCATCTGAGCTACGATGGGAAGCTGACAAATCTGTTTCACTGCCAGAATAGCCTGCTTCATCTCCTCTGAGTTGACCATAGTTTCAATCATGAACAGGTCAACTCCGCCTTCCAAAAGTCCCTCGGCTTGCTGACGGAAATAGCTTAAGGCCTCTGAGCTGCTGATTTTGCCAATCGGTTGAAGAGGCTTGCCTAAAGGCCCAATGGAGCCGGCTACGAAGACCGGTTTGCCGGTTATTTCTCGTGCCTCTCGGGCAATCTTGGCTCCCCTGAAATTGATATCCCTGACTTTATCTTCCAGGCCATGAATAGCCAGTTTAACCGGATTGGCGCCGAAGGTGTTAGTCTCGATAATCTCCGCGCCGGCTTGAATGTAATCCTGATGGATTTGCTGTACCAATTTAGGATTGGAAAGGTTAACCTCATCGAAACAATGCTGGTAGGGTACGCCGCGAGAGAAAAGCAAGGTTCCCATGGCGCCGTCGCAAAGAAGGATTCCCTGCTGGAGTCTTTCCCGGAAATGGTCTGGCATTACACTAATATACAGAAAAAGCGCTAAAATTCAACTTGGGGAGGATTAGCTTCCAGAGGCGGTGTTGCCTAACTTGTAAAATGGAAAGAAGAAAAAGGAGTCGAAATTGATCGGCTAACTCAGACCTAGCTCTTGTTTGACTTCTCTTACGGCTTCGACCATAACCTTCAATTTGGCCTTAGCCTCTTCCCAGGTTCTGGTCTTTAGGCCGCAGTCCGGGTCTATGTAAACCTCTTGTGGTGCAAAGACTTGTAAGGCCATTTTAATGTTTTGCTTGACCTCTTCCTTGGTCTCAATACGGTGAGAATGGACATCGACTACGCCAACAGCAATCTCTTTGGTGAACTTGGGAGTCTTAAAAATATCGAGGTGCAGGAATTTGTTGTTGGCAAATTCTAAATCGAGCTGGTCAACTGGAAGTTCCAGAATCTTAGGATAAATCACTGTGAAATCGCCGTAGCAGATATGGCTGATAGTTTTGGCTTTCACACCGGCGGTCACAATTTTCATGGCTCGAATGGCCAAATCTAATTCTTCTGGTCTGGTGGAAATGGCCGGCTCATCAATCTGAATATACTTGGCGCCGGCCTTTTCCAAATCCATAACCTCATCGTGAATTATTTCAGCCAAGGCCAGGGTCAGAGCCTCCCGGTCAGGATAATACTCGTTGAAAGACCAGTCACACATGGTATAGGGACCGGTGAGCATTCCCTTGACCGGCTTTTTAGTCAGGCTCTGGGCATATTTGAAATATTCGACCGTGGTGGGTTTAAGTCTTTTCAGTTTTCCGACCACAATCGGCTTGCGGTAGTAACGATTTCCATAAGAGCGGACCGGTGAACTAATCTTGAATCCATCCCAGTTCTCGGCAAAGTAGGTGGTCATGTCCCCCCGCTCCATTTCGCCGTGGACTAAGATGTCGAGCCCCAACTCTTCCTGAAGCTGAATCGTTTCCCGGGTAGCCTGCATTTCCAGCTCTTTGAGTTTCTCCCGAGAGATTTCCCCTTTGGAAAACTGGTTGCGGGCTCTGACCAGATAATCCGGCTTGGGGAAGCTGCCTACAGTTGTAGTTAGGAGCATCTATTCACCTTAATTAATTTTACGGGCAATCTGGGAGAGGAGTTGTAGCTTCTTTAGAGCGCTTTCATGCGGCAGAAATTCCAGGCCGCAGCAAGGGCTGAGATTCATCCGGTTAACTGGTATCTTCTTGGAGATTCTGTCAACTATTTTCAGAATGTCCTCTTCCCTTTCCAGCTTGGTGTTCCTGGCGTCAAAGCATCCGAGAATTAGCTCTTTGGAATTCCAGTCATTGGATAGAACTGCTTCAAGAATCTCCTTATGGCTGACAAGGTCTATTCCAACAGCATCAATCTCACTTTGCAGCACTAGGGGAAGAAACTGTTCAACTCTGCCGAAATAAAAGAAGAGGGTTCTTTTAACCTCCACCCCCTCAAAGACAGTTCTGACCGCACGCAGGGCTAAATCAGCCTGGTCAGGATGATAACACAGAGAAGGTTCGTCCAATTGAATGTATAAGCAGCCCGCTTTTTCCAGACCGAGCACTTCCTGATGCAGTATCTCAGCCAGGTCCAAAACGAGTTTTTCGAGATTGCCATAGTGCTCGTCCAGCGAAAGCCGGGCAAAAGTAAAAGGTCCGGGCAGGGCTACTTTAACCGGCTTGGAAGAGTTGGCCTGGGCGAATTTGAATTGCTCCACCGTGGAATAATTCTTGAAAGAGAGCTTAGATTTCACCACCGGTCGCCGGTAATAGGCGTTATTGTTAAAAAAGCGAATCAGGCCGCCGATTTCAAATCCGTTAATATTTTTTGCCAGGGGAGTAACCAAATCATCCCAGCGAATCTGGCCGTCAGTCACCATATCAATGCCAGCCTCAATCTGCTCTTTTAACACTCTTTTAATAGTCTCTTGATAGACCTGCTCCACTTGCTCGGAAGTAAGTTTCTTCTGGTCCCAGGCGTTCAGGGAGTTCCTCAAATTGGGAACCGATTTGTCCGAGCTGATCTTGGGGTAATTGCCTACTACGGTTGTCTTCAAATTCGCTCCTGTCAGGTAAACCCACAACATATTTTTGAGGCTCGTTTTGTCAAGCAAAATCGTGGTCGGGCTTGCTTCAATCGGCTGAGAAAATTATCTTCGGACATGACTTTTTGGCAGGAGGCGCAGGATCTATGAAATCGGCAGCTGATGTGGTGGTCATCGGGGCAGGAATAATCGGGGCCAGCGTAGCTTATAATTTAGCCAAAAAGGGGGTAAAAAACGTGGTATTAGTAGAAAGAGAGCCTTTTTTTGCAGCCTGCTCAACCGGCAAGGCGGCCGGAGGAATCCGGGCTCAATTCTCCGCCGAAATAAACGTGAAAATCTCCATGCTCTCGGAAGAAATCTTCGAGCGCTTTCAAGATGAAATGAAGTGCGATGCAGCCTATGACCAGGTGGGGTATCTGTTTTTGTTAACCACCGAAGAGGAAAAGGCTCGCTTTTTGAAAAATGTGGAAATGCAGAAAAGATTGGGATTGCCGGTGGAGGTGTGGTCGCCTGATGAAGTAAAACAGTTTATACCTCAGATAAAGACAGATGATTTAATTGGAGCAACCTTCTGCAAGAAAGATGGATTGGGAGACCCGTATGAATTCACGCAAGGATATTTGAATCGAGCCAGAGATGAAGGGGTGGAGATGAATTATGATACCGAGGTGACTGGACTACAGTTAAACACCGGCAAGATCAAAGGGGTGGCCACCAATCAGGGGACCATCCAAACTGGGGTAGTGGTCAACTGCGCCGGAGCTTTTGCAGCGCAGATTGGGAAGATGGCCGGAGTTGAAATTCCGGTAGCACCCATAAAACGACAAGTTGCCACTACTGCTCCTTTGAAATTCATCCGCCCTGATTGGCCGATGCTTGTGGATATTCACTCCGGTTTATACACTCATAAAGAGTCAGGGGGTCTGCTCTTGGGCTGGGCGGATAAAGACACACCGCCAGGGTTTGATCTGTCAGTTGACCCCAATTATACGGATAAAATTATCGAGCTGGCGCTGAACCGGATACCGGTCTTAGAAGAGGCGGAGATTTCCAGCAGCTGGGCCGGGTTGTATGAGAGCACGCCGGACCATCTGGCTATCTTGGGTAAAGTTCCGGAAGTGGAGGGATTTATTTTGGCAAATGGATTTTCCGGGCATGGGTTCATGCATGCGCCGGCTGTGGGGATTCTTTTGGCGGAGCTGATTGTGGAGGGAAAGAGTTCGCTGGATATTTCTCCCTTAAGTATTGAGAGATTTAAGAAGGGGAAGTTGGAGCCGGAGAGGAATGTGATATGATTAAAGAGTTTAGTGGGGCTTGTTTACCATAGAAAAATACGAAGCCATCGGGGAGCAAATAGTGAATTATTCAAAAGAAGATGTAGAAAAGCTGGTTAAAAAGATGCTGAGCTACAGAGAAAAGCCATCTGAAGTGGTGCTAGATTTGATTGCATACGAGAATAAACATTTGAATAAAATGTCAACTGAGTTCGGCAGATATATCACTTATTTTGAACACGCATTTGATTTGTTAGTTAATCTAGTAACAGCAATTAACTATATCGAAAAATCGAGCTGGCCAAACCACCGAGGATTACAGTTACTGATACTAAAGAACAACTTAAACCCGTTGTATTCTGGTTTTGGAAGGTTGGTTAGGGGGTTTTATGATGATGCGAATATTTTGCTGAGAGCACCTTATGAAGCATTAGTAAAAATCATTTATATTTCCTATTATCCTCAGGACTTTAGCGGAGTTTTTAACTGGAAAAGACCAAAAGGAATGAAGGCTTTTAATTTAACTAATTTTCTTAGGGATGATTTGAAGGTAGATTGGGATTTTATATATCCCTTGTTTTCATCATTTTCTCACGGAAATATTTATACGACATTAACTGATGTGGTCGAATTGGATCGCAAGAAAGAATCTGAGAAATTTATATCTTTCAAATTAGAGTACAGCGAAGATGATGCGTCTATTCCAATGAATATGACAGTGTTCCTGCAATGGAGTTTTATAAGATTCTGTTTAGAGGTTTTGATAAATACCAACAATGAGAATATAGATAGAAAACTGTATCAGAGTGCACTATCCACAGAAGTTGCATTCGGAGCCATGATTGGCATTCATCCGAAAGGCTGGGCAAGAACTCATGGTGATGTAATTAGAATCTTTGAGGAGATTCGAAAGATGGAAAACGTTGACAATCCCTTTAAGCCTGATGCAAGCGACTAGCAACATTTACCCGGTTCTCGCATTGGTTGCTTTTTCTACTACTTCTGTCAGCTGCTCCAACCTAAAAGGCTTCGCCAGCAGATAATCCACCCCGGCCTCTTTTAGCTGAGCTTCCTCAAAATTAGCTCCCCAACCGGTAATCAAGACAATCGGAATCTCCGGCTTAAGCTGCTTAATCTTCTGCGACACCTCGAAACCCGATATATCCGGCATCCCCAAATCGGTAATCACCAAATCAAATGAGTCAGACCCGAATTTCCGCAAGCCCTCTTCCCCGCTTTCGGCTACCTCGGTCTTATGCCCAAGAGTAGAGAGCATCGACTCTAACAAATCCAAAATCATCTTCTGGTCGTCGATGGCCAGGATTCTAAGCCCTTTCGAAGGTGGCGCCTCTTCTCTTTCCGCTTCAATCTTTACCGGCTCTTCAGCTGGAATTATCTCAACTGCCTCTTTCTGGCTGAATTTCTTCAAAAGGGCAGCGGCATCGAGCGTTGTATTTTCAATTGACTTCAGGCTCTCGACTAAATTCTGGTTATAAGGCATCTGGCCGGATTCGAGCTTCTCTTGCAGCAGTTCCACATTCCCCAAGACACCGGCCAAGAGATTATTAATGTCATTTACCTGAGAGGCCAGAAGAGTTTCTATCTCGGAAACAGGCTCAGGCTGTTTAGCAGATAGTTCGTCATATTTTACTTGCAGCAATTCAAGTTTACTGTCCAATTCAGTCAACTTTTCTGCTGCTTGTGAGGCTGATAGTTGTAGCTGCCAGTGGGTAATGGCTAAAGAGGCTTGATGGGTCAAGGTCTTGGCCTGCTCAATTTCCCTGGCTGTAAAACTTGCACCGGTCTCTTTATTTTCATACCATAAAACCCCTGAAATTTTCCCGGCCCGAAAGATGGGTACCAATAAATGCGAACCTTCGGCGACCAGGCTGCGAGAGGTTACTGCCCGGTTAATCAGTGGGAATTCATTTAATGCACCTTTGACTCGAACCATGGATGGCTCCAAAGTGGCTCTGACTTCGACCTGGTTTCCGTCCAGAATGAAAATGTGTCCGACCGATGCATTGATAACTTTCAGCCCTTCCCAGAGAATCCGGTCCAGAATCGGCTCCAGACCTAAGTCCGAAGATAGATAGCCGCTGATGACCGAAAGAATACGATTCTCGGCGATGGACTGGTTTAAGGTCTCACTCTTTTTTCTCAGTTCCCGGTTCAATCTTAAGAATTCGATTCGGTCTCCCAAATGAGAGAGGGCTTCAGTCAACAGAGCGGCAGCCGCCGGCTCGAATTTGAATTTCTGTTCGGAAAAGAGGCCTAACATGCCAATTCTGCTCTGGCGGATGTTCACCGGCAACAGAATCAGAGACTGAATCCCTTCTGCCGAAAGCGTATTGATTAAACTGTCGGCTCCGGTCTTAATCTGGCTGGTAAAATAAATCTCGCCGGAACAGACCTGTTTGGCAATCCCCTCCTGCGCAGAGAGCTTCTCCAGGCTCTTGGCCAGGTTGGGGGAGAGACCCCGGAAAGAGGCCAGAACCAGTTCAGAAGAAGCCGGATTGGTAATCCAGACCGCAGCCTCTTGGTTTCCAAAATGAAAAGTGGCATTCTTCAGAAAAGCATCCAGAATCTCCACCAGGCTGTTCCCCTTCTGAGACTCGGTCAGAGAGTGGCGGATGTAGTC
>Ga0214473_10007348_pt1 | contig 13081 bp, 12 predicted proteins | sample RVTome_7_FD_203509 | JGI IMG/M metagenome (GOLD analysis project Ga0214473, IMG submission 203509) | Soil microbial communities from uranium-contaminated site in the Upper Colorado River Basin, Wyoming, United States - RVT98D197 | ecosystem: Environmental > Terrestrial > Soil > Contaminated >...
ACCTCTTCCCACCTATGAACCGATTGCAGGCCATGGAGACCTAAAGGGGAAGTTCGTCCTCGTGACGTATGAACCCAATGTAATGGGATCGAGGACAGGAAATTTTAAATGGTTGACCGAGATTAAACATCGCAACCCAGTCTGGATCAATAAGGATGTGGCCAAACAACTTCATATTGAAGAAGGAGATCGTATTAAAATTTCCACCCGAATCGGATCATTTGTGACAGATGCACGCTTAACCTTTGGTATCCACCCGAGAGTAATCGCTATCGAAAGAAATTTAGGTCATTGGGGAGTTGGGCATATTGCCCGCGCCAAAAGATTTAAAAGCAAGGACCCTAACACCAATTTAGTCTGGTGGGAAAAAGAAGGAAACGGTATCTCTCCCAATCCAATCATCTCGGGAAATTCGGATCCAATCGGTGGGGGAGAGGCCTGGAATGATACTTTGGTGATCGTTTCGAAGGCTTAGGAGAAGGGTCGATGAAGGTATTTAGAAAGATAAAATCGATAGGATCTAAGATAAATATTAAAAAGATTTTGAAATCAAAATGGGTTATTTTTGTGGTCGGCCCCCTCCTCACCTTGATAGGGCCTGTGTTGGTGATCTGGGTGGGGCACACGTTGACTGCCCATCCGTTGATCTGTCTATCGTGTCATGCAAGACAGACCAGTATCTCCATGTGGTCACCTTCTTCAATTCATCCTGCCCGTGTCACTTGTGCGAATTGTCATGCGAAAGTCGGTCAAATGTTTCCCCGTGATTTTTTCGCTGATGAGCGGGTGAATGAAAACTGCTTATCTTGTCATAAGCATGTGGCTGAGAAGGAGAAGGAAGAAGCTCATCACATGAAAATTGCCCACAAGCTTCATATCGAGGAATCGAAGCTGAAGTGCATTGATTGCCACAGAAATATTGCCCATGAAAAAATGGAAGCCGGGACGAACCGGCCCCGCAGGTTAACTTGTATGGAGTGCCATGAAGAGGCGATTGCAGGAGGGCCTGAGGCCTGTATGAAATGCCATACGAAGATTCCAGTAAAATCTCCCACGTAACCTTAAAGAGAGATGGATATGAACACACTCTTTAAGGTATTTTCCAATGTCATCCACTTTTTATCCGCAAGGAAAAAGAAGGCTATCTACGGCCTTCTTTTTTTTCTTGTCGTACTCTTATTTGTAGGGGGTTTTAAATATTCGGAAAGCCCTTCATTTTGTGGCCTCTGTCACAATATGAAGGAATATGTCGACTCCTGGAAGACATCCTCGCATAACAAAGTGTCCTGCCTCAATTGTCATCGAAATCCGGGTGTCTTGAATCATCTTCAAGGGAAGTGGATAGATTTCCAACTCGCCTTGACTTATCTCATGGTTGGGAAGGGCTTCAAAAAACTCCATTACGAAATTGACGACGGTAATTGTTTACAAAAAGGGTGTCACAAAGAGGGAGACTTAAAAGGGGATATGGTATTTAAAAATGTAAACTTTCCCCATGGAAGACATCTGGGTGAGTTGAGAAGAGGAATAAGGCTTCGTTGCACCTCTTGCCATGCTCAGCTTGTCCAGGGAGCTCACCTCACTGTTCACGAAACCAATTGTTTTATCTGTCATTTTTATCGAGCTGGCCCAAGAGGGGAGGAGGAATGTATATCTTGTGCTGTTGGAGGATGTACCTCTTGCCACATCGAGCCCAAAGGGGACATTAAAGTAAAGGGTTGGAATTTCAATCATCGGAAGTATATCGCCAGAGGGGTGGCCTGTGAGAAATGCCATGTTAATGTGATACGAGGGGACGGCCATGTCCCTGAGGGAAAGTGTTTCCAATGTCATAATGAACCAGAAATATTGAGAACCCAATATACCTCTCAATTCATGCACAAAAATCATGTCTCCGACCACAAGATCGAATGTTCAGATTGCCATAGCCCCGTTCGGCACGAGATCGGACCGATTCTAACCTTTGTCCATTCTCCAGCAATGTGTGATAAGTGTCATAGCAAGGAGATCCATTTAGGACCAAGAGAATTATACCGAGGGAGTGGGGGGATTGGAGTGCCGGACTCCCCCAGCCTTATGTTTACAACAAATGTTGACTGTATCGCCTGCCATCGGATGGGTGGAGAGAGTCAAGCTGCGCTTCATACTACTAAGTATGTGGAAAGGGCGATTGGCGAGGCCTGTGTGGACTGCCATGGTGAGGGATATGATGATACTTTAAAACATTGGAAAGTTCTTCTTTCAAAAACAGAAAATGAAACGAATCAGCGTATTTTCAATGTTCAGAAGATTTTATATGAATTTGAAAAGACCAGAGGAAGCCCTCCTGAAACTAAAAAGGCACAAAACCTCCTCAACGAAGCTCGCCACAATTATAGCTTTGTCCTTCTTGGGAAGGGTATTCACAATATTGAATATTCCTTCAAACTCCTTAATGTAGTGAACAATAAAACTGAACAGGCCTTGGCAGCTATTAATAAGAGTTATAAACCCAAGGAATTTCAGACTCAGATGACCTGTACGACCCTCTGCCATATAGGGATAGAAAAACGAACGGTTCCCTTCAACGACACAAAATTTTCTCACGAAACCCATGTCACCGGGAAGAGCTTGAAGTGTTCAGGCTGCCACTCTCCTCGTGAAAATCATGGGAAGACCTTTCAGAAGAATTGTGCAGATTGCCACCATGGAAAGGAGATCAAAAAAGTCAAATGTGAAGACTGCCATGTATCGGTCAAAAGACTGATTCAAGGGAAAGGGGGCATCGGGATTAAGGAGAGACCGAGCAATAAGTTGGATGTGGTCGAATGTATTGATTGCCATCGTGGTGTCCCTGCAAAAAAGAAAGATACATTCGATGTGATTAAGAAACGTTGTATCGAATGCCACGACCAGAGTTATGGAGAGATGGCAGTCCGTTGGAAAACGGCCTCTGAAGGATTATTGAAGAAGGTGGCACCAAAGATTGATAAAGTCAGGGAGGAGATCGGTAGAATTGAGCTTCGCAGAGGTCACACCTTTATCTATCGAAAATTATTTGGAGAGGCAGAATTTAATTATAATTTAGCAAAAAAGGGAAACGGTGTTCATAATCTAGAGTACGTGGAGGAGTTGTTAGAATTTTCCAATAATCGACTGGATGAAGCCACCAAACAATTGGCCAAAAAGAAATAGCCTCCTATTTGTGCTTACAACAATAAGTTCGTATGCGTTTTCCCACCAAAAGAAAATATCTTGGATATCGCCATCCGGGCCGGTGAAAGAAATTTCAAGTCTTTTTAATACGTCCTGACCCATATCCGCTTAGGTCATCTCCTGGTTTTCAATGAGGCGTTTCTTTTTTTTACTCCCTTTTTTTCCAAAGATGAGAAGAGCGATACTCAATACAACAATCCAGAATAGGAAAAAAAGGAGAACAATAAGGAGAATAATCAACAACCCAATAATAATTTTAGACATAGTTCCTCCTTTTGGGGATCTCTTGGAAAAATGAATAAGGTTGATATTGGATAATTTAAAAGAAAATACACATTAAAATCAATAGAATAAATGCTTGTTAAAAAAATTTCAAAAGAACATGATTCTATTGAAAAAATCCAAAATGAGTGTTAAAAATTAACTACTTTAAAGGAGCGGAATCCTCGGGTGAAGAAATTTAAAATTTCTTTTTCTCTCGATAAATTAAAAATCCTTTATCGTTTTGAGAACTTGAAAGAGGTTTATCAATTAATTAAAGCTTTTTGGTTTGATGTTTTTTTAAGTTTTAAAAAAGGAGCTCAGGACCATACCAAGGCAATAAAAACTTCTCTTATCATTTGTGTCATCGCATTCCTTATTCTCTCTTTGGCCCTTCTTAAATTCACGGAAAGCCCTACCTTTTGTGGCCTCTGTCACCAGATGAATACCTATATGGAATCATGGAGAACCTCCAGCCATAGCCATGTGGCCTGTACGAAATGTCACTATGAACCTGGGTTTTATAATCATATGAGAGGCAAATGGGTGGATGGTCAGGTATCGCTGGCTTACTTCCTCTCCGGGAAAAGACCGAGCATGCCCCACGCCCAGATCAGTGATGCGAGCTGTCTCCAAAAGGGTTGCCATAAGACTGAAGACCTCCGGGGAGATATGTTCTATAAAAATGTTGCCTTCTCCCATAGAAAACATTTAGGTGAGTTAAGAAGGGGGATGGAACTTCGATGCACATCATGCCACGGTCAGCTTGTTCAGGGAAAGCACCTTACTGTTCACGATATCAACTGCTTCATCTGCCATTATTACAAGGCGGGTTCAAAAGGAGAAGAAGAGTGCATTTCATGTGCCATAGGGGGTTGTACTTCCTGTCATGTCGAGCCCAAAGGGGACATCCAGGTGAAGGGCTGGAACTTCAATCACCGAAAATATATCGCCAGAGGGGTGACCTGTGAAAAATGCCATCTCAGTGTTGTGCAGGGGGATGGGCATGTCCCGGAGGGGAAATGTGTGGAGTGCCATAATGAGCCTGTCTTACTGGATACGAAGTATACTTCCCAATTCATGCATAAGAATCATGTCACCGAACATAAGATCGAATGCTCAAATTGTCATACTCCTCTTCGGCATGAGATTGGACAAATCCCTACCATTACTCGGTCGCCATCCTATTGCGATAGGTGCCATCCAAAAGAAATCCACTTGGGGCCAAGAGAGTTTTACCGGGGGACCGGAGGGATTGGGATCCCCGACTCCCCCAGCCTCATGTTTACAACCAATGTTGACTGTATCGCCTGCCATCGGAGGGCTGAAGAAAGCAAGGCTGCCCTCCACACCACAAAATATTTCGAAAGGGCGATCGGCGAGGCCTGTGTGGAGTGCCACGGAGAGGGATTCGATGAGACCTTAAAACATTGGAAAACCCTCCTTTCAACAATAGAAAATGAGACTAATCAGAGGATTTTCAATGTTCAGAAAGTATTATATGAGTTTGGAAAGACTAATGCGAGCACGGCCGCTTTTAAAAAGGCTCAGAACCTCCTCAATGAAGCCCGGCACAATTACAGCTTTGTCCTTTTGGGCATGGGAGTTCACAATATCGAATATTCCTTCAAACTTCTCAATGCGGCGAACAATAAGACCGAACAGGCCCTGGCCGCCATCGACAAAAATTATAGAGCACAGGAATTTCAAACCCGAGTAACCTGCACGACCCTCTGCCACATTGGGATAGAGAGGGGGACCGTTCCTTTTAACAACATCAAGTTTTCCCATGAAACTCACAGTATCGGCAAAGGGATGAACTGTTTGAGTTGCCATGCTCCCCGTGAAAACCACGGCAAGACGTTTATGAAGAATTGTGCCGAATGCCACCATGGAAGACAGATGAAGAAAGTCAAATGTGATGATTGCCATATTAACGTTAAGAAACTCGTTCAGGGAAAGGGAGGCATTGGAGTTAAGGAGAGGCCGAGTAATAAATTGGATGTGGTTGAATGTATTGATTGCCATAGTGGTGTGCCAGCAAAAAAGAAGGACAACTTCGATGCAATAAAAAAACGTTGCATCAAATGCCACGATCAGAGTTACGGGGAGATGGTAGTGCAATGGAAAGCGACCTCCGAAAATTTGTTGAAGAAACTGGCTCCCAAGCTGGCCCAGGTCAAGGAAGAGATCGATCGAATTGAACGCCGAGGAGGCCATACCTTTGTCTATAGGAAGTTGTATGGAGAGGCAGAGTTCAATTATAATTTGGCAATGGATGGAAAGGGAATCCACAATCTGGAGTATACAGAGGAGTTATTAGAATTTGCCAATCGTAGGCTGGACGAGGCCATTAAAAAGATAGCCATAAGGAAATGAGAAGGTGCTCAAGGAAGAATGTAAATCAAAGATCATAAAGATCATATGGATAAAAAAGGATGGTGAAGCACGATATAAATATATACTTGACAAATTAATGAGAATTTAATATTTTTTTCACAAAATTTGTGAAAGGAGTCACAAAATTGAAGTATCAAAAAATTCCTGAGGCTACCATTAGACGATTATCGAGGTATTCGAGATGCTTAGAAGAGATGGAGGAAAAGGGAGAGAAAGTCGTTTCCTCTGCGCAACTGGCCAATAAATGCATTGTGAATGCAGCTCAGGTGAGGAAGGACCTGGCCTATTTTGGTGAGTTTGGGATTCGGGGCGTGGGTTATTATGTGAAAGATTTGCTTAATAATATTAAGAAGATATTGGGATCGAACAAGGAGTGGAGGATGGCACTCGTCGGAGTGGGAAACTTGGGTTCCTCCCTCCTGGCTTATAAGGATTTCCTGAAGCAGAATTATACAATCGTAGCTGCATTTGATATTGATCCTCCAAAAGTGATTGGCAGGGTCTCAGAAAAACTGGGCAAGCCAGTAGAAGTCTTTCATATCGACCGAATTAAAGAAGTAGTCAAAGAGAGAAAGATTGAGATTGGACTGATCACGACCCCTCCTTCAGAGGCTCAGAGCGTGGCCGATCTGTTGGTAGAGGCAGAGGTAAAAGGGATTCTCAACTTTGCCCCAGCGCAGATTACAGTCCCCGAGGGTTTTGTGGCGAAGGATGTTTTTTTCACTACGATCTTAGATAATTTGGCTTACCTTTTATCAAACTGAAGTTGATTCCTAGATAGAAAATAGAATTCTATATTTCTCCATCCTACGTATCATTTAGGTCATTTCCGCCTGGAGGAAGATGTAAGCTGGATCCCAGGTATGGGTGATTTAAAAGATTTGCCTAAGGGGAATTCAATTGACTCAACGGTAAAAACTACCTATATTAAACCTAATCTGAGTGATTCTACGCCATTTAAGGAGAGCAGGCATGCCTCAAAGCCTTTTAGAAAGCGATTTATTTTAAGTGAGGTCAATAGCTTGTGCTTTCACCAAACGGGTGAATGGTCTAATCGTTATGAATATATTTCTGACATGAAAAGGATGATCGCCCTAAAAGGCTTTTCAGCATCCCTGCTCTCCATATAAATAATAAGAATCGCTCAATTTGGGCTAAAATAATTTTTTTTATTTCATGTGATGAGGTGATTCAGGAAAAATATGGAAAAGAAAAAATACTCATCCCCCTCTATTGTTACAAGGCTCCCTGGGCCTGAAGCAAAGAGGGTTTTAAGGAAGGACCAGAAGTTCGTGTCCCAATCTTACACGCGTGTCTACCCTCTTGTTGTCAAAAAAGCCAAGGGGGTTTGGGTAGAGGATATGGATGGGAATCGATTCCTCGACTTTACTTCGGGGATTGCTGTCTGCAATACAGGCCATTGCCATCCAAAGGTGGTGGAGGCTATCCGCCGCCAGGCAGAGAAACTCATTCATATGTCTGGTAGCGATTTCTATTATAGTCTCCAATCGAGCCTTGCTGCCAAGCTCTCTGAGATCACCCCCGGACCAAAAGAAAAGAGGGTCTTCTTTGGTAATTCAGGCGCTGAAGCCATCGAGGCAGCCCTCAAACTGGCCCGTTATCATACCAAACGACCTCGAATTTTAGCTTTTCTTGGCGCTTTTCATGGCCGGACCATGGGTGCCCTTTCTTTAACAGCTAGCAAAGTAATTCATGAAAGGGGGTTTTCCCCACTTGTCCCCGGGGTGACCCATGTTCCCTATGCGTATTGTTATCGCTGCCCATATCATCATCAGAAATATCCTGGTTGCAGTATTGCCTGTGTTGATTGGATTCGTGAAGACCTTTTCAAACGGAGTATTCCGCCTGAGGAAGTGGCCGCTATCTTCGTTGAGCCCATCCAGGGCGAAGGGGGCTATGTGGTGCCTCCACCAGAATTTCATCAGAAACTTTACAAATTGGCAAAGGAGTTCGGAATTCTCTTTGTGGATGATGAGGTGCAGAGTGGAATGGGAAGGACAGGAAAGATGATGGCGATTGAACACTGGGGGGTCATCCCCGATATCGTCGCTTTGGCAAAGGGGATTGCTTCAGGGATGCCCTTGGGAGCCACTGTTTCCCAGAGCGAGGTGATGGATTGGGTCCCTGGTTCTCATGCCAGCACGTTTGGCGGAAATCCTATCAGTTGTCGAGCTGCCCTCGCCACCATTGAACTCCTTGAGGAAGGACTGATTGAAAATGCTTCGCGTGTGGGGGAGTATTTCCTCGAGAAACTGAGGGGACTTCAGAAACGATTCCATCTGATCGGCGACGTGAGGGGAAAGGGCTTGATGATCGGAATAGAACTGGTGAAAGACCCGAAGACCAAGGAGAAGGCGATCGAAGAAAGAAGTCGGATCATTCAAGCCTGTTTCAAAAAGGGACTTCTCATCTTAGGCTGCGGGGAGAATGTGGTTCGTTTTATTCCGCCTCTGATCATCACTCAGAAAGAAGCCGACACCGCCCTTACCATCTTCGAGGAGGTGTTGAAGAAGGTTGAGAAGACATTAAAAAATCGTATCGCCGTCCCAAAGAAAAAATGATGGAAGGTATCTGTGTTGAGATAAAAGGAAGAAACTCTCATTTAGATTTTAAATTTCGAATCAATTCCTCACAGGTCATCAGGTAGGTAAAGCCGTAGCCCAAATTCTTCAATGTCGCGAGATGGTGCTCCTCCTTTCCAGTGGCTGTCCCATCGATCAGAAAAAAGACTTTATAATCCCTCATAAAGGCATCCCGTGCCGTGGTCTCACAACAAAGATTTGTCATCACTCCTGAGATGATCAGGTCTTGGACTCCTTTTGATCGAAGGATTGTATCCAGTTCGGTCTCAAAGAAAGCGCTGTAGCGTTTCTTAGGCAGAATGATATCTTTTGACTCGATCTTCATCTCTGGGATAAATTTCCAATCCTTTGTCCCATGGAGGATCACCTCGCCCCACCACTGTTCCAGGACTCCTCCATCGGAAGGAGGATCGGTGTGACCATGCTGTGTGAAGACGACCGGAATATTTTTTTGTCTGCAAGCTTGAATCACTCCTGAGATATTTTCCAAGACAGGTTGAATAATTTGTTGAAAATAGCTCTGCATATCAATGACGAGGAGGGCAGCATGCTTCGGATCGATTGCGACCTTCCTCTCCCGGTAGGGTTGTAATTCCTTCAAAATTTTTTGGAGATTGAGTTTCATCTTTTTCTCGATAAATAGTTGATGACGATCAGTGCATAAATATGGGCGGCCCAGACCAAAGCCTCCACCTCCACCGATTCGTCCTTTGTATGGATCTGATTCGTTTCTCCCGGACCCAAGACCAGAGTTGGAATGCGACATTGGTTAATATAATAACGTGAATCCGTAAACCCCGAAAACGCTCTCAACGGTCGGCTCTCTCCAGTCACCTGGTGGATAGCCTCCACACCCATTCTGACAATTTCCTCTTCGGGATTGACTTCAGAGGGCTCTGCAGAATCAATCTCTTCCATTTGATACTGGAAGAGCGGATCTTGCAACCGAAGGGAATCTAAGATTTCTTTAACCTCTCTTACAATTTCCCCTTTCTTTTCACCGGGCAATATCCGTCGATCCAATTCAATCTCACAACGGTCAGGGACAATATTGATTTTCGTCCCGCCTCGAATCGTTCCGACATTTAGGGTTGGCTTCCCCAGCAAGGGATGTTCCTTTTCAAGAGAAATTAAATTTATTTGATGGATGAGCTTCATCATCTTTTCGATCGCATTCACTCCCAAATGGGGCCTTGCGCTATGGGCTGATTTTCCAAGTGTGGAAATTTTGAGCCAAAGAGCTCCCTTATGGGCGATCACTGGAAAAAGGTCCGTAGGTTCACCTACGAGAGCTGCATCCCCATGAATCCCTCCCTTTTGGGTTAAAAACCCCATGCCTTGATGGCCATGAGATTCTTCATCGGAGACAAGATGGAGTATCACAGCGCCTTGATGGAGATGGGTTTTCGAACGGTCAATCATGGAGAGGGCATGAATGAAAGAAGCGATTCCACTCTTCATATCCGATGCCCCACGGCCATAGATCCTTCCCTTGTGGAGTTTTCCCTGAAAAGGTGGATATTTCCATTGAGAAGGGTCTCCAGCAGGGACCACATCCAAATGGCCATTAAAGATGAGCGTTTGGCCACCATTGCCCCATCTTCTTTCACCGATGAGGTTCCATCTCCCTTTGGGAGAAAGAAGGGTTTTTACTTTGAACCCCATCTTGGAGAGGACAGGTTTCAAAAATTGGGCAGCGACCTTTTCATTTCCGGGCGGATTTTCTGTGGGGAGTTGAACTAACCGAATTGTTAAGTCAACTAATTCTTTTTTTTTGATCAATCGATGTAAATCCGTCATTGGAGCCCTTTGATAGGTTTCATCTTACAAAGAAAGCAGAACAAAGGCAACCCCAAATTGAGATTTCTGAAAAAGTCCAGAAATCTCTGATTACTCTGATTATGAGAGGATTACACAGATTATAAAAGAATTGAAAACAGAGAAAAATCCGTGTAATCATTTTTTGAAATCTTTGTAATCAGGAGAGCGTGAAGTAGTTTTTTTAAAGCTCTCAAATTGAATTGTTGACATCCTTGGTTTGAGTGGATAAAATCACGATCTATTGGAAAGATGGAAGGAGTCAAAAAAAGGAGGTGAACAAAAAACCATTGCCGATACTAAAATTTAAAAAACGCTAACTTATTTAATGAAGGAGGTCTATATGAAAAGAATCAAGAGATTTTCCATTTTTTTCTCCATATTCTTCTTATCTATCTTGATGGTTTCTCCCGCTCTTTTTGCTGCTGAAAAGGAGATCAAGATCGGAGTACTCTATCCCCTCTCTGGAGCAGCCGCGACGATTGGAAGGGATCTCCAAAAGGCTGCTGAATGGACAGCTGAAGAATTGATTAACAATAAAAAACCCGATATCGACCTTCTCATGACCAAGTGGGGAGGAATTCCTAATTTAGGTGGAGCCAAGATCAAACTGATCTTTGCCGACCATCGGGGAGAGCCTGACCGGGGGGCGGATTTGGCCAAACGCCTCATTGAAGATGATAAGGTCGTTGGTTTAATGGGTGCCTACCATAGTTCCGTGACCAAAACCGTCAGTGCAGTGGCTGAACGGTATCAAGTCCCCATGATCAATGATTCCTCCACCTCTCCAGACCTCACCCGAAGAGGGTTCAAATGGTTTTGGCGATGCACACCTCATGATGAATTCTTTACCAAAGACCTCTTTGAACTTCTCAAGGGATTGACGGAGGGGAAAGTGAAAGGGGTCAAGGCCATTCCAAAGGACCAACTTAAGAACTTAGCTTATGCCTGTGAAAATACCGAGTGGGGATCCAGTGTGGGTAAGGTCATTGAGAACTTCGCCAAAGAATACGGCTTCAATGTAGCGAAAGGTATTCTTTATGATTCGAAGTCCCCTGATTTAACCGCTGAAGCAAGGGCTCTCATTGCTGCTAAACCTGACTGCATGCTTTTTGCCTCCTACCTTTCAGATTCGATCCTCATGATACGAACCCTGAAAGGGATGAAAGCATCGTCCAACTTCTTCTGGGGACAGAATGCAGGGTTTGAAATGGCTGACTTCCCCAAGACCCTTGGAGCTGACATTAATGGGGTATTGACCCGTACGGTCTTCATTGCCAAAATAGGAAAGGTGAAGAAGATCGCTGGCCAGATCAATGAGCTTTACAAGAAAAAATATGGCGACGATGTGACAGGGGCAACCGGCCGATCGATCGTTGGAGTTCAAACTTGGGCTTATGTATTGAACAAGGCAGGTTCAACTGACAAAAAAGTGATTCAGAAGGCATGTAATGAGATCAACATCCCAGGATATGAGTTGGTGATGCCATGGGATGGGGTCAAATTTGATGCTACCGGCCAGAACATCAAAGGTAAAGGATTGATCGGGCAGTATCAATGGAAAGAAGGCAAAAATGAACTTGAGATTATTTATCCCTTCGAGCTTGCCACAGCGAATATGATCTATCCCTTCCCGGGATGGAAGTAAAATATCAGTGATGAGTGATCAGTGGTCAGTGATTAAGACAAAAAATCTGAAAACTGATTACTGATCACTGATCACGGAATCTTTATTACTTAAGGTAAGTTTTTATGATTGTTCTCGATGCACTCCTTCAGGGAATCCTGATGGGCCTTCTTTTTGCTCTGGTGGCCCTCGGCCTCACCATCATCTTCGGTGTAATGGACATCGTCAATTTCGCCCATGGTGAATTCCTGATGATCGGGATGTATACGGCATATTGGACCAGCCTCCTGCTTCACATCGACCCTCTCGTCACCCTTCCTGCCTCTGCTATTGTAGGGATGCTCCTCGGATTGGCCTCCTATTATTGGTTAGTTAAATACCTTCTTCGAGGTCCGATGATTGCGCAACTTTTTGGGACCTTTGGTCTAATGCTCTTTTTAAGATATCTCGCCCAATTCCTTTTTGGAACCGATTACAGGATCATCCAGAAAGGATTGCTGGTTGGAAAGAGCCTCTCCGTCGGCCCATTCATCCTCGATTGGACCAAACTCTCCACAGCCATTCTCAGCCTGCTTGCATTCTTTCTCGTTTACTACCTCCTCCATCGAACTAAACTGGGAAAGGCCCTTAGGGCAACGGCACTCAATAAGGAAGCTGCGGGCTACATGGGCATTCGGACTGAGCGGATGAATGCCTTTGCTTGGATGATCGGGGGTGGAACGGTGGGTATTGCAGGTGGGTTACTCGTTAATTTCTGGTATGTTTATCCTACCATTGGGCTACTCTTTGTCATGATCGCTTTCGCTTCGGTTGCCATGGGTGGGTTTGGAAGCATTAAGGGAGCATTCTTCGCAGGAATCCTCATTGGAATGATTGAAATGTTATTCCCGATGTTTGGTCATCTGATCGGTTGGGATTTTTTAGGTCCCCATTTTAAATTTACATTGGTCTATTTCGCCTACTTTATTATCGTCATTTTGAGACCCCAGGGGTTGTTTGGATGGACACGTTAAAGGATGCCGTCGACTTCAGGGATTTTTCAAAACCGGAAAAGGTTGGTTTTGCTATTTTCAGCCTCTTCCTTCTTATCTTTCCCTGGCTCGGGGCTGGGTCCTTTGTCAAGGTCGTGATGATTCAGTTCCTCCTTTTCTCCCTTTTCGGGATGGGGTGGAATACC
>Ga0214473_10007349_pt1 | contig 13080 bp, 7 predicted proteins | sample RVTome_7_FD_203509 | JGI IMG/M metagenome (GOLD analysis project Ga0214473, IMG submission 203509) | Soil microbial communities from uranium-contaminated site in the Upper Colorado River Basin, Wyoming, United States - RVT98D197 | ecosystem: Environmental > Terrestrial > Soil > Contaminated >...
AGCCATGGGAATCGGCCTGTTCTTCAGCGGGCTGGTCGTCGCCGCCCGCCGCGTGAACCAGGTCTTGCGGCCAGGCGCCTCGACCGTCGTTTCAGGATGGAAGGAGAGAACGCGCATGTCGTCCCGGTTATCCCGAACCGCAGTGATCATGTTCTTCGTTTCGGTTCTCGGCAGTCTTGGTGGTACCGCCGAGGCGGTGCCGTGGGCTCTGTTCCAGGAAGAGGACACGGAGACCTTCTGCGACGTGGTGAACGCGGCGAATACCGAGCTGGTCATCGACGCGGAGACTGGTGAGTTCATCATCGTTCGCGGGGCGGACATCATCCTGACCCTGACCTTCGTGGACGACGATTTGTCGGTTTTCTTCGACGACGAGCCGGCCGGATTCATCGACTTCGCCGACGACGCCCAAGGACTGCGCACGCTCTGGTGGTTCACCGAGGCCGGGGACGTCGCCAACGTCAACGAGTTCACCGGCGAGCCGACCCAGACCGGGCTGTCCCCGGACAACTTCGAGGGCGCTCGCTGTGACGCGTGCGAGCTGTGGGACGACCCGTTCGATTGTCTGGACGAGGACGACGACGGCGTAGACCCTCGTTTCGACCTGTGCCCGGATACCCCGTTCGACGAAGTGGCGGACGCCGACGGTTGTTCGTGCAGCCAGCTCGACGACGACGGGGACGGTATCAACAACTGCTTCGATCTCTGCCCGGGTTCGTTCGAAGAAGAGGCCGTCGACGCCGACGGCTGTGCCTGTGCCCAGCTTGACGACGACGACGACGGCATCAACAACTGTTTCGATCTTTGCCCGGACACGTTCGAGGACGAGAACGCCGACGACGACGGATGCGCTTGCGCTCAGCTTGACGACGACGACGACGGTATCAACAACTGTTTCGATCTTTGCCCGAGCACTCGGGAAGGAGCCTCGGTCGACGATGACGGCTGTTCCTCCCGCGGTTTCGCGCCGGGCGGCGGCCTCTGCGGGGCCTTCGGCATGGTCAGCCTGTTCATGATGTTCTGCGGCCTGGTGGGGCTGCGCCTCCGTCCGCGCCGCCGGTCCCGGCGAGATCCGAGTGCCACTTTGCGGACGTAGCGCACGTCTTCAGCCTGCACGGGATGCAACGGGCGAACGAGGCAACCTCAAACCAGACGATCGCTGCCTGTGGCACAACCACCCCCCGGCGGTTCGACGCCCGTGGGCGGGCGTACCACATGTCTGGAGAACGTCCGCAAGGCGCGGGCGGCCTGATTCAACAGTCGATCAAGACCACCGGGTTGAGGGCGGGGCCTTCACGCGGCGCCATCTTCCTCGGGCTCGTCTTCCCACAGCGCCGCGGACACCGAGGCGACCAGACCTTCGAAGTCGCTTTCGGGGATGGTGCGGAGATCGAAGCAGAGAGCGTCGTCGCGGATGCGGGCGATTACCGGCACGTCGGCGCGGCGAAGTGACGCGATCATGTCATCCGGAGTGGCTTCCGTCGGCCGCCACTTCACCACCACAGTCTCCCGCTCGTAGCCGGGCATGGATCCCCCGCCGACGAAGCCAACGTCGGAACCGACGTAAAAGTGTTCGCCGGGCAGGGCCTTTTCGAGTTGGCTGGAGAGCGCCGCGGCCCGGACGGCGAGCCGGTCGGTGGACAGGCTCAGCATCGTCAGAGCGGTCACCCGCTCCGCCGCCTCCTGCGGGTCCTGGTACTGGCGAAGCGTGGCCTCCAGGGCCAGCAGGGTCAGCTTGCCGACGCGGTAGGTGCGCATCAACGGGCTCGCTTCCAGCCGCTCGATGAGTTCGCTGCGTCCGAGGATTACGCCGCACTGCGGGCCGCCCAGAAGCTTGTCCCCGGAAAAACAGACCAGGTCGGCCCCCGCGGCCAGCGAGTCGCGGGCGTTAGGCTCGTTCGGCAGGCCGAAGGCCTGGAGGTCGAACAGGGCCCCGCTGCCCAGATCGTCGATGGCGAGAAGGTGGTAGCGGTGGGCCAGGTCGGCCAGCGCCGCCAGAGCGACGGACTCGGTGAAGCCCACGATGCGGTAGTTGCTGGTGTGCACGCGCATCAGCACGGCGGTCCGGTCGGTGATGGCCCCCTCGTAGTCCGACAGGCGGGTGCGGTTCGTCGTGCCGACCTCACGGAGCGCCGCCCCGCTCGCGGCCATGATGTCGGGCAGCCGATAGCTGCCGCCGATCTCGATGAGCTGGCCGCGGGAGACGATCACCTCGCGTCCCTCCGCGAGCGTTCGGAGGATCAGCAGCGTGGCCGCGGCGTTGTTGTTGACCACCAGGGCGGACTCCGCCCCGGTGATGTTGGTCAGCAAATTGGTGACATGCGTGTGTCTGCGACCGCGCCGGCCGGTGTCGAGGTCGAACTCTAGGTTGCAGTAGCCGGTGGCGCCTTCGACCAGGGCCTCAACCGCGGCCTCGCCGAGCGGAGCCCGGCCCAGCCCGGTGTGCAGCACGATCCCGGTGGCGTTGATGACCCGGCGGAGGGAGGGGGTGGACCGGACCAGCAACTCCTGCTCCGCCCGGGCCAGCAGTTCGTGAACCTCGACCGGAAGGCGGCGCTGTCCGGCGACGATGGCGGCGCGGAGCCCATCGGCCGCGGCCTGCACCGCGGCCACCACCGTCGCCCGCGGCAGTCCGTGCAGCCAGTCGGCCACTTCCTCATGCTGGAGCAGCGCCGACACGGAGGGAATCGACCGGAGCAGTTCCTGGGTCTGTGGGGTCATGCGTCGTTCCCGGCGTCGCCCGTACGGGTCGCCGCGGCCGCTTGGTTCGACAGCAGGCGACGATCCCCGATCCGCCGGGTGACGCCGATGCGATCCAGATATTCTAAAAAGGGCACCACGTACTTGCGACTGGAGTCGAGGGCCTCGCGGACCTCGGCCACGGTCACACCCCCGCGTTCTGCGATCAGGGCCGCGACCTTTTCGCATAGCCGCCGCTCCCATTCGCGGTGAAGATACAGCTTGGCGTCGATCTTGACGATCTCGCCCAGGGCTGCGGCCAGGACGGCCAGCCGGTCGCGTCGCTTGCCGTCGGCGTTTCCGGGCAAGGGCATCTCCTCGATCGCGGGAGGCTGGAACCCGCCCGCCCGCAGGGCTTCGAGCATGGCGGAGAGCAGCTTCTCGTCCGCCCCGGAAAGCTCCGGAGCGAAAGCGGGCAGACAGACGAACGGACCGAGCAGCTTGACCACGCGGTCCTTGATGAGCCTCTCCAGGATCGGCCGGGCCAGCGACTGTTGGGTCATCCGTTCAAGCCAGCCGAGCAGGGCGTCCACCGAGCGTCCCGGCCGGTCCGGGTGGGCCCGGTGATGTCGCTCGAGCCAGGCGGTCGCCCGCCGGGCCAGATCGGCATAGGCGTCCGGTGTCGCATACACCTCCGTACCCTCGATGCGCACCCAGCGCCGTTCCGCCCGCAACCGTTCATAGACGGAGGGCAGATCGGCCAGCTCCACGCCGCTGCGGGCACAGACGTGCAGGTCGGTCAAGGCCGCGAACCCCGCGCCGCGGAGCACTTCCTCCACGCGGTCGGCGTCGTCGCCGTGCTCCAGGCGGCCGAGGCGCTCCAGTTCGAGGTCCAGCTCGCCGCGTCGGCGCCGGGCCACGGGCCGCAGCACCAGACCGCCGCCGATCGTGCGTGAGGCGGTCTCGTCACGGAGGATGAAGCGCTGACCGTACGTGGCGGTCAGCGGCCGGCCGCTGCGGAGCTGGGCGTAGGCGGTCCCGCCGGGCGGTAACGGCCCGCGATCCGCAAGCACCACGCGAACCGGCGCCTCCATCGTGCCCATGTTCAGGCGCACGACGCTGCTCGATTTCATCGGGCGGGCGGAGGAGCGCAGGTAGGTCAGCCGCACGTCCATCATCGGCGAGGGCTGAAGGTAGCCGGGGGAGGTGAGCTCCCGGCCGCGCAGCACCCGCTCCCGGTCGATGCCGCTGACGTTGATGGCGGTCCGTTGCCGATTGGAGACGGCGTCGTGGTGGACGCCGTGGGTCTGCAAGCCGCGCACTCGGCAAGTCTCGCCGGTCGGGGCAAACTCGAGCACGTCGCCCGCCGAGACCGTTCCCCGGAGCGTGGAACCGGTCACCACCGTGCCGCGCCCCGCCACGGCGAAGACTCGATCGATGGCCATGCGGAAGGGCGGCTGTGGCGGCGGCGATTGAATCGCCCGGGCCACCGTATGGATGGCGCGTTTGAGCTCATCGAGACCTTGGCCGGTGGTCGACGACACCGGACAGATCGGGGCGTTGCCCAAGGCGGTCCCGGCCAGCAGGGTCCTGACGTCCTCGGCGACGAGCTTGACCAGATCGTCTTCGACCAGGTCGATCTTGGTCACGGCCACCACGCCGCGAGACACGCCGAGGAGGTTGAGGATCTCGACGTGTTCGATGGTCTGCGGCATGACCGCGTCATCGGCGGCGACCACGATCAGAGCCAGGTCGATGCCGGTGGCCCCGGCCACCATGGTGCGCACGAACCGCTCGTGGCCGGGCACGTCGACCACCCCGAAGTGAATGTCGCCCAGCTGCAGCGGGGCGAAGCCCAGCTCAATGGTCATGCCCCGGCGGCGCTCCTCCGGCAGCCGATCCGTGTCCACGCCGGTGAGGGCGCGGACCAGCGAAGTCTTGCCGTGGTCGATGTGACCCGCGGTGCCGAGAATGTGGTACGTAACGGCGGCAGGTGCGGGGACGTCCGCTGAATCCACCGGGAACATGCCGACAGAGTATCCAGGCGCCTCGTGGGCGTGCAAGCCGCTGAAGGCAACGCCGACGCCGGGGCGGTGGAGTGCTCTTCCGCGGCACCGGGGGAAGGGCCGCACCGGAACGTGATTTTGCATATTCTGGTGAGCACATGCCGGGGACGCGGAGTTCGGCCCCGCACTCTCAGCGCCTCTGTGCGACTTGTCCTTGGCCAGGACGCTGCGCTCGCCGGCATCCGGCTCAGGCGTCGCCGGTCGGCACGATGTCCGCCCCTTCCACCATGAGGATGACGGTCCGCTCAGGCGCCCGTGGGCGGTGACTGAGCCCTTTGGGGATGACCACCCCATGGCCCCGCCGCCAGTTCGACGGTACGCTCCTCCAGGTCGATGAGCAGCCGCCCTTCGACCACGTAGAAGAACTCGTCCTCGTGTTCGTGCTTGTGCCAGTGATATTCACCCTGGATGACGCCGAGCCGGACGACCGATTCGTTCACCCGGCAGAGTGTCTGGTTGTACCACGGGTCTTTGCACGCGGCGACGAGGCCGGGCACGTCCACCATCTCCAGAGGCCCGTAGTATACGTTCAGGTGAGTCGCGTATGGATACTGCTTCTGGGCGTTGGTCATATTCTACTCCTTGCACACTGCCGCGGGTCGAACTCCGGCCGCTGAAAGGCGACCCAAACGCTGGCGGCGCCGCTCGACACCCGCAACGCGATTGTACCTCCATGCCTGGCCCGCAGGAATCGCACGCCGCGACGGTGTGTGGTGCGCCCGGCGGCTTCGATCTGGACGCGCTACGCGGGGCCTGACCGGGGTCGTCGATACCCGGCAATCAGGAGTGCTGCCGCCGCGACGCACCCTACAGGTCGCGCGGATCCATCCGCCCATTCCTGTCACCCTCTCCGCGTGTGCCCTCCGGCCCAAGGCTCGGCGCGCTCCCCACTCTCAAGGGTGTATCACGATGCTCCCTGCGCCGATGGCGGTTGCTGGAATGGCGTTGTCCTCAGCGTTTATCTGGTTGTCGTAAACGACCAGATCGCCAATCTTGGTCCAGATCTTCATGCGGAACTTGTCCACACCTCCGCCGCCTCGTAACTGGCCGTCTACGGCCGTCAGCATAAACCCGTAATCGCCTTCGCCGTTGACCGTGCCGGAGCCCTTGAACTGTCCCTTCGGGCCGGCGACCACCAGCCACTGGTAGCTGCTGCTGTGGAAGTTCAAGTCGGCTACCTTGAACTGGAATTCGGTCTGGCCTGTCGGTACCGTTGCCGCTCTCTGATACCTGGAGACGAAGCCGAAGGTCGCCCTCCCAGTTAGCGACGGGTCGGGCGCGAACGCACCTTCGGGCGAGTCTATCCAGCCGCCGCCGAAGCACCTGTCGCCTTGCCGGCGGTGCGGAGGAGGCACTGTTCGAGCAGGAGACCGAGCCGACACCACTCCAGGCCCGGGCCCTCGAACTGATCCGACGGTACCCAGTACCGGGAACGGTCGTTGCAGTGTAGACCGTGCGGTCATAAGCAGATAGCGCTTCTCCAAGAGCGGAACTTCGGATTAGCCGGGCCATCCTCTGACGCAGCTCACTTCTCCCTCGAAGCTCTACGTCCGCTCGATCATCGTGCCCCTAGCCATTGCTGGGGCATGGACCGGCCACCCGCGGAGGCCTTGGACCCCAGGAACAAAGGGAAACAGCACAAGAGAGCAAAGCATTACGGAACCCCCGAGGCACACCGAAAGCCGAAGTCGTAGCCGCGGTTGCCCGGCGAGAGGTCGTTGAGGCGATTCGCCACGCGGCAGGAGTCCGGATCGAAGCCCCAACCGCCGCCGCGCAGAACACGGTACGTGCCTGAGGCCGGTCCGGGCGGGTTGGACCCCGGCGAACTCAAATAGTACGAGCCCGAATACCAGTCGTTGCACCATTCCCAGACGTTGCCGGCCATGTCGTGCAGGCCGTAACCGTTGGCGCCGTTCGCCGTCTGGTAGCTCGTCGCCGCGCCTGGCCAGCCCCAATCCGCCTTGTATTGAAGCTCGCCGGTAAAGAAGCCCACGGGGCTTGTGTAGGCGTAACTTCCGGCACCCCACAAGGGGTGACAGCCGCTCGTCGGGCTGGTGTCGTACGAGTAACTGGACGAGCTGTAATAGTTTGCCCGGGCGTGCTGGATCGTATCCGTATCCGACCACGGGAAGCGGTGCCCCGCCGTTCCGCCCCGGGCCGCCTTTTCCCACTCCGCCTCCGTCGGCAGGCGATAGCCGGTGGCAGCCCAGTTCACGTACGGCGCCACCTCCCCCGTTTTGTAAACCGCCGTCAGCCCCGCGTCGGTGTAGTAGCAGGGCGTGCGTCCTTCCTGTTGAGACCGGGCGTTGCACCATTTCACGCAGTCGTACCAGTTGACGTTGTGCACGGGATGATCGGCGCCCTCGCCGGCAGCGGCGATGAGGTCGTAACCGTTCGACGTCGCCCAGGTCCTTACCGTATCCCAGAGCCCTTTGGTTACCTCGTACTTGTCCATGTAGAACGCGTCGAGGTAGACGGTGTGTACCGGCAGTTCGCCGGACCAGCCCTCATTGAAGGTGTCGCCCATCTGGAACGACCCGGCGGGGACCGACACCATGCCCGGCGGCACACTGCATACGTCCTGATTGTCGTTGGCCAAATTGACGCAGATCCGATCCCACGCGTCCGTGCAGCAGTAGGAGTCGATCAAGCATACCGTCTCACAGCACGCTTCGGTGGAGCAGCCCGGGGTAGTATTTGGCGCCGTGCAGCTACTGGTGGCAGTCTGGCACGCCTGCAGGTTGCCGGTGATCGTGGTTGCCGTCTCGGCGCAGATGTCATCCCACGAGTCGAGACAACAGAAGGGGTCGTCCTCGCAGATCGACTGGCACAGGTCCACGTCGTTGCAGCCGGGGGACTGGTCCAGGTGCTCGGTGAGGCAGTCGCCAGCGTCGGCGTTGCACGCGGAGAATCCCCCCCCGCAGATGCCCGTGCCCTCTTCGCCGCAGACGTTATCCCATTGCACGTCGCAGCAGAACGGGTCGAGCACGCACACCTCGCCGCAGCAGTCCTCGTCCTCGCAGGCCGGCGTCGAGTTCGCCGCCTCGCAGTCATTGGCGTTGGTCCCACACGCGTCCAGGCCGTGACCGGCGTCCGGCCCGCAATAAATGGTCAGGCTGCCGGTGCCGGTGGCGCCCTCGAAGCCGCCGATGCGGATCATGTACGAGGCGCCCGTGACCGCTGCAAAGGTGATCCGCGAGGCGCGGGCGTCGATGCTCATGCCGCAGCCGTCGTCGTTGCACACCAGTGGGTCGGTCGTCGGGCAAGTGCAGTTGCTGTACACGTGGAGGGTGGTGTCGTAGCTGCTCCCGCAGAGGCTCACCGTGGCCGTGCCGCTGCACGTCGCCAGGTAGCAGAACCAGATGTCGTTGAGCATGTCGAAGGCCGCCGGGCAGGGGCCGGAGTCGGCAATCGAATCGGTGGTGGCTCCGGCCGTGCTGAACGAGATCGTGGCGTCGGTGACGCTGCCGGGGTCGGCGCAGGCATCGTTCGCCACGGAGCCGCCCTCGACTCGGCAACTGGCATCGCATCCATCACCCGCCGTGGTGTTGCCATCGTCGCAGTGCTCGCCGGCCGTCGCGTTAAGCGTGCCGTCGCCACACACGACGAACGTGCAGTCGGCGTCACAGGTAGCTGATTCGCCCGCATCATCGCACTCCTCCGGCCCGCCGATGATCCCGTCGCCACACGTCGCGGGCATGCACGAGGCCAAGGAGAGCCCATGCCCGCTGAGCTGCTGCGCCGCGAGCGAGCGGACCAGTCCGCTGTCGGCCGCGTCGATCTTTCCGTCCGTGAAGACATCCGCCCGCACGTGCCCGGCGTTGGACGGATCGATCGGGTCGACATGAGACGCCGCGAACGCACGGACGAGGCCGTTGTCCGCAGCCGTGACCCGGGCGTCACCCGTGCCGAGCGGGGTGCCGAAGGCGTCGCCCAGCACCACCGAGAACTCGCGGCTGGTGTCCGCAGCTCCCCCGCCCACGCCGGTGAGATCCACGAGATACCTCGTGGGGGTCTGCGCACCCGGAAGCAGATCGGACCCTGGTAGCTGCGGGGTGAAAGTGATGATCACCTCGTCAGGCCCGCCTTGAATCGTGCTTACTGCAATTCCAGACACGTCCACGGGAAGATGGCTCGCGTCGCACGCCCCAAGAATGCGGGCTATGGACCCGGCCGCGGTTATCGGATAGTCATACGCCACACTGATCTTGCGCACCCCCGCCAATCGGGGCTCGACGAACGAGCCGTCGGCCGGGATCTCCAGGCCACAATCTCCAACCACACCGTGCACGGCGATCGACTCCCACCTTGTCGGACAGGGCGAGCCGGCGCAAATGCCCGCCGTGCATTTGTCGTCGCAGGTCTGGAGCTCGTTGTCGGTGCAAACTGTGCCGTTGGGCTTGGGCGACCAGCCGTCCGCGTCCGTTGCCGCGCCGCACTGTTCGCATTCGTCCGCCGGGTTTCCAGCCCCGTTGGCGTAGCACACTCCTTCGATGAAGCATGAGCCGGGCTCGATCACCGGCGGGTCACACACCCCGGTCGCGGTCACGCAGGTGTTGATCGTGCAGGCGATCCCGTCCTCGCAATCGGCGTTGTCCTCGCAAATGCACTGGTTGCGGTTCTCGTCGCAGCCACGGTCGGGGCAGGGATCCACGCCAATCGCCAGGCAATTGCCGCCCTGACAGTCGTCCACGCCGTCGCAGAACAGCCCGTTGCCGCAGGCCGTATCGTCCGGAGCGTTGGGGTGGCTGCACACCCCCGCGCTGCACACGTCCAGCGTGCAGGGCTGGCCGTCACTGGCGCAGCCTGTACCGTCCGGCCTCGCCGACCAGTTGGAATTGAGCAGGGCGGCCGCGCAGGCCTCACAGGCGTTGGCCGGATTGACCGCCCCGTCCGCCCGGCACACCCCGCTGATGAGACAGGACCCGGCGGTGACCACGTTCTGACACAGCCCCGTCTCCAGGTTGCAGGAGTCCGTGGTGCAGGACAGGCTATCGTTGCAGTCATTGTTGTCGTCGCAGACGCAGGCGTTGGCCTCCTCGTCACAGCTTTGGCCGCTGCAGGGATCGCCGGCCGACTGGCATTGCCCGACCAAACACCGCTCCACCCCGTTGCAGAACGTCCCATCGTCCGTGCACGGTGTACTATTCGGCAGCGGGATATGAAGGCAATTCGTCGCGAAACAGGTGTCCGACGTGCAGGAGTTGCCGTCGTCCGTGCACGGCGTGCCGTTCGGCTGGATGTTGCTCAGGCACACACCTTGTCCGTTGCAGGTGTCGGCGAAGTTGCAGTCGGTCGCGGTGGGATCGCCGCAGGTCGCACCCACGGGCAGGTTGAGGTTCTGGCAGCTTCCGTCGTTGCAAGTGTCCTCGGTGCAGTCGTTGGAGTCGTTGCAGTCGATGCTAATGAGGCATTCAACGCAGCGATTGCCGGCCTCGTCGCATATCAGCGACAGCGCCGTACAGGGGTCGCCCTGTGACATGCAGTTGCTGGCCTGGCACACCTCGACCCCGGAGCAGAACAGATTGTCGTCCGAGCAGGGCGAGCCGTTGGGCTTCGGGGACCAGCCCCGGGCGGCAATCGCCGGGTTGCATTCCTGGCAGTCGTCCGCGGGATTGGTTTCCCCCGCGTTCTTGCAAGCCCCATTGATCAGGCACGTGCCCGCGGCCACGTCGAAATCGCACAAGCCCCGCTCCTGATCGCACACCCCGGCCGTGCAGGAAAGCGGCGCCACGCAGTCGCCATCGCCATTCGGGCATGTCACGCACGCCCCGCCGATACCAAGGGCGATATCGACGACCTCAATGTACGCGGAGCCCGTCTGGTCGTTGGCCGTCAGAGCGTTCGCACCAACGACGGCGAACGAACCATCCAGCCCAAGGGCGGTGCCGAACGCACCCCTCGTGTCTGGCGGGTTTACCGCCAGGACTTTCGATACTTGGATCCAGGCGTCCCCGGCCGGGTGGAACAGGTACACCGCGCCGGTGCGGTTGTCGTCGCGAGATGCGCCGACGAGGACATTGTCACCTTGCAACGCGAGCGCCGTACCAAACTGATCAAGGTTGGCACCATCGCTTGCCGAAAGCTCGGCTTCCCAGCTCCAGGAGTCCGTCCCATCGAACCGAAACAACTGGACGGCGCCGGTGTTTGTCGCGACGCCGTCCCCATTCGTCTCGCCCGCCAAGACAACGTCCCCGCTCACAGCCACCGCCGCCCCGAGCCGATTGGTGGCGGCAGGGACCGGGCCCACAAGCGTCGCCTCCTCGACCCAGCCGAGGTCCCCGTGGCGGAAGATGTACGCGCCCCCGGCTTCGCCTAAGGTGCCGACGTCCTTCGACGGCGCCCCCACCGCGATGACCGTCCCATCCGTCGCCACGGACGTTCCGAATTGATCTCCCTGAAATATGTCCGCCGGCACCAGCGGAGGACCCTCTTGGTTCCACAAGTCACCGCTCCGGCGGAACACATACACGGCGCCCCCCACGCCGGCGACTCTGGCCCCGACCACAATGACGTCCCCGCGGATCGCCACGGCCCGCCCGAACTGATGACCATTGGCCGCATCGGATGCGACCAGCTTGGCTTGCTGACTCCACACCTCCCCCACCCGCTGGAACACGTACGCCACGCCCGTATCGGCGTTGCCCATGGCGGCGTCGGCCACGGGTGCACCCACGACGAGGTAGTCCCCGTCAATGGCCACCGCCGTCCCGAACGCATCGTTGACCGCTGCGTCGCTGGCCGTCAGCTTCGGAAGCACCTCGTTCCAGACGTTGTTGCTGTCGCGTTTGTAGAGGGACGCGGAGCCAGCGCCGGTAGGCTCGATCGGGTTGCCTTCGGCATCGGCTGGCTCGTCCTTCGGCGACCCGATGATCGCGTAGTCCCCGCTGATGGCTACCGAGGTCCCGAATTCGTCGTCCGCCGCCGCATCACCAGGTACGACCCGCTGTAGCTCGCACTGGGCGAACACCGGCCGCGTACCCGCCACCAGCACCGTCCCCACCATCACCAGGCCGGCGGTCCAGAGCAATCTGTTCATCAGCGATTCGACTCCACAGACACGTGGCGGCGCGCCGCGTGTCGATTCTGAAAACTTCGCTCGTCCGACGACCCTTCGCACCACCAAGTGTCTTCCACAGCGAATGCCTGAAGTCGGGCCCAGGCCATCGGCTCCCGGGTGGGCGTTGCGGTCGCCAAGACAAAGAAGGTGAAGCCGACCAAGCGCGAGGACTCAGACTGAACGACCTCGCGTGTCATCAGTTACCCCTCCGGGCTTGACGTGCGGCGCCAACCATGCCCATTGCGCAGGTCAATGCAGGACCCGGCATGTCTTCCACTCCAGCGGCCTCGTGGCCGAGAACAAACCGAGGTGCGAGTAAAAAGTTACTTTACTGACGTGTCCCGGCCCGAGTCAAGTGAAATCCGGGGCAAAACCAAGGCGGGTCGGTATTACTTCGGGCGGCCGTTGTGAGCGTTCCGGCCTGCGGCATCGCCATTCGGGCTGTTTCAACGGCCCTTTCCGCCGCAGGCGGGCTTCCAGGCCAGCCGTTGGTACGTGTTTAGCGTGTCCGAGCCTCCCCCTTTCCAAGGGGGATAAAGGGGAGGTAGCCCTCAGTTGAAACGACCTCCCCCGCCCCCTCCTTGGCAAGGAGGGGGGTCAACGGCGACGCAAAACACGTACAGCCGTTGTACGGCTGGTCGGTCGGCCGCCTTGCCTTCTTCGAGCTTGGACCCCGGCCTCACCCCGCCGGAGAGCAACACCGTCTCCTACACCCTCGCCCCCGCCCCGATCATCCCCGCCACCTCCGACTGGGGCCTGCTCGTCCTCACCCTCCTCGGCCTCACCGCGGGTACCCTCATCGCCCGCGGCGGAGCGACCCTGGAGCGCCGCTGAGGGACAGTGCCCTACTGAAGTGCCATTACGTGACACGCAAGCACCATGGCCCCCATTCAGTTACGGCGGCGTCCGGCGGCAGCCGAACGTTCGCGCGGGCTGAAGCGGCGCGGCTCGGTCAGGCGGCTCGCCCTGGCGCCTCGGTCAGGTGGCTCGGTCAGGCGGTTCGGCCAGCGGACTCGGGCACGCGGATCGCCCGGGCGGATCGGCGACGCGACTGCCGCACGTGGTCCGCAAAGAGTTTGGGAAAGAATCCCCCTTCGGTTGGGTTTCAACGCGGTTGCCAGTGCCGAGACAGAAGGCGGCGGGCGAAACATCGCCAAACTCACAGCGGACCCTACGACTAGTGCTTTGTCACGTCTAAGTTTTGGGATTGCCGATGATCCTCCTGACCGGCGGTTTTTCGCCGGCGTTGAGCAAGGAGGCTCTCATGCGCAAAGT
>Ga0214473_10007350_pt1 | contig 13079 bp, 12 predicted proteins | sample RVTome_7_FD_203509 | JGI IMG/M metagenome (GOLD analysis project Ga0214473, IMG submission 203509) | Soil microbial communities from uranium-contaminated site in the Upper Colorado River Basin, Wyoming, United States - RVT98D197 | ecosystem: Environmental > Terrestrial > Soil > Contaminated >...
TTATCCATGAAAGGCTGGTTGCGTGCAAGTCCAATACACAACCCCTTAAAGGATTCCTCTTCTTCACTTCAGAGGAAGGTCCTTCTTCCTGCCGGACAGCCTTCTTGCGCTGCCGAAGGAACCCGGCGGCCAGCAGGGCGGCCAGTTCGTCCAAGCGTTCGTCGAGGGAGATGGACATGTGAGCCGGTTCGTCGCGATGCATGGGCGCTCCTCATGCAGTCGCCCACTTTCAGCGCAGCGCATCCGCCTGTACTCGAAAGGCTGGGCTTCTCGGTGCGCGCCTCCGCCCGCTCGGCAGCTTGACAGTCCACGGGACTCTCATTTGATCCCGCCTCACCTTCCGCTCTGCGGCCAGTTGGTTGTCCGGCGGTGCTGAATCGGCGGCGCCGCGCGTTAACAGCGTCCTCTTTCACTACCTACCGCTGCCGCGATCGAAATGTCTCATTCGGGACAGGGGTAGGTGGAGAGCAGATTTCAGATGACGTGTTGCCGCTGAGTAGCGGTCGAAGCCGGCCCGCTTCATCGCCCGCTTAGGCCGCCACGTTCGCGCCGGCAGAACTAATCCGGAATCTCAGGCTCCACGAGTGCTGCCAAAAGGGTAAGCGACTCCTGCCAACCGAGGCAGCAGGCTTGGGGGGGGATGACATCCGGAAGCCCTTCTTGCACGATGTTCAATTCAGTTCCGCAGAATACTTGCTTCAAGTTGATCGTCGTCCGCATCTCCCCGGGTAGGTTCGGATCGTCGAATCTGTCCGTGTGGCGAATGCGTTCGTGTGGCACCAGTTCGAGATACTCCCCGCCGAAGGAGTGGCTGCGGCCGGTGCTGAAATTCGTGAAGGATATCTTGTAGGTGCCGCCGACCCTGGCATCCACGTGGTGCACCTTGCCAGTGAATCCGTTCGGCGGAAGCCATTTGGCCATCGCGTCCGCGTCGAGAAACGCCCGATAGACCTTCTCCGGAGTCGCCCGCAGCACGCGGTGGAACTGGACGCTGTTCGGCATCATCGGCTCCCTTCGATGGGCACTTTCGGAATCTCCGGTCTCGACCTAACGCTCAGCATCGCCGGCGTGGCGCGGCCGTCGGTCACTTCTTCGCCCGGGCGGGCTCAAGGCGGTCGAGCTTGGTCTCATGGCCCAGCTTCTGTACGCTCTGCGCTTTGTCGTAACTTTCCATCAAAGCCCGATAGCCCGGGATAAGGTGCTCGGCAAAGATCGCCGCGAATTCCATCGCATCGGCACGGTTCCACGTGCTTTGCAGTTCGGTCAGGACGGCAAACGTGTCGATCGGCATGGCACCGGCCTGAACGACGCGGGCCAGCGTGAGGTCGGTCGCCATCTTGGACCAATTGCCGGAAGCGTCGATGACGCAGAACACTTTGTATCCGGCCTCCACAGCGCTCAGCGCGGGGAACGCCATGCAGACGCTCGTAAGCGTGCCGGCGATGAGGAGCGTTTTGCGTTTGGTCTTCTCAATCGCCTCGACCCACGCGGGGTTGTCCCAGGCGTTGATCTGCCCCGTCCGCGCGATGTAGACCGCGTCGGGGTTGTGCTGGTGGATCTCCGGGATGAGTGGGCCGTTCGGGCCATCGGGAACAGAGGCCGTAGTAAATGTCGGGACCTTGGCGAGGCGCGACACCTTCGCGAGGGCAATGACATTCGAGCGAAGGGCGGGAAGATCGATGTCCTTGACCAATTGGAACAATCCGCTTTGATGGTCGATCAGCAGCATGACTGCGTCCTTGGGGTCGATCATCCACTTGTTGACCGCGGCCATAGCCGTCTCCTTCAGGAAATCGGTTTTTGATTTCCGTCGTCCGCTCCGGGTGTCTTCCCACTGGTCAAGCCGGCAAACGTCCCGGTTCACCGGCGGGAGGTAGTTGCAAATCTTGTGTAAATTTCTCAGGGGCATCCTCGGGTCCTGCTACGCAACTCTGGCCGGTTTCTTTCCCGGTATCGGCACCGTGGCACACGAATGGGCGGACTTCAGACGTCGCCATCGCTGCTGGAGTCGCCTCATCACCTCGTGCACCAGGTACACGCCGCTTTTGGTCTTCTTGAACCGTTTGGCGGCATTGGTCCGCAAACGCACGGAGGCAAACGGCGATTCGATCACGTTGGTCGTCCTCAGGTGCGGCCAGTGCGCCTCCGGGAACTGGTAGAACGTCAGGCACCGGTCCAGATCATCTTCGAGGCAACGGGCCGCACGCTCGTAGCCGGCGACGGTCAGATCAGTGACCACCTTCGCAGCCAGCTTCCGAGCAGCCGGCTCGCTTTGGGCCTGCCAGATGGCCCGCAGCCGCTTGGTGTACTCGGGACGCTCGGACATCGGCAGCTTGTCGATCACGTTCATCGTCTTGTGGTTCGTACAACGCTGCTGGGCCGAGTGTCCGCAATGCTCGTTGACCGCCGCCCAGATACCCAACGCCCCGTCGGCGATCCAGCAGGCCGGTTCGTTCATGCCGCGAGCCCGGCAATCCTGAACCAACTCGCCCCAACTCGCGGCGCTTTCCCGGTAGCCTTCTCTCAGCGCGATCAGATGCTTCTGTCCTTCTATATCAGCGCCGATGAGCACCAGCAGGCACGCTTTCTCTGTGCCCAACCCGGCCTTGAGGTAGATCCCGTCGGCCCAGATGTACACGAACGTAGGGTCGCTCAGATCCTGTCGGTCGAACGCTTCGTACTGCGCTTTGAACCGCTGCGTCAGGCGGCTGATGACACTGGGCGACAACGGTGCCTGCTCGCCGACGAGCAGACGCAGCGAGGGCTCGAAGTCGCGTGTGGCCAATCCTTCGACGAACAGGTTCATGAACGTCTCGTCGATCGTGTCGCTACGCCGCTGATACTTGCGGATGATCTTCGACTCGAACGGCTCCTGCTCGGGCGGAGTGTCGCGTACCCGGGGTGTCCGCAGTGCCACCGTGCCGCTGCCCAGCGTCAGGTGGCGGGGCGAGGTTCCGTTGCGGTAGCCGCGGAAGCCGTCCCCGCGTTCGTACCGACCCCGGCCGAGATAGGCGCCCACCTCGTCGCTCAGCGCCGTCATCAGCATCTCCCGGGCACCCACGCGGGCCAGTGACTCCAACTGATCAGCCACGACCTCACCGGACGTCTCGGCTCCTTCCGGAATTGCGGATTTGACAATCCGCGTCGTATCGCGTTTCCTGGGCATCGGGCGTCCTCCATCGTAAAAGGGTCTTGAACCAACCCGGAGGATGCCCCATCGTTCATTCATTTTCCACAAGATTCGATGCTAACTCTCGACCACCGCGCGGGACGCTTTTCTACGCGCGATACGATCGGTGCATGGGGTGACTTATCCAACACCGGAAACGGGTATGCGTATGTCGGGAACAATCCTCCGACGGGAATAGACCCTACTGGTCGGCAGAAGCTGACGTTAAAAACGGTTGAAGCGGCAACTCCGGTGGATTGTGGAGGGTTCAAGTGGGTTATTCAGTGGATCCTGGATGCGAAAACGAAGACCGGAGGGTGGATCAACCAACATGTAACAGTTAGCTTTGATGTGAAAGACTGCAAAGACAATGTCCTGAAGCATCCAGCGGATGATGGAAAATTTAATTATGCGGAAGCCTGGGAGGTAAAGAAGAATCAAACCATTACTACATATGCGCAAGGAGGCGAGACCGATGACGACACCTACTCATTGACGGCAGCTGGCGATTGTACGAAAGGTAAAGTGGTCGTTGCAGGGGTCGCTGACTTCCACGAAGGGCTCGTTGCGCTGCCCGCGGGTTATAAAGCAAATAATCCCGATACTCACGCAGGTATGCTTCCTTCTACCGCAAATATAGTAGAACTCGGCGGCCGAACAAGACATATGGATCACAATATCGTAGCGACATGGAACTGTTGCACAAGGAACAAGGCTACTGCGCTCAAGACTACACCTTAGATTTAGGGAACGAGAAGTCTCGCATGAATTCATGGTAACCCGAAGACTCAGCGACAGCTGGTCCATGCACGACAAGGCGCGTCGCTTAATACTACAGCGCCGGTTGCCCCTTTCCCATCCCAAGAAGCGCGTTTTCAGTACTGATATCGCGGCTCGACCCCGCTGTTTCGCGTCATGCGGCGCTGTAGTATTGAGATCGTTTGGATTGGCGGTGCTTTGCTTTGCCACAGTTTGCGATTGCCATGACGCCAATCCGCGTATACAAAGTGCAGGGACAGCCCGCTTGCGGGCAATTGCGGATGCGAGCACGCGAGACACGGATTTGATCCGTGCAATTCACAGTCTCGGGGCGGTGAACGAACCTGCGTCGTTCTGGACCGCGATCATCGGGAATCCAGAGTTTAGCTCCACGCACCGACGGCGTTGCCTCTTTGCATTTTTTCGGCGCCATGCATATGCGGGCATAACGCTCAACGAACTCTTACAGGTCGGGAGCGTCGGAGAGTGGTTTGATGATGACCAAATTGTCGATATGACTCACGCTTCCAAAGTTCCTGTCTCCAGAGTCGGGCGCGGTTCGATATATGCCTTCCGACCCGAGCTTCCTTCGTCGAACGACTCGGCTGTCTACCTACGGTTCTCGGTGACCATTTCGAAGGAGGAACTTATTAGTGTGCTATGCGCGAAGGTAGTGCGAAGGCCAGAGGTCCGCATCGAGGAAACGGGTTGTGCTGAGTTCGAGGACTGACCGAAACTGTAACTGCGGGGGGGGTGGACGCGGGTTGCTCGGTGGCCCATGGTGGCCCATCCTCGCCGCGGCGAGGGTGGGGGCACGATGATGGCGGGGCCGTTGAAGGGGCCCACAGGGCGAGCTACTCGGAGGAACATGTACAGCGGGCAAAACACCATGAGCAACGACCACAGAGAATGTACCTGGACCGCGCGTCATCTTTCGTCGATCGCGATCCTGCTGGCCTTGGCGGTGACCCTCGCGGCGGTGGAGCAAGTTGTCGCCGGGCAGCAACCGGCTCCGGCCGCTCCGGCCCCCAAGGTGACGATCCAGCCGCCGGATCTTACCAACCAGCAGCAGTCGGCGGGGCAGAAGACGCTGGTGGTGTTCGCCCATGGGTTCAATTCCAAGCCCGGGGAGTGGCCGACGGCGATGAAGGCGGCGATGGTGACCACGCCGCCCAACAACGCCGTCTCGGCGGACTATATTGTCTACGACTGGGAGCAGGATGCCAAGGGAAAGCTTTCAGCCAAGCCGGAGGACGTTGCCCGCTTCCAGGCCATCATGCTTCACGCGGCGATGCATGGACAGGCGCTCGCCGACCACGTCCTCAAGCAGCGAACCGTCAACGGCGGCTATGAGCACATTCACTTCATCGGGCACAGCCTTGGCTGTCGCCTGCTTCAGACGGCGGCCGAGAAGATCGCCCAGAAGGACGCCAACAACAATGCAGACCTCGGCAAGCGCGCCGTGATCCACACGACCTTCCTGGATGCCTTTACGCCTCACCCGGAAAAAGGTGAGACGGCGTGGGCGGATACGTTCGGTAGCTCATCGAACTGGGCGGAGCATTACTTTTCGATCGATCTGCCTCCGACGGACAGTCCGCTGCCGCGATGCTATAACGCCGACGTCACCGCGGTCGACGACGACCACGCCAACCGCCGCGAGAATCCCAAAGACGAGGTTGCGACGGTGTTCTTCACAAAGTGCTTTGGCGCTGGGAGAGAGAACGACCCGATTCGGAGCTGCGGCGGCGCCTGCGTGGCCGATGTGAAGTTCTACCAAGACGCATGCGACAACAATCACTCCTGGCCGCCGGAGTGGTACACCGCTACGATCACGAAACACCGCAACAATCAGAATGATCCGCGGCACCGCGGCCTGGGGTTCCCCCTGAGTAAGGAAGCCGGTCATAACGCCTGGGGCGCCGGACAGAACAACCAGCCGCAGAAGCCGGGCCAGCTCGTCACCCTTCCGAGGAAGGCGGACGACAAGACGAAGACCAAGGAGCTGAAGCTGCCGCGCCGCGACGGCCGGCTCATCAGCCCCATGCGCGATCGGCTCGCCAGCAGCCTCACCGGCATCGTGGCGGCGTCGGATGCCGACCTCGCCCTGACCGCCCTCGGTCCGGACGACCCGGCTTGGATCAACCTCGCCGTGCAGGCGAAGCTCCCCATCCACGATCTGCAGTTCGACTTCGAGTTCACATCCGGCGCGGAAGGGGTACTGAGTTTCTACGTGGACCTGGCCGAAGCGGATACCGCCGATGAGCAGCAGCAGAAAAACGTCTACGTCCTGCTGGAAGAGTACGCCATCGACGGGATGGAGCATTCTGGCTCCAACTCCCTGGGGAACCTGGGCCCCGGTTCCCACGTTCTGGCGGTCCGGCTGGACGCGCCGTCGGGCAGTTCCAGCGTGATCCTTCAGAACCTCTCGGCCGGTCGATGGAGCGGGGCCGATGAAATACCCGCCGTGTCGCAGTGGGGGCTGGTGGTGACCGCCCTGCTGCTCCTGACCATCGGCAAAGTCTTTTTCGGCCGGCGCGGACGACCTGTCGGTGCGCACCAGTAGATCTGGCCTCGGCGCGGCTGCGAAGGACCGCGCCAAAGCCCGGCCCCAATCTGCCTTCGTGCACACCCGCCAGAGCGAGTACGTTCGCAGTCCGTCAGGCCGACTGGTCGCGGCGTGTCTCGGCCGTAGCGCGTCCCCGGCCTTCGTAACCCGTGCGGCCGTGCTCGTCGATCGCCATTGCGGTGCCGGCTGCGACCGGCGTTGGTGATTGGCCGCTCACGCCGGCCGGCGAAGCGGTACTTGTCTGCCTCTTTCGTGCCCACAACCTCACCGGCCGTGGCCGCCGGGCCAGATGCTAGGAATGGCTTTCCGCGCCGTGCGGGCGCGCAGCGATCTCACTCGCCCGGAGTGCTCACCGCTGTTGTAGACAAACGCACCGCCCGGTCCCGGTCAGCCATGCTCCCTTCGTCCGCACCAAGTCGCCAAGCTTCTCGATGCGGTCCACCGCTTCTATCACGAATTCGAGCGCTGCGTTCCAGGCGCCGTTCAGTTCATCGTTGGGGTCAGGATTGCGGAGGTACTCGTCGGGGATCAGTCGCAGCAGCCTGGCGACGAAGTCAGCCGCCATCTTCTCCACCGCCGACACTCGTTTGGCCATCGTTCGCGGTCTGCGAGGCATTCTCGAATCTCCATAATTGACCAAATCGCGCGTCCGGTCGAAAGGGTTAGCTCGGAGTCCCGCGGCGGCTCGCGGGTGGGGGGATGGTAAAGAATCCGCAGAGGCCACAGTAACGAGCCCTCGTTCCGCTTTTGCGCCTTGTCGCAGACGACCGGCAGACAGGCATCCATCGGCCGTCAAACAATCATCCAACAGCAGTGAAACAGGCGGCGAACTGCGGTCAAACGGCCGCGCAACAACCGTCGCACAGTGACACGTAACGGCACTCTAACGAGCAGTCTGCCGTCGGTTCATTGCCTGCACTTCTAGCAGCATCGCCAATGCCGTTTCTGACGTGACGGAACCGTCGGCGTGCTCACTTTCCGCCGAGCTGGGACAAGCACTGGTACAAGCATCCGCGCACCTGCTCGTAAGCTGTTGTGATTGCGTACCTACCGTGCGGTGCTCTCGGTTTTGTAAACCGCAAGTCGTCGGTTCGAATCCGACCGGTGGCTGTTCCGTAAGTCCCGCAAAACGAAGCACGTCCTCAAGCGCCGCAAGGAGTTGCGCACGTTTCGGCTCACCGGCGTTGAGTCCACCGGAGTCTACCGAAGTCGGCTGAAGTTGCTCGAAAGTGCGCAAGCACTGATGCAAGACAGGCTCATCGGGCTTGCCTGAGCAAGACGCCCCAATACCGCTCCCCTCATCTGAGCAGGACAAGGTGTCAAGCGAGGGCAGGAAGGCCAGAGCGCTGGTCTGCTCCGCGAGCTGAGTGTGGGAATAGCGGCTCAACGTGAGGTTGACATCGCTGTGGCGAGCAAGGTCCTGGGCGAGTTTGGGGTGGACGCCACCTCGGGCGAGATTCGAAATGAACGTGTGCCGCAGAGCGTGGAAGTCCGCGACGCGACCAGCACCATCGACGTAACGAAGAAACCCCGACGTCGTGCGACGATTCTTCTCCGCAGCCGACTTGGCCTCATCGATCCACGCGTTGCGCGCGGCTTCGAGGTCGGCTCGGAACATTCTGGCGGGCTTGTCAGGAAGCTGAAAGACCGGCTCTGCATCTGATGAGCGGCGCAAGTGCTTGCGAAGACGCGCGGCCGTTTCAGGTCGTAGGGGCAAAGTGTCCTGGCGTGTACGTTTGCTGTACGAGGCAGCAACGGTGATCGAAGGAGCGGTGTCGGCCAAGCACAACCGAGTTCGTGTCAGGCTTCTGAGTTCGCCGGCTCGCAGACCTGTCTCAACGGCGACCCGGCACACCAAGGCACGGTTCGGACCGGAAACGCGGAAGCGCGGACCGTCACTGGTAACGTGCCTCAGCTCGACTTTTGCCCTTTTTGCGGGTGGTTCGTGAGCGTTTTCGTTAAACCAAACGGAGCCGCCTTGTCGGTATCAAGAGGAGTTGCCAGACAACCCTTGGTACTCGGGCAAGGAGGCCCCGATGAACCGTATGCCTCGGGCGGCGGAGCCGCTCATCCGGGAATTCGCCAGCGCTTTCACGCGACCGACCTACCCGCGTTTCGTAATCCTCTGGCTGGCCGCGATCCTGACCACGGGACGGCGGACGATCAGCAACCTGTTGCGAACGGTGCAGCGTCTGGCTCCGGGACATCCGTCGCGCTACCACCGCGTGTTGTCCCGACGATGTTGGTCGAGTTGGCGATTGGCCCGTGCGCGGGCGGGGTACATCCTGCGTCACTGGATTCCCGAAGGCGCGGTGAATCTGTGCGGGGACGACACGGTGGACGAGCATCGGGGAAAGAAGGTCTACGGCAAGGCCGGTCATCGCGACGCCGTCGGTTCGACCCATTCCTTCACGGCCTGCCGCTGGGGACACCCGTGGGTGGTGCTGGCCGTCCTGGTGAAGTTCCCGTTCGCCAAACGGCTGCGGGCCTTGCCCGTTCTGGTCGCCTTGTATCGTTCCAAGGAATGGGACGAAGCGCACGGACGACGCCACAAGACCCCCTCGGAACACATGCGTCAGTTGCTGGCGGTCATGATTCGTTGGTTTCCGCCGCGGAAATTCGTCTTCGCCGGAGACGGCGGCTACGGAACCCACGAACTCGCCCGCCTCGCCCACCGATACCGCTCCCGCCTGACGCTGGTCAGCCGCTTCGATCCCGACGCCAACTGGTAGGCGCCGCCTCCGGTGGTTCGCGGCAAGAAGAACGGCCGGCCGCGCAAGAAGGGCCGCAAGCTGCCCGCGCCCCAGGAGGTGGTGAAGCGGTCGGCTCGTTCTCGGCTGGCCGTGGCGTGGTACGGCGGCGGTACGCGGCGCCTCGCAGTCGTTTGGGGTGTGGGTCATTGGTACAAGAACGGAGAGGGGTTGGTCGCCATCCGTTGGGTCTTCGTTCACGACCGCACCGGAACCCACCGGGACGACTACTTCTTCACCACCGACCTGGCCATGACGCCGAAGACCATCGTCGAGACGTTCACCCGTCGTTGGTCCATCGAGACGACGTTCCAAGAGATGCGCGCCTATCTCGGCTTGGAAACGACCCGCGGCTGGATCATCCACCGGCTGAGCAGCCCGCGCAGCGAAGGCGAGACGCGTTCAACGATCATCCGCACCCCCTTCGGCCGTCCGCTCGGTGCCCGCGTCGGAAGGATTCCACAACGCGCCCGGTTTGGCCTGGTCCTCGTCGAATGGTAATCGGCGTGCAGCTCGCGAATCAAACGCAACGAGAGAGGCAACCTCTTCAATCGCTTTACGCCGTATTCGAGCGCGCCGACGTCGTTGCCTACCTCGCGAAGGTCATCCGGGCTCCGATCGACGTTCACGCCGGCCTCGGCCGCCAGCAACTCGCCCAGCGTCGCCTGCGTGCCTTCGATCTCGCTCGACAGTACGGCCTCGGATGGCCGTCAGCGGCTGGGCGGCGCGGTTGTGGTCCGCCCGCGAGGATTCACTTCCTGCCAAACCATCCCACAGGTGTTGGAACCGCCAGAAGGCCAAGAAACACGGCTCGAAAGGTCGGGAACGTACCACGATGACGTGGCTGGCTCACGAACCGCCAAACGCGACTTGAGCGGCGGCAAAATCGCGGAGGTCCACGGCGCCGCTGCGGTCCGTGTCGAAGCACTCGCATCCCGTCGGCACGCCCTCGTCCGGACCGGCCAGGCACTCGGCAAACGAATAAAGGTCGAACCGGTCCACCACTCCGTCCTCGTTGCAGTCGGTTGGCTCGATTTCGAGCCAGAACCCGCCGGTCAACTCCAGATTGCCGCCGGCCAGAAACCCGGCGTCGGGCTGGCCGATGGTGCCGGAGAGCTCGAAGTCGCCGCCGGTGCTGAACATCACGCCGCTGCCGTCGATGGTGTATCGGGACAGCTCGAATTCTCCGCCGGGGGCGGAAGCGACGATCCAGGCAAGGACCGCCATGGTGACGACATCTCGTCGCATATCAGGGCTCCATGGTCGCGTCACGGTCAGTTCCCGATCACGGCGCTTCCGACTGGAGCGACGAAGGTCATGGCCTTGCCGTCAGCTCCGGCAACGAAGGTGTTGCCTGCCGCGCGGGGGTAAGAACCCGGCACGAGTGCAATGATGCCTTCGTCGACCACTGCGGCGACGGCGCCGCTTACGGTGTGCAGCGGTTCGTAGATGCTGCCGTTGGCCGGCAGGCCTATATCGGCCCAGTCGACATACATGGTGTATTGCCCCAAGAAGTTCTGCAACGCCGCCTCAAGGGGCCCGCGGTGCAAATGCGTGCCGTGATTGTTGTAGCCGGCAAAGAAATCGTCACAGCCTCCTTGGGCGTGGATTCCAAAGGCGTATTCGTTGGAGCCCTCCCGGATGATCGGGCTGCCGGAATTGGCCGGCATGGTGTCGACGTCGTGTTCGATGATGTCGCCCTCCAGGTCATCCATGGCCCCGGTGGTGCTTTGTTGCGTTTGGGATGTGGAATTGCAATTGAATTCGAAGGTGCCGTCGCCATCGGAGTCGCAGTTGGCCGCGCCAACACATTGCCCGCCGGGACAGTTGGCGGCGATGGTACACGACGCGCCTTGATTGGCGCCACCTAGGCAGAACGAGCCACCTGCTCCGGCGGGTATGTTGTCGAGTCCAAAACCAGTCACTCTGAGCGTCGTGCCGGCATTCGGGGTTACTTTGGTCATGTAGAAAAAGCCCTGCGCGATGTGCGCCCGCAAGCTGGTATTGGAGTTCGGGTTCACCCCGAACACCATCCAGTCCTCGCCGCGCCCGTTGTCTTCGAACAAGATACTCCCCACGTTAATGGGATATTGACTGCTCACCGCCGCCGCGACGTTCGTTCCGTTCGGCAGCGATGGCGGCACATTGAACTCAATCACGCTTCCAGCGGAAAGAATGCCGCCACGTTGGCAGTGGCCCGCACTGAGAACGGCGCTGTTCGAAACCAGCCACGCCGTACAAATGCCATTTAAACTGAGTCCTGCCGGCGGCGGGGTTGTGTTCCACGGTCTCATCCGGGCAATCCGCGGATCATTGGACGCGACGCGGTCGTCGAAATCATTGCAGATGCTGGCGAGCTGCGTTGCTGAAGCGATATCGCCCTCCAGCGGTGCGGATGACGCCACACGGTCGATGTGAACGTACGCACCGGTGTCGCCCGGCGCGACGTGCAATGTGACCTCTAACTCGTCGCCATTGAAGATTGCGCTCCACTGATACCAATCCGGCAGAGATTTGGCATCGAATCGCTGCACCTCACCATCGAGGGCCGAAAGCGTCAGATAGCTCCAGCGTCCGAGTTGGTATTCGCCGATGTGCACGCGGACCCAATTCGCATGGGGGACATAAACCGTGCCCACGGGGACGGAGAGGGTTTGCGTTGTCGGATTGTCGACCCGATCGGAAACCAGCACATACGGCTCGTCGATCGTGTTTCGCGCGGTGCTGTGGCTCCAAGCGGGCGCCGCCCCAACCATCGATAAGGCGAGAATGACAGTTATCCAGGATGACGCATTGCGGTGTACGGCAGTTATACCGACCATAGTCTTGCTCCTTTCGTCGAATACGTTATTACTGGAGGTTCACCAGAGCCAGAACCAGGCCGCGCTCTCCGCACGCGAGCGAGGTCATGGCCTTGCCGAGAATCGCGCCGTGCGATCGATCGCGGTCCACCGCCCTCATCGCGTGACCAGGCGTCTGAGAGCTCGTAAGCGAGTCCCCTGGGGTGATCGCACCGCCGCCCCCATCGCACCGCACCCATACCCGGCCGGTCAACGCGATCGCCGGGGCGTTCTCGCTGCCGGGGAAGTTGGCGAGTACAGCCCCTGCCGGGATGTCGCCCGCACCGCTGACCACACCCGCCACGCGAGTGCTGTACGCCTCCATTGCAACGCGAAGCTTGCCGACCTGCTCCGGATCGATCTCCATAACCGTACCGGGTTCGACATTGTCATCATCGCTGGGAAACTTCTCGGCCACGTCCGCGCCGAGGACTTCCAGAACGCTGGTCTTCAGCCTGCCATGCACGAATGTGTAGCCCCAATCCGTGCCGAAGTTCACCACCAAGTGGTCCCCCATGTCGACCAAAACCCGCCCGGGCGCGCCCCGCCTCGTAGGATGGCCCATGAAGAAGTCGGCGCAGCGGAGTTTTGCAGTGAAATTATCACGCAAGATGGAGAATCCTGGGTCTCCGTTACCCTGGCGATAGAGATACATGTCTCCTGCGCCAAGGCCGAAGGGCGGTGCCGAGCCGGTGACGCCATACTCCCAGATGTTGTTGCTCGCGGCGCTCCGGAACTCGGCCACGGCGGCCGTCGCGTGCGATGTCTCAAAGCGAGCGCTGAAAATGCTGGGATCATTCGCGTGGAGGCGGCGCACCGGTGTCGCGGTGCCGATGCCGACGTTGCCGGTCTGGTTCTTAATAATGGCTCTTCCGCAGAATCTGTGGGTGGATTTTCGAGGCATGGCTCCCGTGTCCGAAGGCGGGCAGCGGGCGAAAGCCGAGAGAACGCGGCGAAATCGTCGCCCGGACTGTACGGGATGCAGGGCCAGG
>Ga0214473_10007351_pt1 | contig 13078 bp, 9 predicted proteins | sample RVTome_7_FD_203509 | JGI IMG/M metagenome (GOLD analysis project Ga0214473, IMG submission 203509) | Soil microbial communities from uranium-contaminated site in the Upper Colorado River Basin, Wyoming, United States - RVT98D197 | ecosystem: Environmental > Terrestrial > Soil > Contaminated >...
TAATTCCTCTAAATTTTCTCTATGAGAAAAGACTTTTACCTAATGCCATTAATCAATATTGATGCCCCCTTAACCAGTCGTCACTTCGGTGAATCCCGGATCGTGGTCCGGGACAGGCACCGGAGTCCAGCTCATTGGTGACGGTATGAAAAGACTGGATTCCGGCTCTATCCGGAATGACAAAAAATTGTGAGGACATATCCATGAAACTTTTTGAACCGATAACCATTCGTGGTATGAAGCTGAAGAACCGCATTGTGTTTCCACCGATGCAGGTGAATGTGGGTTTCCGCAGCCGGCGTGCCCAGGCTTACTATGCTGAGCGAGCCCGGGGAGGGGCCGGCACCATCATTGTTGCCGCCACTTCCATTGACCAATTCCTCCTGGACGAGGTCTGGGGAAAACCGGGAGGATCTGAACGTTTTGTCGCCGGTGCTGCCATCCTGGCTGAGGCGATACACCAGGCAGGGGCAAAAACCGGTATTCAGCTATGGCACGGAAACCGCTATCCATGCGGTATCGGGATGTTTGATACCAGGGGTGAGGCTGTGGCCCCTTCAGCAAGGGAAGACATGCGCGAGCTGACCCGTGATGAGATCCGCGCCATCGTTTATAAGTTTGCCTTAGCAGCCGCGGCGTCCAAGATGGCCGGGTACGACTTTGTGGAGTTTCATGGAGCCCATGGCTATATGCCTTGTCAGTTCTTCTCACCCGCCTTCAATCATCGCAGCGATGAATACGGCGGCGGCTTGGAAGGACGAATGCGCTTCGGTCTGGAATGTATCCAGGCGATGCGGAGAGCGGTTGGGGAGGACTATCCCATTTTCTATCGTCTTGGGGCCTGGGAGGATATGCCGGACGGCATCAAGATAGAAGATGCTGTGGAATTCGCCCTTGCCCTGGAAAAATCGGGCGTGGATGTCCTGGACATCTCGGCCGGCAAACTGGTCGAGGAGGGTTCCACTTCCATCCCCTGCCCGGATAAAACTCCGGGTACGTTCGTCCATCTGGCTGCGGCGGTCAGGGCTAAAGTAAAGATACCCGTGATTGGAGTGGGACGGATCAATACTCTTTCCCTGGCCGAGGCTTTCCTCACGGAAGGAAAAGCCGACCTTATCGCCATAGGACGGCAACTCATCGCCGACCCATTCTGGCCGGTAAAGGCAGCCGCCAACCGCAGCGAAGACATTGTTCCTTGCCTTAGCTGCAATATGTGTATCGATACCGCCTTATCCATGGAAGGGGTCCGTTGCTCGGTCAATCCCTGGTTCGGAAGGGAAGCGGAATACAGCCTGAAGCCGGTAGAGACGAGGAAAAAGGTGCTGGTGATAGGGGGCGGACCGGCGGGTATGGAAGCGGCCATGGTGCTGGCGGAAAGAGGTCATCAGGTCACTCTTTGTGAGAAGGAAGAAAGGCTGGGAGGGCAGTTAACCCTGGCCAGCGTTCCCCCGTACAAAGGTGAACTCGATCAATTGAGGAAGTACCAGGAAAGACAATTGGAAAAGCTGGGGGTAAGCATCCGACTCGGTATCGAAGCTACTTCGGAATGGATAGATCAGTTAAAGCCGGATGCGGTTGTACTGGCCACCGGTGTTAAGCCGTTCCTACCCCGGATACCCGGCATAGATGGGAAAAATGTGGTCTTGAGTCTGGATGTCCTGGCCGGCAAGGCCGAAGTAGGCGAAAGGGTGGCCATCATCGGGGGAGAACTCGTTGGCTGCGAGACTGCTGACTATTTGGCGGACAGGGGCAAGCGGGTAACGGTGATGAGGCGGTCCGATGCGATGGCCGCGAAAATCAATCTTCACGCCCGCGATAACTTGTTGGGCAGGCTGAAACGAAAGGGCGTAGACCTGCTGACCGGGGTTAAATACGAAGAGATAACCGGAGAGGGGATCATCATCACCCGGGAAGGCAAAAAGCAGACTATCCAGGCAGACACAATAATAATTGCCACCGGTTCCACCTCTGAGAAAAGCCTTCTGGAAATACTCCAGGCTAAAGGATTAACGGTTTACCCTGTCGGCGATTGCGCATCACCTGGAAGGATCGCTGATGCCATGAGGGATGGGACGCAGATAGGGGGGGAGATTTAATAAGGGTCTCAAAATAATATCAACATAATAGGAACGGGGAGTCTTTTTTAGGGGGTTGTCCCCCTGAACCTAAAAGCTTCTTTGCCGGGCAAATTATTTATCTAAATCAGAAGCAGGCCCCTGGGGGCCTCCAGGACCTGTGCCGGAAACGGGCTATGGTGTATACCCTGCCTCGAATCAAACTTTGCTGGACGGGCCGGGATAGGGCGATAAGTTACCTTTTGGACAACCCCCTAAAAAAGACTCCCCGTTCCTATGGTAGGCAAACTCATTCGCGTCATGTCAAGATTATTATGAGACCCTTAATAAAAGAAAGAAAATGATCACCGCCGGGATCGACATCGGCCATGAGAGCGTCAAGGTTGTACTGCTTGAGGGGAACCAAATCCTCGGCCAGGCCGGGTTCATTATCGCCGGTGAAGTGGAGGCTGCGGCCCGGATTGCCTTTGAGGCCCTGCTCGAACAAAAGGGGATAGGGCCGGAACAGGTCGACCGCCTCCTGGCCACCGGCGTGGGCCGGGAAAAAGTCACCTTGGCTGACAGTCACCGGACTGAAATGTTCTGCCACGTGGTCGGGGCCCATTGGTTTTTCCCCCAGGTCCGAACGGTCATCGATTTGGGAGCCGAAGGCAGCCGGATCCTAAAGTGCGATGCCGAGGGCAATCTGACTAATTTTTTATTGAATGACAAATGCGCCGCCGGGGCCGGGATTTTCTTAGAGACCGTTGCCCATATGCTGAAACTGCCGATCGACCAGATCGGACCGGCCTCTCTCGGCTCCTCAAAAAAGGTTGAGCTGACCTCCACCTGTGCGGTCTTCGCCGAATCGGAGATCGTGGCCGAAATCCACCGCGGCGCAGCACGGGAGGACATCCTTTCCGGCGTCCATGAATCAATTGTCGCCAAAGTAATCGCCAACATCAATCGGGTAGGGGTGGAACCGGAGGTGGTCCTGACCGGGGGCGTGGCCAAAAACGTGGGGATGGTCGAGACTTTCCGGCGAATCCTGCAATTGGAGGTGAAGGTGCCTGAATTTCCCGAGACCGCCGGTGCTCTGGGTGCGGCTATCCTGGCCGGGAATTCCATAAGGAATCATAAATGATCACCTGCGGTGTCGATGTGGGTTCCCTAAGCGGTGAGGCCGTCATTCTGGAGGATGGCCAGATTGCTGCTTACAGCATTGTCCGGACCGGCCCGGAAAGCGCCGCCACCGCCGTCGAGGCCCTGGAAGAAGCCCTGAAGAAGACGTCCATCCGTCAAGGAGATATCGAATTCACGGTGGCCACGGGCTATGGCCGTGTCGTGGTTCCTTTTGCCGACAAGCATATCACCGAGATCACCTGCCATGCCAAAGGGGCACATTTTTTCACCCCTTCGGTGCGGACCATCCTGGACATGGGCGGACAGGACTGCAAGGCCATCCGCTGCGACGAGAAGGGCAAGGTCAAAACCTTTCTGATGAATGACAAGTGCGCGGCCGGCACGGGCCGCTCCATGGAAGTCATGGCCACCCTATTAGGGATCCGTCTGGAAGATATAGGTCCTATTTCTTTGGAAGCCAAGGGGACAACAATAAAAGTGAGCAACACCTGCCTGGTCTTTGCCAAGTCGGAGGTCCTGTCCCTTATGCGTCAAGGGGAGCCCTTGGAGGAGATCCTGGCCGGACTCTGCGACGGGGTGGCCGACCGGGTCAAGAGCCTGCTTAAAATCGTCGGGGTGGCCGAAGACTTCGTTATCAGCGGCGGGATCTCCAAGAATATCGGGGTCGTCAAACGGATCGAGAAAAAGCTAGGACTCCCGGCCCATATCTGTTTTGAACCTCAGATCGTCGGCGCCGTGGGCGCCGCCCTGCTGGCCGCAGATATCCTGAAGCGGAGGAGTTAGAACCTTGTCCCCTTTTTTTCTTCTTGACCCTGCCTTTTTTGTCTTATAATCTTTCCATAAAAAAGATCGTGGTCGATTCTCCCTTTGACTTAAATCATTCTTTAAAGCCGGACATGTTCGTTATTTCTGATGCGGACGTGAGTCGGCAAACAGGGTCCAAACTCTCCACTAAATAGAGGTCTTTTGGACGAAACGCACGAAAACCCGACTCATAAATGGCTGGTCGCCCTGTCGATGTTGACGGGGAGCCTCATGGTGACCATCAACGGCAGCATTGTCAATGTCGCCCTGCCCCACATGCGGGGAAACCTGGGCGCCTCCATGGAAGAGATTGCCTGGGTCCCGACAGGTTTCATTCTCTCCAGCGTCCTCATTATGCCCCTCGTGGCCATGCTGAGTTCCAGGTTCGGACGTAAGCGGTTCCTTCTTTTTTCTTCCACGCTTTTCACTGTTTCTTCCATGCTCTGCGGATTGGCTTGGAATTTGGAGTCATTGATCCTTTTCCGCATTTTTCAAGGCTTAGGCGGCGGCCCCCTCATGCCTCTGGCCCAGGCCATTCTTCGAGAAACCTTCCCCCCCAAGGAGCAGGCCAGGGCCATGGGTATCTATGGATTCGGTATTCTCCTGGGCCCGGCCCTCGCACCCACGCTCGGAGGGTGGATTACCGACAACTATTCCTGGCCATGGGTCTTTTATGTCAGCGTGCCGATCGGTGTCCTCAACATTCTTTTGGTTGCTCGGTTTATTGAGGACCCGGCATATCTCATTCGGGAAAAAGGGAAATTAGATTTTTCCGGCCTGTTTTTCCTGTTCGCCGGCTTGGGAGCACTCCAGATCATGCTGCAAAGGGGTCTGCAGAAAGATTGGTTTTCATCCAATCAGATCATCTCTCTGGCCGTAATTTCCGGCCTGGGCCTTATTCTTTTTGTTTGGCGGGAATTAACCAAAGACAAACCGGCAGTCAATCTGCACCTTTTGAAGGACCTCAATTTTGCCTCGGGAACCTTAATCGTCGGTATCCTCGGTCTGGGCTTTATGAGCGGCCTTTTCATCCTGCCTCTCTATCTGCAGCAGCTCCTTCATTACCCGGCTTATCACTCGGGTCTGGCTATGCTCCCCAGAAGCATTGCCATGGCTATCGCCATGCCGATCGGCGGCCGACTTTATAACCACACGGGTCCGAAATGGTTGGTGGGGATGGGGCTCTTTATGGTTGCTTTTTCATTTTTTCAGTTTTCCCGTCTTTCGCTCGCCGCTGGATTTTGGGATATATGCAATATCCAGATATTACAGGGATGCGGATTCGGGGCCATATTTGTCTCACTGGCTACTGCTACCCTGTCCAGCATTGACAAGCCCCTCATGACCTCGGCCACCGGTCTTTATAACGTGGTCCTGCAGACATCGGGAAGCATCGGTATCGCTATGACCGCCACACTTTTATCCTGGGGGGAAGCACGGAACAGGACAGTACTTATACAACACATCACTATCTTCAGAGACGTGACCTCTGAATTTCTGCGCACCCTTTCGTCTTATTTTTTTTCACGGGGTTTAGACCAGATTGGTGCGGATAACAGGGCGCTCAAGGTACTGGAAGGAGTCGTTACCAGGCAATCGACTATGATTGCCTATAATTATATTTATTTTATCATGGGGGCGCTTTTTCTGATTGCCATACCATTGGTCTTTTTTATCAAAGATGCGAGATTGGCGAGTTTCAAGAAGGAGTCATGATGAATGAAAAATTGTGAAAAATTGGGACGTTGTTGCTTCCGCTGCATTTCGTCAAGGACAAATTGAAATTGGGTCAGGTTTACCCTTGATTCTTAGTCTTAAACTCGACCAAAAACCATTAATTCCTACTCTTCTATCTGCAGCATCCTCGGCTTTTGCAACATCGAGGAGAAGGCCCCGCACCTGGTTCAAAAGCCGGAGGAACCCCTTCATCGGAGGCTGGGCGTCCAGCATGGACAATGTGGCTCTAATATCTTCCCGGGTCATCTCGACGAAGAACATGTCAAACGGTAATTGCTAATTTTCTGGTCTATCCTCTTACAACATAAGGTGTACTCCCCAAAGGGAGCCAAGCTAAATGTTCTCATTAATAATCGGACTGGTGGGAATGCCCCGCTGATAGCCCAAATGATTGCAGACAAATTCCTTCACCAGGTTCCTCAGTGCCCAATCCACCCAATGGAAAAAGGTTGAGGAAATTCTAATTAAATAACTTTCATTAGCGCCAACGATTCAATTATCGTCTAATACCAACCAGGAATAAGGCTAACAAGGGAAGCCAAGAAAAGTAAAAAAAGCCCCCGAAAATAAGGGGGGCTTTTTTGCTTACCATAAAGTTTGACGATTTAGTACATACCTCCCATACCTCCCATACCTCCACCTGGCGGCATAGACGGCATGGCAGGCTCATTTTTGCTTGGTTTCTCGGCTACCATAGCCTCGGTGGTCAACAAGAGGGAGGCCACTGAAGCCGCGTTTTGTAAGGCAAAACGGGTGACCTTGGTCGGATCCATGATCCCGGCCTTCATCAGGTCTTCATAAACCCCGGTATCGGCATTAAAGCCGAAGGCTCCTTTTTCTGCTTTAACCTTTTCCACAACCACGGAACCTTCAAATCCGGCATTATTGGCAATTTGGCGGACAGGCTCTTCCAAAGCTCTTCGGACGATATTTACCCCAAGGGTTTCCTCACCTTCTGTCTTTAGGGCGTTTAATGCCGGTAGACAGCGTAAAAGGGCAATGCCGCCACCCGGTACGATGCCTTCTTCAACGGCGGCACGGGTCGCATTCAAAGCGTCCTCGACGCGGGCCTTTTTCTCTTTCATTTCGGTTTCGGTAGCAGCCCCGACATTGATAACGGCAACGCCGCCGATCAATTTGGCTAAGCGTTCCTGGAGTTTCTCCCGGTCGTAATCCGAAGTGGTTTCATCAATCTGAGCTCGAATCTGTTTGACACGGCCTTCCAGAGCTGATTTCTCACCGCCGCCGTCAACGATGGTCGTATTATCCTTATCGATGGTGATCCGCTTGGCTGTTCCCATATCTTTCAGGGAGACGTTTTCTAATTTGATCCCTAAATCTTCGGAGATCATCTGTCCACCGGTTAAAATGGCGATATCTTCCAGCATGGCTTTGCGCCGGTCCCCAAAACCCGGGGCCTTGACGGCCGCACAGGAAAAGGTCCCTCTGAGCTTGTTGACTACCAAGGTGGCCAAGGCTTCTCCATCAACTTCTTCGGCAATAATTAACAAGGGCCGGCCGCTCTTGGCGACCTGTTCCAACACGGGAAGCAGATCTTTCATGCTGCTGATCTTTTTTTCATTAATCAGGATATAGGGATCATTTAAAACCGCTGTCATCTTCTCCGGGTCGGTCACAAAATAGGGAGAAATATATCCCCGGTCAAATTGCATCCCTTCCACCACTTCAAGGGTCGTCTCCATGCTCTTGGCTTCTTCAACGGTGATAACCCCTTCTTTACCAACTTTCTCCATGGCTTCGGCAATGATATTGCCGATGGTGGAATCATTGTTGGCCGAAATGGTCCCCACCTGAGCGATCTCCTTGTGGTCCTTGGTGGGTTTGCTGATACTTTTCAGTTCCTTGACTACGGCCTCAACGCCTTTTTCGATCCCTCTTTTTATAGCCATGGGGTTACTTCCGGCAGCAACCAGCTTAGACCCTTCACGATAAATGGCCTGGGCCAACAAAGTGGCCGTGGTCGTCCCGTCTCCAGCCACATCGCTGGTCTTGGAAGCCACTTCTCTGACCATCTGGGCTCCCATATTTTCAAACTTGTCTTCCAGTTCGATCTCTTTGGCCACGGTAACGCCGTCCTTGGTGATGGCCGGAGAACCATAGGATTTATCCAATATCACGTTTCGGCCTTTAGGTCCCAGGGTCACCTTAACAGCATTCGCCAAGGTATCTATACCCACTCTCATAGCCTCGCGGGCCTTTGAATCGTACTTAATCTCTTTCGCTGACATATTTTATTTCCTCCTTTATTCTATTACGCCTAAGATATCTTCTTCTCGCATCATTAAAAATTCTTCGCCTTCGATCTTGATTTCGGTCCCGGAGTATTTTCCGAATAAAATCTTATCCCCAACCTTGACATCCAGCGTGGTCTTAGTTCCATTTTCCAAGATTTTACCTGGACCTACGGCAATAACTTTGCCCTCTTGGGGTTTTTCCTTGGCGGTATCCGGGATAATAATTCCTCCTTTGGTCTTTTCTTCTTCCTCAAGCCTCTGTACAATGACCCGATCATGTAATGGCCTAATTTTCATAAGTTTACGCTCCTTCTTTAAAAAAATTCTTGGATTTTTAGCACTCGATTTAGGTGAGTGCTATATTTAATATAAGCACAAAATTTTAGAATTCAAGTAAAAAATTCAAACCTTTGGAATATCCCCTTTTAGAATCCAATTAAGCATCTCCTGGTATCCTTCCCCCCCCCTTTCTCGAAGGAGGGGAAGATTATGATAAAAAGAAATATCTGGAGATACTGTTAAAGGCTGCGGGGGAGGTGTTGGTGACCTTTGGGTTGGATTACAAAGACCTGGCTGAAAGGGATCGACCTACTAAATAACTTCCTGTAGTCTGCAAATTTCCTTTTTGACTAATACAGAAGAGTTCAATCGGTATTCATTGACCAACCCTTCCTTATTACTGGTTCCATTCCGAAGGAAAATATCCCTATTTATATGCCGCGTGTCCCCTTCTTGGGGGAAATAGAGCTATTGTAGGCAGTAAAGATTCCATTGAGAATGGTTTGGTTGCCTTGTCCGGGAATAAAGGATGGATAAATAGTATTACCAGGAAATAATCCCAGAAAAGTCAGGTATTTTTAAAGCCTTAATCGGGATGACTCTGCGCCGAAATGGACTTACAGCAACTGAAAACCTACCAAAGTTAACGTTGGAGCAATTCAGTATTCATCACCATTTGTTTTATAGTATCACAAAACAGGACATCCATCCTTGTAGTTGAAATGATCTCCTCGACAAAACCCAGGCCGAAGGTATGATGTTGAATCACATCCTTTAATCGATAAGTATCTTTCGTGCGATAGATTTTTATAAGGAGCTTCGGTTCCATTTTATTTTTTTTGTGTTCCCATTGGGCGGGAGCTGTAATGACCCTCTTATAAAAAATGGGGTCCACTTTGACATTTTTTCCTCGATGCCGATTGGGGGAAGGGGAAGACTTCTTTTGGGGTGACTTCGGATTTACCCTTCCTTCTGCCATAGTCGTATTACTCCTTTTGAACTATTTCTCAAGTTGGGATAGGACCAAAAAAAAGCATCTGGTATAAAAGCCCAGATGCCTTGAATTGTCGACTTTTTCACCAACTTCGACCGCTATCTTGTCCCTCAAGGGCAGGTAACGGATTCCCATATGTTTCTAAAATGATCCTAAAAATGATGCTTGTCAATGTTTATTACAGATAGCAACAATACTCCATATGACCCCATCCAGAGTTCCAGGCATGGAAAAACCGGTTGTATGAGAGATTCCAGTACGGCAGGATCGATGGAGATCACTGTGACAAGCTACTAAGGTCACTGCCTTATTTTTTTGTGGCCAGTTTTTGAGGTTAAGGAAATTTTAGGAATGAAGACAACAACCGAATGCATAGGATCGGACATAAGGCTTGCCTCCCGGAGAGAATAACGTTGCTAACTTTCAATCTATAATCTTCAATTTATTGTTCAGCTCCTAAACAAGACTTGTAGGTGGAGTCGCCCGCTTAAGAAGGCTTGCCAAGTGTAATCATAATTAAATGTCACCAAGAGTGGGTGGGATAAGGGCCGCCAATATGAACCGGTCTTCAGTTGGTGCCTCTCCACCCTTGACCGGTCACACCAGCGATTCCATAAAAGACTGGACCCTCACATTCAACTGTTCGATGGAAAGGGGCGTATCCTCGGCCTCGATTTTAAGGTGGGGCAAATTCCATTGGTCAAAGTATTCCTTCAAGACCGAATACTCCATGGCATAGGCATCGCAGTAAAGCTGGAGGAGATAGATCAATCCCTCGGCCCCGGCTTTTTTCATCAAATCCCGGATGTATCTGGCCCTCTGCTCGAAGGCATACATGCCGGGCAGAGGAATCTTACGCAAATAACCCTGGGCCAGGGACCTGAAGACATCACCGTCGATTTCGATCTCTTCCGAGCCGTACCGGGCGTTATGGGTGAAGTCGTCGGTCACCACCCGGGCACCGTACTTTCCGGCCAGGCGGATGACCTCCAAAGACATGTTGATGTTGAGTGCACAGAGCATCAGTTTGATCTTTCGGTCCTTGGCCGGCGCTGGAGGAAGATCTGCCAGGAATTCTTTCATCAGGGCGTTATGCTCCTCTACGGGCAGTACCAGGGCTGAGGCGAAGACATACACCGCCTCTTCAGCCGACACACCGGAGCCTGGGCGGGCCTCATAGAATTTCCGAAAAAGGGACCGGTTCTCATTGTACAGGGCAATCGATTTTCTTAAGTCCTCTTCGGTCACTTTCTTTCCCGAAAGTTTCCCCAGTTCTTCGGCCAGAAGCCGGATTTCCCGGGTGTAGTAGCTCACCGCTGCATCGTCGGCCTTGATCGGGGCCCGTACAATCCAGGTTTTGGGAAAGACCTTGTTCCGCTCCCAGATGTCGGGCACGTGGCGGTTGGTGTCGCAGACCGTGGATACCATGACCCCATCCACATAGTCAAAAACCTTATCATTGATCTGCCCGGTCAGGTTCTTGCTCATCCCGCAGAGGTAGGGCGGGAGACCGGACTTGGACTCATACCGGTAATCCCGGTCCTCCACAAGTTGGACCGGTACTATCCCCGCTGAATGGATCAGTTCCTTGGGGACCGAGCCATAAAAGCAGCCGATGATCCGTTTTCCCTCTTTTTTAATCTGCCCGGCAATCCGGTGTCTCTGATCGAATTTTTTTTTGAATACTTCGATCACTTCATGGTCTCCTTCCCTTCCCTTCCCTGGAGGACTTCGATGAACCCATCGATCCGGTTCCTTATGTCATCCCAACTGAACCCCTCGGGGTCGGCCTGGTCTCCTTCAATAACCAGTAGGGGGATATCGTATTTTTCCCGGATCAGATCGACGAGTTCGCTCTGACCGATGGACATGGGCCGACAGCTTCGGTTGGAAAATAGTACCAGACCGTCCACCTCATAGTCTTTGATGGCCTGATCGAAATACCGGGATCGGGTCTCGATGGGCCGGTTGTGCAGGACGTTGGTATACTTTTCTGCCAGGGTATGGAAGGGTCGTGAAAGGTCGAGCCGGCCGGTCCGGGTTTTGTTCCCCCAGCTCAGGCTGGTGTAAGGCTCCCAGACGAAGTTGGCCCCCTTTTCCTCGAAATAGTTGATGACCTGGAGATGGTGCCAGATAGGGATGCCGTTCCAGATAAGACGGTACTTTTCCCCTTCTTTGCAGGGACTCACCCCTTTTTCGATGTCGTCCTGATATTTTTCATAGAGGGCCTCATAGAAGTCGGCTGCCTCCTTTTCCCCAAGGGCGGTGACCAGGGGAATGATCTGCCCGGCCAGGGTGCGGAAGCTGCAGGGGGAGGGTTTGTGCCGGCGCAAATCCATGATCTTTTTCCAGTAGTACCCTGCCAAATCAGAGTATCGGACCGCATCCATGAACCGTGTTTGATTGAAACGACTGCTGCTGTTGGCTTCTATGAATTTAACCATCTCAAGGATCTGGTTTTCATAATATTCCAGGTAAGCCGGTACGTCCGGCTGATCCGTGGCCGGCATGTCCATGAAAAAGGTGGGCTTTTTGAAATGGTCCTCCAAGTAGGCCCACCAGGTCACGTGAAGGCAGCAAAAGCTGACATCGGTGATGAAAAAATCGGGATCGGGGATAGGTCCGAAGGCACACTGGTTGGTCCAGGCGATCCCTAAGCCGCAGCGGGTATAAGAGCAGATCGTGTTGGTATACCCGCGGTCTCTGGCCTCATCGAAAAACGGTCCGGCCTTCCCGATACCGGATGAGATGGCTGCCAGGCTCTCGGGAAAGACAGGATATACATCCATGGCGTACATCACTTCGGAGGGAATCCCTGCGCTGGCCATACAGATCGGTTTCCCCTCCTCTTTGGCCGCCAAGAGCTTCAGGTACATTGCTCTGGCCGTCATTTTTCTTTGAATTTCTTTTAGATCCGGTTTGACTCTTTCCGCTTCCGTCATCCCTTGCCCTTCCCTTCAAAGGGAGTACGGCCATATTGGTTTCCCGGTTGTTTGAACCAATATTCCATCACTCCAACTTTTCTGGTTTAACTTATCAAAAAATAGAATCGAAGTCTCCCTCGATCCCTCTTTAATAAACTGTCTCATATTTGGCTGTAGCCGGTGCCGGGGGTGTCGATGCCGCGTCCTTTGGCTTTCTCTATCCAGCCGTATTCTTTAAGTATCTGCTGGCTGTAGGTAACACGGCCGGTTATTTTATCCAGGGGTTCGGTGGCCAGAAGAAGAATCGCCCGCGCCATCATCTCCGGGGACTCACCCAGCGGGTCGTCATATCCCGTGACCAGCTTGTGATAGACTGTGCCGGGAGTCGGTACCACATTGGAAGGCGATACGGCCGTGACCGAGATACCATACTGCTGAACCTCTTCAGCCAGTCCCTGAGTAAACCGCTCCAGCGCCGCTTTGGTCGCACCGTACATGGTTCCGCCTGTGCCGGATTCCTTATAGGGGCCTCGCCCCGGACCTATGGCCGCACCGGACGAGACATTGACGATGGCGCCATGGCCTCGTTCGATCATATCCGGGAGCACCTTTTGAGTCATCATGAACGGACCGTGTACATTAACCGCAAAAGCACGAACCCATCGCTTGACCGGATAGTCCTTAATCGGCATGAAATAGGACACCACCGCGTCATTAATCAGCACATCCACCGGTCCAAACTCCTTTTTGGCAGTCTCCACGATCTTGGAGCAACCTTCTTCTTCAGACACATCGGCCTGAACAGCCAGGGCGACTCCTCCGGCCTGGCGGATCTCTGCAACTGTTGTGTTCAGTGATCCCTCCAGAAAATGCGCGCCTTCTTCAAGG
>Ga0214473_10007353_pt1 | contig 13076 bp, 14 predicted proteins | sample RVTome_7_FD_203509 | JGI IMG/M metagenome (GOLD analysis project Ga0214473, IMG submission 203509) | Soil microbial communities from uranium-contaminated site in the Upper Colorado River Basin, Wyoming, United States - RVT98D197 | ecosystem: Environmental > Terrestrial > Soil > Contaminated >...
CGGAGTCGTAGCCGAGCAGCGGAATGCCGGGCTCTCCGCGTCGTTGGCTGCAGTAGCTCACCACCCCCGCCTCGTCGACGTAGAGGTATCGGCCACCGGCGCGGCAACGGAAGGGAGCTGTGCTGGACGCGATCATCCGGTCCTCCCATCCCTCTCCGACGCGATGGAAGACGCTCTTGCGGCTCTGCGCACGCAGCTCGCGGTACAGCCTGGCGAGCTCGTCACCGGCGAGGCCCGGATCGACCTGACCCCGGGCGTCATGCAGCAGACCGACCGTCATGAAGAACCCGAGCTCCCGGATCTCGCGCGCCAACCTGCGCGTCTCGTCCGGAGGGCAGGAGCCGAGCACCGCGTTGATGTTCACCTCGAACTCGGCGTGGTCCCGGAGGAGCACCAGGCGCTTGATGATCTTCGACCACGACTTCTGGCTCACGTCGTTGGGTTCGAGGTTGTCGACCGAGATCTGGACCAGAGTGAGACCGCTGCGGTTGAGCCGGTCGATCCACCGAACCGTGATCGGATAGGCATTGCTGATGGTCGTCACCACCATCCCGTGGGAGGTGCCCCGCGCGATGATGCGGTCGAGGTCGGGATGGAGCAGGGGCTCTCCGCCCGTGAGCGTCAGTACCAGCGTGCCGAGCCCGGCCACGTGGTCGACCCTGCGGAAGATCTCCTCGGTGGGGACTGGGTCCGAGTGGTCGTCGTACTCGTTGCAGTAGCCGCAGGACAGATTGCACCGGCGGGTGACGACCAGCTGCGTCAGCATGGGCCGGGCGGGCTGGAGCAACGCGCGGATCCCCCGACGCGCAGCCTTCAGGGGCCGTCTCGGAAGAATCATGGGAGAGGTACTCGGTCGGAGGACTGACGCATTTCCCCTGCCAGGCAGGCTGCGATTCTGGGACCGGAGGGTTGTCATGTCGATGCTCGGTTCGCAAGCGGTCCGGCCGGATCGGCGAGTCAGCTACCGTTCCGGCCGCCCCGTTCCGCCGGGTCCCGCGACCCGCAACTCGCGTGGCACTGGCGCCCCACAGCTAGACGTCGTATCCGTCCCGCCGTGGCCCGGACGAGCATTCCGCGGGACGCCATCCCCCAGCCGCTCGAGGAGCTCTGCGAGCGACTCCGCCAACGCGGCCATCGCGCGTGGATCGTGGGCGGCTGCGTGCGCGATCTCCTGCTCGACCGGGAGGTGACCGACTGGGACGTCGCCTCGGACGCCCGGCCCGAGCAGGTGATGGCCGCCTTCCGGCGCGTGATCCCCACCGGGATCGCGCACGGTACGGTCACGGTGCTCCATCGCGGCGTGCCCTACGAGGTGACCACGCTGCGAGGGGAGGGGGCCTACACGGACGGTCGCCGACCGGACTCCGTGTCCTTCGTGAACGACATCGAAGAGGACCTGGCGCGGCGGGACTTCACCGTGAACGCCATCGCCTTCGAGCCCGAGACCGCCGCGCTCATCGATCCCTTCGGCGGCATGGACGATCTGTCGGCGGGTTTGTTGCGGACCGTGGGCGACCCGGCCGCGCGCTTCGGCGAGGACGGGCTGCGCGTGCTCAGGGCAGCCCGCTTCGTTGCCACCCTCGAGCTCGGCCTCGTGCCCGAGACGGAGGCGGCGATCGCTGGGGCCCTCGACACCTTCCGCAAGGTGTCCCGCGAGCGGGTGCGGGACGAATGGGTCAAGGCCATGGCCGCGCGCGAGCCCTCCCGGGCCTTCGAGGTGATGCGCCGGACGGGGATCCTGACGGTCACCTGTCCGGAGCTGCTCGACCAGGTCGGCTGCGCGCAGAACCGCTTTCAAGCCTACGACGTGTGGGAGCACACGATGCGGACCCTCGATGCGACTCGCCCCGATTCGGTCCTGAGGATGGCCGCGCTCCTGCACGACATCGGCAAGCCACGAACGCGACAGCTCTCGGACAAGACCGACGACTGGACGTTCTACCACCACGAGCGACTCGGGGCGGACATGGCGGACCGGTGGCTCCGGCAATACCGATTCGCAAACGCCGATCGCGAGCTGGTCGTGCATCTCATCCGCCACCATCTCGTGTGCTACGCACCGGAGTGGACCGACGCGGCGGTGCGCCGCTTCCTCAGCCGCGTCGGCGCGACGGCGGTCGAGCCGCTGCTCGAGCTCGCCCGGGCGGACGCGGTCGCCAAAGGTCACCCCGTCGACGAGGAGCTCGCCGGGCTCTTCGAGCTCCGCGACCGCGTCGAGAGCCTCGTCGCTGCTGGAGCCGCGCTCGGGACGGGAGACCTGGCCGTGGACGGGCACGACGTCATGGAGCGGCTGGGCATCGGGCCGGGGCGCGCCATCGGCGAGCTGCTCGGCAAGCTCCTCGAGAGGGTGCTCGACGAGCCGGAGCTGAACGACCGCGAGCGACTTCTGGCCTTGATCGACGAGATGGGGCAGGAATACCGGGCCGACACATGAAGGGGTATGTCGATCTGCACTGTCACTACCTGCCCGGCATCGACGACGGCGTGCGCACGATGCCGGAGGGGGTTCGCCTGTGCACCGGCCTCGCGGCGATCGGCTGGGACGTGGTCCACGCGACGCCGCACATCCGCACGGCGATGTTCGAAAACCGCAAGCCCGAGCTGACGCGGGCCTTCGAGGACTTCGTGCGGCTCACGGCGGACGTGCCGGGCATGCCCGAGCTGGGGCTCGGCGCCGAGCACTTCTTCGACGACGTGTTCTGGCAGCTCCACTCCCGGGGCGAAGCGCTGCCCTATCCGGGAGGACGGGCTACGCTCGTCGAGTTTCCGTCGTCGAGCTTTCCGATGAAGGTGGGGGAGCGGTTTTTCGAGATGAACGTGCGCGGCATCCGGCCCGTGCTCGCCCACCCGGAGCGGTACGACCCGCTCCTCAGGCGCACCGACCTGCTCGATCCGCTCCTCGACGTGGGGGTGCTTCCCCTGCTCGACGTCATGGCCCTCGCCGGCAAGTACGGGCGCGGGCCGCGCCGCGCGGCCGAACGCATGCTCGAGGAGGGCGTCTACTACGCGGCCTGCTCGGACGCGCACCGGCCTGGCGACGTGGAGATCGTGGGCGAGGCCATCGAGCGCCTCGAGTCGCTCGTGGGGGAGGACGAGGCCTTCGAGCTGCTTTCGGTCAATCCCCGCAACATCCTCGACGGAACCGTGGAGACCTGAGGGTCGAGCCCGCCGTGAGCACCCCCGACACCACCGACCCGCCCAGCTCCGCACGGGCCGCGACCGACGGGGAGCCGCCGCTGCTCAGGCGCATCGCTGGCAAGCTCGTGATCTCCATCGCCCTCGGCGCGCTCTTCGCCTGGCTCGTCGCTCACGGAGGGGTCCCGCTCATCCCGTCCGCGGAGGCGTTTGCCCAGGTCCGTCCCTGGGCCATCCCGGTCTACCTCGGGTGCCTGCTCGTGACGCACTTCTTCCGCGCGAGTCGCTGGCGGTTCCTCATCGAGCCAGTCAAGAAGCTGCCGCTGCGCGAAGTGATCTTGCTGAACTGGATCGGCTTCTTCGCCATCTTCGCGCTGCCGCTCAGGCTCGGTGAGCTCGCGCGCCCCGCGCTCACCAAGATGCGCAACGACGTGCCGCTCTCGGCGGGGTTCGGCACGATCGCGGTCGAGCGCGTGGTCGACGGGCTCGTGACCAGCCTCTGCGTCGCCTGGGCCCTCTTCGCCCTGCCCAGGCGCCACACCGACGACGCCCTCGCCCGGGCCCTGCCGTTCTACGGCTACCTGGCCCTCACCGTCTTCGCCTGTGCCCTCGTCGCGCTCGGGCTCTTCCTCTGGCAGCGGAAGCTCGCGGTGCGATGGACGCGCGCCGTGGTCGGGCTGGTCTCGCCGCGCGCCGGGGAGGTCGTGGCCGAGAAGGTCGGCAGCGTGGCCGACGGCGTTCGGTCCATCGGCGACGTGCGCCTCGCGGGCGGCTTCCTGCTCGAGACGCTCGTCTACTGGGGCACCAACGCGGCGGGCATGTGGGTGCTGGCGGTGGGGTGCGGCCTGCCGCTGACCTTCCCGCACGCCGTGGCGATCATGGGCATCCTCGCCATCGGGATTCTGCTCCCCGCCGGCCCGGGCCTCTTCGGGAACTTCCAGCTCGCCATCTCGACGGGGCTCAAGCTCTACTTCGCCGAGACGGTCGTGGGGACCGGCGGAGCGGTGTTCATCTTCCTGCTCTACGCGATTCAGACGGTCACGATCACCGTGCTGGGCGTCGTCCCCCTCTACGCGGCGCGCATTCCCATGAGCGCGCTGCTGCGGGTCGCGCCTGGCAACGGCGGGCGCCCGGAGAGCTGACGCGCGCGCCGAAAACTTGGCCCTCGGGGAGGGCGAGCGTAGCGTGGGGCTCGATGGCCCATTGCCTTCGTGTTTCGTGGTGTCTGCTCGCGCTGTTCGCGGTGTCGGTCCCTTCGGTCGCCCAGGCGCGCAAGACGGCCGACGTGGCCTATCAGTACGAGCAGGTGTGGAGCGCGGCCGTGCGCATGGTCCGGGTGGACCTGGCCCTGCCGATCAACGATCGGGACGAGAGCATCGGCTACATCCTGTTCGAGTACCGTGAGCAGAATCGGGCCTACCCGGGCAGCGTGGAGCTGGTGCGCGTGGCCGTGGAAGGGCGGCCCGGAGTCAGGATCGTGCTGCAGATCCCGGCGATGCCTTCGTACATCGAGCAGATGTTGATCGATCGGCTGCGGCGCAAGCTGCTCGACGAGTTCGGAGAGCCGCCGCCGCCGCCTCGCCGGGAGCCGAGGGAGGAGCAGCCGCGCGACGACGACTCGGACGAGCCCGGGGATCGGAACCGCGGGAGCCGTGACGAGGACCGGCCGCGCGACCGCGACGGGGACCGCGCGCCGCGCAACGGCGACCGGAGCCCGCGTCGCGACGGCAACGGGCAGGGTCGTCGGCGGTAGCGGAGACGAGCGCCGCTCGGATCTCTGGCCCGGTGTGCGAACGCGTGGCTTCGTTGCGTGCGCGGGCCGGGGTGCGCGGACGGCGGCTGGCTGATCGCCCCGGGGCTCGGGGGTCCCTGCGCGGGACGCTCGCGTTGCAGATCCGGCCCGGTCGGACCGCGAGGGCAGGGCCGGGCAACGCTCGCTCGGGGCTCGCGCCAGGCGGCGGGTCTCGGTGGCGTTCCGCCTGGCACTCGCCACGCCCGCTCCGGGACACCCCGGAGCCTCGGGGCTGCGCGCGCAACGGTCGCGATGCACCCGCGCAGCGACGAGCCAGGGGCCGCGCCGTTGTGCGCCAGGCGCCGGGGCGCGATATTCGGCCCGTGATCCCGGAGCTCGCCGCGGTCGCGCTCGTGCTCGCCGCGCCCGCGCACGAATCACCGCGTCAGCTCGACCCGCGCCGCCTTCACACGACGCCCACGTCCTCCACGGCCAGCTCGATGCGCACGCGCCACCGGCCCGCAGTGATCCGACCCGGGGTGACCGGGCGCGGCTGGTCGAAACGAGGTCGGTGCGAGACGGTCGGGCGTCGGGGTGCACGCCGCCGACAGCTTGGAGTCGCGCACCCGACCGGCGCGAGACTCGTCACGGGCCCGACGTGCCACGCAGAAGGCGTGCATCCCGCCCGAAACACGACGTGAGGCCAGCCGATACCCTGGGCAAGCTCGCCTACTTCACGCGATCTCGCCAGTAGCCGGGAGCGCGGCTGGCGTGAGCGATGGCGACCACAGCGCGACGGCCATCGACTATCGCGGTCACGACCGAATAGGGGAAACGCCTCAACACGAATCGGCGGATATCGTGCTCCGGATTAAGACCGGGGACTCGAGCTCCGCTTCGAGGGAAGCGCGCGGCCCGGTCCACACTCCGTCGGACCTCGGATGCGAAGAGGGCGCCGTAGCCGACGCGCTCACGTTCATACAGGCTGCCGCCGCCGCGAGCTCATCGGCGGCATCCTCCTCGAACGGCAGGCGCATCAGATCCTACGAAGCGTCTCTCGGATCCGCGCATCGACCTCGTCGCCCGGAATCAGGCGGGACTCCCCTCGCTCGACGGCGTCGATCCGACGCGCGATCTCGGCCTTCCACTCCGGGCTCAGATCATCCTCGAGCGTCTCGAGGCTCTCGCTCAGCGCGTCCACCAACGCGGCTCGGTCCTCCGGGAGGGCGAGGGCTTCGTCGAGGATCTTCTTGGCCGTCGAGGTCACGAACACAGTCTACGAGGTGCCGGCCGGGGCCGCCACCGGGCCGTGGGCCCAGCCGTTGTGCACTCGCCACTGACGTCGCCGAGAAAAGCCCAGCGTCAGAGCCGCGGCACGGCGGGCGTTCGGGGGGGGCACGAGGATGAGACCACGTGCACGGACCGACCGACGAGCATGGCTCGAGAGCAGCGGCTAGCCGGAGGCGTTCGCCTTCCAATCAGCCGACCATGAACCTTGCGTTTGGCCGGACCACAACCTTGCAATCAGCCGGGACCCCTCCTTACGATTGGCCGATGCCTGAGGCCTCCCTGTATCCGCGCTGGGCCGAGCCGCGCCTCATCGAGGCGCTGGGCGATTCGGCGGTGGTGCTGATCCACGGGCCGCGCCAGTGCGGGCGTTCGCGGGCAGAGCCCGCGCCGCCGCTACTGACAGAACCCGCGCACACAGCTCGGGCCGGGGCCCGTGGGCGGCACGTCCGAGGGAGGAGGATCGGTGGTCCGGCCGGCGCACATCTCGCGACGCGCCGTCGAGGCGATGGTGTTCCGCGCCTGGTCCGCCAGCGTGGCGCGGACCGCAACAAGCCCGTCGCAGGGATCGTCGACGAACACGCAGCGCTGGTCAGGAGACTCGCAGCGCCGGAAGTCCGGCCAGTCGATCTCCTCGAGCCTGCACTCGCCACTCGCGCAATACGCGTGAAACTCCTCGGGCGGCGCCCACGCGGCGCGTCCCCCCTCCACGGTCTGATCGAACTGTGGCGCCTTCTGGTCGCGATGTAGGGCCACTACTCGTCCCATGGTAACCCTGGCGACGACGCACTCTTCGTCACGCACGCAGCGTGGCAAGGCCTCGGGTCCCGATGGGATGTCGTGTGTGCCCGATGGGATGTCGTGTGTGCTGGGGGGATCGCCCGACCCATCGCACGCGATTGCGAGCAAGAGGAGCAACGAAGCGAGGCGCCGCACCGTCGTGCATGCATCGGTGGACGTTTCCGAAACCACAGTCACGGGAGCATCGTACCCGACCGGGCGTTCGGATGCGCTAGGAGTCCGGGAGGCGGTCGACGAGGAGCTCCCGCAGCTCGTAGCGGTCGGAGACGTTGTCGCCGACGGGTAGCTACCAGACGTCGACGCTCATGCCGACGATCTACCAGACACGCATCGATCTTCCCACCGCACCCAGAGGAGCTTCCACGGCGAGGCGTTCGAGGCCGCGATGGCGTATGCTCGGGCCGTGGTGGGGAAGCGATTCGGGGCGGCGCTCTTCGTCGCGCTGCTGATGCTCGCGGGGTGCGACGAAGACGACGGCAGCCCGTCCTGTACGTACAACAGCGACTGCGACGCACCGCTCGTCTGCCGGTCCGGAGCGTGCGTGTAGGAGTGCCGTACCTCCCGCGACTGCGCGTCGGGCACATCGTGCGTGCTCGACGGGGAGGGGCGAGGCGATTGCCAACTCCCTGCCGAGGACATGTGCGTCCTGAACAGCGACTGCTCACCGCCGCTCGTCTGTGGCGTCGACCGCCTCTGTCACCCCGAGTGCGTCGAGGATCGGGACTGCCCGCCCGGCCGCGTCTGCATCTATGACCTCTGCACGGCTCCTGCCGAGGACATGTGCGTCCTGAACAGCGACTGCGCACCGCCGCTCATCTGTGGCGTCGACCGCCTCTGCCGCCCCGAGTGCGTCGAGGATCGGGACTGCCCGTTCGGCCGCGTCTGCACCGATGGCCTCTGCACGGCCGCTCCCGACGCCGGCTGAGCCGCAGACCGCGGCCGTGTGCAGGCACTGCTGCGAAGCTCGTGGACGTCGAGGTCGAAGGGCTCAGTCCTCGGCCCAGGCGATCCAGCTTCCGTGCGGCGTCGCGCAGCCCGCGCACGCCGCGAAGGGCGCGAAGACGTCTACGTCCCGGATGCCGCGAACCCGGATGGCACCGAAGGCGCGCTCGGTGCCCGCGGGCACGTCGACCGCGCCGCTCGGAAGCACGACCGCGACGTTCCACGTGCCGGCACCCAGGGGCTCCCCCTCCGGGCACACCTCGCCTCCGCGCGCGAAGCTCACCTCCGGGGGAACGTGCGGGGCCGTCTCGGGCGTCGTGTCGGCGGCGTACAGCACGAGCGCGAGCGAGCAGGCGCAGCCGTCGCACCGGCAGCGCGGGGCCTCTTGGATGGAGACGAAGATGCCGGAGCCAACGAACCCCGAGCCCGGCATCACGTCGAGAGTCAGCCCTGCCGTCGGCAGCACGGACGGCGCGACGTCCGTCCCGACATTGGCGACCACGAGGTCGCAGCGGCAGTCGGCATCGGCGCCCGGACAGAAGTCGGCGCGGATGCGGATTCCGTCGTCGTCCGGCGCGGGCTCGACGGCGTAGATCGCCATGTCGTCGACGTGCGTGACGCGGCAGCGATCGACCTCGCTGGTCACGGGCTCGATCCGCACGGCCACGGCGTGCGCGCCCGGCGAGCAGATGCCGCCGTCGATCGCCGGGTCGGGTCGGGTTCCGGAATCCCGTCCGAGACTCGAGTCGGGCGACGCCCCCGAGTCCACAAAGCTGGCGTCGGCGGGTCCCGGCTCGCCGCGCTCGTGGGCGGCCGAGCACCCGGCGAGCAAGGGCAGGAGAACGGCAACGCCAAAGGCGTGTGCCACAATGAGTCGCAAGCGCATGATGCAGCCGCGCTGAGCAAACGACGTGCCACGGTCTGGCTGCTTGGAGGCGTGGGTGAGGGCGAAGAGGTCAAGAGAAGGGTCGTCGCGGACCGAGGTTGGCTCGAGATTGCACACGTGGACGTGGGCTACGAGGCCGTGGACCTCGAGACGACGCCGCTTGCCGCGCCCTTCCAGGGACGGCATCCGGGGGGATACGCTCCTCCCATGCGCACACCACTTTCGATGACCATGGCTCTCGCGCTCCTCGCCGGAGGGGGCTGCGGGGACGACTCGACTGCGACCGATGCAGGGGTCGACGGCGCCACGCCGGGAAGGGACGGCGGCGGCGGTGACGACGGTCGCGTCCCCGACGCGGACGGCGGTGGCGGCGTGGACAGCGGCGCACCGGCCATGGGTGACCGCTACGTCGCGGAGACCGGGACGGACACCGGCGACTGCTCGACCGATCCGTGCCGAACGTTCGACTACGCGGGCGCGCAGATGCGCAGTGGCGAGACGCTCGTCGTGATGGACGGCACGTACCCCGATGCCATCGGGACGGACACGTTTCCACGCGGAACGGACGCGGCGTTCACGCGCATCGTCGCCGCGCATCCCGGCGCAGCGACGGTGACGGGGGGGCTTTCGCTGTACGACAACGGCGACTTCTTCCTCGAGCTCATCGCCCTTCGGTTCGTCGACGACCGAACGAAGGGCGTGGCGGGCGGGAACGTTCGGTTCCGGCGCACGTCGTTCGTCGGTGGACCAGCGACGGGGAACACCGTGAGCTTCGGCGTGGGAACGAACGACTTCTACCCAGGAGCGTGGGACATTCTCTGCGAGGACTGCCTCTTCTTCGGCGAGGGCGGCCGGTACGCGGCGCTGGCATATCGGTCGACGCGGGTCACCTTCCGGCGCATCGTCGCGCGGAAGGACGGCGGCTGGGGCATCGGCAGCTCCGCGGCGACGGAGTTCGAGCCGGAAGGCGTCGTCATCTTCTACGAGTCGAGCGAGACGCTGTGCGAGCAGTGCGTGGTGCTCGACAGCTTGAAGCTGAGCCACGACAGCGCCGAGGGGCTCGGCGCGATCATTCACAACTCGCACCACGCGACGTACAGCACCAACGCCGAGCTCCGAGGTTGCGTCGCGCTCGACAACGACTACTCGGGACTCGCCTTCGAAGGCAACGGGCGCGTCAACGGGGCCCGCGTCGTCGACACGTACTCGGTGGGAAACGCCGGGAACGGCGCGACCCACAATCTGAATGGCGGCGGCGACGTGACCTTCACGCGCGCCACCGTCACGGGCAACGCAGGAGACGGGATCGCGGACTACTCGTCGGTCGACGTGACCATCCTCGACTCGCTCGTGTCCGGCAACGCGGGCGAGCAACTGCGTGGCGTCACCGGCAGCGCCTCGGGCGCTGGCGCGGCGCCGCTCGACTTGTCCGCCTTCGACGGGGACCGCATCCGCCGTGAGATGTGTGACGGGGTCTCACGGGGCTTCTGCGCCTCCTCGATGCCGTTCGCCGCATACGTGGCGTCGAGGGTCGGCGGTTGATCGGCAGCCGCGCAGCCGGCTCACGAAGCACACTGATCGAAGCGCGCTGGACAGCACGGAGGTGCTGACCGATCCTGTCGCGTAACCCTGGCCTGGAGTTGAGGAACGTATGAAGAGCTTCGTCGTGTGGGTCGTCCTTGTGGTCATGTCACTCTTGGTCGGCGTGGGCTGCGGGGATTCGGCGGCGCCATCAGGCGACGCGGGGTCGGATCTCGACGCACCATCGGCAGGGGACTCCGGGACGCGCGATGACGGGAGTCCGGGCTTGGACGCAGGACCGTCCGACGCGGGGGAGGGCACGGACGCGGGGGAGGGCGCGGACGCGGGGGAGGGCACGGACGCGGGCGGCGGCACGGACGCGGGCGGCGGCACGGACGCGGGCGGCGGCACGGACGCGGGCGGCGGCACGGACGCGGGCGGCGGCACGGACGCGGGTCCGTCGGGCTGCGCGGGCGACGCGGAGTGCACCTCGCTCAACTCGATCGACTGCGCCGCCGACGATCTCGTGACGACCACGGGCAGATGTCGCGGCGGCGCGTGCGTTCCGGTCACGGTGACCACGCCCTGCGCATCGACGACGACCCGCTGCAACAGCGCGGGCGACGCGGTGGAGACCGTGACGGGCTTCTGCGACTCGTCCGGCCTGGTGGCCGCGTGCGGCTCGCGGACCAGGGCCGCCCCGTGTGCCGGGCCGATGTGCACCAGCGCTCGGGGCCCCTACGTGACCGAGGCGTGCGTGGCGACCACGGGCAGCCCCATGTGCGTGGCGAGCACGATGACCTGCCCCGGTGGTTTGACCACGTGCGCCGCGGGCACCCTCACGACGAGGACGCCGACGTGCGACGCGGCGACGGGGTGCGGGACTGCGAGCCGAAGCGCGCCGTGCCCCACTTCGCCGGGGCGCTGCGGCATCCGGCCGCTCTCCTACACGAGCTACGCGCCCGCTTGCGCCACGCGCTCGACTTGTGACCCGACGGGCACGCCGAGCACCGTCGTTTGCGCCACGCCCGCGGCGGAGTGCGTCGGCAACGTGTACACAACCTTCACGCCGACCTGCGCGCCCGCGACGGGCTGCGGTAGCGCCCCGGCCGCGACGACCGACTGTAGCGCGATGGACACGGCGCGCTGTCTCCCCCGATCGACGACCTTGGCGACCACCACCTGTAGCTGCGACCTCGCGAGCGCGGGCGGCTGCAGCTGCGCTGCGGCTACGAGAGACTGCACGACGCCGACCTGCCTGCCGGGGGGGGGCTCGTTGCAAACCTGCACCGGGTGTACGGGCTCCGCGTGCACCGGGTGCCGTCTCACGCTCTGTCCGCGCGGCTGCCGAGCCGGGGTCTGCCTCTGAGCGCAGGTCCCTCGCGCGTCGCCCGATCCCTCAGCTCCCGCAACAGCGGTCCTCCGCGCAGGACCAACGGTCCGTGTCCCGCGCAAAGCGTATTCACCGGTGGGTCGCCGGCGAGGAACGCGACGACGCGGCGTCGGCACACCTCCGCGTCCGTGCTGTACTCGGGGACGGCGAAGCCCAGGCGCGCGCGGAAACGCTGGGCGGGTGGCCCTGCGAGGATCGCGTCGCCGGAGAAGAGCGCGCCGCTCGCCTCATGGAGCAGGAGCACCGATCCGGCGGTGTGCCCGGCTACCGAGATCGCGCGGAAGCCATGGCGCGTCTCGCCGTCAGCGAGACGAGAGGCACCCACACGGGAAGGATACCCGCTCCGAGCGGGAGGCGCCGTCGACTGGAAGTGGATCAGCGCGCCGCGACGAGCGTCCAGCGGTTCAACGTGCCGGTGTCGACCGCGGCGAGGTCGCTGACCGTCAGCTTCCATTGGCCGGCCATGCTCGCGCCCGCGAACGCGCTGAGCGCGAAGGTCTGACGGAGGTCCTGCTGCGAATCGCCGGTGCGATTCCAGATCGTCGCCGTCGCGCCGGCGTGCTCGACCACGATGAGCAGGTCGCCCACGTAGCTGTGCGTGATGTCGAGCTCGACGCTCACCGAGCGAGCCGTCATGTTGTCCGGGACGTCGATGATGCTCGTCACGCCGGCGGGCGCATTGTCGGGGATCTCCACGCTGCTCGCGCTGTCCCACCGTTGCGTGTCGCCCGCGGGCGGCGGCGTCGCGCCACAGCGGGAGCCCGTCGGCGTGTAGCAGTTGTCGCGTACGCCCGAGACGCCGAAGGTGGAGTCTCCGACGCGCGTGCGGACCGCGCGAAGCAGGTCGGCCCAGGAGACCGAGTTGTCGTGCGAGAGCGCCCACTCGAGCTTCGCCAGAACGGGCGACGCGAATCGGTTGGCGTCCGCGCTCACCTCGACGACCGACGACATGATGTCGACGTTCTCCCAACCGCCCTTGCCCTCGACGATCGGCTGCACGTAGTACTCGTAGCCGAGGCAGCCGCCGTAGAGGAATATCTGATAGAAGGTCGGGTATTCCGGGCGAGCCCAGAAGTCGCTCGCGCCGAGCATGCTGTGACCGTCGTAGACGACGATCTCGTGATCGGAGATCGCCCGCTGGAAGTTCCCGAAGTGGCCGGAGTCGCCGAGCCCAGAGAAATCGAAGGGCGAGTAGAGATCGTATTCGAGCTCGACCGACCCGACGCGCTTCGAGAAACGGCGGCCGACAGGCGCCCCGGTCACCTCCGTGAACCCCGACCCGGTCAGGTCGCGGGCCATTCGCTTCAAGGCCGACATGCCGGAGTCGTTCTCCGAGACCGGGCCGTCGCCGATCTGACCGAACAGCACGACCGCCGTCA
>Ga0214473_10007355_pt1 | contig 13076 bp, 13 predicted proteins | sample RVTome_7_FD_203509 | JGI IMG/M metagenome (GOLD analysis project Ga0214473, IMG submission 203509) | Soil microbial communities from uranium-contaminated site in the Upper Colorado River Basin, Wyoming, United States - RVT98D197 | ecosystem: Environmental > Terrestrial > Soil > Contaminated >...
CCTGGAAGAGCGGCAGGATCGCGTCGAAGTGGAGATGAGATTCCAGTTCGAGTGTGACGAGTCAGCGGCAGAGACAGAAGCGCACATCGTATTGGAAACGCCATCTCAATTCTCGGGGAAATTCAACCAGGAAATCTTGGACCTGGAGAATGACGAAGGGTCTTTCATCGACGAGTCCGCTCGGAGGATCCCGTTGGGAGGTTTGCGCCCGGGGGCAAACCTCCTCGATCTGGCCGTGCGGTTCGAGCCGGGCACCGACTTGGAGTGCCCGATTCTCGTCGGGAAATTCGGTGTCCAGTGTTCCCCCGACATGAGGTCGTTCCGGGTCACCCGGGGAACGAATCGTCTGAAGATCGGGTCCTGGGTCGAGCAGGGATACCCCTTCTATGCAGGTGCGGTCCAGTACGAGGTGGAGTTTTCTTTGGAAGATGTCCCCGAAGGCCCCGTCTTCCTCGATATCGAGGACCTGAGAACGGTTGCCCGGATTACGCTGAATGACGAGCACGTCGGCGACCTTCTTTGGACGCCCTATCGGCTGGATGTCTCCTCGGCTCTCTGCGGGGGTTCGAATTTCCTGGTCGTTGAGGTGCGCAATACACTCCGAAATCTCTACGGTCCACACCACTTGGAGACGGAAGACGAAGAACCTGGTTACGGTTCGCAGATGTTCTATGCCAACAAGGAACCCGATGCCCCTTACCGGTTCCGACCTTATGGTCTGTTGGGAAAGGTGAGGCTGTTGTCGGCCGGCTAGGGCCGGTCTCCAGGGAACGTGGTCCCTCGAGATAGCAACCGTAGGGGCGGACCTATGTGTCCGCCCCTACGGGCATCGCATGGGGCACACGCATCGCATGGGGCACACGCATCGCATGGGGCACACGCATCACGTGGGGCACACGCATCGCGTGGGGCACACGCATCGCGTGGGGCAGACACGCAGGTCTGCCCCTACGGGGATCGGATTAGCAGCCTCGCGGAGCCGGTAGGGGCGACCACACAGGGTCGCCCCTACCGGCAACGGTCCAATCTTGCTCTAGGAACGCCTGTACTCCTCAAAATCGCAATAGTCTGCCTTTCACTCGGACCAGACATCATCCCCCAATCCGAGCAGGATGAGCGACTCCGCCGCTGCTTCGCGGACCAGGGCGCTCGAGCCAGTCTCCCGCGTCCGGAGTAGCTCCCTCTCGATCCGCTGGCATCCACAGACTCCTGCGGTTTCAACGGCATGGAAACGGACGTCTTCCGACGGATCCGCAAACAGGGGGACGACACTATCGATGTACGGAGCGCATTCCCGGATGAAAGGATCCGAATCTTCGGGGACCCAACGCGAGAGGGTTTCCAGAGCCCGGACGGTCTCGTCTACCGAAACGTTGCCTTGTTGTCGCCGCGCCTCGAGAACTCGCACCGCTGCCTGGGCTTCCTTCTCGCCCAAGGGCGCGGATGGCATGTCGGCTCGCGAGTTGTGGATCACCCTGTGAGGCTCGATTCCTCCCCCAAGAGAGCAGCCTGTTAAAAGGGCAAGAAACAGTGTCGGAGAGAGACGCTTCATTATGGAACTCGAAGTTTCGTTCTCTTCCATCATAGCAGGAGACTCCGGAAAAGGAGCCTGGCTTGGGGGTCCCTCCGGTGCGTTGCTCCGCCGTGTTGTCATGCGTTGACTAGAAGGGGAGTTGCGTTCTTCAACATGAATGGGTCTGGACCGAATCCAGCGAGTGTCAATTAACGGAATACCGGAACCAGGATGCAAACTCTGAAATCGCGCGTGGGCATAGCTGCTGGCCGCGCGTGTCGGCGCGCCGGCAGACCCTGGCGAACTCGCATGAAGGACTTCCCAGGACGGACAGGCAGTCGATAGCCGTCAAAGTACAAACGAGGAATCATCCTCGCTATTATCCCTCATTGGAGGAAAAAGAATGCTCAGGACTCTGGACCGCAGAGAAATCGCAAAGGCCATCGTGGCCAGTGAGAATTTCAGGTGCGAGGAGGAATACATCGCCCGGGGAGGCTTTAAGGTCAGCTACTCCCCCCGTCTTTTCAAAGAGTTGGAGGATGGCCAGCTAAGGGTCAACTTTCCGACCCTTGTGGACGAGATCGACGAAGGGACTCCCCTGTGTATCGTCACCTTGTTCGACCCCGAGAAGGGCCTGACCGTCTACTGCAACCCCATTTACGCCGGCCCCGCCGTAAACCCCTGTCTGCGCTATTTCAACAGCCCGTTGTCGAAGCCGCACCCACAGCCCGGGGAAGCCGGGTACGCGGCGATTACCCAGTTTATCCAGTGGAAAGAAGCGGCCTGGGCGAAGTTTCGAATCGAGGAACTCGAGCGTGGAAAGATGGTGGCGAGTCAGAATTTCATCGCAAGTTTCTGGAGAGCGCTGGACCGCCTCCTCGGTGGGAATGCCCTGGTTGAGGACTGGGGCGAGTGAACCCGGCTTCTTGGCTCGCGTACCCGTTCCGAGCCTTGGCAGGTTTCCGAGACCGCCGGCCACCGAGCTACACACACTCCGGATTGTCATTGGCCGACGTTCGCCGAGAGGTAAAGGCTTACTTTCAAACGTTCCTGCCCCGGTACAAGGGAAAACAGCTGGTGGCGGGCCTCGCCGGTGTGGATTGCGATGTCCGCTTCGTCGTGGATGTCGAACCCAGACCGATTTCCTGGGACGTCGCCCTACGCGACGGGTGCATGACCCGAATCGAAGAGTCGACCGGCCGCGATTTCGACATCCAGTACCAGGCCTCCTGGCAAACGTTTCTTCAGGTCACCGGCGCGAAGATGCGAGCCGAAGAGGCCTTTTTTCGGGGGAAGGTGCAGATTCGGGGAAGCGTGCTGAAAGGCCTCAAGATGGCCTCGCTGCTCCAGTCGTTCTTCACGCGGTTTCCTTACACAGCGGACCTCACCCGCACCTCTTACAAAGTCGATCCGAATGGTTGTGAGGAGACCGCTCCGGTCGAAGGGATTGTCGAGGAACGACTTTCGATCGAGGGACGCAGGGGCCCTGTCGAAGCCAGGTTGGCCTATCCGGAAGAGGGCGGTGTGGAATGGCATCTCGTGCTGGCTCCCCCCCATCCCTTCCTGGGAGCGACACTTAACAACCATGTTTTTGAATTCCTTTCGGGGCGACTTGCGGCAAGAGGGTGTCTCGTTCTTCGTTTCAGCTACACTTTCGGTTTGGGGGATGAGTTCGACGACCCGGAAGCAGCCAGAGCCTTCTGGTCGACCTCCGACACCAGCGATGGTCTTGGGGTGGAAGATGTCATCGACTCATGGGAATGGGTCAGAAACCTTCGACCAAGCCAAGCAACCAAGACCGCTCTAATCGGGTACTCCTACGGTGCGCAGGTTTCGATTCAATCGTTGTCCCGGATTCAGCCGGACCGGCTGATCCTCATTTCTCCGGTTGCCGATCGGATCGACGACGGGGTCCACAGAATCCAAGTGCCGGTTCTCCTCGTCACGGGAGACTCCGATTTTGCCACATCGACCGAGGAGTACGAACGCTTGGTATCGAGGATCCCCGGCGCCGTCACACGAGTTGAGTTGAAAGACACGGACCACTTCTTCCGCACCAAGACGGCCGAGTTGTCGAATGCCGTCGAGAGCTTTTTGGGGATGGATGGGAAACCGATAGCATGACTTCCACTGCTGACGCCCCAGCGAATGTCTCGGTAGCCGAACTCATGGAGTTGCACTTCGACCCGGTAGGGGGCAGCCCTTATTGGCTGGAGAGACGGAACGAGCTGCGATTTGACCCTCTCAAAGAGATCCGGACATTGGAGGATCTTGTCCGTTTCGGGATTTTCCCTGAGGACGACCTCAGGAAACGACCCGCCCTCCATTTCGTTCCGAAACGCTTTCACCCACGGGTCCGTGATTTTGTCTTGTCGGAGACAGGGGGCGCGACGGGCAAGCCGAAACGGGTGTATTTCTCGGCGGAGGAGTTTCGCGCGGGATTCATCACACCTTTCCTGGATGTTGCTCGAAGCGTCGGCTGGCCGGAGGGAGCGCAATGGCTCTACCTGGGGCCTTCGGGTCCGCACATCATCGGCAAGGTGATTTACCCCATTTGCCGTGCCTTGAATTCCCCCGCGCCGCTCGAAATCGACTTCGACCCTCGTTGGGCACGTCGCCTGACGCCCGGTTCGCTGGCCAGGGAGAGGTATCTGGACCACCTGGCAGGGCAGGGAATCGACATTCTGAACCGGGAACCGGTGGAGGTCCTCTTCGCGACTCCTCCACTACTCGAGAGGTTGGCGCAGAAGATCCCGGATGAGACTCGTCTTAGAATCCGGGGCGTTCACTACGGTGGCATGGCGCTGGACCCGGATCGGTATCTCCGGTTTCGACGAGAGGTTTTCCCCCATGCGGTCCACCTTTCGGGATATGGGAACAGTCTGGTGGGAGTCGCTTTCGAGGCCACCTCGGAAGAGCGGGGTATGCTCCAATACTTTCCCTCCGCCGCCCGGCACCGGATCCGCTTGATCCCTGTCGGGGAAGGAAGTCCGGAGCAGAATCTGGATGTGAACGTCGGCTTTGGTGAACGGGGACGCGTCCTGGTCAGTCGTCTGGATTCCACTTGCTTCATCCCGAACCTTCTCGAACGCGATGTGGCGATAAGGGTCCAGACATCACCTGAGGCAGCGGCACTGGGGTGGCACTTTCCAGGTATCGAGAACCCCCAATCGATCGACAGAACCGACACGGCCAACGCAAATGCCCGGGGTTTTTACTGATGACCCGAATCCCCAATCTTCTCTCTCTCGTCCTTCTGGGTTCCCTCCTTCACGGCGTCCGGTCGGAGGATCGTCTGGATCCCTCAACCGAGCTGGCAGTTACCGTCACCAAGGTGCTCAAAGAAGAGGGCCTTTGCGATGCCCGTTACCAGCACCCCCGGCACAAACCTTGGTTGGCATTCAGTGGCGAGGAGATTCGCGAGCTCGAGGCTCTGATGGCACACCAACGTGTCGGCTCGGACCGCCTGATAGAAATTGCCGACCAAGGTGGTTCCCATGCAGCGCGTGAGGCCTCTTTCCATCTGGCTCGCGTGTCCGAGAAAGGAAAGGACAGGATCCTTCAGCATCTGCCTTCGCTCCAGCACCCGGGAGACCCGCGCAAGGAAGTGCTGAGCGCCTTCATCGAGCTGACGGAACGGGAAACGAAGCATCTCGGGAGAATGTCTCCAAGCGACCGGTCGCTTTGGGTTCGGGAAGCAGTGGATGGTCTGGAACCTTCCATCAAAACCAAAGGGCGGTCGGTCCGTCGGGTTGCTCTCGCCCCATTTGCGCCATTCATCTATGGCTGGATGGGCCAACACATCTTTCGCGAATATCGCGGGCCGAAAGAACCCGAGTTCGAAAGGCATGTGGTCTACCTCCCCGATCGAGAGAATCCGGACGAGATTTCGGACGCCTCGTTGTGGAAACCGGATCGGAAAGAGGGCGCCTCTCTGCTCTATCGTTACGCTCCGATTCTCATCCAGGAAAGTCCCACTCATCCCACCGACTACCCTCTTGAAACCGACCTTGTGGGACGCCTGGTTTGGGACCGCAATCGGGAGGGAAACCTGGCGGTCCGAGTGGACACGGAGCGGCCCGCGGTCTACGGCCATTACCAGACCCGCACGATCGACGGCGAGGAAGTCGTCCAGCTGGTCTACAACCATTGGTATCCCGAACACCCTCCGCTGAAGTTTGCCGACGCCGAAGCGGGGAAGTTGGAAGGGCTGGTTCTTCGGATCACGTTGGACAAGAAACTGCGGCCCGCGGTGTATGAGACCATCTACGCCTGCGGCTGTTACCACCGGCTTTACGTGAGCAATCGGCTGGAAGACATGGCGCGCGGCCTGTACGGCGCACCCGAGAAGGGGAAAACCTACTCGATCGAAAAGCCAACGTCTTGGAAGATCGACCTGGTGGTGCTGGACACCCTTCCGGACCCGGCGGAGGACGAGCGCCCGCTGCTCTACTGTTGGGCCGGCTACCACTTGCCCGGAGAAGTCAGGATCGGAAAAGCGGAAGATCTCGCGACGGAAAAACAACTGGAGGCTCGCCCGTACTCTCTCCTGCCGGCAAGCGAGCTCGAAACCGCTCCCTGGCAGGGCGTCCCCATCGGTTTCTTCGATTCCAAAGGACTCGTTTACGGCGCCGGCCGTCCGGAAGGTTACCTGCTGTCGCCCACCGGCATCTACTTCGCCGGCCATCCCCGCCAAAGGGGAACCCATCTGATCCACTTCGACCAAGAGGATTTCGACGATCCGGACCTTTTCACCAAACGTCTCCGTTGGCCGGGTCTCCCCGGGTAACTCCGCACATACCGCTCAGGGGTAAGTTCAGCCTCAGAACTCCCGCTCCGGGGGATCGGGATCTGATGCGAGTTTGCGGACGATGCGCAGGTCAGTGCCAGGGCAGAGAGTGTGGGATTGGTTGAGCGGGGCGGCCAGGGAACGGGCGGCTCGAGGTGAGGATCCTCCCCCGCTTTTTCGCCCCCCTCAAGCCAAAGGGGTGGTGCAAATTTCACCACGCCCACTTCGAGCACCACCTGTGGTGTTTGCGCCGCCGAGCCGAGACCCGCCGTCTCGCGATACCCGCGTCCACATGAGACCCTTTGAGGATTCCCACCCATTCTCTATCCTTCTTGCATCATCCGCCACATCGATTCTGCACCGAAAAACGCGAGGGAATTGCCCATGATGATCCGGTTCTTACTTCTGCCCTTTCTGCTTCTCCCAGGCTATCCCAATACCACACCGGGTCTCGCCACCCTCCCGGAAGCCGACGGAACCCTCCAGGTTCCTTCCCAGGAATGGCGCCATTCTCCCGGTGAAAGGACCCTCACCGCTTACATCTACTATCCCGGCGGGAAGCTGGAGAACGTGGGGCAGGGAACCGGGCTCATGCTCTCCCTGCACAACTGGGGCGGAACGCACTGGGTCGGTACGGCCAGCCCCGAATTCCTGGCCAACCGGTACGACGTGGTGGCCATCTGTGTCGACTATTTGCAGAGCGGCAAGATGGGCATCGAACGGGAAGCCCCCTATGACTTCGGTTTCCTGCAAGCCATCGATGCCCTGCTGGCCCTCCACTCTGTCTTCGAGGAGCTCTCCGAGCGCGAGATTCCCTTTCACAGGGGACGCATCTACGCCTGTGGAGGCTCGGGGGGAGGGAACGTGTCCCTGATGGCGAACAAACTGGCTCCCAGGACCTTTGCCTGCATCGTCGACATGTCGGGGATGGCCAAACTGAGCGACGACATCGCCTTCGGGTTACCTGAAGGCAGCCGCCTCAACGCCGGTTACAGCCAAGACCCCGCAAGCCCCTTCTTCCTGACAAAGGACCAGCAGGAAATCCGTTTCGTCGGTTGTCCGGCACATTTGTTGAAAATGAGAGAATTGGGGAACGCCTGCAAGGTCATTGTCTCACACGGTTCGAGGAGAACGAGTAGGGTCCGCTGCGCGGACCACTTCCGCGCGCTCTGTCAGATTGTGGGGTGGCAGGTTCAAAGGACGAGATTCTCTGAGGAGGAGCCAAGGGGAATCTCGTCCTTTGGGCCTGTTCCTGGCGTTGTGGTCCGTCAACTCATTCGCCGGAAACGCAGGGACGCCTCTTCTCTCCTGGCTCCCGGAAAAGGGTTTCCGGACTACGGGTCACTGCGCTCACCCCGAAGAGGTTCCGTCCCCCAGTCAAGCGCCACCCAGGGCTCACTCCGCCAACTTCTCCTCCTCCGCCTTCACCGGATTCGCCTTGGAGTAGGCATCCTACCGAACTCCGGTCACCATCCAGGAGACCTCCAAGCCCGGCGTTCCTCCGCCGATCTTGAACCGGTTGTCGTTGACCTTTTCGGCGATGTAGACAGGTGCGAATCCACCGATACAGGTGAGCTGATAGCGGAACTCGGTGTTGGGGGCTTGGAGGCAGTCCGGCAACTCCACCGAGGCTTCTCCCCTGTCGTCTAGCACTGCGATTCCGTCGCAGACTGTCTTCATCTCGGGACTCGCAACGGCGGAATGATCTAGGTCCTTGTTTGCCGGATCGAGAGGGTGATCGACTTGGGTCTTGAGGTTTGCCTGGGTCAGTGTCCCTTTCAGCCACATGTCTCCGTCCTCGTTGAGCTCGAGGATCGAATACCCGGATCTGCCGAAGATGTACAAACCACTGGTATGGGGTTCGTCGCGATTGTGGTCCAGGTAGATGTAGAAGTTGTTGTTGGACAACAGGGAGAGGTTTTCCATTGCCTCGGCTGTGGCCGCGACGACGGCGCTGGATCCCCGGAGAATCAGAGCGGGTCCCTCGGAAGCGATGGAGATTCCCTGACCCTCGGACTCGATCTTCAGACCGTATCCGCTCGGAGAAGTGTTCTTCAGGACCAAGGGGGCGGATGGAGACCGGAATGGAAGGGCGGCCTCCGCGTCTGATTGGCTTGGAAATGGAAGCAGGCGTTCCGAGAAACTCCCCTCCAGTTTCAACGGGTTTCCCTCGCCCGTCCACGTTTGACCCAGATGGTCGTGCGCGTCGGCTGCTTTGGCCTCCTGTTTCCATTCTTCCGCAACCGCGATGGCCTCGTGGGGGCCGACTGTCCCGTCTCCGTTCACGTCGATCACTTGAGCCTGGGTTTGAACCGCAAACAGAAGACAGAGAATGACCGCCTTTTTCCTCATCGGGGGCGCCTCCTTGTGCACGGGGTGATGGGAAAAAGCTAGCACTCCGGCGATTGGATGGATAGGAAACAGTCGCAGACTTCAGGACGCCCGGAAGCGGTCTGGTGGCGATGCCCCCAGTTGCCCCAGTTTAGGTTGGCCTGGTGAGGGGAGCGGAACCGGAAAGAGGGGGCACGAGGTGCCCCCCTTCCTCTAGGACTCAGTTCACGGCAAGAGCGGCTCGAAGACTACGCCCTCTTCACATTGATCGCTTTGGGACCTTTGTCGCCTTGGGTCGTGCTGAAATCGACCTTGTCGCCTTCTTTGAGAGACTTGTAGCCTTCACCCTGAATCGCCGTGTGGTGAACGAAAACGTCGTCACCTCCGTCGTCCGGGGTGATGAAACCAAAGCCTTTCTGGTCGCTGAACCACTTCACAGTTCCGGTAGCCATGCAGATTCACCTTCTTTCCGTGGTAGGAGTCGACGATTCAAAGAACGACCTGGGGAAAACGCCCAAGTTTGAGGGGGAAGAGAGTGGAGACTTCGAGTCGGCATGCTGTATTCTACTGGCGGGAAAGTCGTCTGATGAGCTTCTCTACTTCAACACAGATATGAATCTTCAACCACGAGAGGGGAGTTTAGCGCCCGCTTTCGACTTGTCAAGGATCTCAATCCGTTTTTTTTTGAAACGGCAACGGGCTATTTTTTCCTCGGAAGGCTGGTGCCCAAAGAGAACCAGCGGCGGTATGCTACCTATGGCATGACCCCGGGAAGTCCGGGGAGACATCTTTGTGTCGACGGAACGGTTCGAAGTCGAATCGCTCTATTGCGGAGAAGACCCGGTTCAAGGAATTTCAATCGAGAGGAGTCTTGGATGTCTCTGGTCAGAGATTTTGGAGCGGTCGGCGATGGTGTTGCCGATGACACGGAAGCCATTCAGCACGCAGTCGATCGAGGAGACGGCGTGCTCGAATTGGACCGCGGGACCTACCGAATCACAAGGACGATCGAAGTGGACCTGACGAAGACCGGCTACGCCGGGATCCAGGGAGCCCAGGGGACCGTGCGGATCGTCATGGCCGGTTCCGGTCCGGCCTTCAGGATTGCGGGCGACCACCAAGGCACGGCCGACCCGGGTAGCGTCGAGCCTCACACGTACGACGGCGAGAGGTTTCCGGTCATCTCGGGAATCGAGATCCTCGGCGAGCACGAGAAGGCCGATGGGATCCAGCTCTACCGGACCATGCAGGCCACGGTCCAAAGCGTCTTGATTCGAAGGTGCCGGTACGGGATTCACCTGGTGGAAAGGAACCGGAACTTCATCCTCTCAAACTCGCATGTCTACCATTGCCGGGATACGGGGGTCTTTTTCGACAACTGCAACCTCCACCAGACCATCCTGATCGGAAACCACATCAGCTACAGCGGCCGAGCGGGGATCCGTCAATACAACGGCGACGTCCACAACATCCAGATCACGGGAAACGACATCGAGTACAACTCCGGTGTGGAGGGGAGCTCGGGCGAGATCGTGCTGGAGGCCCCCGAAGGGACCATCAGCGAGTACACCATCTCCAGCAACACCCTCCAGGCCACCCGGCCCGCCTCCGGAGCCAACATTCTCATCATCGGGAAGCAGGAGGATCCCCCGACCTGTGTCCGGGCGATCGCCATCAGCGGCAATGTGATCGGGTCGCGGAACCGCAGCATCGACGTCGCTTACGGCCAACGGATCGCCATCACAGGAAACACCATCTACGACGGGATCGACCTGAACCTTCGCCTGGCCGAGTGCACCCACAGCGTCGTGTCGGGCAACACGATCCTCACACGACCCGCGAGTTTCGACTCGACCTCACGCGACGGGGTTTTGTTGGAGCGATGCGTGTGTTGTGCGCTTGTCGGCAACATTCTCAACGGCGGCAGCCTCGGGAGCAAAGAGTCGGGAGGGAGCATTACCCTCAGCGACTGCCGGGAGTGCAGCGTTTCTTCCTGTCTCATCCAAAATTCGGCGTTTCGCGGCATCCATCTTCAAGACTCGCGGCGTTGCCGTATCTCCGACAACACAATCGGCGGGGAGGCCTCCCCTCCTGACTACGTGGCGGCCATCGAGGTATCCGGCGAGGGCGGGGAAAATGTGATCCAGAACAACGCCGTCCGGGAAGGGTCGCAAGGCGCGATCCTTGCGGACGAAGCCAGGCAAGCCGTGCTTGGCAACACGGTGTGGACTGACTAATCCTCCTCAAAATGGATGAAGGGGATACGTGAGGTCTTGAATCACGGAGGAGACGGAAGGGACGGAAAGCGCCGCAGAGTAAAGGGAGCGGGGGCATCTTGCCCCCGGTTGTGTGGGGCGGGACGCCCCACCTCCCCTGATGAGTCCTCTTTTTCAGAGTAGCCGTTTGTGAGGGTTCCCTCAATCTGAAGGGCGATGAAAATGAGCCGGGTGCCGCGAGCGAGGGGTCTTTGGAGTGCGCAAGCCATGCTTGCGCCTTCCCTCTGCGAAGCCATGCTTCGCAGCCCGCGCAAACGTTTCCGCTCGAGGCCGTCCGAAGCATGGCTTCGGACGTGGAAGGCTGGAGCATGGCTCCAGCACTCCAAGATTTGCCTTATCCTCAATGTCGGGGCGAGCCGGTACAAACCCACGGAGAGAAACGGCGTCCGCCGGGGGGGATGTTTGGTGCTTACCCCCGTCGCAGTGGTTCCCTTCCTTCCTGGCCTCCCGCTCCTTGTCGGCGTCCGCCCGTGGAAGTGTGGCCTTCCCAGAAAGCCAACTTCGTATACAATCCTCTATTCCTACAAGAACGAAAAACAGCCTGAAGGCGGGACACACAACACAAAAGATTCTGCCGTATTCTGACAAAGCGGGAGGTCAAACTCGATGAATGAGACCCGTGCGACGCCCCCTTGTCCCGTAGGGGCAACTGAGAACAGCGCACCGTTTCAACGGTGGGTGCGGGTCGCAGTCTGTTGCCTCCTTTCCCTCCACCTCGCTTCGCCCGCGAATGCCCGCATCTTGCGCGTCGCCCAGGACGGCGACGGCACGGACGGTCAGAGTTGGGATACAGCCTTTACGGGTATTGGAAGCGCCATCGTTCATGCAGTGAGCGGAGACCGGATCTGGGTTGCCTCGGGGAGCTACGAGGAAAGGATTCTCTCAAGGAGGGTGTTTCCCTGTATGGAGGATTTGCCGGAAACGAAGACGAGAGGCAGATAGACCTGCGAGATTGGGTAGAAAATGTGACTCTGATAGGGCAACCGGAAGAATATGGGCCATACATGGAAGGGCCAGTGGTAATTGGAGCAACGGCTGCGAGGATTGACGGGTCCCTGATACACGGTGGGGATGGCGGAGAAGGGGGCGGAGGGGGTGTTCGCTGTGTCGGAGTGAGTGAGATGATCGTCCGGAACTGCGATCTCTGGGACAACGTTGCGCCCCGGGGTGCTGGAGGCATTCTGGTTCAGGATGCTTCTGTTTGTGTTGAGAGGTGTATTCTCCAAGCCAACAGGACATCCGGGGTGGGAGGTGGAGTGTTGGTTGATTCCGGTCGTCTTCGCCTCGTGAACAGCTTCATCTCCGGGAGCCAAGCAATCGATACTCGAACATGGCGGGGAATGGGAGGAGGACTCATGTGTTACCACGCGGATGTGTCAATCGTAAATTGCACCTTTGTGGGTAACATTTCGCCCGAGGGAGGGGATATTTATGACTATTCGAGGGATTCAAAGATTGTGATCCTTAATAGCATAATCATAGGTGGAAGTACCTTCCCCGGCGGGATTCAAGCGTTGCCCATTGTCTCGTTTAGCAATACGTATCTCAATGGCAATTTCCCGGGAGAAGGGAACATAAGTGAGGATCCGTTGTTTGCAGCGTTTGATGACTTTCGATTGAGTGCCAACTCCCCCTGTATCGACAGCGGCTCGACGACCGGTCCCGCAGTAGACCTCGACGGCAAGCCGCGCCCGGTGGACGTTTTGGGGGTAGGCCGTGACGGCCCCGGGGCGTACGACATGGGCTGCTACGAGTTCCAGCTCCCCAAAGGCGACCTCAACGGGGACGGTAAGCTGGATGGGAAGGATCTTTTCCTGTTCGAACGGCAGTGGTATGGGGAACAGTGAAGGGAGCGGGGGCATCTTGCCCCCGGCCGTGTGGGGCGGGACGCCCCACCTCCCTTGATGAGCGTTCCACGGGACGGTTGGTGCAACTGACCCCCAGGGGGTTCTCCGCCCGTCTTCAAGCCAGCCTTCCGAACTCCCGGTACGCTTCCAGCAGCGCCAGGACGTTGGCGCAGCTCGTGTCGGCCTGAACGTTGTGAGCCGTGCAGAAGATGTAGCCTCCCTCGCCTCGGACTGTCCGGGAGATCTTCTCGACCTCGTGGCGAATGTCTTCCCGCGTTCCGAACGGCAGGGTCTTCTGGATGGAGATCCCGCCGTGAAAA
>Ga0214473_10007356_pt1 | contig 13074 bp, 12 predicted proteins | sample RVTome_7_FD_203509 | JGI IMG/M metagenome (GOLD analysis project Ga0214473, IMG submission 203509) | Soil microbial communities from uranium-contaminated site in the Upper Colorado River Basin, Wyoming, United States - RVT98D197 | ecosystem: Environmental > Terrestrial > Soil > Contaminated >...
TGAGCAGTCAGAACCCGAGGCCGGCCGCGAAGTAGGCCAGCGGCTGCGGATACCGGTCCTGCCCGCCGATGGTGGGCGGCTCGTCGCAGAAGAACTCGTGCTGCCGCTGGCGCGCCACCTTCAGTTGGCCTTCGACGACCCGCGCGTCCACTCGGTAGACCGTGCGCCGGAAGCCCGGCGGGAACTCGGCGAGCTTCGTCATGTCCATCGCCGATTCCATCACCCCTTGCCAGCTCGAGGGAACCCGTGGCTCCGCCATCACCCCCTCCTCTCTCGGCCACTGCAAGGTCTTCCAACTGGTTGACCAGGGAGCCGTTTCTCGGCGGCTCGACCTTGACTGCGTACCGCTCGTCCCATAAAGTCGCCTCCACTATACCACGACGCACGGTCCCGGCTCCCGGAATTCAGCGCACCGATCGTTCCGGGGACACCTCACGCCTCATCTCCCTCGCCGGGGAGGCGCATCCCGGCGGACAAGCCGCCCGGCGCGTCCTCCAGTCCGATCGGAATGCGGGAACGGGAAGATGCGCAAAAAAGAAGCATGGAAACAATGAGGCCGAGGATGCCGGGGATCGCGGTTGGCCTGGCAGCGGTGCTCGTGGCCGTGTCGGCGGCGTGGGCCGACTTCGTCCGCTATGATGGCACCATGGGTACCACGCCGGGCGCGCAAGGCTGGCTTTACCTCACCAACCCCCTCATCGGGGCGGCGGCAACCCAGTCGGCCTCCGGGGGTGTGACCGTGCTCGACACCTGGGCCGTTCCCCCTGACGCCGCCGGCTATTTCAGTACCACGCACCCCTTGATCGGCACGCTCGACCGTTCCTCGGGCTTCATGGTCGGCATCCGACTGCGCGTCGCCCGGGAGAGCCACGGGAACGCGAACCGCGCGGGGTTCAGCCTGATCACCCTGGGGAGCGACGCCAAGGGGGTGGAGATCGGGTTCTGGCAGGGGGAGGTCTGGGCCCAGAACGACGGACCTCAGTTGTTCACGCATGGGGAGGGTGCGGCGTTCGACACCACGTCGGCCCTCACCGACTACGCCGTGGTGATCCGGGGGAACGGGTACAGCCTGACCGCCAACGGGCAGGCCCTGCTCGATGGTCCGGTCCGCGACTATTCCGCCTTCGGGCCGCCCTACACGTTCGAGAGCTTCCTCTTCTTCGGCGACGACACGTCGTCTGCCGCCGCGCGGGTCGAGATCGCCCGGGTGACTCTCGACACCCTCCTGGAGCCCTTCCCAGCCGTCCCCGAGCCCTCCTCTCTCGCCCTCCTCGGCCTCGGGCTCGCTGGGCTCGGTCTCATCCGGCGCAGGAAGGGGGCGGCCTGATCCAGGGGCAGCAGCCCTTCTGTTCCCTGAAAGCCCTTGACACGCCCGTTCCCCACGCCACTCGTCCCTCCAGGATCTCCTCAAGAAGCACGTGGCCCGCTCCGTCGGCCGGGTGCCCGACGGGATGCCTTCGCGGATGCCCGTGAAGAAACAAGCAGGCGGGCGCAGCACCGGTGCATCGGCGCCGGGGCCTCGGGTGCGAGGCGGGACCCACGGGTCGCTGCCATTTCCGGCGCAGCATACGCGCACGGGGCGTGCGCCCTGCGAGCATGTGGGCTTCGGCACATTCTGCTGTGCCATGACACCGTCGCTGGTCCGACCGCCATGGTCGAAAGCGCCTGGCGGCGGCCGGAGGCTGGCACGTGGCAGCGGGAGTGTCGACGCGACCGGGTTGACATCCGCGCGGCGGAAGCACATATTACCCTCGGCCCGAGTCTGCCGCGTCACCCCAGAACGTTGAGGCCACGTCCGTGGCGCCACCCACATTCGGCGTCTTGCCCTACGATCCCGAATCCCGCCGTCCCTGGCTGGACCTGCCGTTCTCCCTCGCCGAATACCAGGGGCGGCTCGACCGGGTCCGCTCGGCCATGGGCTCCCACAGACTGGAACGTCTCCTGGTCTTCGGGGCGCCGAAGCTTTCCGGCAACGTGCGCTGGCTGACCAATTTCGATTCGTTCGTGGGCTATACGGTAGTCACCGTTCCGGTCTCGGGTGACCCCGCGCTCGTGACGGACTCGATGTTCCGCGGCGAGCCACTGCAGAGCGGCGCCTGGATGACATGGATGGCGGACTACCGCCCGGTCAGGCCGGCCGCGGGCGATCCGGATGGGTTCGTTTGCGCCGTCGTGGACGCCGCGGGAGGCGCGGCCGGGGGTACCGTCGGCTTGGTGGGCGAAGATTTCTTCCCGTATTTCCTGGCCCACCGGCTACGGCAGGCGTTCGGCCCGGCGGCGATCCCGGACTTCACCCAGGAGTTCTTGCAGCTCAAGGCGGTGAAGACCGAGGGCGAGCTGACCGTGGTGCGGCGGGCCATCGCCATCGGCGATGCCGGGCTGTGTGCCGCTGGCAACGCGATCAAGCCCGGCGTAACGGAGGCCGATCTGGCCGCCGCGTGTGTGGCCGCCATGTTTGGCGCGGGTGCGCACAACCTCTACGGGCCCTTCCCTGTGAACATGGTGGCGGGCCCGCGGGCGATGCTCAAGAGCGTGCCACCCTCTCCCCGCCCCGTCGAGCATGGCGACCTGGTGTTCATGGACATCGAACCCGAGTACTACGGCTATGGCACCGACCTGGCGCGCACCGCCGTTGCCGGGCGCGCCACGGGGGACCAGCGGCGCATGCTGGAGGCCGCGCTCAAGGCGGAGGAGGCGGCCATCGCCGCGACGCGCGCCGGTGTCACGCTTCGGGATCTGGAGCGCGTGGCCGTCGGTGTGGCCGAGGCAGAAGGATTCCCCCGGACCTACTACTTCAAGGTCCATGGGCTGGGGACGACGAAGTTTCGTGACGTGCCGCGCCCGCACGATCTGGACTACCGGCTGCGGCCCGGCGAGGTGATCAACTTCGAATCCATCCTGGTGGTCCCCGGCCTGGGCCAGGCGACCATCGAGGACAGCCTGCTGGTGACGCCGGTGGGGTGCGAGGTGCTCTCGACGGCCCCGCGGCGCCTCTGGTGACGGCTTGCCCTCCTCCTCTCCCTTCGCCCGCGTCATCCGTATGGAGCCATACGGTGCCCGGGGTACTCCGCATCGGGGCGCGTGTCGATTTGACTGCAGCCGGGAGCCTACAATCTGTGGTTGAATGGGAGAGGACCATGTCCGGACATGCCCCCGACGACAGCGCACTGTGGCCGCTCGGAACGCCCCCGCGCCTCGGCCGCCCGCTCCCGCGCGCCATGCACGCCTTGACGATCCATCGGGATCGGTACGGGCCGCCTGCCGACTCGATGCGGTTCGAGACGGTTCCCGCCCCCCGCCTGCGTCCGGCCGACGCGCAGCGCGTCCTGGTTGCGATCCTGGCCTCGGGCCCCAATTTCAATACCAACTTCGCCGCCCTCGGGGTGCCCGTCCCCGTCTTCGGCCGGGGCGACGCCGCCGCCGTCCACATCCCGGGTAGCGATGCCCTCGGCCTCGTCGTCGACGCGGGGCCGGCGGTCACCCGCGTCACGGTCGGTCAGGCGGTCATCCTGGACTCCTGGACGGGCCGCAACATCCGCGGCTATGAAACCCACGACGGCTTCAACGCCCAGTTCGCCGTGGTCGACGAGGCGCGGGCGGTCCCTCTGCCCGCGCCGCTCCGCCGCCACACGCCGGAGCGGCTCGCGGCCCTCCTGCTGACCTACGGCACGGCGTACCGCGCCGTCGTCGAACGGCTCCGCGTCGCCCCCGGCGATGCCGTGCTCGTCATGGGCGGCGGAAAGGGGACGAGCTTCGCCGGGGCGCAGATCGCCAAGACCCTCGGGGCCCGGGTCATCCTCGTTGGGTCCAACCCCGCCCTCGCCCGGTCCCTCATCAAGCGCGGGATGGCCGACGCCTTCATCGACCGGCGCCGCATCCCCCGCAAGGCGTTCGGCCCCATCCCGCCCGGGGCCCGGTTCCCGCAGTGGAAGTCGAGGACCGAGCCGTTCCGCCGCGCGGTCTTTGCCGCCAACGGCGGCAAGCCCGTCGACAAGGTGTTCGAGCACACCGGGGGAGACAATTTTCCCCTCCTCGTCTCGGCCCTGGCGAAAGACGGGGCCCTGGACCTCTTCGGGGCCACGGGCAAGGGCCTCAAGGGCGAGTACCGGGAGACGTTCTTCTACGATGGTCGGCGGTTCTGCTTCGACGCGCGATGGGTGTGGATGCGCCAGAAGCAGATCCTCATCCGGCGCGGGAGCCCGGATGAGATCTTCGACGAGATCGGGCTTCTCCCAGGGCGCTGCGCCATGGTCTGGGGAGCCGACGCCTCTGCCCGCGCCTTCGTCAGGGCCGCCCTGTCCCGGGGGGCCGAGGTGGCCGTGGTCGCCTCCGCCGCCCGGGAGCAGAAAGGGATCGAGGCGTTGCGCCGGATGGGCACCCCGGAGGCCCGCATCCTGGACCAGGACGCCCTGACCCTCCCGCCGGACATGCCCGACCCGCTGACGGCGGACGGGATGCCGAACCCGGAATACGCGTCGGGGTTCCTGAAGAACGCCCAGGCCCTCGGGAAGGCGCTGTGGGGCGTCTTCGGGCCGCGGAGAAGCCCCGACGTCGTCGTCGAGCGGACGGACCAGAGCACCCTCCATTTCAGCACCTTCGTGGCCCGCGACTTCGACGAGCGCGACGCGATGCCGTGCGGCTTCGTCGTGGCCCGGGGGAGGTCGAACCTGTCCATCCGCGGCTCCCACATGTACGACACGGCGCAGGCCGCGGAAGTCGTCCGCCTTCTGGCGAGCGGGAAGATCGTGATGGAGCAGGAAGACCTCGAGGTCGTGACCCTCGTGGAGCTTCCCGAGGTCCAGCAGAAGATGCTGGACGGGACGATGGGAAAGCCCAAGGGCGTCGCCCTCGTTCAGGCGGATCGCGCGGGCCGTTCCATCGCGGAGTACGAGGATGCCTTCCTGGGGGAGGAGCTCCGGGCCGCGGACCCGGCCAAGGGATCGTTCCTCGACATCCGCCTGGCGGGTGACATCGCGGTCCTGGCGCTCAACCGGCCCGAGGCGCTCAACGCGCTCAACGACGCTCTCCTCTCCCAGTTCGCGGCGGTCGTCCACGAGATCGGGACCCGCGGGACGATCGAGGGGAGGGCCGTCCGCGCCCTACTCCTCACCGGGGCGGGGCGTGCCTTCGTCGCCGGCGCGGACGTCAAGGAGTTCCTCGGGAAACCGGCCGAGGCGATCGCTGCTTTCGCGGCCAAGAACATCGCCCTCTTCTCCGAGCTGGAATCGCTCGCCGTCCCCGTGATCGCCGTTGTCGACGGCTTCGCGCTCGGCGGCGGCAACGAACTCGCGCTGAGCGCGCACTACCGAATCGTCACGGAGAACGCGAGCCTCGGCCAGCCCGAGGTCAAGCTCGGGATCATCCCGGGGTACGGGGGGCTGCAACGGCTCCCCCGTCTCGTCGGCCCCGCGAAGGCCGCGGGGATGAGCCTCAACGGCGAGCCCGTGGACGGATTCGCGGCCGTCCAGATGGGCCTCGCGGACGAGTTCTGCTGCTCCGCCGCCGCCCTCGCCCGGGCGGTCCGGCTGGCGGCCGAACTCGCCTCCGCGGCGAGGGCGCTCCCGCGCCGCACCTGGGACGCCCTCGCGGCCTCCCAGCAGGAGGCCCTCCGCGAGTTCCTCCTGCGGGACGACGTCCGAGCGATCCTGTGCGCCCCGACTCCCGATGCGAGGGGGAGCGCCGATCTGCGGGCGGCCCGGACCGCCGCGGGCCGGGATGCGATCCGCGCGATGGTGTTCGGATACGAGCACGGATTCGCCGCGGGCCTCGAGAACGATGCCCGCGCCTTCGGGACGGTGACGGCGTCCCCGGGCGGACAGGAATGGATCCGCCGCTTCCTGGCGAAGGATCCGGCCCAGGCGTCGTTCCTGACCCTTCTCGACCTCTGAGGGGCGGGTCGCTCGGGCTCTCGAAAAGAGCCTCCCCACAGACTCCCCACAGTTCGCTTGTCGGACCAGGGGCGCGGCACCTCTCCGCCGCACCCGCGGGGCGTCTCGGGCCGATGCTTCCCAGTCGTCACCTCGCCCTCAGCACCGTCGTCGCCCTCCCGCCGGCCCCCCTCTTGTTCCCTGCCCACCACGACGACCCGCGCCCGGGCAGCCCCGAGCTGCTCGAACCCGGTGGCGACGGCGGGCGTCCCGGCCCGGGGCCTTGATGGACGTCCGTTTCCGCCGTCGCGTGGCCGACCACCCCCGCCGACGTGGCTGCGCTGCGCGCCGAGTTGAAGACCGCCCCGCCCCTGATTGACACTCGACCACGAGCGACATAGACGTGCAGGAGATGAACCCAGAAAGCAAGAGCTCCCGCCGCGCTGGCCACTGCGCGGCCCTGCTGATACCATAGGCGCAAGCGCCCCAGGCGGCGCGGGTGGAGGAACTCTGTGGGGTTGGGGTTTGCCATCGGTACGGATGCCCTGCGGGCCTGCAAGGCCACGCCGTGGTGGGGACGGCTCTGGCTCCGCTGGCGCGGGGCGGCGCCGCTGCCGCATGAACTTCTGGCCCCCTCCCCACGTGACGAGAACATCGCCAGCGTGGCGCGGTTCCGGGAACTGGTCACGGACGTGTTCCGGCGCCGCTGGATCCTGGGGCGCGTGCGCGTGGGCCTTCCGGACCCCTCGGTCCGCATCCGACTGCTCCTCACCGATCGGCTCCCCGAGGACCCCGCCGGCCGCCGCAAGTACCTCCTGTGGCGCCTGGCGGACGCGCTGGACTTCACGCCCGAACGCACCCGCCTCGCCCACATGGTGCTGCCCAGCCCCCTGCCCGGACGGCGGCTCGCGGTCGTCTGCGCCGTCACCGGCGACAAGGTCATGGACCAGTACGAGCGGGCCCTGACGGAGAGCGGCATCCGGTATTCGGGGATCACGCCCAGCGCCATCCCGCTGTTCAACCTGTTCCACGATCACCTGGCGGCTTCCCCGGGGGCCCCGGTCCTCCTGCTGGCCGCCACCGAGACCACCTCGACGGCTATCATAACCTTGGACGGGTGCCCCATCTTCTGGCGGGCCCACCGCGCGACCGGTCCGGGCCCCCACGCCCCGGGCGCGCCTGGAGGTCCCCCCGGCCCCGCGCCGGCCGTCGGGAGCCGGCGCGAGGAACTCCTGCGCGCCGCGGCCGACGCCCGCATCTACGTCGAGGAGCAGCTCGGCGTGGCCCCACCCGCCCGCATCGTGGTCACCGGGCCGCCGGCCGAGGAGCCGGACCTGGCCGCCTGGCTGGAAGCCCACCTGAAGGTTCCGGTGGACGCCATGAACGCCGGGGTCCTTGTGCGGCCCTTCCCCCATGCCCTGTCCGGCGAGGATTGGAACCGGTGGGAGGTCGCCCTGGGCGCGGCCGCCCATCGGCCCCTCACGCCGAGGGCCGGCCTCCGGAGGGACGACTCCGAGCCCGTGCCACGGCAGGACCCTCGCGGCGAAGAGGCCCTCACCCCACGGCTCCACCCCGCAGCGCCCGCGGAGGCCCGGCCCCTGCCCGCCCTCCTGATCCCGGCCGAGCCTCCCGCAAGCACGCCCGGCGTTGCTCATGTTCAGGAGTCCATGGTGGTCGGCAACAAGCGGTCGAAGATCTACCATGTCCCCGGGGGGCGGTTCTATCAGCGGATGGCGACCACCTCGAAGGACAGAGTGTGCTTCGGGAGTGAGACCGAGGCGGAGATGGCGGGATTTCGGAAGTCGAAGCGGTAGCTACTCTTGGGCTTGGCGCTCTGCAGCCTAGGGCACAAGCTGCCTTCGCGCCTCGCCCCGCTGCTCTGCGATCCACGCCCACCGATGCACGGTCGCATAGGCCTGCGCCGCCACCGGCACGGGGACGTCGGCTAACCTGCGGGCCACATCCACCGCCATCAGGAGCGTGCCTCGGGTGGCTCCGGCTTCATAGGCGACCCTCACGGCGGACTCAAAGAGGCTGGTCTGCTGCGCCGCAACGGCTTCGGCAAACCCGGTGATCGGGGTGAGGGCGGTCTCCACGACGTCTCCACCTCGTGAAGAGCCGCACGCGCTCATCGGGCCCGCCGGCCCAGCCGGCTGCGAAGGTACCCCACCAGGGTCAGCCCCAGGAGCGTCCAGGGCATCAGCAGAATGAAGCCGATGACCTTGTAGTAGAGACTCAGAGTGTCCATGGCGGCCTCCGTGGCACCGGCGTTTCCATCTGCACCTGAGCAAACGCCGGGCCAGCCGTAACCCTCTGGCAACAAAGAAGACTCGAGGCCGCGTCGCGTATACTTCTGGCGCCATGCTGTCTCCTTCTGGCATTCTCCCCAGCTCCTCCTGTCTTTTTCGGGCCCCTCGCAGAGTGCCCAAACAGGCCAGACGGCGGTCACCCGAGGCGTTGAAGGCGATACCATCCGGCCCGGAGATGCCCACGGCGCGAGGTTACAGACCCGTCCCGGCGAACGATGCACCCGGGCTTGCGCATCCGTGCAAGTGCGGAGGGCTGACGGTGAAGCACGTCTCAGGCAAAGAACGTGTGGGGGGATCCGCCGTCGATTACAGCCACCGGCTGTGATACGGTGAGCGGCCTGGCCGGGTCCCCACCGACCACAGTCCGTCACCGTTGCCCGACCGGCATGCCGGGGCCCATGGAGTGTCGCGCCGATGCTGTACTTCCAGGCGAAGCCCGACCCGCTGTTCGCCGAAATCCTGGACGCGGCGCTGGATATCGCGGCGGATACCATGGATGGGGCCTCTGACGATGCGTCGTGGCCCGAGGTCAATCCGCAGCTCGCCCGTTGCTTCACGCGCGAGGCGGCGCTCGCCGTGGTCAGGGAGCTGCTGGCCGCCAGCCGCGCCGAGTCGGTCTACCGAATCACCGACTACCACTGGCTCGTCCTCCATGAGTGTCTGCGCGACTACTGCGACATCCACAACGATCTGGTCCGGCTCGAGGGGCCACAGCCGGTGGGCCCCTGGCGGGTCGGGCCCATCGCCGTGCCCGCGCTGCTCGACCTCTACTTCTGGGACACCGACTTCCTGTTCGACCCCGGAACGGTGGCGGCCATGGGGCCCGAGGGGCGGGCGGCGATGGGGATGAGCGACGAGGTCTTCGGGATCTCCCAGGGCCTCCCCCCCCACCCCGAGGAGCTGAGGCTCACCCCCGTAGACGAGCCGGCGTGGGAGGTGGGGGAGGAAGCGGAGTTCGCGCCGAAGGGACCGCTCATCCCGTGCTACCCACCGCCCTCCGAGACATAGGGGCCGCCATGGGCGGGCGGCGCAAGCTGTTCATCGCCAGCGCGGCCCTGGGCGCCGCCTCGTCCACCGTTACCATTCTCGGCCTGCCGGCCGTGATGCCCCTCCTCCTGGACGCCTTCGCGATCTCCCACGGGCAGGGCGGCCTCATCCTCACGGCGCTCTGGATCCCGCACGCCATCACCCAGGCCCTCACCGGGTGGATGGCCGGGGCCATCGGCATACAGCGATTGCTCCGCCGGACCCTGGCGGCGCTGGCCGGCCTGGTGGCCCTCTCACTGCTCGCCCCCACCTACCGGGTCCTGATCGTATTCCGGATAGCCACGGGGGTCTGCACCGGCGCGACCTTCGTGCTGGCAATCCTCTACGCCGCCTCCCACTCCGATCCGGCGGCGCACCGGCGCGATCAAGCGCTGGTTGGATCGCTGGGCCACGTGAGCGGCGCCCTCTCCTTCGCCGCGATGCCCGTTTTCCTCGGTGCGGCCGGGTGGCGCGCCGGGTATATCCCGGCCCTCTTTTTCATCCTCTCCGCACTGGGGCTGGCCCTGGTGGCACCCCCCGCCCCGGCGCACCGCCCCGCCCTCGGACGGCTGCCGCTGCGGGAGGCCGCGCGGGTGGTGTGGTTCGGCCGCATCCCCATCTTGGCGCTGGCCAACCTCTGCACCTTCGGCATCTTCGTGGTGGTGGCCGCCTGGCTGACGGCCTACTTCGTGCGCGAGAGCAACCTGAGCCTCATGGCCAGCCTCTACGTTAGCGCCGTCGTGCTGGGGGCGGGGGCCGTGGGGCGTTTCGCCGGGGGAGCTGTTTTCGGACGGATGCCCGACCGGTGGTTGGTCATGCTGGCCCTGGCCCTGTCGGGGGCCGGCCTCGCCGGCCTCGCCCTGTCGCCCGCGTTCCCCGTGGCACCCATGCTGGCCTTCCTGGTCCTGGGTTGCTGCGCCTTGTCCTACGGCTCGATCTTCGCCATGGCCCTGGGCGGGCGGCCGCCCGCCGAGGCGGGCGTGGCCGTATCCGCCGTCAGTTTCCTGGCGGGCCTGGGCGGATCCATCCTACCCCCCGCCATGGGGTGGTTCGTGGACCGCACGGGATCCTTCGGCCCGGGCTTCGGCATGCTGTCCCTCCTCAGCATGATCGCCATCTTCCTCCTGGCGGCGTTCCCCCCCGGCGAAGGAACCCCTCAGGCCCGGGACAGCGGAGAACGGGCCTGACCCCCGCCAGTTTTCGCGCCCAGCAGCACCACGCGCGTGTCTCTGGGAACCCGTTGCCACAACCCTTTCCCTCCGATCCGCGGCGGGCGAACCGGGCGTCCGCTCCGGTCACGGCGTGTCGGGAAGCATCCGATGGCGAGACCGTAGCGATTCCAAGGGATACCGGCCACTCAGCCAGGCTGGGGCGTGCAACGCCGTGGAGCGGAGGGCATTGATCCCGGCAGGATGGTTGCGAGACGCTCTGACGAGGGAAGAGCGGAGCTTGTCGTCGGCTGCGTCCCGGCTTCGTCGGAGGGGTACGGTCGGCTGCACGAACAGGCCCCGGCATCTGAGGAGGGTCACCAGCCCCCGGGCCTCGATTGGGCTGAGGCGGGGCTTCTCGGAACCTCTGGTCGGCGGAGGACAGCTTCGATCTCGGCAAGGATAGGGTCAGAGATGAGGAGGGTGGAGCGGCCGTCGCGCCAAACATCGTAGATCCTCCCGGTGAGGCTCTGCGTCGTGGCGACGGCGCCCCTCAGGAGGGCCTGGGTGTCAAGAACGACTCAGGGCGCGGACGGCTCGGAGGGCTTCACCGATTACCGCGTCGACGGTCGCTTCCGGGAGGTCTTGAGTCCGGTGCCGGGCGCGCTCCACCATGGCATCGAGTTCCTGGTCGGAGTGGGCCTGCAGCACCCGATCGATGCTCCGAACACCTCCACGGGTGGTGAGCAGAAGGGGCAGGAGTTCCTGGGCGATCTGCTGCTGTTCGCCGTCCGGAAGTTCCAGGATCTCCTGCTTGAGGGCCTTCACCCCGGTCCCTGTCGTCGCGAACCCGCCCTCGCTGCTCACGCCACCGGATCCTCCCACGGGGCAACTCCCGGTGCATCCACCTGTGGCCGCCACGGGATCGAGAAGCGCTCCAACCTTCGACCGACCGCCACGAGCAATAAGTATGATAAGTACCCTACGTAACTCCACGACCCCCGCCCCGTCCCGAACTCACGGCACGTGGGCCGCCGCGAGAAGCGCGGCCGGGCCATCGTGGTGCTCCTCCTGGACGAAGACCTGACGCCCGCATTCATTGCCGGGGTCTCCGGCGCGGTGCAGGCCGAGTTCGCCCGCATGACCCGCCTCTGACCCGCCCCCACGCTCCATGCCCCGCTCACGGGCACGCGGGCCGGTCCTCACGGTACTTCGCCTCCACAGCCGCCGAGTGGTCCGGCGTGAAGACGGCGCGCGCCCCCTTGGGCGGATACGGCGGCTCGCCATCCTCGAAGAGGCCCACGGAGCCGCGGATTGTGCGGGGGTCGAGGGGAGGGGAGTGCGTCTCGTACGTGACGCACGGCCGGTCCGCCCGGTTCCACGCCCAGTGAACGGCCATGCGGGGCACGCGCAGGAAATCCCCCGCGCGGAGATGAAACCCCTCCTCTTCCACGAAGATCCACATCTCGCCGTCGGCGAGGTAGTTGATCTGCTCGCAGTCGTGAAAGTGTGGGCGCCAGTGGTACCCGCCGGGGCGGATCCCCACCAAGAGGCCGAGCTCATGCCCGTAGGCGAGGGCGTTGAAGGCCGCTTCGCCCGGCATCTGCATGGCCTGCCGGAGCCCGGGCACGTCGGCGGCGGGGCGATGGAGCCCCGTGCGCGCCGGCCGTCCGATACGATCCTCAGCCTTCGTGTACTCGTCCGAGACCGGAATGCTCCGCGCGGTGACGCGGAGCACTGGATCTTCGTCCTCCCCGAACAGCCCCACGGCCCCGCGCCGCGTGAAGGGATCCAGCACGGGGGAGTTCGCATACACCGTCGTGCACGGCCGGTCGGACCGGTTCCGCTCCCAGTGGGCCGCCATCCGCGGGATGCGCAGGAAGTCTCCCGGCCGCAGATGATAGCCCTCCCCCTCGACGTAGAACCAGGTCTCGCCATCAACCACCCACACGAGTTGCTCCGCGTCGTGGACCCGGGGTCGCGAGCGGTAGCCCGGACCGCGCTCCACCACCGCCAGACCATGCGTCGGCCCGAAGACGGCCCGAATGCGCAGATCACCCTCCCGCGGCGGGATCGCCGTTCCTGCCTCCCCGAGATCCTTCCCGCTCATGAACAGGGACATATCGGCTCCTGTGTCGCTTCCGGAGGTTCGCGCGGCTCTCTTCTGGGTGCTGTCAAGACACGATACACCGAGGTTGCCAGAAAGTGAAAGGGTACCGCCTTCGGATACGTCCTTTCATCCACTTCATCACGGAGCCATGTCCGCCTGAGGACCCCCAGAACCTCCCCAATCACGACCCACAAGGCACACACATCACCGGCTTCCTCAAACGTCTGCCGAGACCTAGTCGCGCCGGGTTCATTGACCACGAGAATGATAGCCCGCTTAACTTCAGAACTCCTGACATGACCTCGCAAGGCGCTGGTTTTCCCGAGGAGCGGATGGGGGGCGCGGAATAATCCGTGCAAAGACAGCGTAGGGCGGGAGCTTGTCTCCCGCCGCCTCCGCCGTTCCGGCGGCACACGAGGTGCCGCCCTACGTCTGGTTTCTGGCCCTCCGGTGTTGCAGGCGAGATTACGCGATGTCAGGAGTTCTGAACTTCTCGTATCTGCAAAGGCCTGCGCGTCGCGGCACCATCGCGCGCCAGCAGTCGGCACGACGCATGGAGGCGCCTTGGCCTGTTTAAGGTGGCCAATAACCCGCCGGAAAACTGCAAGCGAAGC
>Ga0214473_10007357_pt1 | contig 13074 bp, 11 predicted proteins | sample RVTome_7_FD_203509 | JGI IMG/M metagenome (GOLD analysis project Ga0214473, IMG submission 203509) | Soil microbial communities from uranium-contaminated site in the Upper Colorado River Basin, Wyoming, United States - RVT98D197 | ecosystem: Environmental > Terrestrial > Soil > Contaminated >...
CGACGCCTGTGGCGTTATAGACGGCGTTAAAACCGATGGCAATGAGTGCATAGGTGCTGCCGACGCTTAGGCCTGAAATAATGAACTGTAATATGAGATTAAACAGTGTCACAAAGAATTCCTTTCACATCGGAACCTTTGGTTCGATCACGATGCGGCTGAACCGACCTATATTTTCTGGGATCTCTTCATTCTTAAAAAACAACGTATTTCCTTTTCGAATCAATGCCACTGGAATGACTTCATGTTCCAAAAAGAACGTATACCTTTGACATTCTTTCTTGCAGGGAAATATTCCCACGACGCCCTTCTTTTGAGATATGTCACAGGCATTCGCCAGGCAATATCGGGTTGTTGTGACATAAGCAAAAGGGAGATACAGGGAAAGATCGACTCCGTCATAATCCAGATCGAAGCCTTGGATCAAATTGTCAAACTCCACCCTCCGAACCCCGCTAGCCGTTAGGAAATCCCGAAAAATCTTTAACGTGAGATTCGAACTCTTAAAGTAAGAGATATCCTCTCCAGGCAGAAGGTGTAAAAGTTTACCAATACGAGGGTCTCGTTTCATCTTATTGAGCAACCGGCCCATAACAGGCTGAAGATTCGAATGACTCTTCTTCAAGAGATGAAAGACTCCCCAATCGTTAAATACGACTTCGGTGTCACGCTTGTCTTGGGAGAGCCTGTCAAATAATGCGCTTAGCCTTACCAAACCCTCATCCGTCACAAAGGGGGTGACTAAAGTGAATTCCAGACCAGAAAGGGTCTGAAGAACTCTCTCGAGATCTTCCAGAGAAGGGATCAGCTCCTGGCAAAATTCATTACCGAAGTAGACCCTCGAGAAGCTTTCGTCTACAAAATCCAGTTCTTCACGCTGAGAGAGGAAGATCGCGTATTCCATATTCCCCCGTGTAAGGGTAATAGCACATGTAAATGCGACATGGCCATCCGTACGTCTCCTGGTACAACTTGCGAGCCTTCTCCGTAAATTCTCTTTTCGTCGGACTCTCCTTCAGGAAATCGATAGCCGTCTTAATGAATTGGATATCCATGACCTTTTTGGAAAGGGTATTCCCCCTTCCTACAATCTTGACGCTTGCTACTCCCATCTCGATAAAATCGATGAGCGCACAAGCCCCACAGGGCCTTTCGTCCATATGGGCGATTCGCCAGATGTGTTGTCTCTCCCAAACCACACTCTCCTTTGGGCAGTCCGCAGAAATCTCGTATGGAAGCATACAGGCATTTCGATAGTTCTTCTTCTCTTCTTCCTCGACAACTTCTGTGAGGCCGTGATGAAAAGTACAGAAGCCATCAATATTGGGACATTTTGAATTTAGTATGAATACTTCCATCTTGATCTCGGGGACATTTTCGACAATCTGTCTAATCTCATTGACCGTCAGATGCCTGGGAAGAATGATCCTTTTCGCCCCCAGACTTCGATAAAACATGGCACATTCCGAGTTGAAGGTTGTGCCACCTGTACTGATATGTATTTCTACCCCTTTCTCTCTCAACGCCAAAATCAAGCTGAGGTCGGTGACGATAAAGGCATCCACCTGAAGCTCTCTCGCCTTCTCGGCATAACCTAGGACGATCGGAAAGTCGAAGGCGGTGCAGTAATGCTCGTTAAGGGTGAGGAAGACAGGAATCCCATAAGAGTGGGCAATTTTCACACAAGTCTCCAACTCTTCAAAGGTTTCGAAGCTTGCCTGCTTTTCGTGTCTTCGATTGACGGAGACGGTCCGGTAAGCCCAATCCTTCGTCAGAACCCCGCAGTAAAGCTCATCAGCGCCCGCCTTCACGAGCTCATCCACTTCTTCAACTCTGTCAACGGGAGAAAGAATCTTCATTTAATCTCGATTCATCAGGGAATAGTACGAGTCTTTGTCTTCCTTCTTCGGATCGATCATAACGAAACGGCCTGGGTTCGAGAGATCATTCTGATCCAAAGCCATCTTAATCTTTTTCAAGAGTAAATGATAATCGCCCATGCGGGGTCCGGTAAAATCGTGATAGGCACCATACTGGAATCCCATGAATGCCTTCATCTCCAGATCCTGTAAGATACACTGCTTTTCAAATTCCAAGACCTTGGCGCTGTTCTCTTCGCTCAGTTCATAGTAAGACGTGATCTCCCCATGAGCATGATGGCCAAAATCGTAGCTGCAGATCCAACCGCACTCTTCTTTATCGTCGAGAAGAGGGGGCATGAATGCCCGTTTGATCTTCATCCCTTCCTTTAAGTAGATCAAAGCATGATCGATGGAATCATAGCCAAGCTTTGTGGAAATGAAAAGCCCCCCAGGACGAAAAGCACAATTGGTGTAAGAAGGTTGGAAACAGTCAGCACTCCCTGTATCGGGTACTCTTCTAAGGCTCCCTCCCGTCTCCTCGGCGATATCTTTCAAAACTCTTTCCTCATAATCCGTCTGTTTGGGCGAGGCAAATCCAATGAGAAGGACTCGAATCACATTGGGCTTGCTCTGTTCAATCTTCACCTTATCTGTTTCGTAAAGATTCCAAAACTCTTCCTTTGAAGTAGCCTTTCTTATGTTTCTCCATAGGGAGGGAGTCCTCATGACGACTGCCCCAATCTCTGCCTTCGAAATCTCATACATAGCATTTACGCAAGCCTCAGGCGTGGGGTAATTGATCATATACCAGCGGAAAGTATCGGGGGACAGGGCAAAGGTTGTCCGTGGTGTAATTCCCTGAGGCTCCGGGACACAAGGTTTGGGTAGCGGAAAGAGTTTGACAGCGATCTGGGTTATGATCCCCAGACCCCCGAGGTTCGAAGAGTAACCCCGGACCATCCCTCTCAGATCCGGCCCCGGCCCCTCTCCCCAAAAATACCCAGCTCCGGGAATCCCCACAGATCCAGTCTTGAGAACTTCCCCATTGGGCAGAACCCATTCCATCCCCAATATTCTGCGACTCCCAATCCCCAGGCGGTGAGTGAGTTGCCCTTGGCCGAAAGAGATATGGTTAGCCAAAACGGAGATCTGGGCCCCGGCCATGGTAGCGCATGTAAAGAGGCCTCTCTTCATTGCCTCTATTTGAAGCTGGGAGTAGGACACATAGGGTTGAACCAGGGCGCTCATATTTTTTTCGTCAATCTCGAGGCGATTCATCCGTCTGAGATGGATCATGAGGGTATTTGATCGAAGAGGGGTACAAAAACCAATAAAATAGGTGCTAACCGGAATGTAGGGGATCTTGTAACGATCTGCTATTCTTACAATGGTCTGGATCTCCTCAGTATCTTTGGGTAAGATTACACAACCCGGAAGTTTCTTGCCTCGGTCGTAAATTCCTGTTCCATAGCCTCCTCGGCTGTAGGCAATACAAATTGAGGGATCACTGGAGACGAACTCTGGTCCAACCACATCTTCCAACGCTCGGTAAGCTATCTTCGGAAAGCCCATTTAAACCTCCATCCCATTTAATCCTGCCCAAACCAGATCCAAGATGTCATGGATTTTAATCTTTGCCCCATTGTGCTTAGCGGCATCCGATAAGTTTTGCTCGCAGTGAGGACAGCATGTGACCAGTCCGTCAACGCCCAATGATTTAACCTCTTCCAATCTTTCAGAAGCGGTCCATAGAGCAAAATCTTCGTAGGCTGCCTTCACTCCGCCGCCTGCCCCGCAGCACCATGCATTCTCCTTGATCCTTTCCATCTCCACTAATTCCAAACCCGGAATGCTTCTGAGAATATTTCGAGGAGGTTCGTAAATTCCGAATGTACCGCGTCGGAATTCCTTGGGGGGAACAAGACGACCGAATTCTGTTCTCTTCCCCTCCCAATGGACATACGATTCCCCAAGTCTACCCAGGTGGCATGGATCATGGTAAGTGACTTTCAAATCAAGGGTCTTGTTGAATCGTAACCTTCCATCTTGAATCAGCCGGTCAATATACTCAACAACGTGAGATACCTTAAAATTCAATTTCCCATAGGCAGGATAAACTGCCTTAAACATCCCATAACACATGGAACACGAGGTGACTAGCTCTTCGATTCCTAATCCATTGAAGGTCTCTATGTTCTTCCTGATTATATCGAGAGAAACATCTCTTTCTCCCACTTGATAGGATAGGCTTCCGCAGCATTTCTCTTCAGTTCCCAAGACCCCCAAATCTATGTGAGCTTCTGTTAGAATCTTAAGAGCTAATCGAGGGAGCCTATACTGAGGCTCCCCTTCTGGCAGGCACCCTGCGTAGAAGAGGACTGCTGCTCCTTCTTTTACATTTTTTACGGAAAAGCCCTCTCTCCAACCGGTCTTCACCCCTCGAGGCCTTGACCAAGGGTTATCATATCTTTTAATTCCTTTAACCATAGACCGGTGGGTTTTTAGTTCCTTCCTTTCCTCGAATACCTTCTCCCTCAGCCCCTTCAGGACCTCCAAGATTTCTAAGTCGATATTCCTCTTACACATCGTATCGCAGGCACCGCACAGGGTACACTTATAGATGGCATCTAATACCTTGGGACCCCACCCAAGATGACCGTCGAGAAGGGCTAAGGCAAGATCCATCCTTCCTTGGGCGGAATAGGTATCAAACAGGTAACGAGCACTACTTGGGCATATCATGGCGAACCGGCTACTTTTCATGTAGACATGGTCGATCCATTTGCAGTTGGAACATCTCGGACAGTAGGTGGCATCGTAGCGATAGTTCTCTAAGGTCATTGCAATTTCTCCTCAAAAACAGAGCTTTCCGGGGTTCATGATATGATTGGGATCGAAGATCTGCTTCAGCTCTTTTAGAGTGGCGGCATAAGCCGCATTTCTACCGTAGACGATTTCAGCTTGGATTCCATAGGGTCTTGTAAAGAATCCACCTTGTTGGTAAAGGAATTCATTCAAGAGAACTTCCAAATTTTTCGTTTCCTCCATTTCCTTCGGATCGGATGGGTTGTAACTTATCCCATACTCCATATAGCAAGCCCTCGCCCTCTCAATAGGTTGGATATAACAGCCCATTTTTTCGCTTGGAATGTGAAAGCGTTCAAAAACCGCAGAATGAATTTGGGAAATTCTGTCGAAAGTGGTATGGAAAGATATCACTCGGCATCCCCCCTTTCCCGCAAACCTCCAATAGGGGAGGGCTTCGGGCCAAGGTTTTCTGAGGATTTCCTCTATCCATGTCTCCCCTCCTTGGCCTCCCTGAATGGTATTTGAAAGCTTCAAATGGAACTCCAAACCGATCCCCTTTAGAACTTCCTCTTCGTATTCGATCTTTTCTTCAGGCCGCCGGTCTCCGCCTGCAATGCATAGTAGCAAAGTCCAGGGAGAAATGTCCTTTTCCAGAGATTCAAATCGGTCACTTTTCCCTTGGGAAAGGATCGAGGCTAAGAATGTACAATTTAACATAAAGCATTCATTACCTAGCATTAACCTCTGGATTCGGTAGACTGGTCCAATAGCGTCATCAAGCGTATCAAAGGGAATAAAGTAAAGTTTTTGGATTTTAGGAACAGACTCCACTTTAATGCTCATCCAAGTAACAATACCGAAAGTCCCTTGAGCACACTGAAAGATCTTGTTAAAGTCTAAGCCTGGACCATGAGGACCAACTAAGTCTGCTACAGTCTCGTCAGGAGAACCCGTTGCTGCGGCCGAACCTGTTCGAAAAATCTTCCCTGTGGGAAGAACGATTTCCATAGTAAGCACAGGATCGCCATATTCGAATTTTGGAATAAGCATGGGATCCCTTTCCAAGTGACTCGTCAGCACCGATCTTGAGCAATGCGGAAGAAGTGGATTGAGCCCCATGAGATTATACTCTTCTAACGCCCCTTTGAGTTGGCTGTATTTTACCCCCGGTCCAATCCGCGCCATCCTATTCCTTTCATCAATCTCTAAGATCTGATTCATCCTCCTCAGATCCAAGACAATCCCTCCTTCAGAGGGAATCGCTCCTCCCTGAAAGCCCATCCCTGAACTTTTTGGGATCACCGGTATCCGATCATCATTTGCAATTTCGACGATCTTCTTAACTTCACTCGTTGTCTCGGGAAAGGCAACAAAGCTTGGTCTTCTCGGAGGAACGAAGCTGAAATCTGAGGAGTAATCTTCCAATATCTTTGGATCCTTTGTCACAAACTGCCCACAAATCCCTTTCAATTTTTCAAATAAAATGTCTTTCATCTTCCTACCTTCCTATCTGTTCGGAAAGCTCCTCTTCCACCTCAGTAATCGTTTCGTCCAAAATCTCCATAATCTCGTCGATCTGCGATTCCGTGATGATGAAAGGAGGACCTATTAAAATATCGTCTCCCCTGACACCATCAACACAAGGGCCGCCTGGATAGAGAATTAATCCTTTCGAAAGAGCTCGATCAACTATCCGTTGGGTATAATGGAATTTTGGGTCGAAAGGCTCCTTTGTCGTCTTGTTTTTCACGAACTCAATTCCAAGCATTAGCCCCTTTCCTCTAATATCACCCACCGAAGGGTGTGTTTGAAGGATCTTCAAACGATCAAGAAAATAATCGCCCATCATGGCAGAACGCCGAATCAGATCATTTTCTTGGACATAATCTAAAACAGCAATTCCAACAGCACAGGCAAGAGGGTTTCCACTGAAGGTGTATCCTCCCAAGAAGATCCCGGAATTTTCCTTCACAGCCTCAAAGAATTTATTCTTGGCGACAATGCCTCCAATGGGAAAGTAACCACTTGCTACCCCCTTGGCAAAGGTGATAATGTCAGGGATCACGCCCCAATGATCGATGGCAAAGTTCCTACCAGTTCTTCCAAATCCCGTCATGACCTCATCCATAATCATCACCACATCATACTTCTCACAGATTTCTCGAATGATCGGGAAATATTCTTCTGGTGGGATAAGGGCAGCTACCGTTGCACCGACAATAGGCTCAGCAATAAAAGCAGATATGTTCTCCGGACCCTCTTGCAGGATAACTCCTTCGAGGATCCGGGCACAATCTATATTACATTTTGGGTATTCCTTGTCTAAGGGACAGCGGTAGCAGTATGCTGGAGGAATATGGGGATGATTAAAGAGTAGGGGGATGTAATCTTTCCTTCTCGATGTATGGCCAGAAAGGGAAAGCCCTGCGATTGTATTTCCATGATAGCTTTCCCACCTGGAAATTATTTTAAATTTGCTAAAGTTTTTCCGTTCCACATGATATTTACGCGCTAGCTTAATAGCAACCTCAACAGCCTCAGAGCCTCCAGATGTCAAAATGACCTTGTCCAAGTCCCCTGGAGCCATCATGGAGATTCGTTTCGCCAATCCCTGAAGCGGACGGTTAGTAAATTGGGTTCTGCTCAAAAAGGCCCCCTTTTCCGCTTGTTCTTTCATCACTTCAGCGATCTTCTTTACACCATGTCCGATGGTGACCACTAATGCCCCCCCTGGGGCATCAATGTAACGCTTCCCCTCTTCGTCATAAAGATAAATTCCCTCTCCCCGTTCGATGACAGGATATTTCTTTCGAGGATACGTATAAAAGACATGATCTTCTTCTACTATTTCCATTGGTTGAAATTTCATCGTTCGTCAGTCCCTTTCTGTGATGCGAAAGATTGTTGGACTGTTTTTCCAAAAAGTATTCGACTTTTCATTGTTAAACTCTTATGCAAGTCCTTCGATTCGATTGCATTGGGATAGCAAACTTCCACACAACGTGGTGTTCCCTTACAAAGATCGCATTTTGTCGCAATACCTCGATCAATATCGAACCCCATGTTTCCATACGGGCAAGCCGAGATGCACTGGCGACAGCCGTGACACTTTTCCTCATTAACTGTAACGATTCCGGATATGGGATCTCTTTCAATGGCTTCAGCAGCACACACCGATTGGCACCAGGGTTTTCGGCATTGAAGGCAAACCGTGGGAATTGAAAGCCCGATCCGGGAATTTGAGACAATTCTAATACGGGAGGCCGACGGCTTAAACTCCCCTTGCTTCGTTGCGGAACATATCAGTTCGCAGAGTCGACATCCGGTACATCTATAGGGATCAATGACCAGCATCCTTTTCACCACGGAATGTCCACTTCCAATTCTTCGAGTTTCTCTTTTTTGGGATGGCCGTAAATATCCCAACCTCGATCTCTATAATAGTTACGAAGCATCATACTAAAATCCTCTTGAGAAAGGGTTCGACCCTGATGCGGGCCATTCAGGAGGCCCTCTTCGAATACCCTATCAGGCAAATTGTCATCTTTCATCTCTAATCCCGATTTTATGTTAAACAGCCTCCCTAAGTTCCATATTCGCTCGCCCACCTTCCACAGGTCTTCTCCGCTGTAAAGTTCCTCCCCCATCCCTATATTCAAGATCTGGGCCATTTCGTCTACATTGACCGAATGAAGGAAAAAGCAAAAAATGAGACTGCTCTTAACCGCCAAACGATGTTGATGGGATATGACTTCTTTGGTCATGGCATCCAAATCGAAAGGATTGGGATGGTAGACAGTATAAGCCCGCAGATGACAGGCCCCTCGCTCGGAGGTTGCATAGGCCAAACCCATCCCGTAATTTCCCCTAGGTTCATAACCCGGAAATTCAAGACCTTTCACTTCCATAGCAAATTTCTTTCCATTATATTTTGAGGCCAAGGCTCGAACTCCCCTAGACAAGTCTTTTCCCCGTCCTTCCAAATGGGCTATTTCCCCCGGAATCCTTAAATAATCTTCATGATCTCCAAATGTTATTCCAAAGTCATGTATCCCTTTTTCGGTCATTTCCATAGCAAAAGCAATGATATTTCCCGTTGAGATAGTATCCAAACCTAAATCGTCACAAGACTCATTAAATTTAATGATGGCATTGATATCTCCAATTCCACAATTGGACCCTGCTACAGATAGGGTTTCATACTCAGGCCCTTCTACCATGTTTCCATCCGCCTGGGTGAACTTACCGCAAGCCAAAGGACAACTGAAACAGGCTCGATCTTTCTTTTTCTTTTCCTTGACCGCTTCACTATTGATCTTCTGAACGAGTTCGAATTGACCCTCTTGATAATTCTTTGTTGGTAAGATCCCCATCTCATGAACCGAGTCGATTAGATAAGGGGTCCCTTCTTTGATCACCCATAAGTTACTCCGAGAAGGATCGCCTGCCTCTGAAACCGCTTCTGATAGCATCTTCGTCGCCAGGTCTAAGAAGGATTCCATGTTAGAAACCCTCACGCCTCCAGACCCCTTTACTACGATAGCCTTCAGGTTTTTACTTCCCATGACAGCTCCAGCACCTCCCCTTCCCGCATGTCGATAGGAGTCGGAGGTGATGCATGCAAAGGGGATAAGATTCTCACCTGCTGGACCAATAGCGGCAATCTTACAATCTTCACCTAATGCCTTTCGAATTTTAATTTCGGTTTCGAAGATCCCTTTCCCCCATAGATCACGGGCATCGATTATTTCAACGGAGTCGTCACTGATTATAAGATAAATGGGGTGGTCGGCTTTTCCCAGAATTACGATACCGTCATAACCTGCATATTTTATCTCCGGTCCGAGGCTCCCCCCCATGTTCGAGTCCAATATTGTTCTACTGGCAGGAGACTTCGTTATGACCGAGAGTCGAGAGGAGTTGGGAAGAATTGTTCCCGAAACCGGTCCCGTCATGAAGATAAGAACATTACTGGGCGATAGAGGATCTGATTTGGGGTCCACCAGATCAAATAGATAACGGAAACCCAACCCTTTACCCCCAATGTACTTCTTAGCCCAATCCAGATTGAGCTCCTCGGTCCAGGCCTTTCCATCGGTCAGATCAATCTTTAGAATCTTTCCCATATAGAGATTCATAGGTATCAAATTCACTTTTTAGATTTTTTTCTTAACTCTTTGTAATGATCAAACAACTCCAACTTCACCTTCTTCGGCCACGCCAGTTTTTCTTCGGGCACTTCCTTTAGACCTGCTTTCACTATCTTTGCCACCTCAGCAACTCTTTTCCCGATACCTCTAACCGAATTAAGACCAATCTCATCTTCCATGGATGCGGATAGAGCCTCCTTTGTGGTACTCGGTTTTGGGTATGGGAAACCCTGGACTGCCATTCCACCCAGGTATCCCCCCATACCAATTTTTGGAACTTCTGGGCCTGGACCAACCACGATCATGTCGTTGATGAGCATCCACCAGTGGATGGATAGTACAGTTGTCTCCTGCCCCCCATTTCGATCGAAGGCCACAGAAATTGCTCCTGCTACTTTATTCCTGAGGGATTTATTTTGTGATTCGACGGACATGGATCGGTCAAAGAGGGCCTTCAACTGAGCGGTTACGCCACCCCAATAGACAGGGGAGCCAACAATGATTCCATCGGCCATTACCAGCTTCTTAAGGATCTCATTGGCATCATCATCAGGGATGGTAGGGCAAGGGAGATCGAATGTGCCTTCAATAGTGCACCGATAATCTGCTTTACAGGGTTGGATCTTTTTCCCAGCCAAACTGATGAATTCAGTCTCAACCTCACCAATACTCTCCGCAGATTTAAGGGCCTCTTTCACCAAGAGCTCTGTATTTCCCCGCCGCGGGCTCCCTGCGATTCCAATAATTCTTACAGATTCCATTGCCTCCCTCCTGTGCGCTTCTTAGAGCCGGAATTCCGGAAACAGATCCCCATAGGGTCTTTCATAGGTCACGCCATGGCGCTTTTCAAAATCGAAAAGCATCTCCACGTTTAACATCTGCAATGCCCCCTTTGGACAGAGGCCGATGCAGTTACTGCAACCCAAGCATTTCGGTTGATCAATAACCAACCTCTTGTCCTGGATCGCCATTACTTTTAGGTTGTCCAAGTTTCCAAGACAGGCACGTACGCAAATTCCGCAAAGGTTACACTTCTGCATATCAACTTCTGCAGCGACTTTGCCCTTCGTCTCTTTCCAGGCCGAAAGGCGGGTTCTCGATGTCTGGAGCAGATGCTGAAGGGCCATTCCACGAAAATCGGTGATCTGCTCGTAGCCCTTCCTTTCCATGAATTCCATAAGTTTCTTCTTTGTCTCTCCAATGATCCCTGGGCCTTCCCTCAATACGGCGTTACACATCTGTATCGTGGTGCATCCGTACATGATGAATTCAACTGCGTCCCTCCAATCCATCACCCCACCCGATGCGGTCAATTGGATTTTCTCGAAACCTACGCTCCGGGCCGATAAAAGAACCCATCTTAACGCACCGTATTTTATTGCTGGCCCATCAATGAAACCACCATCCGGGCTTGGGACATGGGGTCTTCCAGTCTCAATATCAACGGGCGAAGCCCCAAGTTGAGTTCCATCAAGATGCAAGAAATCTGCTCCGGCTTCCTTCATGGCTCTGAAAGCCGGTAATGGGTTGAGCGGATTCGGGTTGATCTTTACCCCAATAGGGATGCGAACCTCGCTTTTTAGCGTGGCGACCGCTGTCTTTGCCAGCGGAGGGTTCCAGGAACATTCAATTCCAGCCATCTCTTGTCCGGGAACGTTGTATGGACACGAAACGCAAATTTCGTGGGCGATAGCCCCAATCTCTTCGAAGAACTTTGCAACCTTTATATGACCCTGAAGGGTACAGGCGATACTGCTTCCGATAATGGGCGCTTTCAACTTCTTGCTCAACTTGCGATATGCCTCGGCCCATATCTCCAATGGGCGGCCCGGTCCTGTCAACCCATACATCGTTGCTGCCTTAGCATGGGCATATGTGGGCCTCGCTTCGGGAAATGGACCCGTCAAGTCATAAGGTACGATCCGCCTCATCTCTTCGGCCGGGTGGAGAGATTTCAAAACAATGGCCCCGGCCCCCGCCTTATCCATGTTCTCAATCTTCGCGACCGTATCCGACGAAGGCCCAGCAGAAGTGATGATTGGGTTTTCAAGTTCTGTTCCAACAAAATTTACCTTGAGTGTAGCCATGGTCCTTCCTCCTTTCTTGGAATTATGTTAGGTACGCAAAACGGATGCAGTTCCATCCTGTCCTTTCTAATGTGACCGAAAAGAATGGCTCCACGATTTCGACCCTCGACACAAGGGATTAACATCAAGACCTCAAGGTATAGGATACGCTCAGTGTAATTCTGCTTCGGTATGCCATTTCAATGTTCTCCACCTCACAACGAGGAGCAGTCGGTCAAATAAGAGGCCAAGTAAAGATATCACACCAATAGAGACAAACATATCTGCAGATTTGAAAAACCTTGCGGAGAACATCATCAAGTGACCCAAACCTTCGGCGCTCGAGACCATCTCAGATAGGAAGACGACGATCAAAGAAACCATGAGCCCAATTCGTAAACCGATAAAGATATGAGGAAGCGTGGAGGGGAAAACTACTTTCCAGAGGATCTTCTGTTTTTTTGTTCCCATCGACTGGGCTGACCAGATTAGTTTCTGATCCACAAATAGGGCCCCATTAAATGTGGCCATGGCAATGGGAAAAACCGATTCGATAAAGACGAGAGCAATTTTAGAGAGATGGATGACACCGAAGAGAATGATAAGTACAGGATAGATCCCGATCTTGGGAATGGGAAACCCCAGTGTCAAGAGAGGCTCAAAAAAGGTATTGGCAAAAGCGAAACGTGCCATTACGATCCCTAAAGGAATACCAACCAGGGCAGCCAACCCAAAGCCCATCCACATACGAAACATGCTCTGCCCCGTATGGTAGAGGAGTTTTTCAAAAAAAAGGAGCCTGAAGAACCGAACCAAGATTTTTGAAACCGGTGGCAGGAGAACCGGGTGAATGAATCCCGATTGGCCGATAATCTCCCAGGCCAGTAAAATCAAAAAAACAGAGTAGTAGCGACAAAAAAAATTCTTTACGGTAAAAAAAGTTTTTGTCTCTTTCATCGTATTCTATGCTATGTCCAAACAAGGACTTTTCTCATGATGACAGAAAAGATTGCATCCAGAAGAAGGCCGATGCCTGAAATAATAATAATAACAGAATAAGTCACCTGATAGAGCCCCATATCCAAAGAGTTGAAGAGATAATATCCTAGGCCAGATTGTCTCACGATCATCTCAGAACCCAAAACGACGATCAGGGAGATGGCCAGAGCCATCTGGATTCCTGAAAAA
>Ga0214473_10007358_pt1 | contig 13073 bp, 10 predicted proteins | sample RVTome_7_FD_203509 | JGI IMG/M metagenome (GOLD analysis project Ga0214473, IMG submission 203509) | Soil microbial communities from uranium-contaminated site in the Upper Colorado River Basin, Wyoming, United States - RVT98D197 | ecosystem: Environmental > Terrestrial > Soil > Contaminated >...
AGGTGCTTATCGTTTTACTAGAAAACCGCCGAAAACTGCATACTATAAAACGGCGATAAAGAAAGGTAGTAAGTTAGTTTATAGTAAGGCGATCGTTGTATCGGTTAAGAGCCCTAAGAAGAAAAAATCCTAGAACTTGTAGCTTAAAAGCCCTGCCCATTAATTATGGGCAGGGCTTTTTATATAGTGTTAGGCGCCTTCCAAAGTCCGTGCAGATTACAATAAGCTCTTACTTCGCAGTCTTGGACGTTTTTTGTAAATTCAGTTTGTGATGCTTTACCAGGTTTTAAAAAATCTTTGTGTGCTGAATTGGCGCTAATCAATTCAATCCACTCGATGTAGTGCTCTTCTTCCATCGGATGAGGAATTGATCCAACAATAACCTTAACTCCATCAGCAGTTTTCTCGATAACCGGTACATGTTTCTCAAAGCCTGTGTCCTGCGTTTTTTCTTTCAATAATTCCATTTCCTGACCGCAGCAAACAGGATGGCCGGCTCCAGAGTGAACCATTTCGACGATGTTTCCACAGATGTTACACTTGTAAATTTCATTCCTGTTTGTCACAATAACCTTCCCCTTGTCCTAGTATTCTTCGCTTTTTATTTGGTAATAACCTTGGTCATGGTCACAAGAAGGGCATTTTTCCGGCGGGGTTTTGCCGAAATACTGGTAGCCGCACTCCCGGCAAATCCACCATACTTCGGTGTCTTTAGCAAAGAGAGTGTTTGCTTCTAACTCTTTTAAAAGCTTAGCATATCTTTCTTCATGATGTTTCTCGGCTTCGGCGATTGCAAGGAGCCTTTTGGAGATTTCAGCAAGGCCTTCTTGTCCGGCAGTTTTCGCAAATTCCGGGTACATGGTGGTGTGCTCGTAATTTTCACCGGCAATAGCTGCTCTTAGGTTATCGGCGGTGCTGCCAAGAATTGTCGGCGCTTCGGCCTCCACTTTTATTGCTTCCGGGCTATCTTTTAGCTCGTTAATGAGCTTGAATAGCCAGCTAGCGTGTTCTTTTTCATTTTCCGCGCTAATAAGGAATATTTCCGCAACTTGCTCGAACCCCTCATTTTTGGCGATTTTAGAGTAAAGTGTATAGCGGTTTCTGGCTTGGCTCTCCCCGACAAAGGCTTTTGTTAAGTTTATTAGCGTTTGGCTCATGTTTTCTCCTTTCTTAATCAAGTGAGCTAGGCGTTGTAAAGTTGACTGTTTTAGTAATAATTCTAGTAAAAGCTTCTCCTAAAAGCAACAACTTTTCTTAAGGTTTACTATTAAGTTTTTTGTTTCGCTGTCGATAAGTATTATAATAATAGCAACCGTATTACAAAAGGGCGGATCTTTGCGCTCTTAACGCAGTAAAGGAGGCACCAAGTGAAGAAACTAGCACTATTTTTAGCAACTATCCTCTTACTTAGCCAAATCATCCTACCGGTAGATTCTCTTTCAAAAAAGATTACAATCAAGAAAGTTAATGCACTGGCTGAGGAGCAGACAAAATCTGTTGCTACCAACCTAGGTCTTTATGGTGGCCAGTCTTCAGATATTGCCGTTGATGCTACAAGCGACAACGTGTATATAACTACGATGGCTCCCAACGGGTTTTTTATCTCTACCGATAAAGGCGAGAGCTTTCATGGATTGCCTAGTACCGTAGATTTTGGTACCGGCAAGGGAGTAGAAATTAACCCTGCTAATGGCGATGTCTATGCTTCAATTGGCGATTCTCTTATTAAAAGTACTGACCACGGAGCTAATTTCACCGATATTACCAATAAACTCGGCGCAGGAGCGGCTACGGGTGAGCAGTTGCTTTATGGTAATGGCCGGCTCCTGGTAGCTAAAAATGCCGGTCCAGGCAGTAGCGCTAATTTGGCAGTGAGCGATAATAATGGAGCCAGCTTTTCGCAGCGTACAGTCGGCAATGGTGGCCAGATTCAATCTTTGGCAGCCTCCCCGGCAGCAAATACTTATTATGCTGCGGTTAGGAATGGGGCCAGCGAAACGTTATATAGAAGTACGGATGGCGGAGCTACTTGGCAGGAGGTAACCACCGTACCAGCCGGTCAACGTATAAGTGTGGTAGCGGTTGATCCTGCTGATGCAAACCATCTAGTTATCACTAATACTAACGGAGATACAAGCAATGGTATTCAATCACCAGATGGCGGTTCCTCATGGTCTGCACTGGTAGATTCCAGTCAAGCTGGTCCCACTCAGAACGTATCTGCCAATTATGTTGCTTTTGACGGCGAACGGATGTATATAGGGCATGCTTATACCACAGACAGAGGTGCCGGCTGGGGCCGGGTTAATTCTCAAACTCCTCTCTCTAGTGTTTATGCCGATAAATTTGCCTTTGATCCGAACAACAAAAACATGCTTTTTACCAATAGTGTTTACGGTTTGGCAAAAAGTGCTGATAGAGGTCTTTCCTGGCAAGACAAGATAACCGGCGTTGCTTCAGTTGTAATTAATGATATTACTCAAGCAAATAATAAGGGTGTTGTTTTTATTGCGGCCAATGGCGGCGTGGCTAAGACAACTAATTTTACGGCAGCTTCGCCTGACTGGCAGTATCCGCTGGCCGGAACTGGCAGCGCTTCAGTATATGCAGTTTGGGTAAAACCGGATAATCCGAATGTTGTCCTTTACGGGGATCACAATCAAATTAAAAAAAGCACTGATGGTGGAGCTACCTGGACTACAGTTGCTACAATGGGCGGTAATCCAGGCCAGCCCGGTCCAGGTAATATCGAGGAAATTGCTTCTGTTCCCGGAGACAACAATACCCTTTATGCTGCTTTATCAAATGATGATTTAGCGAAAACTGATGCCGGCTTTGTTTTCAAGAGCAGTGACGGAGGTAATACTTGGACTGATATAAATGTCCCTAATAATGCTTCTGTTGGCTCTCTTGCTGTTGCTAAAGATGGTGATATCTATGCTGGCGCTAAAAGTCGTGACGCTGATGCGGCTAAAGGTGCCTATAAATATAGTGGCGGCGCCTGGTCTAAAATCGGCGGCGGACTCCCGGATGTTCCGGTTACAAGCATATTAGCCGATCCGGAAAATGCCAACACTATTTATGTTGCAACAAGCGCTGATACCGGGCAGGGCGGAAACCCGGCCGGCGGCGGTCTTTACAAATCAAAAAATGGTGGTAGTTCATGGAAGGCAATAACCAAAGGCCTGGAAAATGTTAATAACATTGAAACACTTGCTGTTCAAACTTCCACCAGTCCAAACACTTTTTATTTAGCAGCTCAGTATCAGGGTGGTCCTCAACCTGGTTCTCAGCCACCTAGTCCTAATCCTAAAAGTTTGGCTGCTGATGCTGATAATCTTAGCGGAGTTATCTACAAATCTGGTGATGGCGGAGAAAGTTGGGGCTTGTTCTATGACGGTTTAAAGCAAGAACGGTTTTCGGCTTTGCTTTTCGACGGCTTAGTTGCTGGTGATAATAGAGGCGTTTACAACGTTAAGTCCAAAGCAGCGGTGGGCTTAAAAGCCAGTCCTAAAGTTGTTAAAAAAGGTAAAGTTGCCAAGTTCATCATTACTCTTAAAGATGCGGCTACTAAGAAAAAGCTAAAAAACAAGGTAGTTGTTCTTTACAGGAAAGTAATTAAGAAGAAAAAAGTGCGCGTTAAAAAGAAGTGGAAATGGCGCCGCATTGTTAAATGGCAAAGGGTTAAGAAAGCGAAGACCGATAAAAAAGGAACAGCCAGTATCCGGCTTCGTGTCAGGAAAACCAATGTTTACCAGGCTCGTTGGAAACCAGGCAGCAAAGCTGATAGAGCGGAATACACTCAGTCACTATCCAAGCAAGTAAAAGTGAAAGCGAAGAAGTAAAAAGCCGGACCATTTGTTTTTGCTTGCTCAGAAGAAATTCTGGGAAAGTAAAAACAAATGGTGCTTTTATTTCATGTTCAGCTGGAATTTGTTAGCCAGCCTGTTATTTACTTCTTCTATGGCTTGGGCTTTTATTCTATGGGCCTGGCGGTTTTGCTGGAAATTCGCGCCAAAAGTGAATTAAGAATAGCTGCAATTCTGCCATTGCTCGGGCTTTTCGGAATCGTTCACGGAGCCTATGAATGGCTTACGATGGTCTCGGCTTCTCATCCGACAGCGGGCTCTCCCTGGTTTATCATTTTGTCGATAATTACTTTAGGCTTGTCCCTGCTTCTTTTGCTCTTTTTCGGCTCTGAGCTTGTTGGCATGGTAACCAGGGAAAAATGGGTCAGATTAACTCCTCTCTTTTTTATTGCCGCTTGGGCCATATTAGTGAGCCTTTTCTTTAGCCGGAACTTAGAGGTATTTGCATTGAACGGCACTATCTTGCTTCATTATCTCTGGTATTTTCCGGCAACGGTTTTAGTGGGCCTTGGTTTTTTTACTGAATATAAACAGTTACTTAGCAATGAGAAAATTTCCCGCCTTGCTTATAATTTTTTGGTTGTGGCAATTCTTTTTATAATTGTAGGCTTGGTTCGTATTTTCTCGGTTCCACCTAGTTTTTATTTTCCAGCCTCGGTTTTTAACCAAAAAAGTTTTTTGGATTTTTTACAGATACCGGCGGAGATAATCCGCGGTATATTAGCATTGGGAATTGCCTTTTTTGTAATTCGCGGTCTTCGAGTTTTCCGGGCTGAAGTGGAAGAAGAAGTCATCTTACTGGAAGAGAAAAAACGAATTTTAAACGTCTTGCAAAAACGCTTGCTGAAAAGAGATATTCCGAAGGTGAGAGAGCTAAAAGTAGCGGCCCACTACGAGTCCGCAACCAGGGAAGCGGCTGTGGGCGGAGACTTTTACGATTTTCTTAATTTGGGTCAAGGCCGGCTGGCTGTTGCCGTAGGGGATGTATCCGGTAAAGGTGTAGAGGCGGCCAGCGATGCTTTTTTGGTCCTCCAGTCAATTCGCTGTCTTTCTCACGAATACGACCGTCCAAAGGATATCATGGCCAAAGTTAATAATGTTACCTTGGCTCAATCGGCTGGCGGTTTTTTTATCACAATGGTTCTGCTTATGTTTGATAAGAAATCCAGTCGTCTAGTTTATACCAATGGCGGGAACTATTATCCTCTTCTTTGCACATCTGAAGAATGTCGGTTTTTAACTAGTCAGGGAGTTGTTTTGGGAGTCTCTCCAGACGAAATTTACGAACAGGAAGAGCTCGAATTTAATAAGGGAGATACCTTGATTTTGTTTACGGATGGTTTAATCGAAGCCCGGCGTGACGGCCAGTTTTTCGGCGAAGAGCGCATACAGAAAATTGTTAAGGAGAACAAGGGATTAAGCACTCAAAGGCTCGTCGATTTAATAGTGGCGAAGGTTAAATCATTCACCAAAGGAGTCTTGGGCGACGATATCGTTATATTGGCAATTAAGAAAATCAGGTAGGGGCACGGCATGCCGTGCCCCTACAACGGTTATTTCTTGACCCGTATTCGCACGGCTTTCGATTTAGCGGTGCCGTAATTGTTCTTATCGCTCTTAGACGAGGGCTTCCACTGAACCTGGAAAACCTCTGCTTTTCCGAGCAAAGCTTTTATCGTAGCTTGGCCCTTTGCGTTCAGACGCGCTTTTCTAACTCTTTGCCACTTGGCAACATTGCGCCATTTCTTGCCGACTTTTTTCTTTTTAATAACTTTCTTGTAAAGGACAACAACTCGTCTTTTAAGCGCTTTTTTAGTAGCGGCGTCTTTAAGAGTCACTTTTAAGCTGGCTCGCCTTCCCTTTTTAACAATTTTAGGCTTTGAGCTCAAAGAAAGACCGGCTTTTGATTTATATGAGTACAAACCGGTATTGCTACCACTGACCAGCTTGTCGAAAAGGAGGGCGTTAAAGCCTTCGTCTTTCAAGCCGGTAAAAAACAAGCCCCAGGTTTGCCCGTTATCCATTGATTTATAAATATAGCTGGTGCCGGCCGGCCGGCTGGTTGAAACATACAAGTTGCCGGTGCCACTCTCTCTGGCCAGGGATTTAAACCAGCCATCGCTTGGCAGGCCTTTTTTAAGCTCGCTCCAGCTGGCTCCGGCGTCTTTGGAAACAAAGACGCCGCCCTGGTTTGTTTCGCCGCCGGCTGCAAATATCGATGAGCCGACTACCAAAACATCGTTGACTAACTGGCCGGAAGCGCCGCTTAGCTGGGTCCAGCTCGAGCCGTTATATTTATAAATACCTCTGGTTGAAGCAGTGCTGTCAAACTCCTTGCCGGCACCGGCATAAACGCTGCCGTCAGAACCGATAGCCAAAGCATTCACCGGCACATTAGCCAAACCGGTATTGCTAAAGCTGGCTCCGCCATCGGTACTTTTCAGCACGCCGCCGCCCCAACCGGCGTAAATAGTGTTGCCGTCAGAGCTGACAATATCTTTTACATTCTCGCTGGTTAAGCCGCCCGATACGTCGCTCCAGGTATTGCCGCCATCGGTGCTGCGATATAGATTTGTGAGAGCACCGGCGAGCACAATATTGGAATTACTCGGGTTTACCCAAACAGCGCTTGCTGAAGCGGCCGAAGGAGAAGGAAGAATCGGAAAAGACCAAGTAGGATTGGCTGCAGTGAAGTTAGTAGTTTTGGCCAGTCCCCCCTGGGCCGCCAGCCAAACAACGCTCTTGTTATTAGCCTGGGAGATACCGTTAACGGTAACGGCGTTCATTCCTTCGTAAACATCGCTCCAGTTTGCCCCGCCGTCAGTTGACCTTGCTACTCCGCCGCCGGAGGAAATGAACATAGCCGCAGAACCTACGGCAAAAGCGTTCCCCGATAAAATACTGGTTTTGCTCGCCGCTTCGTTCTCCAGATTATGCCAGGTAGCGCCGTTATTATCGGTCCAGGCATTGCCAATATAGACTCGGCTGCCGTTAAAGGTTACGTGCCGTCCACCGCCCGGATTGCCCATAGCACTCCAAGAGGCGCCTTCGTTTGTACTATATTCAGCGGCGGCCGCGCCCGAGGAGCCGGCCAAAACAACCGTAGTGGAATTGGCTCCGACTACACCATAATTGCCTGTTTTGCCTGTAGAGCCCCAAGTTGCACCGCCATCGGTACTCTTATAAAGAGTCGCCGGGCTGCTGCCAACCAAAGCATAGAATGTCGTTACTGAAGAAGCGGCTAACGATCTTATCGAGCCACCGGCTACCGCGGCATTGGTAAAACTAGCCCCGCCGTTGGTACTTATATCAACGCTACCGTTCCTGGACGGAACAACCAGCTTATTTTGAGCATAAAGGAGGGTTTGATCATAATCTCCCTTACCGGCTGTGAGCTTGCTCCAGTTAGAGCCGTTATCGCTGCTTTTGTAGAGGTCGATTCCGGCAATTACGTAAGCGTTGGAAGATGAATCGACTTCCACGGCAATAGCCGAGCCCATATCGACATTACCCGGCCCTTGCCATGTTTGGCCGCTGTTTAGAGAACGGAAAATGCCGTTTGGCGAGTTGGTGGCCGCGTAAACAGTGCCGTTAGGAGCAATGGCAATATCCTCAACATAACCGCCCTCAAGATTAAGGCTGGCTCTGACCGCCCCTGTTTGACTGGAATCCTGAAATTTAACGATTTTACCGTAGAGATTTAAGGGGACGAGAAAAAGAGACAAGGCGAGCGAAACTAAAACGATTATTACTGCGAACTTTTTCATAGTTCTACTCCTTTGACTATTGCTGCTATTTTATTATTGATATTTTAGCACTTAAAACAGCATAACGGTCAAACAGTAGGGGCAACCCCCCGTGGTTGCCCTCTTTAAAGCACCAATCTCTTTAACAACAGGGCATTTAAAACTACTATAACGCTGGAGGTACTCATCAGGATGGCACCGATTTCCGGTCTTAAAAGTATTCCCAATGAAGTAAAGGCTCCGGCGGCGGCGGGAATGGCAACAACATTATATCCCGTAGCCCAAAAAAGGTTTTGCTTCATCTTCCTCGAGCTGGCGGCGGACAATTTCATCAATTTAAGCACGTCGCGGGGATCGTTTTTAACTAAGACAATATCGGCACTTTCAATGGCCACGTCGGTTCCGGCGCCGATAGCCACACCAATATCGGATTGGGTAAGGGCCGGAGCGTCGTTAATACCGTCGCCAACCATGGCCACGACTTTGCCTTGTTCTTGCAGCTTTTTAACCGAGGCCGCTTTTTCGGCCGGTAAAACTTCGGCAAAATAGGAAGTAAGTCCCAGTTTGGAGGCCACAAAAGAGGCGATTTCCCGGGTATCTCCGGTGACCATCCAGACTTCTTTGCCCAGTTCCTTAAGGCCTTTGACGGCTTGAAAAGATTCTTCTCTAATCAAATCAGCCAGGGCAAATATGGCTTTAAGCTCACCTGAAGCTGCTAAATAAATGACTGTTTTACCCTCTGCGCCCAGTTCCTCTATTTTTTGCAGATAAGGCTCTATATCGATATTTAGCTTATGCATCAAAGCCTTGCTGCCGGCAAAAATTTCCTGGTTTTCAAGTCGGCCCCTGGCCCCTTCACCGGCTATGGCTTTGAACCCGGTTGCCTGCGCAAACTGCAAATTCCTTTTCCTGGCCTCGGCTACGATTCCTTTGGCTATGGTGTGCTCGGAATTTATTTCAATGGCTGCCGCTTTTTGCAGAGCCACTTCAGCGCTCCAATCAGCGGCGGTGATGATATCGGTTACGCCAAACTCACCCTTAGTTAACGTGCCGGTCTTGTCATAGATTACAACCTCGGCGTCTTTGGCTCTTTCCAACCCTTCGGCCTTTCTTGTCAGAAGGCCGCTTTTGGCTGCCAAAGAAGTGGAGATACTGGTGACGGTAGGAATGGCCAGGCCCAAAGCGTGCGGACAAGCGATTACTAACACGGTGATGGATAAAGTAACGGCGAAAAGAGCTCCGGCTCCCAGAAGCTCCCAAGTAGTAAAAGTTAGAAGAGCGGCAATAACGGCAATTATCGTCAGGTAGTGAGCAGCCCTATCCGCCAGGCGCTGGCTTCTTGGTTTGGAGGTTTGGGCCTCCTGAACCAGATTGATAATCTGGGCAAGGGCGGTCTCGGCGCCGGTTTTAGTCACCTTAACGGTAATGGCTCCTTCGCCGTTGATGCTTCCGCCGATGACGCTTGAAAACGTTTTTTTACTAACAGGCTTGGACTCGCCGGTAATCAAAGCCTCATTTACGCTGCTCTCTCCCTTAATTACCTGACCGTCTATCGGAATTTTTTCACCAGGTCTAACTAACACCTTATCGCCTACTTTAAGGCTCGCCGTTTCGACCACTTTTATTCCCGCATCGGTTATAAGGTTGGCTTGGGGCGGGATTAGCTTGACTAATTCTCTTAAAGCGCCGGCGGCCCCGGTCACGGCGCGCATTTCCATCAGGTGGCCAAGTAGCAGGATTACTACTAATGTTGAAATCTCCCAAAAAAACTCTACGCCGGTGGGGATGAACATAACAACAGTGCTGTAGATGTAGCCCGAGAGCACTGCCAGGCTTACCAGCACATTCATGTCGGCAACTTTCTCTTTTAAGGAGTCGATTGCCGCTTTAAAGAAAAACGAACCTCCGTAAATAACGACAACCGAGCCCAGGAGAAGAATAACAGCATTTTGGCCGGTAAAAGGCGGAATTCTGAATCCGAGAAGGTTTTGGATTGTCTCGCTCAGGAGCAAAATCGGGGTAGTAACCACTAGACAAATCCAAAAACGCCGGCGCAGCTCCGCAATCATCGCCTGATGATGATTGGCCGTGGCGTGCTCCAAATGCTCTATATGAGAAACTTCGTGATTTACCCCGGCTTCTTCATGTTCTTTAGGAATATGGGCGTGCTCGTGCATAGCATAAATTTACCCTTGTTAGTAATGTTCAAAACACCGATTGGTTGTTTATGATTTTGGATTTTGATATTTGATATTGTTTAGGATTTCGGATTTCGTGCTTCGGATTTTGGGGTATAAAATTCCAATAGTTTATTAAGGAGGATGTTTATGGTTCAGGAAAAAATTGCTGCCTTTGCTTTGGTGGATGACTTTCAGGCCGAGAATCTCACAAAGATGGGCAGTTGTCTGTATCAAAACAACATAATTCCCATAATTATCAGCTTGAAGAAAGGCCGTAACGTGGTTGATAAGGACAAAACAATCATGACGGAAACCGATTTGACATTTGCCAGGGCGCGGACTCAAATCGATGCGCTGATTCTGTCTGACGATTTCTCCATTGAGCAACTGATGGATCACGGCCCATTCAGAAAACTGGTTGAAAAAATGGTGGATGAAAACGAGTTGGTAGTGGCTATGGGCAAAGCGCCGGTAATGCTTGCCGAGGTCGGCGTCGCTGAGGGCCGCCAAGTAACCGGCAATACGGAAGCTAAAACAAAGCTAAAGAAAGCGGGTGCCCAATTTTTGGAGGATAACCTGGTGGTTGATGCGAACCTCATTACGGCCCAGTCTATCGCTCAAGCCGACTTGGTATGTAATCAAATAGTTAATGCGTTACGCAAAGCGGCCTAACTATTCGGTGGCGCCGAGGAAATCGCTAACTAAGTTCTTGACGGCAATTACCGGCCGCATGAAAAAACTACTGGCTTCGGGGCTTTCTTTTTGTAACTGCGGTGTCAGAAAGCCTTTTTTTTCGGATTGGGCCTTTTCGCCTGTTTTTGTAAGTGCTGTGATTTGGTAAAGAAAATTAGTGGCCGGCGGAATTTCGTGGATTGTAATCTTGTGGTTTGTTTTGTAACTCTTGCCTGGATTTTTTAAGCTCTTTGGATTTTCGAAGTTAAGGCCCTCACCATATTCAACGCTAACAACTGACGGTTTGTTGGTGAAGAAGGAAAAGCTGGCGTCAACATGGTTTTTACGCTTTTTCTCATGCAGGTATTTATAGGAAATCGTTACTTCGCCAACCTTGAGTTTTTTGGAGGCATATTCAACCGTTTTTATCTTAAGTCTCGGCATTACCGGCGCTTTAAGCTCGGCAGCAGGTTCTTTTTTGGCTGAATACGTGGCAATAGTCGCTACCAGGAATATTAACAAAGCGGTTATTACCAGGAACACCCTTCTCATAAAAATATTATCGGATTTTTCTTTAAAAACGTGAGCGATGGGTAAAAACAAAGTTAATGGAAGAGCAGAAGCTAATCGATATTATGGCTAATAAGAATTACGATGTGGCTATCGTCACCACCCGCCTTGACGACCAAATTAACGGCCAGACGGTTGCCTGGATTACTCAAGCCTCCATTAAGCCGCCGATGATGGCTATTGGCTTGTCCGAAAAAAACTATACTTATGATTTGATAAAAGAAAGCGGGGTTTTTGCCGTTAATTTCCTTCCAAAAAACAGGCGGGATTTGGTGCAGTCTTTCGGTTATAAAAGCGGCCGCGAAGTGGATAAGTTCAAAAACCTTGAATATGCTTCCGCTCTCACCGAAAGCCCTATTCTTAACGATAGCGCGGCCTTTTTAGATTGCAAGCTCGCCAAGATTTGTCAAACCGGAGACCACTATTTATTCATCGGCGAAGTGGTAGAAGCTGATTATAAGTCTCTTCAGTGGCTCCAAACTCAAGACCTCCACCAAAAAGCCGCCTAAGAAAGAAATCCGAATATCGAAATCCGAAAACTATTTTGTCATTGTGAGGAGTTCGTCCAATTGGCGAAGCGACGTGGCAATCTCTGGTCGCACGGTTGACTATCACTCATAGGCCTAGCCTTGTTATACTATAAGCGGTAGGTTAAGCATAATGAGTGAAACAACCGTTGAGCGGCCATATCCAACTTTCAAAAGCTTACCCATAGAGGTAAAAGTCTACATTGGACTGCTGCAAGCAATTTTTATTCCCGTATTAGTATTTGTCCTGCTTAAAGATCCGTTCAAAGGCATCAATTGGCTCGACTTTATTGTGTTTACTGCCCTTAGTATCATTCTTGTAGCAAAATCAGTAAAAGTTTCTGATAGTGCAGCAATTTTATCTATCGATTCGATTATTTATTTTTCCGCTATTTTGCTCTTTAAGCCGGAGCAAGCTTTCATAATAATAGTTTTCTCTCAATTAGCTGGTGACATTGTCGCGAAATCAAGAAATTGGGCTATTTTTATTAACTACCCTGAAGCTACTTTTGGGTTCTATTTAGCGGCCTTAGTTTTTAATAAGCTAAAATCAACTCTGCCATATTTTAAGAACCTTATTGTTAATCTGCCAGCAATAATAACTGCCATCGTTGTTGTTTTAGTATCAAACTACTTACTCCATCTGACAATTTATTTACGTCTGTATAGAGACATGCGTTTCAAAGATGCTATTAAAGAAATTGGAAGTTCCCTAGTAGTTTATGACTTAGGTCAATTTCCCATAAGCATAGCGATAGCTATAGCTTATCATTATCAGCGCTTCTCTCTAATTTTGTTTATACTTCCTGTACTTCTTTTCTATATTGTGGCCAATTATCAATCCCGAGTGTACTTAAAAGAACAAGAGGCGGTTGAGGAGCGAAAAAGAATTGAGCAAGATGCTCACGACCGTGTCTACAATAAGCTCGGCGCCTTAGCTAAAAAAGCTGAACTTGCTGCCAACTCGAACGAAGCTACGGGCGAAGCCAAGAAAACCCTTGATTTGCTGCAAAAGGATTTACGTGTTGCCGTCAAAGACTTGCAAAACATCGTTAGTGCTAAAGATAAGATAGTGGCTGAAGGTTTCGGTTTTTTGATGGCCGAGCTCAGGGATATTTGTACCAATTTTAAGAACCGGTCCTCGATTGACTTGGATTTTGATTTCCAAGCGGCGGCCGTAAGCAAGATAAGTCCCAAAGACTCTTGGCATATTCAGTGTATCCTGGATGAATGTTTCAACAATGTCATAAAACACTCGCAAGCCACGCAAGTAAAGGCTTTTATCAGGCAAGATAATGGTCATGTTGTGCTGCGGGTAGAAGACAACGGCATTGGAATAAAGACTAATCCTAATGGTAGCGGCAAAGGCCTTAGTGGCATGCAAGAAAGAGCCCGAAAGATGAACGCCACCGTCTCTTTTGCTCCAAATAACGGCAAGGGCACTGCAGTAGAGCTAAGATTGTCATTTGAGGTATAATAGAGCCTCACCTTGAAAAGCAACCCATTGTT